>Ga0316197_10003983_pt1 | contig 10485 bp, 8 predicted proteins | sample OudBiesiAoxic_MG_FD_204939 | JGI IMG/M metagenome (GOLD analysis project Ga0316197, IMG submission 204939) | Coastal sediment microbial communities from Oude Bieten Haven, Netherlands - site A oxic | ecosystem: Environmental > Aquatic > Marine > Coastal > Sediment | place: Netherlands... | reverse complement strand
CCGAACTTCGCGAATCGCTCGCGTAGCTCGGCCAGGAAGCGCTCGGCTTCGTCCCGATGCTGGAATCCCACGACGAAGTCATCGGCCCAGCGCACGACGACCACGTCGCCCCGCGCCTGCTTCTTTCTCCATCGGTGGACCCAGAGGTCGAACACATAATGAAGATAGACGTTGGCCAGGAGCGGACTAATGCTGCCGCCCTGGACCGTGCCCACCTCGCTACGTATCCGCTTCCCGTCCTCCAGCACACCGGCGTTGAGCCATTTCTGGATCAGCCGCACGACGCGCCGGTCCGCTACACGGTGCTCGATGAACTTGACCAACCATCCGTGCACGAGGGTATCGAAGAATGCACGGACATCGGCGTCGAGCACCCAGTTCACCTTCTTCGTCATGATCCCGGTCGTCAGCGCGTCCAGCGCTTGATGCTGGCTACGCTTTCGCCGGAATCCATAGGAGAAACCGAGGAAGTCCGTCTCGTAGATGGCGCTCAACACCTCGACGGCGGAACGCTGGACGATCTTGTCTTCCAGCGCGGGTACCCCGAGCGGCCGTTGCCGCCCGTCCGTCTTCGGGATGTACGCCCGACGAACCGGCTTCGCCCGATACGCTCCACGCTTCAGCCTGCCGGACAGGTCGCGGAGGTTGCCCTCCAGTTCCTCCCCATAGTGCTGCCACGTCTCGCCGTCGACGCCTGCCGCCGCGCCTCGCTTCAGCGCAAGGTACGCGGTGCGCAATCGCTCGACGTCGTAAACGTGGTGTAGGAGTGCGGTGAACCGCTGCCGCCGATCACCCTCGGCGGCTCGACGTACCCGCTCGAGCGCGCTGGACGCGCCTGCCCGGCTCTGTGTCCGGAGCACGTTGCGCTCAGGCGGGTTCCCCTTGACCGGCCCCCTTCCCTCCACCACCTCCGCCGCCGGTTGCCCGGCTTTGTTCGGCGGCTTCCCAGGTACTATGGAGCCGTCCGACTTCCCACGTCCGTCCATCACCGGCGTGCGTCCTTAGACTTCCCGGTGCAGCCTGCGGCCCCTCTCGCCGCAGGCGGTCGTGGGATCTCCCGGTTCCCGTGCGAGGTGCTTCCGTGCGTGCTCGGGGTCTCAGACCGCGCGGGGTCCTCTCGCATCTCGCGCTGACGATGCGATCGGTGTTGCCTTCCGCCTGTGTCCACAACGTCGGCACCCCGGAGTTGTCCAAAGATTTCGCGGCTCAATACCCGGCCCGCACATTCCCCTGTCAACGCTTCACCCCCGACCTCGCGATCGACGGCGCATGACTCGGGGCCGGTGTGGGTCGCTAGCCCTTCACCGTACGAAACTTCCATTCGCTGCTACCTCGCCGGTTTTGCCGGCGCACGGACACCCAGGTGGACACCTGTTCGCGGGCTACTCAGCCAGATGCCTCGTGCCACAGACGAAGCGACGTGTGGCGGGCAATGTGTTCGAAGTCTACATCTGGACTGAGGAGTTCGGCTTTGAGGTCGAGGCATGTTTGGGCGATGATGCAATCGATCGCCCCGCGAACGGTGATTCCCGTCTTCCGGAGCGAACGGAACAGACGCGCTGCACGAACATGGCAATCCACCGTCGGTTCGATCACCGGCAAGGCCACGAGAACTCGCTTAGCCTGCTGGAAACTCTTTTCGGCCCGAAAGCCCTGAAGGACTTCCGTAATGATGATCGGAAGGACCGCCATGTCTTCCTCTTCTTGCAAGGCGGCGTCGAGTCGCTCTACGTGAGGAGTCAGGGCCCCGTTGAAGAAGTCAGCCCATGTGCTGGAGTCGACGACAATCATCAGCGTGTGGTGCGGGTCGACCTCCACCCCGCGATGTCGCCCTCCCAGGAGAGCTTTCCTTTCAGGCGACGCAACGCACGATAAAGAGTGCCCTTCTCGACCAGGCGACGAAGAGCGAGATCCACGACCTCTCGTTTGGTCGTTGCTCCGGTGAGGCGCATCGCTTTCTCGACCAGTCCGTCGTCGATCTCAATGTTGGTCCGCGCCATGGCCCCATTCCTCCAGAGTGTATACACCAGTGTACGCAGAAATGGTGTATCGAGCAAGTCTGAGCCCGTTCGGTCCAAGTACGCGGCTGATTCGCCGCACCGCGCCTAATCGTCCTGCTTTTCGTTGAGTCCATACTTCTTGTTGGTCTCGTCATACGTGGGTTGAATCACATCCTTCATGTCGTATTTGCCACCCGCGATCATTTCCGAATAAGGAATCCTGAGACTCGGATCGGGCAGCTGCGGCTTCTCGGTGGCCGGAGGCGGCCAGACGTCTTCATCAACAATCGCCCTTCGCACACGAATATTGTCCTTGGTGATGTTCCACACCATGTAGTCCTCGGAGAGACTCAGCGGACCATCATAGGTTGTCCGGATGCGATCATTGATCGACGCTGCGGTGTCGAAGTCTTTGAAGAAGTGATACGCCACGGCCATCCGCGGCTGGATGATCGACATCATTTTGCCGAACGCTTCAGGTGCGGTGTGGATCTGGGTACCCACCGCCAGGGCACTTTGCGGTGTGAATTGGAACTTCTTGATCATGTCCGGCACGGCGATGAAGCACTCGTGAATCGCCACGTCGGCATCCTTCGCATACTGCGCATACCATTTGTTCGGATAGGTATCACCTCCGAACACGAACTTGAGATCGTTCCACTCGACGATGAAACTCACCGGAACGTCCAGGGAGTGGATGGCCGGGATGGACCGAATCGTCACGCCATTCTCTTGATAGATGATCTTGTTCACGCCCCTGTAGTCGAACTCGGTAACCTCGAAAGGTTGGTATCCACGTGGATCGGTGATTCCCGCGCGACCGTCGAGGTCCCAGGTAAGCGCTTTGTACAAGTGATCCAGGGCGTACTTCGTGCCCCGCTCCGGTGTATCACCGCTGGGTCCCCAAACCCTTAGCGGTTTCTGGCGACCCGCCAGTGCGCCACCGACGAACAACGCATCCAGATCACCGAAGTGGTCGGTATGCAAGTGGCTCAGAAAGACCCTGTCGAGGTAATTGTAGGGGATCTGCATGGCTGCGATGCGCTCTGCCGATCCGGTCCCGATGTCGAAAACAAACTTGTCACCGTTCCCCAGTTCGAGCAACCAGCATGAGGCCGCCTGTTTAGGGCGTGCCGTGGGCATGCCGGTGCCACAGGCAATCAACCGCATCTCGTCAGGCGCAAGGTCTTCACTGTTGGGAGCGTAGAAGTCCCTCTCCCGGGCGTCGGTCGGAGAGACCATCGGCTCGCCAGTGCCAGCCTTCGAATAACTCGACAGGATGCCCAGTCCCCAAATGAGTGCAGCGCAGGCAAGAAAGCCGGCCCCAGACAATAAGATTCTGTCGCGCTTCATGACCATCCCTCCTGACAGAGAACCTCAACAGACGCGAGGGCACAGCTGCCCCCCGCGCCAATTGTTCTCAATCGCCCGCGAATGTAAATCGCGCTCCGAGCGGATGGGCCAATGGTGCCGGAGGCAGGGCTCGAACCTGCCTCGCGGGGATAGCGGTGGCAAAGTCTCGACCCGTATCGGTGAGTGGCGAGATGCCCTGGCCGCATTTTCCCACCTCTCACGAGTGAGACGAGCTACCATCGGGAACCGTTGCGTGTCCGAATGCTCCGGGATGCCCTAGGAACTGTCGAGATGACCATGGTGCTGTATATGTTCGTCTGGGTGTTTGCCCGGACCCCCTTTCGACTCGGGTGGTGGTTTTCGTGGGGCCTCGCCTGGCTCTGGTGGACGGTCGTGCCCATCCGCAAGTCCGTCGCCATTTCCGGCTTCCACCAGAGTTTTCCCGAGCTTCCCCCGGGGCCCAACCTGCGCCGGATGACCGCCGAGCTGGTCATGGGATACCTCGAGCTCTTTCGAGAGTCGCGGAAGCCGTGCGTTGACTTGACCATCGAGAACTGCGAACCGATCCGGCGCCAGGTCGAGAGCGGCGCGGGCGCGATACTCATCGGAGGCCACTTCGGATCCTGGGACCTTCTGGGTCCGATGGTCTGCCGCCAGTTGTCGCTGCCCGCCACCGTGGTCGTCAAGACGCCCAGCATGAAGGCCGCTGCGGATCTGGTCGAGCGGATTCGGCTGGCCTTCGGGATGGAACTGTTGCCGCCGAGAGGTTCCTTTGACGCGATCCTTGACGCCCTTGGCAACGGGCGCTTCGTAACGTTCCTGCTGGATCAGCGTTACAAGCGTGGGATCCCCATCGAGTTCTTCGGCCGCCCGGCGTGGACGACCCCCGCGGTTGCGGTCGCCATTGAACGAAGCGGCGCACCGGTCTACGGCCTGTGCTACTGGCGTACAGGCATTGGGCGACACACCGCACGTTTTTCGGGACCGCTTCCGATGATCGGGGACATCGAGCGAGACACGAGGACGATCCAGGAATTCTACGAGACGAGCATCCGGGAGCGACCCCACAACTGGCTGTGGCTCCACGATCGGTGGAAGAAACTCTGAGCCGCCCAGGCGGGGTTACGCTACGAACAGTCGATCCGTGGCGAACACGGGGTCGCTTGTCAGATTGACGCCGAGTCGCCGAAGCCCCCGTTCGTCTCCTGGAGTCGGCATGTGAGTCATGTGGGCCTCGCATCCGCGAAGCCTGGGAAGCTGCTCCAGCGCCAGCCGTACCGTTGGATTGGTTGTCGCGCTGATGCTCAGTGCCACCAGCACCTCGTTTACATCGAGGCTGATGGAGTCGCCGTCGAGAAGCTCCTTCTTCACGTTCGCAACGGAGCCGAGGATGTTATCGCCGAGCAGCTCGAGCTTTGGGGGGATCTCCGCGAGCTGCTTGATGCTGTTGATCACGAGGCTCGAGGCGGCGTGCATCAGCGGTGAGTTGCGACCAGTCGCGATCGACCCGTCAGGCAGCTGGAGGGACGCTCCGACGAACACCCCATGATGACCCTTGCCGGCTCTGCTCTCCGCTTCTCCGGCGGCATCTCTCGCCGGAGTCACCGTGGGGCGACTCTCGGGCCGCACCTGGAACTCCTCCATCAGGGCCTCGAGCCGTTGGACCGTTTGCTCGTCTGCCTGCCCGGAAGCAAATTCGCAGGAGTATCTGAAGAACCGCCGAACGATCTCCTGCTTGGCAGCATCGGAGGCCAACTCGTCCTCCACGATGGCGAACCCGGCGCGATTCACACCCATGTCGGTCGGCGACTGGTAGACGGAGGTTCCTCCCGTGATCCTCTCCAGGATCCGCTTCAACAGTGGAAACGCCTCCACGTCCCGGTTGTAGTTGACGGCTGCGACGCCGTGCGCGTCCAGGTGGAAGGGGTCGATCAGGTTCACGTCCCTCAACTCGGCGGTCGCCGCCTCGTAGGCGGCGTTCACGGGGTGCTTCAGGGGCAGGCTCCAGATAGGGAAAGTCTCGAACTTCGCATAGCCGGCGTCAGTCCCCCGGCGGTGCTCGTGATAGACCTGGGACAGGCAGGTGGCCATCTTGCCGCTATTGGGGCCGGGGGCGCTGACCACGACAAGAGGACGTTCCGTCTCGATGAACGGATTCGATCCATACCCCTCGTCGCTGACGGTCCGGTCAACGTTCGTGGCGTACCCTTCGATCGGTCGGTGCGTGTGGACGCACACCCCCCGGCGCTCCAGCTTCGTCCGAAACGCGGCCGCAGCGGGCTGGCCCGTGAAACGGGTGATGACAACCGCCCGAACCCTGAGGCCCCACTCCCGGAGGTCGTCGATCAGCTTGAACGTGTCCGCGTCGTAGGAGATACCGAAGTCCGCCCGCATCTTCTTGCGCTCGATGTCGCCCGCGTAAACGCAGATGATGATCTCGGCCTTGTCGCTCAGCTTGCTCAGCAGGCGCATCTTGACATTGGGGTCGAATCCGGGAAGGACGCGGGACGCGTGGTGATCGAACAGCAGCTTCCCCCCGAACTCCAGGTACAGCTTGTTGTCGAAGCGCGCGATCCGTTCCAGTATGGCGTCGGTTTGCTCTTCGAGATATTTCTCGTTGTCAAAGGCCACACCGTTGATCTTCGTTTGCGCTTCCGGGCTCATGGATCTTCCTCCGCCTGACCTTCCAAAGACCGGCGACTATACCAGTCTTGTTGGCTTGCGGCCCATGAACTTGGCGGAGCGATGTGCTGGATCAAATCGACAGCGTCGTCACATTCGGCGGCAGCTCGCTGGCAGGTGAGAGCTACGCGAATCTCCTCCGGCTTTCTCGAACCGCCGTGAATTTCACGCTAGAGGACGGATCGTCTCTTTCCGTAGGAATGAACACCAAAAACCATGATTGGAACAATTCGTTGCGAGTCGAAGGAAGCGAGCATGGCCGGGAGCTTCATCGACTCGACCACCCCGCAGATCGTGTGCCCTGCCGACAAACGCGGGTTAGAGCGCGCGGACGATGCCGCCTTCGACCCGCAGGCCCTGGCCGTTCATCGCGCGGTTGCTGGTGAGGAAGACCGTGGCGTCAGCAACCTCCTCGACATCGACAAAGCGCTGCAGGAGAGAAGTCGGTTCCTGATCGGCGAAGTAGTTGCGGATCAATTCGTCCACCGGCTTGCCATCCTGCTCGGCAAGGGTGTCGAAGTAGTTCTGAACCCCGTCGGTCCAGGTCGGACCCGGCAGAACGGAGTTGACGGTGACGTTCTTACCCTTCGTCAGTTCGGCCAGCGCGCGGGAGAGGGACAGCAGCGCGGTCTTCGTGACGGAGTAGTGCACCATCTGTCCCAGCGGCTTGATCGCGCACTCGGAGGAGATATTCACGATGCGGCCGTAGTCGCGCTCAAGCATCGCGGGCAACAGCGCACGGGACAGGCGCACCGCACTCATAACATTGACGTTGAAGTACTGCATCCACTCTTCGTCACTGATCTCTTCAAAGGCCTTCACCTCGAAGATCCCGGTGTTGTTGATCAGGACATCGATCTCACCGTCGGCCTTGAGCCGAGCCAGGAGAGCATCGGCCTGCGCGGCATCGGACAGGTCCCCCGCCGCCACGAGAGCACGGCCCTCCGCGTTGTTCGCCGCGGCTAACCCGCCGGCTGCTTCCGCGCAGCGCTCGACGCTTCGCCCGTTGATGTACACCACTGCGCCTTCGTGCAGGTACCTGGCGGCAATTGCCTTGCCGATACCGGAGGTGGAACCTGTCACCAGAACGCGCTTGCCAGCCAACTTCAGATCCATGGTCGCTCCGAGATCTCTCTATGTCATTTGCGCCAATCAGGAGGATGCCCACAGAGTTACGAGGAGTCCGAGGATTATGTCGGAGTAGGGATGCCCCTCGCGGAGCACCCCCTCCACAGATCCGGACGAGCGGAATTACCGCATCCGGCTCCCACCTCAGGTCACAACGCCGAAGCGCACGAGCGGATAGGGATGGCAGATGCGCGGCGTAGGTAGCCAGCGGTTGATCAAGCGTCGCATCCGGGTCCAAGGTAGGCGGTGGCGCTGACTGCGCCGCCGCAACGTGCGACACCAGATCCAACCGACGGCATACCGGAACGCGTTCAAGGCCGGGCCGTTCATGGGCACCCCGTAGTACCGGCAGTGCCCTCTCACGACCGAGCGCAAGTAAGCGCCCTGGTCCGGGACGGGATCGTGCATGCGTCGCCGAAGCTCGGCCTTGACCTCGCTCAGCTTCGTCCGCAACCTCTTACGCATCGTCTGCCGCAACACCGTGAACTTCTTCGCCCGGGTCTTCGCGCAGCTGTGCGTGAAACCCAGGAAGTCGAAGGTCTCCGGCTTGCCCCCGCCACGGCCACGCCGGTTCGATTCGGCGAACCGGCCGAACTCGATCAGGCGCGTCTTGTCGGGGTGCAGCTCCAGCCCGAACTTCGCGAATCGCTCGCGTAGCTCGGCCAGGAAGCGCTCGGCTTCGTCCCGATGCTGGAATCCCACGACGAAGTCATCGGCCCAGCGCACGACGACCACGTCGCCCCGCGCCTGCTTCTTTCTCCATCGGTGGACCCAGAGGTCGAACACATAATGAAGATAGACGTTGGCCAGGAGCGGACTAATGCTGCCGCCCTGGACCGTGCCCACCTCGCTACGTATCCGCTTCCCGTCCTCCAGCACACCGGCGTTGAGCCATTTCTGGATCAGCCGCACGACGCGCCGGTCCGCTACACGGTGCTCGATGAACTTGACCAACCATCCGTGCACGAGGGTATCGAAGAATGCACGGACATCGGCGTCGAGCACCCAGTTCACCTTCTTCGTCATGATCCCGGTCGTCAGCGCGTCCAGCGCTTGATGCTGGCTACGCTTTCGCCGGAATCCATAGGAGAAACCGAGGAAGTCCGTCTCGTAGATGGCGCTCAACACCTCGACGGCGGAACGCTGGACGATCTTGTCTTCCAGCGCGGGTACCCCGAGCGGCCGTTGCCGCCCGTCCGTCTTCGGGATGTACGCCCGACGAACCGGCTTCGCCCGATACGCTCCACGCTTCAGCCTGCCGGACAGGTCGCGGAGGTTGCCCTCCAGTTCCTCCCCATAGTGCTGCCACGTCTCGCCGTCGACGCCTGCCGCCGCGCCTCGCTTCAGCGCAAGGTACGCGGTGCGCAATCGCTCGACGTCGTAAACGTGGTGTAGGAGTGCGGTGAACCGCTGCCGCCGATCACCCTCGGCGGCTCGACGTACCCGCTCGAGCGCGCTGGACGCGCCTGCCCGGCTCTGTGTCCGGAGCACGTTGCGCTCAGGCGGGTTCCCCTTGACCGGCCCCCTTCCCTCCACCACCTCCGCCGCCGGTTGCCCGGCTTTGTTCGGCGGCTTCCCAGGTACTATGGAGCCGTCCGACTTCCCACGTCCGTCCATCACCGGCGTGCGTCCTTAGACTTCCCGGTGCAGCCTGCGGCCCCTCTCGCCGCAGGCGGTCGTGGGATCTCCCGGTTCCCGTGCGAGGTGCTTCCGTGCGTGCTCGGGGTCTCAGACCGCGCGGGGTCCTCTCGCATCTCGCGCTGACGATGCGATCGGTGTTGCCTTCCGCCTGTGTCCACAACGTCGGCACCCCGGAGTTGTCCAAAGATTTCGCGGCTCAATACCCGGCCCGCACATTCCCCTGTCAACGCTTCACCCCCGACCTCGCGATCGACGGCGCATGACTCGGGGCCGGTGTGGGTCGCTAGCCCTTCACCGTACGAAACTTCCATTCGCTGCTACCTCGCCGGTTTTGCCGGCGCACGGACACCCAGGTGGACACCTGTTCGCGGGCTACTCAGCCAGATGCCTCGTGCCACAGACGAAGCGACGTGTGGCGGGCAATGTGTTCGAAGTCTACATCTGGACTGAGGAGTTCGGCTTTGAGGTCGAGGCATGTTTGGGCGATGATGCAATCGATCGCCCCGCGAACGGTGATTCCCGTCTTCCGGAGCGAACGGAACAGACGCGCTGCACGAACATGGCAATCCACCGTCGGTTCGATCACCGGCAAGGCCACGAGAACTCGCTTAGCCTGCTGGAAACTCTTTTCGGCCCGAAAGCCCTGAAGGACTTCCGTAATGATGATCGGAAGGACCGCCATGTCTTCCTCTTCTTGCAAGGCGGCGTCGAGTCGCTCTACGTGAGGAGTCAGGGCCCCGTTGAAGAAGTCAGCCCATGTGCTGGAGTCGACGACAATCATCAGCGTGTGGTGCGGGTCGACCTCCACCCCGCGATGTCGCCCTCCCAGGAGAGCTTTCCTTTCAGGCGACGCAACGCACGATAAAGAGTGCCCTTCTCGACCAGGCGACGAAGAGCGAGATCCACGACCTCTCGTTTGGTCGTTGCTCCGGTGAGGCGCATCGCTTTCTCGACCAGTCCGTCGTCGATCTCAATGTTGGTCCGCGCCATGGCCCCATTCCTCCAGAGTGTATACACCAGTGTACGCAGAAATGGTGTATCGAGCAAGTCTGAGCCCGTTCGGTCCAAGTACGCGGCTGATTCGCCGCACCGCGCCTAATCGTCCTGCTTTTCGTTGAGTCCATACTTCTTGTTGGTCTCGTCATACGTGGGTTGAATCACATCCTTCATGTCGTATTTGCCACCCGCGATCATTTCCGAATAAGGAATCCTGAGACTCGGATCGGGCAGCTGCGGCTTCTCGGTGGCCGGAGGCGGCCAGACGTCTTCATCAACAATCGCCCTTCGCACACGAATATTGTCCTTGGTGATGTTCCACACCATGTAGTCCTCGGAGAGACTCAGCGGACCATCATAGGTTGTCCGGATGCGATCATTGATCGACGCTGCGGTGTCGAAGTCTTTGAAGAAGTGATACGCCACGGCCATCCGCGGCTGGATGATCGACATCATTTTGCCGAACGCTTCAGGTGCGGTGTGGATCTGGGTACCCACCGCCAGGGCACTTTGCGGTGTGAATTGGAACTTCTTGATCATGTCCGGCACGGCGATGAAGCACTCGTGAATCGCCACGTCGGCATCCTTCGCATACTGCGCATACCATTTGTTCGGATAGGTATCACCTCCGAACACGAACTTGAGATCGTTCCACTCGACGATGAAACTCACCGGAACGTCCAGG
>Ga0316197_10003982_pt1 | contig 10485 bp, 12 predicted proteins | sample OudBiesiAoxic_MG_FD_204939 | JGI IMG/M metagenome (GOLD analysis project Ga0316197, IMG submission 204939) | Coastal sediment microbial communities from Oude Bieten Haven, Netherlands - site A oxic | ecosystem: Environmental > Aquatic > Marine > Coastal > Sediment | place: Netherlands... | reverse complement strand
TAAACTCTTGTTCATCTCTGATCCTTTTTTTGGTAATTTTTAAGATTTTATTTTTTATCACAATTAAATCGACTAAAGGCTAATTTATAGCGGCACTTTTTTAAGTGCAGTATTTTTTAAAGCAATAAAGTTAATTATCCATTTTTTATCGAAAAAAAATCCAGTTATAAATAACTGGATTTTATTATCATTACACATAATAACTGTAATTATTTTGAGATTTCTTCACGTAACTTTAAGCTACGAAGTGCTTTATCTAACACACCATTAACAAATTTGTATGACTCATCGGTTGCAAAATCTTTTGCTAATTCGATCGCTTCATTTAGTACCACTTTAGGCGGTACATCAGTGCGATAAGTTAACTCAAACATCGCTAAACGCAATACGGCAATATCAACCATATCAACATCGTCAATTTTACGAGATAGGTACGGAGAAAGCTTTTCATCTAATGATTCAACTCTTTGTACAACCCCCATTAACAATTCTTTAAAGTAAGGAACGTCAGCTTTTGACATATCTTGGTCAACAGAGAATTGTTCAATAATTTGTGACACACCTGTTTGCGTGATTTGCCATTGATAAATAGCTTGCACAGCAAACTGACGAGCACGACGACGTTCAGCAGGTTTCATTTTCATTATCCTAATTCCGCCATCACATTAACCATTTCTAATGCGCTTAAAGCAGCTTCGCTACCTTTGTTACCCATTTTAGTTCCAGCACGTTCAATTGCTTGATCAATTGAATCTGTTGATAAAACACCAAATGCAACTGGGATATCGTTATCTAACGATACACTTGCTAAACCTTTATTACATTCGTTAACTACTAATTCAAAGTGCGGTGTACCACCACGAATAACACAACCTAATGCAACAATAGCATCAAACTTTTTAGATGTTGCAGCACGTTTAGCTACTAATGGCAGCTCTACAGCACCCGGTACTCGAATCACAGTGATGTTCTCATCAGCAACTTGACCTGTACGTTTAAGGGTATCAACTGCACCAGCGAGTAACTGCTCATTAATAAAGCTGTTAAAGCGAGAGATTACGATTGCGATTTTAGCTTGTGGAGCGGCTAAGCCACCTTCAATTATTTTCATTTTCTACCCTTATTACAAAATTTTTGTGCATTCTAACACAGTTTATTTCTATACTGACACTGTTTATTCAGTGATGTATTCAACCACTTCTAGTCCAAAACCAGATAATGCATGGTACTTTTTCTGTGAACTAAACAAAGCCATTTTCTGTACGCCTAAATCACGTAAAATTTGTGAGCCAACACCGACGCGACGACTTGCTCCTTGTGCTTTAGCGGCAATACGTTCACCTGCATCTTCTTGCTGAATATTTTTAATTTGTTCGATCAATGATTCAGCCGTTTCTTGGTGCCCTAACATCACTAATACCCCACCATCTTTGGCTAAACGCGCCAAAGCACTATGCATTGGCCAAGTGCGAGGACTTAAACGATCAGAAAAGAAGTTATCAGCAAATGTATTTTGTAAATGCACACGCACATTAGTGGTCGCATCGCTTTTCACTTCGCCATTAACCAGCGCAAAATGTACCTGTTTGTCGATAGTATCTTGATAAGCAACCAAATCAAATTCACCAAATTCAGTCGGTAATTTACATTCGCTAACACGTTCAATGGTGGTTTCATTATTGTTGCGGTATTCAATTAAATCAGCAACTGTACCTAACTTAATATTATGTTGTTTAGCAAAAACTTCCAAGTCAGCGCGACGCGCCATGCTGCCATCCTCATTTAAGATTTCAACAATAACGCCAGCAGGTTCACGACCCGCAAGACGTGCTAAATCACAACCAGCTTCAGTATGACCTGCACGGGTTAAAACACCACCTTCTTGCGCCTTAAGCGGGAATATATGACCTGGCATCACGATATCTGTCGGTTTTGCATCTTTACCAATAGCAGCTAATACAGTCACTGCACGGTCTGCTGCAGAAATGCCTGTAGTTACGCCTTCGGCGGCTTCAATTGAAACCGTAAAGTTTGTTGAAAATGCAGCCGTATTATCTTCTACCATTAATGGTAACTTTAATTTTTCACAACGCGCTTCTGTCAGTGTTAAGCAAATCAAACCACGGCCATATTTTGCCATGAAGTTAATTGCTTCAGGCGTCACTAAGTCCGCTGCCATGATCAAATCACCTTCATTCTCTCGGTCTTCGTCATCCATTAGGATCACCATTTTGCCTAAGCGAATATCTTCGATAATTTCTGCAGTTGTATTTAACTTCATTTTTGTTCCTTAAACCTTATGAATTACCCCATGAAACCGCTTTTTGCTAGCAGTTCCATTGTCGACTGTTGTTTTGTATTTGTATCAGCTGCATGTTCGCCTAATACTAAACGCTCTAGATAACGTGCAATCACATCCACTTCTAAATTAACACGACTGCCAACAACATAATGTTGCATAGTAGTTTGAGTGATAGTATGAGGGATGATGGTTAATTTAAAACTAGCGCCATCGACATCATTCGTTGTAAGACTAATTCCATCAACGGTAATCGAGCCTTTTTTGGCAATATATTTAGCTAAATCATCGGGCGCTTTGATCCAATATTCAACTGCATTGCCTAATGGAGAAACAGACGTAATTTCGCCAACTCCATCAACATGGCCACTAACAATGTGACCACCAAAACGGTCATTCATTTGCATGGCTTTTTCGAGGTTGACCATAAATCCGGGCTGAATATTTGCAAAGCCACTTAATCGAATCGTTTCATGTGATACATCCGCATCAAATGAGCTTTCACCTAAACGTGTTACGGTTAGGCAAACACCATTATTGGAAATACTATCACCGAGTTTGACGTCGTTCATCTCTAAGTCGCCAGCATGTACGGTGATGGTCATATCTTTTTCATTATTTTTAATTGCAGTGATTTTGCCCACTGCTGCAATAATGCCTGTAAACATATTATTCTCGATGGTTAATCAGACGAATATCATCACCTATCTGTATTACAGAGTGTAATTTGAGGGTAATAATTTCGTTCATCGTGGAAAAGTTAGGTAAGTTTACTAAGTTTCTGCCTTGATCGCCCATTAATTTTGTCGCTTGATAGAGAATAAATTCATCAACCAACTCTTTTTTGAACAATTCGCCAGCTAAAGTTGCACCAGCTTCCACCCATAGGTCGTTAATTTCATATTCATTTAGCAAAGTCATTAACGCATTAAGGTCGATACGTTGATGGTTGTCTGCGCTACAAATAACTTGTTCTACTTCCGCTACACAATTTTTGAATAAACTGGTATCTCGAGATTGTAACGACACCAATAAAACTTTACCTGGTAAGTTAAATAATTTTTCTTGTAATGAGCATTGATTATTAGAATCTAAAATAACGCGTATCGGTTGACGCAGATTATCTTCACTCATTAAATCACTACTAAAAGCAGGACTGGCTAAAAGCTCTTGATAACGTACATTTAAACTAGGGTCATCGGCTAACACAGTGTTTATACCTGTTAATATAGCACTTTGCTGTGCGCGATAATATTGGACATCTGCTCTTGCATCTGGTCCTGTTATCCATTGGCTAAGGCCATTTTTCAATGCCGTTTTACCATCTAAACTTGACGCCATTTTTATCGTTATTCTTGGGCGCTTATATTTCATGCGAGTAATAAAACCTAAATTTAACTGCTCAGCCTGTTTGGTCAACAACCCTACATCAACTTTAATCCCGGCTTCTTGTAATAAGGCAATACCTCGCCCTGCAACTTTAGGGTTAGGATCAACCATTGCGACTACAACACGTTTAACACCCGCTTTAACTAATGCTAAAGCGCACGGAGGCGTTCGCCCGAAATGTGAGCAAGGCTCAAGGGTGACATAACAGGTAGCACCAATAGATCGTTGTTTGGCAATTGCTAAGGCATTCACTTCAGCGTGGCCAGACCCCGCTTTGTGATGCAGTCCCTCACCAACGATCTTGTCATCTTTAACAATTACACACCCTACATTTGGGTTGGGAGAAGTGGTGAATCGGCCACGTTCAGCAAGTGCGATAGCACGTTGCATGTATATTTCATCAAGCTCGGTAAATAGCATTTTATTAGTACTTTTATTGATTTTATTAATTAATTTATTGCAACGATTAACGTGTTGTATTATTGATAAGTAGTTAATAACCTTAAGCTTTATTATCAATATTTATGTATTATTTGTTACTTTCATTTATTGGTGTCTAATTTAGCAATTTCTTCACCAAACTCTTTAACGTCTTCAAAAGCACGATATACAGAAGCAAAACGAATGTAAGCAACTTTATCTAAGCTTTTAAGTAAATCCATCACCAATTCACCTACCATCTTGGATGGAATTTCACGTTCGCCAGTAGCGCGCAAGGTTGATTTTAATTTATTTACCGCACTTTCTACCGCTTCAATACTAACCGGGCGTTTTTCTAATGCGATATTAATACCCACAAGTAATTTTTCTTCATTAAATGGTTCTCGACTACCATCTGATTTAATTAAACGCGGCATGATAAGTTCTGCTAATTCAAAGGTGGTGAATCGTTCATTACATTCATTGCACAAACGGCGGCGACGAACTTGAGAGCCTTCAGAAACAAGACGTGAATCAATAACTTTTGTATCTTGGGCATTACAAAAAGGACAAAACATAGTGTTTTTCTCTGTTCAATAAACGACGAAATGATAATTTAACATATTTAGAGCCGTACAATGATGAGTGCGTTAAGCAGCGTTCACATTAAGGCTTAAAATAGTGGCTTAAGTTAACATATTTATACTCTACGATGGCAGCTTATGAAGTATATTTTATGTTAAAAAGTGATATCTATTTGTTATGGCAGAGGTTAACGTTATGATAGATAGTTATAAAATCGATATTTAGGCAGTACTTTATATCAGTTATTTATATGAATGTTAGCTAGGTCTAAAATTTATACTGTTAGGTTTTAAAATTAAGGAAACACCAATGACACAGCAAAGTATGATAATCGGTGGAGGATGTTTCTGGTGTGTTGAAGCAGCTTTTAATCAAGTAAAAGGTGTTACAAGTGCCATTTCAGGGTATACCGGTGGCCAAAGAGAGACAGCAGATTACGAAACGGTTTGTTCTGGAACAACTGGACATGTAGAAGTGGTTAAGGTCACTTTCGATAGTGAGCTGGTTAGTTACTCACAATTATTAAACTTATTTTTTAGCGTACACGATGCAACACAGATTAATCGTCAAGGCAATGATATCGGCACACAATATCGTTCAGCTATATTTTATTGCAATGAACAACAACAACTAATAGCGCAGGCATTAGTTGAACAGATTAACGAACAACAGTTATTTGATAAAGACATAGTAACGAGTGTCGAACCTCTTGATATTTTTTATGCTGCAGAGGATTACCACCAAGGGTATTATTTAAGAAATCCTGAGCAAGGGTATTGTATGGCCGTGATTGCACCTAAATTTCAAAAATTTAAAGCACAACATGCGCAATTAATGAAAGAATCATAAAACCAATTCCGCTAAACAACTGATAAATGCTGCTGTTTTCAGATAAAAAAGGGTTAAATAGTTTACTCACTATTTAACCCTTTTTTACTTTATTATTCTTAAAGGATACTTGGTTAGAAAAATTACTGGTTAAGTGTTAATTGACATCACTAGGAGCAATAATGAAACCTTGATAGCCCGTTGCTTGCAATTCACTTACCCTTTCTAGCTGTTCGTAATCTTCAACAGCTGTAATGATCACATCCACACCTGAACCGAGCGCAGTATTAATTACCGCACGGGTTAATACAATTCGCTGTGTCAACTCGCCAACATCCATTTCATTGCTCATATCACAAGACAGCGATTGGTCTAGTTTTACATAGTTTGGTTTAATATTTTGCAAGTAAGATAGTGACGCCATCTCTCTTCCATAGTGATCAATTCCAAGCTGTGCTCCCACTTCTTTAACTAAGTTAGCAAAGTGAATACTTTGTTCAGGATGATTTAAAATAGCATCTTCTTGGATCTCAAAATAAAAACGACTTTGATCGGGTTGCGCTTTCAAAAATCCTTTTAACCAACTATGAAATTGCAAATCAAGCACGCTGTCATGGGTAATATTAATGGCTACTTTCTTATTACTAGATTTCATTGTTGGGTTTTCAACAATGGCTTCAATTAATGATTTGTCGAACTGACTGCCTAGCTCTAACTGCTCTATGTAAGGCATAAATTTAGCAGCACGTATCTGTTTATCATCAATAGTAATAATACTGTAAATTTCATGATGCAAGATTTTGTCGTTGCTAAATGAAATAGAAGGATGCCATTTAAATTTTAGCGATTTGTTGGTAATTGCTTCTTTTAAATGAGTATGCCATTGCGTCAATGTCATATCTTGTTTCACGACGCTTTCGAACCAGTGGCTCACTTTTGATTCATTTAAGGCATGTTGTAACGCATTATCTGCATTTGCTAATAATTCAGAAGCCGTTATATCATCAGTACGAATCGCACCGCCAATAGCAAATTGTTCCACACCATCATAATTTGCATTCTGCATGGCTTCGCTGATTAGTCGAGACACTTTTTGCAGATAGATATTTAGTTGTGCTTGGGATGCTTTAGTGACTAAAAATACAAACTCTCGATTGGAAATACGCGCAATGAAACTTGGACATACAGCAGGTAAAGTCTGTTGCATTTCTTTGGCTAAAATTTGGATCGTATTATCTCTTACTTGATACCCAAATTGATCATAAATCGTTTCTAGCCAATCCAGTCTTGCTATTAATAAACCACCGTAACCGGGATCTTTTATCCAACTTGCAAGTTGTGAATTAAGGTATAAACGATTGGGTAGTTGTGAAACGGTATCGGTTAGTTTTCCTTTTTTTAAGGTAACCACTTCTTTATCTAACTGTGAAAATACTGCTTGTAATTGACTAGACATACTATTAATCGCTAATACAACTTCTTTAAGCTCTGTTGTTTCGGGGATTGCTAAATTAGGTTGAAATTCTCTTTTTGCAATCAGTTTAGCTTGATCCGCGACACGATGTAATGGTGCAAGTATGCGCTTTAAACGGAGATTTAAAATAACTAAAGAAACAAAAAAGATGATCGTTAATGCGATTAATGTATCGTACATCACTTTCCATAATTGGCTGTAACCAATCGCTGGATTTGCTTCTAAATTTAGCGTTGCCAGCTGGATCCAACCATTAGTAATAACACTCTCTGTACTTTGTGACTCAAATAAATGCAGGTCTAAAAACCACTGTGGTACGCCTGCTACTTTAATCGGATTCTCCCATACTTGTGTTTTATTTGTTTCTAACCAAGTCAGGCTAACTTTTTTATAAAATCCACCTTCAAAAATAACATTAATGACAGTTTCTGCAGAGGCAACATCTCCCGTTTCAAGGTGCGGTTTCAACATTAATGTGAGCGCATTCGTTGTATTATTTAAGTCCGATGCTATCTGACTGTCCATAAATGTTTTTGTTTGGGTAAACTGAAAATACGCCAAACTCGTTGCTACTAGTAAAAACAGCCCTAGTAATAATGAGTTGATCTGATTAAACAGTGTCATAAATAAGTTACTCCATTGATGTAACAGGTTGCTTTAATTGATTAAGTCCCATACGATGATTTAAATCATTCCATCGTTTGAGTCTACTAGGTTTCCCTGCCACACGGCCTTGTCTTTTTTCATTGTTTAACCATAACTGTTTACCGTTAAAGCTATATACAGGGATTAAATCTTGACGCTCACTTGCTTTTTTTATGCGCCCATCAATATTGTCTAAAATTAATGGCTCTGCTGTTGGGTGTTTATAATAAGCCACGACCATATGGTATTGGTTAAGTGTTAAGGATTTAACCATCACAATGCGTAATTTATCGTCTGCAACACCTACAGCTAATAAACTAAAATACTTTGCTAACGCAAAATCTTCACAGTCACCCGCATTAGCCCCTATAAATTCTACGGGTGTTGCCCAATAATTACTTTCCCCCCACAGCTTTTGATCCGTTGTAAACTGCAGTTGATTAAAAAAACGGTTAGTACTAATTAATTTTTGTTGTTCATCTTTATATTGTTTATTAAGGACTTTTAACCATGCAGAACCTCGCTTTGCGGCTCTATCTCCATAGTTCTTTTGCAATACAGAGATTAATTTTTTGGTATCAATATTTATCGGAATGCTTGCATATAGGTAAGCACTACTCATATATACAAACAAACCAATAAGGGATATTTTTTTTAATAAAGCACGTTTACTATGCATTTAGTTTGTAATTATTGCTCACGATGATCAACGGTATAAATAGTCCATTTCATATCTACAATATCTGCTGCACCATCTATCTCAGCAACAATACGTCTATTTTGAGCATTCACATATTCGTCATTACCTTCAAACAGAAGCTGCTCAAACCCAAAACCAATCGTATCAATTCTATTTTTATCTACAGCATATTGATTAACTAATATTTGTTTAACTGCGTCAGCACGCTCTAAAGAGAGTTGCTTATTATATTGCGCACTTCCGACAATACTTGTATGCCCTTCAATCATCACTGTAATCGAAGAATACTCTTTCATTAAATCTGCTAATGTCTTAATTTCTGCATAATATTTACCATCAACAAATGCAGAGTCATTATCAAAATTAACCAAAAGTTTTACACGTACCTTTTCAAGGTTGTCGGTATTGCAGCCCTCATTATTCACTTCTGCACCGAGTGGTGTAGCTGGACATTTATCACGAGCAGATATAATGCCGTCCCCTTCTAAATCCGATAAATCATAGGCTTGTACCGTAGGTTCAGGTGCCATTTCAATAATATTAGATGAACAGCCACTAACTAATATAGCGGCAGCAAATAGACTAATTATTTTCATTGTATACCCCTCCCTCAAATTGCTCTTCCCCTTGCCAAGTTGCAGGACGAGTCACTCGCAACGAGTCTAATAATTTCCCCATTGAATGCAATACACGATATTGCGCTGTTATTTCAGAAAACTCGGCTTCTAAAAAGTCACGTCTCGCTTGATATAATTCATTTTCAGTATCTAATAAGTCTAATAAGCTACGTTGGCCTATTTTAAACTGTTCTTTATAATCAGCTTGAGTATCTTTAGAAGCAATAACATGCAATTTTATATATTTCTTTTGTAAATTTAATTGTTCAAATGCATCCCAAGACAAAATAAAACCTTCTTTTACTTCACGATGTGCGGTCATATTTAATGCTTTAGCTTCATTAATTCTGTAAGCCGTTTCTTTTGTATAAGCGAGATCTTTACCGCCTGAGAACAAGTTATATTTAAAACGAAGCATCGCCGTAACATCATTATTATTGCCACCCACATCGCCGCTAGTGTAATTACCATCAACACCATCAACGTTATCGTTAAAATTAGCGTCAATTTCAAATGTCACTTCAGGGTAATAAGTTGATTTAGCACTATCGTATTGTGCATGAGCAGATTGTATATCGTTACTTGCCGCCCATACTGAAGGGTGATTTTTAAGCGCTATCTTTAAACCTTCATCACGAGTAGTTGGCAACATACTATTGTCCGGAAAAGGGATAACAAGATTTTCTGGCGTTTGATCAATGATTCGATAAAACTTAGTTTTACTGTCTAAATAATTATTTTTAGCAGCAATCAAATTTGATTGTGCTTTCGCTAAACGCCCATTAATCTGCGATAAGTCCGCCTTACTACTAAAACCAGATTCAGTACGTTCTTTAATTTGATCATAAATCTCAACGTGCGACTGTAAGTTTTTTTCTGATAAAGAAACCAATTCTTCAGACTTAATAAGTTCTAAGTAGACTTTAGTAATCTCTAAGGCAATATCTTCTGCAATAGAATGTAAACGCCATTGTTCTGCACTCGTTGCATAACTTGTACGGTCTACTTCACTGCTAGTACGAAAACCGGTAAACAAGTTTTGTTTTAAACTTAAGCCCAATTCACGTCTTGTTAAGTTCTCTGGATCATCATCTGCATCATTCCTAGTACTTGGGCTATCGGTATACTCATAACCAATTCCACCAGTTACATCAAGAGTTGGCAAGTAACCTGCTTCAGCTTGATCCACTTGTTTCTCTGCTGCTTTAAATCGAGTAAACGCAGCGCTAATTTCAGGATGAGTATCTAAAGTATGTGCGACTGCTTGCTCTAATGATTGACTATGCACTGACAGAGGTAACAATGCCAATGAACTAAAAGCGATTAATACTGCTTTATTTACTCTTCCACGTTTTAATGGTTTCATTCTCTCTCCATGAGCGTTTTTAATATTCACGTAACGCCATCTCTTTTGCTCGTAATAATGGGTTTAACATATATTCAAGTACAGTACGTTTGCTTACCATTACGTCGACGCTTGTTAGCATTCCGGGAATAATCGGCATATCGTCCTTATCTTTACGATTCA
>Ga0316197_10003981_pt1 | contig 10488 bp, 5 predicted proteins | sample OudBiesiAoxic_MG_FD_204939 | JGI IMG/M metagenome (GOLD analysis project Ga0316197, IMG submission 204939) | Coastal sediment microbial communities from Oude Bieten Haven, Netherlands - site A oxic | ecosystem: Environmental > Aquatic > Marine > Coastal > Sediment | place: Netherlands... | reverse complement strand
ACATCGGATGCGTCCGGTTGGCTCAGCTTCAATGCGGCCACGCGCACCTTCAGCGGCACACCGTTGAACGGTGATGTGGGCACGGTGACGATCACCGTGCGGGCCACCGACACCTCTGCCGCATGGGTCGAGGACCAGTTCGATATCACAGTCACCAACACTAACGATGCGCCGATCGGATTACCAGTGATTACGGGTACGGTGGCCGAGGATCAAGTATTGACGGCCGACACCAGCGGGATCAGTGATGCTGATGGTATCGGCGCTTTCAGCTACCAATGGTTGAGAGACGGTGCGGTGATCGCGGGTGCCACCGGCAGCAGTTATACCGTGGGTGATGCCGATGTGGGCCGGCAGATCAGGGTGGAGGTGTCCTTCACCGACGGACATGGCATGCTCGAGACAGTGCCCAGCGCGCAGGTCGGACCCGTAGCCAATGTAAATGATCCTGGTTTGGTTTCAATCGATAATTTGACACCCATTGCGGGAGATACACTGACGGCCGGCATAGTTGATATTGACGGTGCCAGCGGAACGATCAGCTACCAGTGGTACCGTGACGGTGGAGCCATCACCGGCGCCACAGGTGTCAGCTATACCACAGTTGCGGCTGATGAGGGGGCGGTGATCACCGTTACTGCAGATTACACTGACGATTTGGCGACCGTGGAAAGCCTGACCAGCGCGGGCACGGCCCCGGTGGCCCATCTCAATGTTGCCCCTACCGCAACCAACATAAATACAGGCGAGACCTATACCGAAGACATCCCTCTAAATCTGACTGACATCGTGGTTGTGGATACCGACAGTTCTCATGTTACCGTGACCCTGACCCTGACCGATACGGCCGCTGGAATCCTGAGTACCGGCACTTCCGGGACAGTGACCGCGACTTTTTCTGCAGGCGTTTGGGCGGCAAGCGGTCCCATTGCCGATGTGAATGCCTTGTTGGCAGGAGTGGTCTTCACTCCGTCGTCAAACTATGACAACAGTTTCGCCATTGATGTCAGCGTGGACGATGGCGTGGCTGCTCCCATAACAGGGATAAAACTCATGACCGCAACGCCGGTGGGTGACACCCCCCAGGCGAATGGTATTGCAACCCCGGCAACTGTCCAGTCGGGTCTGATCGTCATTGACCGCAATGCCGATGACGGTGTTGAGGTGACCCACTTTCGGATTGCCAACATCACCAACGGCACACTTTTTCTGGCTGACGGCGTCACCCCGATCCACAACGGTGACTATATCAGCGTTGCCCAGGGACAGGTGGGCGTCCGTTTCACCCCGACAGGCACGATCCTCAGCAACGGCAGCTTTAACGTGGAATCCTCTGAAGACGGAGTTTCTGTGGCTCAACAAAGCGGTGCGGTCACCGCCGTGATCACCGTGATACCGCCTCCAACGGTATCGACCGTAGACACCCCTTCAGATAGTGGTGACACGGCAGAACTGGAGCCAGACATCGATCCGGAGACCACCGAGCCTGACGTCGAGCCGGAGGAAGCCACGGAGGAAGTTATCCCGGAAACAGTCGCACCGCCGGTAAACCCGGGTCCTGTTGAAGAGCGTGCCTCGCAAAATCGCGGATTCTCGAATGCGCGGACACCGTTCCTGATTAAAGTCGTGCGCAGCTTCACTCAGAATCGAGCGGCAAGTGTGGACGCCAAAGACAACGCGGAGCGCCTATCCAACAGGGCGGGGGTTTCTCAAAAGGGTGCAGCTGCAGACCCGGGCCTCTATCGGGCGGCGCGGCAGATAAGCTTTAACAATACGATGTCGGCGCGCGCCTATCACAATATGGTCAACTCTTTGGATGATGTGAAAAAAGAGATGGCCAACGACCATCAGCTGAACAAAGTGTATTTAGGATCTGCTATCGTATCCTCAGTCGGACTTTCGGTGGGTTATGTTGTCTGGCTTATTCGAGGCGGCATGCTGCTCAGTACGCTGTTGTCCTCCATACCTGCCTGGCAGATACTGGATCCACTCCCGATTCTGGCGCGAAAAAGAGACGGTGATCAATCTGACGATGATGAATCACTGGAAACCTTATTGGACCAGGATCCGCAAAAAACAGAACCGAACAAAAAATCGGTAGACAAATCATCAGGTGCCGAGCAGGAGAACGATAGAGTATGAGAAGATTGAACGTCAAAGACAGGGTCGTCATCGGGCTCGTCGGCTTAACCGTCAGCCTTATCATGCTCGCCTTTTTACTCGGAATTGTTCCGGATAGAGAGAGCGCCGTGAGGGAAGGGCGCACGGTCTTGGCAGAGGCGATTGCTGTGCACAGCACCTCGGCCGTTTTGTCAACAGGTGTTCAGCGTTTGGAAACCGATTTCAAACTGATGGCCGATAGAAATCCTGATCTACTGTCGCTGGCTCTGCGACGGAAGGATGGTGGCGCCCTTGTTGCTTCGAAACAACATGTTGATCACTGGCAGGACATGAACGACGAATATTCGAAGGATACGCAAGTGCTGGTTCCCATTTGGGCCGGTGAGCACAAGTGGGGACAGCTCGAGTTACGTTTCAAAGCACTCAACGATGGCGGTCTCAAGGGGATGATCCAAAATCCGATCCTTCGGATTGTGCTGTTTATGAGTGTGCTTTGCTTTATCGCTTATTACTTCTATCTCGGTAAAGTGCTTCGCCAACTGGATCCGTCCAAGGCCATACCCGGAAGAGTGCGTTCCGCCCTCGACACTTTGGCGGGCGGACTGCTAGTGCTTGATCACAAGGAGCAGATCGTACTGGCCAACAAATCGTTTGCAGCCATGATTGGCAAGAAACCGGATGATCTGCTTGGCTACCGGTCAGGCGACCTGCCGTGGATGGACGTCAAAGGGAACAAAATTGAAAAATCCCGACGTCCTTGGGTTCAAGCCCTCACTAACGGCGAAGCACAAACAAATAGAATTTTGCGCTTGCGTCATTCTGACAAAGGATGGCTGACATTCAGTATCAACTGCTCCCCGGTGCTCGGTGCCGGCGGTAAATATGCCGGCGTACTGGTAAGTTTCGATGACATCACGCAACTCGAGAAAAAAGAGATCGAGCTGCGCCAATCCAAGGAACAGGCGGAAGCCGCCAACCAGGCCAAGAGTGCTTTTCTGGCAAACATGAGCCATGAAATCCGCACGCCCATGAATTCCATCCTCGGTTTTACAGAGATCCTCAAGCGGGGCTACGGTAGGAATAAACACGACAGCCACAGATACTTAAACACCATTCACTCCAGCGGCAAGAACCTGCTCGAACTGATCAACGATATCCTTGATTTGTCCAAGGTGGAGTCCGGCCGGTTAGACATTGAGACGGTTTGGGCCGAACCCCACCGGATCATACAAGAGGTTTTTCAGGTATTAGGTGTCAAGGCCCAAGAAAAAGCGATTCCGCTCAAATTCAAGGCGCAAAGCGCCCTGCCGCAACAAATCCAGACCGATCCGGCGCGCTTTCGGCAGATCATCTTCAATCTGGTGGGTAACGCCATAAAGTTCACCGAGCAAGGCAATGTCACGGTAAACTGCCGTTTCAAAAAAAATGCGTCTGGGCCCCTCTTGTTGATCGAAATCACGGATAACGGCATCGGCATTCCCAAGGACAAATTAGAATCCATCTTCGACCCTTTCACCCAGGCCGACTCTGCCGTAACACGTCGTTTCGGCGGAACAGGTCTTGGTCTTTCCATCAGCCGCAGGTTCGCGCGGGCATTGGGAGGCGACATTACGGTCGAAAGCCAACTGGGAAATGGCAGCACCTTCAGGGTGACCCTGGGAACGGGGGATGTGGAAGGGATTCCATTTTTACAACCGGAGGACGTGGAGACAACCGCGCAGGCGTTCAGCGAGGGCGAACAGACGCACTGGAAGTTCTCCGGGGGCCGCGTATTGATCGTGGATGACGGCGCTGAAAATCGGGAGCTGCTCAGGCTCCTGCTGCAAGAGGCCGGACTGATGGTGGACGAGGCTGAAAACGGTCAAGTGGGTTTGGAAAAGGCTGTTGCAGGGCATTATGACGTTATTCTGATGGATGTTAACATGCCGGTCATGGATGGGTTTACCGCCACCAAGACGCTTCGGAAACAAGGGTTGAATACGGAAATCATTGCGTTAACAGCTAACGCCATGAAGGGCTTTGAGCAGGAGTGTTTGGATGCTGGATATTCCGGATATTGCTCCAAGCCGATCGATATCGATCGGTTTATGGCGCAGATGGCGGATCTTTTGGGTGGTCAGAAAGTAGTGAACGAAATCGGAGCTGCGCCAACACCGACAGACGACAGTTCAACTGATAGTAACACGAATGTGTTTGCATCGGCTGCTGGGCCCCCCATCTATTCCAAGATGCCGGATAGCAACGGGAAATATCGAGGTTTGATTGTCCGATTTATCGCCCATCTGAAAAAGAAACTGCCAGAAATAGAACAGGCGCGAGAGCAGGGGAAGCTCGAAGAGGTCGCTAATTTTGCACACCAAGTGAGGGGCACCGGCGGGAGCGTCGGTTTTGATGAATTCACCGCGCCGGCCACCAAACTCGAGACACTTGCGAAGGAAGGCGGCAGTGAAGCGGAGATCCAGCAGACCATGGCTGAATTGCGCGGACTGGCCGCTCGCTTGGTCATTCCCGGAGCTGAACCTACCGCAGCGCCTACCACTGCTGGCGAGCCGTCCCAGGAAGTATCGCCGGTCAGTGAATTAAAAACAACCCAGCCTCTCTCGACGACGGAGGAACCCGTGATGTCGCGCTTAGGGGCCATCCCGCGGTTTCAGAAAGTCATTTTGCAGTTTATCGATAAACTCAAAAAAGAACTGACGAGGGCGCAAATGGCTTGGGAAGATAAAAACCTGGAAGAATTGGCCTTAATCGCCCATTGGCTCAAAGGTGCTGGCGGTACGGTGGGTTTTGATGATTTCACGGAGCCTGCCGCAAAACTTGAAACTTTTGCCAAATCAGCGCAGCTGGAGCAGGCCGGCCAGATGCTCGAGCAGGTAAAACACCTGTCGGAAGCCATTGTGCCGCCGGTGATGGTGCATGACGGTGAAATTGGAAAACGAACAGCGGCCAGCAGACAAGTCGCCTGACATTTTAAAAGCTGGGTTCAAGGTTCAGGGTTCCGGGTTCAGAGGTTGCAACAGAAAGGAAAAGCAATCCCTAAACGTTGAACCTTTGAACACAGAACCCAATAACCAAGGAGATCTTATTTACATGCAGACAGCAAGCGCACAGCTGAAAATGCCGGAGTGGGACGCCACGTCAGAGCTGCAGGAGGAATTTGACCAAATGCTCAATGCAAACATTGTTCTCGTCGATGACGAGCCCATTAACATGGAAGTCGTGCAGGCCTTTCTGGAGGAAGCGGGGTATAGCAACTTCGTCTTGATTGAAGATTCCAGCGAAGCAATGGCCACCCTCGAGCAACAGCGTCCTGATCTTCTGCTACTCGACCTGATGATGCCGCAGCTGTCGGGCTTCGAAGTATTAAAACAAGTTCGGGAACATCCCAAACTCAAACACCTGCCCGTCATCATATTGACGGCATCATCAGACCAACATGATAAATTGCGTGCCCTCGACCTTGGCGCCACTGATTTTCTGGCAAAACCGGTCGATTCGAGTGAACTGCGGCTGCGCGTTCGCAATACTCTGGCCGCCAAGGCGTATATGGATCGCCTTGCTTTTTACGACCCGCTGACCAAACTGCCCAACAGACACCTTTTTATGGAATGCCTGGACTGGGGTTTGAAATCGGCCAAACGCAATGGTGAGAACCTGGCCTTGTTGAGTATCGAGTTGGACCAATTCGACAAGGTTAGCGATACCCTGGGGCTTTTTGCCGGCGACGAAATCCTGCGGCAGTTGACTCAACGCTTCAAAGAAGTTGTTAAAGGCATTGATTTGCTCGGTCATTATGAAATCGATGAATATGTCCCTGTCAATCTGTTTCATTTAGACGGCGGTGTTTTTACATTACTTTTGCATCGCACCTCCAACGAACGTGATGCCGCTCTGGTTGCCGCGTGTTTATTGGAATCGATTCGAACCGTACTGTTTGTGGAGAAAACGGAGATTTACTTGACTGCCAGCATTGGCATCGCAACGTATCCCACGGAGGATGTAGACAGCGTTTCCATGCTGCAGCTGGCCTCCAGTGCCAAGGATTATGCCAAGAACAATGGTGGGGATTCTTTTCAATTCTCCTCTCGCCAAATTAACACTCAATACCAGAAACGCCTCAGCCTTGAAGCCAGGCTTCGCAAGGCGATCGATCGCGATGAGCTGTTACTTTACTACCAACCCAAACTGGATGTGCAGACGAATGCCATTACCGGAGTGGAAGCGCTGCTGCGATGGAACACCCCCGAAAATGGTGTTATCCCACCGAACAAATTTATTCCAATCGCCGAGGAAATTGGGCTGATGATCCCAATTGGGGAATGGGTATTGAGTCAGGCCTGTAAACAACTTTCGGAGTGGCAGCAGGCAGGCATGGCCCCAATCAGTATGGCGGTGAATTTGTCTACCGTACAATTTCAAAACCAGGAAATACTCGCCGCTTTCAAACGAATCGTCAACAATAGCGGCATAACTCCCGATTTGCTGACACTCGAAGTCACCGAAAGCATGTTGCTGGAGGATGTTGAGAGTAAAATTGAAATAATGAATCGCTTGAAAGGCTTAGGCCTCAAATTATCGATTGATGATTTTGGAACCGGATATTCTTCCTTGAGCTATCTGAGAAGATTGCCGTTGGATGAACTGAAAATCGATCGGTCTTTTTTTATCAGTCTGTTCGAGGATGAGAAGAGTCGCGCCCTGGTCTCCTCACTGATTTATTTGTCGCGGAACATGAATCTGCGCACGGTTGCCGAAGGTGTTGAAACCAAGAATCAGTTGCGTTTCCTACAGGACGAGGGGTGCGATTTGTACCAAGGTTTTCTGTACAGTCCACCCGTACCGCCTGACAAGATCTCAGAGATGCTCTCTCCCTCGACCCCGAACAGTGAATGAAATCTTTTCAGCGAGAGCCGAAAATGAAACGATTCCTATAAATATTGACTGTGCGACCGTCAAATTACTGGCATTTCTGAAAGAATTTTCAGTTTCAATAATATAACAATCTGAATTTAAATAGAAAAGTACAATGATATTGTTTGGCATTTTTTTTGCTTAAGTTACTGGGAGCCGTATTCTCCATGAGGGCACCTCATTCCCACAACGCGCTGAGGACGTTATAGCGAATGTCAGAAGTTTATTCCAATTGGTACCTATTTAAAATCCCCCTGTCCCCCTTCGTCAAAGGGGGGACTGATAAAGGCTTAGAGTGGTTCCAACATAACAGTTGCAATAAGAAAGGGTGCCAGGGGGGATTTTATACTGTCGCGCGCACCAGTCAATTGGAACGTATTTATGGCAACAGCGAACATCTCCTGTAAGAAAGGCCAGATCCATGAAATCTAGTTTCAGAAGCGCAGTATTGCCGGCAGCGATCTTTTGGATGCTGCTGACGACCCCCATTTCTGCCAGTGCAGAGATATTGCAGGGTATTACGACACCCAATGCCGATATCACCCTGTCCTTCGTTGTGCCTGGGCGGGTATCCGATGTCCTGGTCAAAGAAGGCAACATTATCGAAAAGGATCAGCTGCTCGTTCGTCTCTACGATGAACCCGAAAGAATCCAGAGTCAGCAGTTAAAAATGCTGTCGGAAGATCGCACCAAAATTCTTGCCGCCAAAGCGGAGTTGGCACAGAAAAGGGTCGATTTGAAAAAGGTCGCACAGGCCCAGGCAAAAGGGGCGGCCAGTGACTGGGAAGTCGAGCATTTGAAATTAAACGTCCGAATTGCAGAGCTTTCCTTGAAGTCGGCCGTTTTGGAGCAAGAGCAGTATCGACGCCGATACGATCACGCCCAGAGCCAGTTGGCGCAGATGCGCCTTGTTGCGCCCATTGCCGGGCGTGTCGAGGATGTCACGATCGAGGTGGGGGAGTCCATCGGTTCGCTTGGACCTGTCATCCGGCTGGTTCAAAATGACCCTCTCTGGATCGATGTGCCCGTCCCGATGGCCCAGGCCGGCAAATTGGAAGCTGGGCAGAACGCTTGGGTCACCTTTCCCGGAACGACGGCGGATGTGTCGCCGAACGCACGGATCATCAATATCTCGGGCGTTGCTGACGCTGCGAGCGATACCCTGCGGGTTCGCATCGAAGTGCCCAACCCCCTGAAGCGTCCGGCCGGTGAACGCGTTGCCATCAGCTTCTCTCCCGAAATGGAAAATAAAGAGCTTGGACAGTTGAAAACTGACGAATAGAGCACTTTTTCTATGGTCTCCGCAAATCGTTCTTCGATCCACCCGTGCCAGCATCTGGTGGGACCCGGCCACGTAGTGTGAAGATACTGACGGCGCGGACAGAGACCACCGGTACAATGGAATTTTTTTATGGCGGGATCCACGGCGGGCAGATCTGCGGACCAAGAAAGACCTTCAGGGCCTTTCAACACGAAGGCTCTATCTGAACTGGTCTCATTCGACGGGCCGCCGGATCGATTCCTATCCGAGTTACTCTCCACCCAGTGCCATCTGGCAAAATGTGAGGCCGGGGTCGTGCTGCGCCTTGGGGAAGCCAATCGAATAGAGGCCCTCGCCGCATACCCAAACCCGGATAATAACGGCAATTCTCTGAAATGGATCAGTAAAGCCGAAAAACCGTTTCGCAGGGTTATGAAAAGTGGCGAAACGATCATTGTGCAAGAAAATCCCGCCTCGAAAGAGGGCGTTAAGCCCGGGAATTATCTGGTAGTCATTCCGGTACAAAACGAAGGCGCGATACGTGCGGCCGCGGCCTTCAGAATCAAGGTAAAATCCCATTATCAGCTTTTACTGAGTCACGCCCGCCTGCAAACGACATCTCTTCTGTTGAATCACCATGAAATGCGCCTGACAACGAAAATGCACCATGAGGCCATGGACCGTCTGCGGCGGGTCCTTGAAGTGCTGGATGTGGTTAACAAGTCAAAGCGGTTTTTGAGTGCGGCAATGGCGTTGTGCAACGAAATCTCTACCCGATTGAGTTGCAGCCGGGTCAGTCTTGGTATTCTCAACGGTCGCTACGTCAGGGTTCGGGCGATGAGCCATACGGATACATTCGGCCGCGAGATGGATGTGGTTCAGGCGATTGAAGCCGCTATGGAGGAATGCCTGGACCAGGATATAGAGGTTATCCATCCCAAGGGTGATGCGGCGATGTACGCCGATCGTGCCGCCACGAAGCTATCGGAATCTCATGGACCCTCTAACATACTCAGCCTACCGGTACGCGAAGACGGGACCGTAACGGCAGTGATGACACTGGAGCGCTCGTTCGAGCGACCTTTTGATAGTCTGGAAGAGATCGAGACCGTCAGACTGATTGGCGATCTCTGCGCCCCCCGGCTTTTGGACCTGAATCGAAGCGATCGGTGGTTCGGTGCGCGCATGGCCTCACGGGCCCGAAAGCACGTGAGCTTGCTCCTGGGGCATGAGCACACCTGGGTAAAGTTGGGAGGAGTCCTGGTCTTTTTGGTGGCAGTATTTCTCGCAACCGCGAAAGGGGAATACCGGATTAAAACCTCTTTTGCATTGGAGGCCCAAAATCAGCAGGTGGTCGTTGCGCCCTTCGATACCTTCACCAAAAGTGTGTCAGTGGCGCCAGGAGATCGCGTCGAGGGCGGCAAATCAATTCTGGGGACCTTAGAGACATCTGAACTCCGTCTGAAATTGGCCGCTCTTAAGGCCGAGCAATTGGGTTATCAAAAGCAGAGGGCCGCATCGATGCGCGATCGGAAAACTGCCGAGGCCCAGATCGCCCAGGCACAGAGCGACAAGGTGGCGGCTGAGATCCGTTTAATCGAAAGGAAAATCGATCAGGCAGCCCTGGTCTCGCCGATCACCGGTTGGGTGGTTTCAGAGGATCTGAAGCAGCAGATCGGTGCGCCGGTAGAAACGGGAAAGATCCTCTTTGAGATTGCGGGTATCGATTCCTTAAGGGCCGAGCTGTACGTCCCGGAGTCGTCGATAGCAAAGGTCGCCACCGGGCAAGACGGGGAGCTGGCATCCGTTGGCCACCCTGACCAGAAAGTTCAATTTGTTATCGAGCGGATCAATCCCATCGCCGAGGTGGTCAACAACCAAAATGTGTTCAGGGTGCGCGCCCGTATTCTCGAAAACCTGGAGTGGATGCGGCCGGGCATGGAAGGTGAAGCCCGAATATCGGCAGGTAAAAAATCCTACCTCTGGATCGCCTCCCATCGCCTTGTCAACTGGTTGCGTATGAAATTATGGGTGTAAACGGGGGCCGATGTGAGCATTGACCGTCCCACCTTCAGCGAATCCTGGTACCGCGTGTCGGAACTCACACCGAGGCTGCTTGCCACGGTTATGGTCAGGCGGCAACATTTCCGTGGCGTCAGATGGTACATTCTGCAGGATCCGGTCAACAACCAATA
>Ga0316197_10003979_pt1 | contig 10492 bp, 7 predicted proteins | sample OudBiesiAoxic_MG_FD_204939 | JGI IMG/M metagenome (GOLD analysis project Ga0316197, IMG submission 204939) | Coastal sediment microbial communities from Oude Bieten Haven, Netherlands - site A oxic | ecosystem: Environmental > Aquatic > Marine > Coastal > Sediment | place: Netherlands... | reverse complement strand
GGTTTAGGCTCAGTTCGTCAATCGATGTTAGAAACTTCCAACGTGAATGTGACGGAAGAGTTGGTGAACATGATTGAGGCTCAACGCGTTTACGAAATGAATTCAAAAGTCATCTCTGCGGTAGATAAGATGCAGAGCTTTGTGAATCAACAGTTATAACGTAAGTCATAAATTGAGATGAGTAAGTCGCTATGAAACGTATATTTGGGTTAGTTTTGATCATGACAATGTCGGGTTGCACGATGTTATCGCCAACTGACGAAGGCACCGACGTAGAACAGAGTACAACCTTAGTTGACGCCGTTGAAGGTGATCAATCAGAAGCAGAAGACTCTGGTCTTATTGATGTATTGAGAACTCGAGATGACCCTATTGCGGGTGACCCTGCTTGGGCCCCTATTCATCCAAAAGACAAGCCTGAACACTATGCAGCGGCGACAGGATCGCTCTTTAATACCGGTTTTGCTACCAACCTATACGATGATTCTAAACCTCGCGGTATTGGTGATATTGTCACGGTGATGATGGAAGAACAGACCAAAGCGGCGAAAAGTGCCGATGCGGATCTTACCAAGAGCAATGACTCGTCAATGGACCCACTTTCCGTTGGCGGCAAGCCGCTGACGATTGGCGACTATGATTTTTCCTATGAGTTAAGCAACGACAATAATTTCAGTGGCGAGGCGACAGCCAATCAGAGTAACAGCTTAAGTGGTTCTATTACCGTTGAGGTTATTGAGGTGTTGGCCAACGGCAACTTGGTGATTCGCGGAGAAAAATGGCTAACATTGAACGCTGGAGATGAATACATTCGCTTAAGTGGCACCATTCGACCGGATGATATTAGCTTTGATAATACCATTGCATCAAATCGAATTTCTAACGCTCGAATTCGTTATTCTGGTACCGGAACACAACAAGATATGCAAGAACCTGGCTTCTTGGCACGATTCTTTAATGTCTCTCTATAATAGAGCAACATAGTCGAAGAATTGACGGTTAACATAAGGCTTATGCGATGAACAAATTAGTGGTAATGGTAGTAGGTATAGCAATGATGGCAACATCTGCTTATGCCGCACGAATTAAAGACGTCGCAGAGGTAGCGGGGGTTCGTAGTAACCAATTAGTCGGTTATGGTTTGGTCACTGGTTTACCGGGTACGGGTGAGTCTACACCGTTTACCGACCAGAGCTTTAATGCGATGCTGCAAAATTTTGGCATACAATTGCCACCCGGCACCAAGCCTAAAACGAAGAATGTGGCTGCCGTTATCGTGACGGCTGAATTACCTGCCTTTTCAAAGCAGGGGCAAAAAGTGGATGTCACGGTATCGTCTATCGGCTCCGCAAAAAGTTTACGCGGTGGAACTTTAATCCAAACCTTCCTAAAAGGTCTGGATGGTGAAGTCTATGCAATTGCCCAAGGTAATCTTGTGGTAAGTGGATTCAGTGCGGAAGGCGCTGATGGTTCAAAATTGGTGGGGAATAACCCAACGGTTGGTCTGATATCCAGTGGCGCTAGTGTGGAACGTGAAATTCCAAGCCCATTTGGCCGTGGTGACTTTATAACGTTTAATTTGGTTGAGTCAGATTTTACTACGGCTCAACGTTTGGCGGATGCGGTGAATAGTTTCCTTGGCCCGCAAATGGCGTCGGCTATTGATTCTACGTCTGTTCGTGTTAGAGCACCTCGTGATGTAAGTCAGCGTGTCGCATTTCTTTCTGCTATCGAGAATCTTGAATTCAACCCAGCAGACGGTGCCGCTAAAATCATTGTTAATTCAAGAACAGGAACGATCGTTGTCGGGCAGCACGTAAGGCTAAAAGCCGCTGCCGTTACCCATGGTGGTATGACGGTTGCGATTAAAGAGAATCTAAATGTGAGTCAACCGAACGCATTCGCTGGTGGTCAAACGGTGGTCACACCGGACTCAACGATTGAAGTGACAGAGAAGCAAGGCAAGATGTTTAATTTTCAGCCGGGATTAACACTGGATGATTTGGTGAGAGCGGTGAATGAAGTGGGTGCGGCACCGTCTGATTTAATGGCCATTTTACAGGCATTGAAGCAAGCGGGTGCGATCGAAGGTCAGCTCATTATTATTTAAGGATAACATGATGATAAATAATGCAAATGACATTGGATTTATTCACGATATTGCAAGCTTAGACAAGCTTCGTCAAGACGCAGTGGGCAGCGATGATGGTGATAAAAAAGAGGCGCTAAAAGCGGCGGCAAAACAGTTTGAATCCATTTTTACCGCTATGCTTTTCAAGTCAATGCGTGATGCTAACTCTGCTTTTGAATCTGATTTGATGAAAAGCCAAAATCAAGATTTCTATCGTCAAATGCAAGATGAACAGATGGCCAGTGAGCTCAGTTCCACAGGTTCTTTGGGGCTTGCGGATATGATTGTCGCTCAATTAAGTTCTGGTGCAAAAACCGATGATAGTGAATTGGTTATGCGTAATGCCGCTCTTGATACGTCGTTACGCTTGCCGGTAGAGCAATCAAAAGCAGGTGAAGTGGCGGATGAAGCACTTTCCGTTATGGCGGCTAAAAAGGTTCAATCCAATGGTCGTTTTGATAGCCCAGAGCATTTTGTGCAGTCTCTGCAACCTTATGCGGATAGAGCAGCTAAAGCGCTTGGCGTGGATCCTTCTATCCTGATTGCTCAAGCTGCGTTGGAAACCGGTTGGGGTAATAAAGTGATTCAAAACTCCCTTGGTAGTAGTAACAATCTTTTTAATATCAAAGCGGATAGAAGCTGGAAAGGCGATAAAATTGCAACTCAAACCTTAGAGTTTCATAACAATGTGCCAGTGAAAGAAAAAGCGGCGTTCCGCTCTTACGATACCTATGAAGAGAGTTTTAACGATTTCGTACGTTTTCTTAACCAGAATCCACGATACGAAACAACGCTTTCACAGAACAATAACTCTGAGTCGTTTATCAGAGGCTTGCATCAAGCGGGTTATGCAACGGATCCGGCGTATGCGGACAAAGTTCTTCAGGTTAAAGAACGAATCGACAAGATGTAAAGAAAAAGAAGCGGCAACGCTTCTTTTTTATTGTATTGCCCTTCCCCTGACTTTACCGATTCTTATGTATATTTCCCCCTCAAATTGATGTAACGACCTAAAATTACGAACTTGGCACACACCTTGCTACATTCTCATTAAGTTAATCAAAAACATCCATTTTAAGTAGTTTCACTGGGGGCATTATGGCGTCGGACTTGTTGAATGTTGGTACTCAGAGCGTATTAACCGCTCAGAGACAACTCAACACCACTGGTCATAACATATCGAATGCGAATACCGAAGGCTATAGTCGCCAATCGGTAATCCAGGGGACAAATTCGCCTCGCCAATATGGTGGTGAAACTTATGGTATGGGTGTACATGTGGAAAATGTTCGCCGCTCTTGGGATCAATTTGCCGTCAACGAACTTAATGTTTCGACAACAAGCAAAGCGTTACGTGAAGACGATGAAGAAAACTTGGGCATGTTGACGAGTATGCTCTCTTCGCTTGCTTCGAAAAAAATACCAGAAAATATTAATGAGTGGTTCGATTCAGTCAAAACGCTAGCCGATTCCCCTAATGACATGGGTGCACGTAAAGTGGTGTTAGAGAAGGCAGGGTTGGTCAGCCAAAACCTTAATACATTTTACGAAACGGTGCGTCAGCAGTCTTCAAATATTAATAAAAAACTTGACCTATCTGTCGAAAGAATAAATCAAATAGGCAGTGATATCAAAGATTTACATAGGTTAATGATGCGCACTCCTGGCCCGCACAATGACCTGATGGATAAGCATGAAAAGTTAGTAAAAGAGCTATCGGAATACACAAAAGTAACGGTTACGCCGCGCAACAATAACGAAGGTTTCAATATACATATTGGTAGCGGACATAATCTCGTTTCTGGGGTGGAATCGAGTCGGTTGACCATGATTGATGGTTCACCCGATCCACAGCAGCGCGAACTCGCATTAATCGAAGGCAAGGGAATAAAAGCGATTAATCACAAAGGCATAGACGGCAAACTAGAGTCTCTTTTTAGAGTGAGAGATGAGTTTATTCCTTATGTGCAGGATGAATTAGGCCGTGTTGCTACCTCCATTTCTTATGCCGTTAATGAGCTACAAGCTCAAGGTTTAGACTTAAAAGGCGATATCGGTTCTCTTGTGTTTACCGATGTGAACTCCGAACGTGTCGCAAAATCTCGAGTTACGTTAGAGAAAGACTCAAAAGCCGATTTGGCTGTTTATATTGATGATATTTCGAAGATAAATCCAGGTGACTACCATCTTAGATATGACGGTAGTGACTACACCGTGATTAAGCCAACCGGAGAGGTTGTTCAGGTAGAGCCTAAAGATTCTGCGCTGTATATCGATGGTATGAGAGTTGAAATGAATAACTCTCCTCGTGCCGGTGAAAAAATAATTTTGCGTCCGGTAAGATTTGGCGCGGAGCAGATGAAAGTCGTCATGAATGATCCGGCAACCATTGCCGCTCAAAGTTACGAGAGTTCGGCGACGTTTGAACAAGGTGATGCCGACTTTCACGTGTTAGTTGCTGGCGAACTAAAAGAATTTCAAGTGGTGATATCTCCAAAAGGTGATCAGTTTGCCGTATTGGATATGGACGGAAAGGTATTGCTAAAACCACAAGATTACCCATCTTCTGGGCCTGTTACCGTTCAGGGTACAACCTTTGAACTAACAAAAGGTGCTATTGCAAATGATAGATTTGCGGCAAACCTTACTGCTTCAGAAGGTGATAACGGCAATCTACGCAAAATGCAGGATCTTCAGACAGCAAAAAACTTGAACGACAATAACTCTACGATTTTACAGCTTTATCATGACCTCAATACCAATATGGGATTGAAGATGTCTACCGCCTCTAGATTGTCAGATGTGGCACGTCTAGAAAACGAATCGGCTCAAGAACGTGTTGCCGAAATCTCCGGTGTAAATTTAGATGAAGAAGCGGCCAATATGATGAAGTTTCAGCAATCGTATATGGCTTCATCTCGTATCATGCAAGCAGCAAATGATACGTTTAACACCATTTTGGCATTGCGGTAGGAGGGTAATTAGATGGTAGGAAGAATATCAAGTTTTCATAATTACCAAGCGGTTCAAAACGATCTCCGTAGGCAAGAGGCAAAGATTGTCCACAACCAAGCGCAATTGGCTTCCGGTAAGAAACTACTCAACGCAAGTGATGACCCACTTGCCACGCACTATATTCAAAATCTTGGGCAGCAATCAGAACAGCTTCGCCAATATATGGATGCGATCGTACTTACCCGTAACCGCCTTGAACACCATGAAGTATTGGTAGCGAACTCTGAAGAGTACGCGGATCAGGCAAAAAGAACGGTTATGGAGATGATCAATGGTTCGCATTCAAAGGAAGATCGATTAGCGAAAACCCGAGAGATACAAGAGACATTTAGCAATCTGCTTAACCTAGCGAATAGCCAAGATGAGTCAGGTAACTATATTTTTGCAGGTACGAAACCTAAAAATCAGCCTTTCTTTCGAGACAATGAAAACAATGTCACTTATTCCGGTGATGATTATCAGCGCAAGATGAGAATTTCGAATCAACTGGAAATGGCATTGAATGACCCTGGTAGTAAGTTGTATATGGAGGTCGATAATCCATTTGGTGATTACAAACCGAGTTACCAGTTACAACCTGCATCAGAATTGTTGCTCGAGCGCGCGACCAATCTAGATAGTACGGATGATGCCCAATATAAGATTACCTTTGTTGATATGGGCACGGGGAAATACGGTTACCAACTAGACAAAGATGGTAGCGCGGTACAAACAGAAGAGTTTGACCCGAGAAAAGGGATCAAATATGAAGGTCTATCGATCCTGATTCGTGGGCAGATAACAGCGGGTGATTCTTTTACATTAGAACCCAAAGAAACCGTGAACCTTTTTGACAGCTTCAAACAAGTTATCGAACTGTCGGATGCCTCCGTATCCGATGCGTCGGCAACGGCTGAATTGCATAGATTGACCAAAGAATTTGACGCCGCATTTATTCATCTTGGCAAAGCTAGGACGGATGTTGGTGCGCGTCTGAATACGCTCGATATTCAAACGGATTTGCACGAAGATTTTAAGCTAACACTAGCAAAGTCCAAAAGTGCCTTTGAAGATCTCGATTATTCACAAGCGGTGATCGAATTTAACGAAAACTCGCTAGCACTGGAAGCATCACAAAAAGCCTTTGGTAAAACGAAAGACCTGACGTTATTTAACTATATCTAATTTCCTTTGCCATATGTGCTAGAGCCATATGTGCGGAATAATGACCAGTTATTTGGCAATCAGTTAAAGAGGCAATAATTGTCATGGCATGAAAAGGCAGCAAATTATTGCCGTTTTTCAAAGAGGCACCATGAGGAAATAGAGGTAAAGTTCAAATGGTGTCAAATGTAACTATCTGAAAATAAATAATAAATTTAATTTTTTAGATAAAATAAAAAAGTGGCACACTACTTGAATGTATATAAGTATACAAAACAATTGGTAATGGATTAAGTGAGAACTGTGACACTTAATTCAGCAAGTAAATATACGGTCAGTGCTTATCCAAATGAGACTAAAGCTGACCGCTTCGCAGATATCTTGCGAACTCAATAGGAGAGCATAAAATGGCTGTAACAGTAAGTACTAACGTCGCGGCGATGACGACTCAGCGCTATTTAAACAAGGCGACTGAAAACCTAAACACGTCAATGGAACGTTTGTCATCTGGTCACAAAATAAATAGTGCTAAAGATGATGCTGCGGGCCTACAAATTTCGAATCGATTGAATTCGCAATCTCGCGGTCTTGATGTTGCTATGCGTAATGCCAACGATGGTATTTCCATTGCTCAAACGGCAGAAGGTGCGATGAATGAGTCATCGGCAATTCTAACCCGTATGCGTGATTTATCACTTCAATCAGCTAACGGTTCTAACTCTTTGTCTGAACGCGTTGCGATAAACGAAGAAGTGACCGCTCTGCAAGATGAACTAAACCGTATTGCAGAAACCACCTCGTTTGGTGGCCGTCGACTTCTGAATGGTTCCTTCGGTGAAGCGGCGTTCCAGATAGGCGCTAACTCGGGTGAAGCGATGATCATGGGATTGACCAGCATTCGTGCTGATGATTTCCGCATGGGTGGCGAGACATTCAATGCTGAGCTTCCTGAAGGGAAGATCATCGGCAGCGATTGGGGTGTACCGGCTGATAAACTTGATATCAAGTTTACCTTCGCGGCTGACGCCAATAATGAAGAGATGGTAATAGATATCCAAGCGAAAGCGGGTGATGATATCGAAGAGCTTGCGACCTACATAAATGGTCAGACAGACAAATTGTCGGCATCCGTTGGAGAGGGAGGTAACTTACAGCTCTTTGTGGCGAATCCGAAAATTGCAGGTGGTCTTGATATTTCAGGCTCACTTGCTTCAGAGATTGGTATCGCAGGCTCAGAAGCGCGCGTTACCACCGCACAAGATATTGATGTGACAAGCGTTAAGGGTTCACAGAATGCAGTTGGTGTCATTGATGCCGCCCTCACCTATGTCGACAGCCAGCGTGCTGATCTAGGTGCGCAACAAAACAGGCTTAGTCACAGCATTAATAACTTGTCCAATATTCAAGAAAACGTGGAATCGTCGAAGAGCCGGATCAAAGATACTGATTTTGCTAAAGAAACGACGGAACTTACGAAAAACCAAATTTTGCAACAAGCAGGTACTTCCATACTTGCTCAAGCAAAACAATTGCCAAACTCTGCATTGTCGCTGCTTCAGTAGTCGATATTACAGATTTAGCATTACTCTGCATTAGTTGGCGCAGACGTGAACCGACGTTGAGTAAAGTTATATTGGCAATGGCATTTTAAAAAGAAGTCTGGCGGCTCTCTCACTCTCACTGCCAAAGGACAGAAAGTTAAAATGTTATCGTTAAGCCAGTTATGTGTTATTTCTCTCGATCTCCACATAGGCAATCTGGCTTGCGACCTGACCGGCCCCAGTTCTCTCAAAGGAAATGGGGCTTTTCTCTACCTGAAATTCAAGCTCGATTTACGAATCTGTTTGAGAAAAGCGCGGTGTTAGGTTTTCTCACATTTCAAACAACAAAGCCTCGACAAATATCGAGGCTTTGTTGTTTCTACAGTAATCTAAAATTTAATTCAACTTATTGCCATTGAGTACGATTCAGTGGCAATTAAATGCTGATTATACCTGCGGTGGTGTTCCCTCACAGTTAGAAACCACGGCATCAATCTGAATCAAAGCATCCATTGGGATAGCGGAAACACCAACGGTTGTTCTTGCTGGAAGGTCACCATTGAAGAATGTGGTGTACACCTCGTCGACGGTATCAATATCGGCGATATCTTTAAGCTGAATATTAATTTTCACAATGTCATCCATCACGTGATCGACACTTTCCACAATGGCCTTGATATTTTCTAGGCATTGTCTTGCCTGGTCATTCACATCACCCGAAACCATCTCATTGTTTTTTGCATCTAAAGGCAACTGGCCTGAAATATGATTGTAATGAGAAAAAGCGACCGTTTGCGTATGTAGAGTGCTTTTTGGTGCATTTTCCGTATTGTGTGCTCTGATAATTAGACCATGCCTGTCCTCAACCGCTTGAGGAGGAGTCCCATCTCCGTGAGACACAACGGCATCAATTTGTACCAACGCACCCATCGGTAAAGCGGACGCGGCAACTGTTGTTCGCGCAGGCACATAGGCTACGCTCCGAGCGATTGACGAGTCGGGGAAAAATGTGGAATAGACGTCGTTTACCGCATCCATATCCGAAAGGTCTTTAAGAAAGAGATTGATTTTGACAATGTCGTCAAAAGGAACATCGATACTGGTTAAGACTTCCTTGATATTTTGTAGACACTGCTTAGTCTGAGCTTTTATACCACCTTCAACAATTTCGCCCGTTTTAAGGTCCACAGGTAGCTGCGCTGAAATATTGTTGTAATGAGAAAAAGCGACGGTTTGCGTCGATACAGAGCTTATTGGTGCATTCTCAGTGTTGTTTGATAGTTTAATAAGGTCGCAAGGATCTTGTGGTGCTGTGCCTTCGCCGTTCGAAATCAGGGCGTCCATTTGCACTAAAGCATCACTCATAGGCAAAGCCGCAACCGCGACCGTGGTACGCGTAGGAAAATCGCCTTGGAAGAAAGTGGCGTAGACATCGTTTACAGCGTCAGTATCTGAGATGTTTTTAAGGAATACATTGATTTTAACAACGTCGCCCATCACGTGATCGATGCTTTCTACAATGGCCTTAATATTCGCTAAACACTGCCTTGCCTGCTCTTTTACACTCCCCGTGACAAGTTCTCCTGTTTCAGGGTCGACAGGTAATTGCGCTGAAATATTATTGTAATGAGAGAAAGCGACGGTTTGTGTAGAGGCAGTACGCTTCGGTGCATTGTCTGTGTTTCTTGAAACTTTTATGATATTTCCACTCATATCTATATTTCTCCTATTTGATATAAAATGTTTACGTGAATGTCAGTTAGACTGTGTGTTAAATGAATAGTAAATTGAATGATCAAAATCTTTTAAATAAGAATTGATGTGTTGCAAGTCTTTGCGGTCTTAAATTAGGAGGCCATAAATATCAAATTAACATTTCAAATAAAACAATTATAAAAAATAAATCAAAGTGAGTTGATCAAAAGCAAATATCGGCACTTTGGTAGAAATGTCGTATATAAATCAGATGTTTATACAAGAAAACCATTACTTTTGTTTATTCTTTTCAATAAGTGGTTCTGATCTCGGAATAAGTCAAAAATATCGCTAAACTGAAGTAGTGTCAGGTTGATTCTTGATGATATTGAATTTAAAGTGATTTTCAATATAGGCCCAAAAAATCCGTTCGGTGTTGCTAATTGTCTCCGTTATATTAAGTCTATTTATTCCTTGCTCAAATTAAATATATTCAAAGGTTGCTGAGTCTACCTTCTGTTGAACCGTCAAGAATGCTACTCAGTGTTTGTTATCTACCTATCTATTGAAGAAACAAAGACACAAACTTAATGCATTAGGACTGCTGATTTGTGGCGCTATCTTATCCCAATATTTTTTTTAAAACCCCTTCGTCTCGGCGATTTAAATAAAATCTTTAGCACTATCGGTAGGCTTTATTTGATTTTTATGAGTAAGGTCACATTTATAGGTGGATAGAAATAATTAGTAAAAAAAAATGAATTTTTTTCTAAAGGATTCTACATATGAGCCGTTAATGAAAGTAACTTTGAGAGAACTACTTGGTTTTCTGAGACGTCGGAAACCGCTTTAACAGAAAATCAATTGGAGAATCACCATGGCAGTAAATGTAAATACAAACGTAGCCGCAATGACAGCACAACGTCACTTGTCTGGCGCCGCGAGCGACCTAAACAGCTCAATGGAA
>Ga0316197_10003978_pt1 | contig 10494 bp, 7 predicted proteins | sample OudBiesiAoxic_MG_FD_204939 | JGI IMG/M metagenome (GOLD analysis project Ga0316197, IMG submission 204939) | Coastal sediment microbial communities from Oude Bieten Haven, Netherlands - site A oxic | ecosystem: Environmental > Aquatic > Marine > Coastal > Sediment | place: Netherlands... | reverse complement strand
ACCGGCATTGAATGACTTGGCCAGACGATTGAGCTGCCCGTCATCCACGGCGTCGGTACCCAGCTCAATCCCTTCACAACCGGCACGCGCCATCAACTCGGCCTGGTGCCGGTCGAGTTTGACCGGCGTGGCATAACAACTCCAGCGCACCTGCAGCCCGCGAGCCAGGATTTCCTCACAAAGACTTTCCACATGACCACGAGGGAAGTTCAGTATCGAGTCGACGAAAAAGATCGGGTGCCGACCATACTCCTGCATCAGCGCTTCTATCTCATCGACAGTATCTGCGGCGGCGCGAGCCCGGAAACGGTTACCTTCCAACAGGGGGTAGGTGCAATAGCTGCATTTGAAGACACAACCACGCTTGGTCTGAATATTCCCCATGCCACCACGCCGTATGTAGCGAGGATAGTCGAAGAGATCACGTGCCGGACGATACCCCGCGAACCAATCTGCAGGCCGCTGCGGGGAATCCAGTCGGATTCCGCTTGAAGGATTGCCGTTGTTCTGGTCATTGTTCCGGCCGACGACACCGGGGATGGTGCCAGGATCCCGGCCCAGCGCGAGGGCGTCGATCAATGCCACAAAGGTCTGTTCACCCTCGCCTTCAATCCCCCAGTCACCGTCCAGTGCAGCCATGTATTCCCGCGGCATGATCGAAAAACCCGATCCGCCGAGGACCACCGGCGCGTCTGTCAGCGCATGCAGGGTAGCAACCACTTCACGGTGTTGCTCAAGGTAGTCCACGGTGCGCGGATAGGCAGCATTATCCACGTTACGCAGCGAAACACCGATGATGTCAGGTTGAAACAGATTGACCTGTTTACCGAGTTCAGAAAGCGGGTTGTTGCCGAAACAGAGATCGGCGACTGAAACCTCGTGCCCTGCATTTCGGGTAGCAGCAGCCACACAGGCGAGCCCAAGCGGAAAGATCGGGTCCGGAATATGCTCCCGATTGGCAGAAACCAGCAATATACGCACGGTACAGTCCCTATTGCGCCTGATTTACCACCAGAGTACCTTTCCTACTGCGGTAACGGTGGCTCTTCATTTCGTTGCAGATTGCAATATCTCTGACATCAAGCATTGCCCATGGTTCGATTTAGTCAAGCTGGAATCAGTCTTGTATGTATCGTGATCTTGTTACTTATGCTGTCATTGCCTGCCGGTGCACTGGAATGGCAACCTGACGATGATAGCTGGACATTTTCCCGTCGCATGGGCGACGTGGACATCTACCAGCGATCGGTCGAGGGGTCCGCATTCCCGGAACTGCTGGCGCATGCCCGAATCGATGCCCCGGTAAGGGCGATCTATGCCGTTATCTCGGATTACGCTCATTTCCCCGACTTTATCCCCTCTGTGGTTGACAGCCGCACCCTGAAGCAACAGGAATCGACCGCATGGGTGTACCAGCGCCTGGGTTTTCCCCTGATGGTCGCCGACCGGCACTATGTGATCAGGGTAAGCGATACACTGGCTCAGGCAGAGGCAGGATACATCAAGGTGGAATGGCATCTGGACAGGGAACAGTCGCGCTCACTGCTCTCGGACAGTGCCGTGCTCCCCGATGCCTTCAGCGGAAGCTGGCAACTGAACCAGCTGCAAGTACGCCAGGCAACCGATGCGACGTATTCAATTCACGTCGAGCCGGGTGGCATGCTGCCGGCCTGGTTGTTTTCGGCTGCAACTGAGGACTATGTCTTTAAGGTGATAGAGGCTGTACGTCGGGTATTAAAAGAGCACGGCTACTCAAGAGCGGGTAACAGATAGTCCGGGATCAGAATCGGCTTTATCGTACAGGCTCAAGCACGGAACAGTTTTGACCCGCAACGTTATAAAAGTTTAATAATCCAGCTGTTTTGCGGAAAACCGGGGAGTCGAGAGTAGCGGAAGATCAAGGGAATGGCAACAAACGTTTGGCTTTGGACAGTGGCTGGCGCCGTTCCGGGCATCCTTCTGCAAGGGCCGTTTGGTCTGGCGATTGGAGGCATTGCAGGGTTCCTGCTAGGACGCGCCCGCCGGTTAGAAGATCGACTCACGGCGCTTCAGAAACACCTGGATGCTACCAGCACTGAATTAACCACCCGCATTTCCGGCCTGGAAGCGCAACTGCAGGAAACGCCGGTTTCTCGGTCCGAGCACTCCGAAACACAGGACATCCCTCCTGAAGCCATCACATCCACACCCGCTGACGAGCCCGCCCTGCCAGCGGACACCAGCGGCCCGGACATCGGTCAACGCATCCTGGCCTGGTTCACCGGGGGCAATCCTGTCGTTCGCATCGGCATCGTCATCCTGTTTTTCGGCATATCCTTCCTGGTCAAATATGCTGCGGACCGCAACGTCCTGCCCATCGAATTACGCTTAGCCGGTATCGCACTGGCAGCGGTTGCCGTACTGATCGTCGGCTGGCGACTGCGCGAACGGCCGGGGGCCTATGGACTGGTGCTCCAGGGTGGTGCTGTGGCTGTGCTGCACCTCACCGTGTTTGGCGCCATCAAGCTATAGCAATTGCTACCCGGGGGGCTGGCCTTTGTGCTCATGGTCGCACTGGTTTCCCTGTCCGGTGCACTTGCTGTTTTGCAAAATGCACGATCCCTGGCACTATTCGGAGCAGCGGGTGGCTTCATCACTCCCATTCTGCTGTCCAGCGGTGGCGGCAGTCACGTCATGCTGTTTTCCTACTATGCGCTGCTCAACGCCGGCATACTGGGCATTGCCTGGTTCAAGTCATGGCGCATTCTTAATGTACTCGGCTTCGTATTCACGTTTGTCATTGGCGCTGCCTGGGGACACAGCAGTTACCGCCCGGAGTATTTCAGCACGACAGAACCCTTTCTGATTCTGTTCTTCCTTTTTTATGTCACCATCGCCGTACTTTTTGCACATCGGCAGCCACCGCAACTGAAAGGTTATATCGATGGCAGCCTGGTGTTCGGTGTTCCTCTGGTCGGATTCACGCTGCAGAGTGCACTGGTACATAAGATGGAATGGGGGCTTGCTTACAGCGCCCTGTTTCTGAGCACCTGCTACATCCTGCTGGCGCGGGCTCTCTGGAAGCGCCAGGTTGAGGGGATGCGGCTGTTAACTGAAGCTTTCCTGGCGCTCGGTGTGGTGTTCGGCAGCCTCTGGCCAGCCAGATCCGGATCATGCGCAGCGCAACCGGCTTCTGGATAAACGGTCTGACGTCTATCTGGCACTCGGGCGGTTTTCTATTGCTCGTATTCCTCACCACCTGGCAGCTGTCGTGGGCTGTCGATCAGTTCGCCGATGGCTCCCATGCCTGGCCATTGCTGGTATGGGGGCTTGTTCCGGCCTTATGCCGGACTCAGTCAACAATTGTCGCTGAAACTGAAGGCCGATTTCCGCAGCGCCCTGATCGAACTGGAGAGCAAGCCGGAAACTGGAGCGAAGACTATTGTCGCCTACATTCTCGATGTCAGTGAACTGGAGCAGGCCCCCAGCCAGCTCGCTGTAAACTGGGACAGCGCCAGTGACAGTTTTATTACCCGTGTCAGCATCGCGTCCAGCAATGATCTCAACCACTGGCAGCCACGCGTCGACGGCGCCGCTCTGGCCTCGCTGCACTATGCCGGCAACCAGCTCCTGCAGAATCGTATCGATCTGCCGGCGCATCAGGACAAGTACCTGAAAATCAGCTGGCCGGCAGGCCACGACGGGGCTTCAATCACATCCATGCAGGCCATCTTTCCCGAACAAAGCGGTGATCAACCTCAGCTCTGGAACCGCTACAGCGGAAAGCGGGTGGATAATGAAGAGCACACTGCTTTCGAGCATGAAGTCCCCGCCCATCTGCCCATCGCAGTAATCAATCTGTACCTGGAGCAGAAAAACAGCCTGTTGCAAGGCGCCGTGTATTCACGGCAAAACCCGGAGCACAACTGGCGCTTACGCCACCGCGGCCTGTTTTACCGCCTGCAGTTTCCGGAAACGGAGTTGATCAACCCCGCCATCCCCGTCACCACAACGAACGACCGTTACTGGCGCATCGAATACCACAGCGAACGCTCCAGCCTCGGCACAGCCGTGTCGGCACTGCAACTCGGCTGAAAACCTCACCAGCTGCTATTTCTTGCGCGCGGAGAAGGCCCTTTCACGCTGGCCTATGGCAGCGCCCGCGCCAGCACCGAACAGGCGCCCGTTAACAGTTTGCTGGATAATCTGAAGTAATCTGAAGCAGGCACTGGAGACTTTACCGATACAGCAGGCCCGCTTGGGGCAAGCGGTCAGTCCGGGCAAACTCGAGGTACTATCACCCGACCCCCCGCCATTGCCATGGAGAACCTGGTCATTGTGGGCGAGCCTTGTGATTGGCGTGTTGGTGCTGGCAAGCCTGGCCTGGCGACTTCACCGGCAGATCGGATCAGTCAAGAAATAGAGCAAGCATGATTTATTTTAGTAGGGTGCCCGGGATTTGCTCAGACACAGGTCTACCAGGTCGTCGAGGCGCGCAGTCCCGGCGCACATCACGGTATCCGCCCCTCCCCAGTAAATCTTTACGCCGCCGTCGTCATCGGCGACAGCGCCGCAGCTAAAGACGACGTTATGCACGTAGCCGGTAATCTCCCAGGGGTCCTCCGGGGCCAGCACCCATTCGTCCGAGACGCCGATGATCTTCGCCGGATTGGCGAGATCGTGCAGTGCCACGCCAAGGCGATAAACCGCCCCGTCCATGGTCTCGAATACCCCGTGGTAGATACTGAGCCAGCCGCGCTCAGTGCGGATCGGGGTCGCACCGGGACCAATTTTCGACTCGTCCCAGTGATATTGCACCGGTTTCATCACAACCTCGGAATCGCCCCAGTGCACCAGGTCCGGCGACCATGACAGCCACACGGACCAGGGGCTGATCTCCGAATGGGGGCGATCCAGCCGGGCGTAACGGCCGTTGAAGCGCTGCGGGAAGATGACGACATTGCGCATATCGGCTTGGGTGATCAGCGCCACCCGCTCGACGGAGCGGAAATCCCGGGTTCTGGCCAGCGCGATACGCACGCCATGGCGTGAGTAGGCGCTGTAAGTAATCAGGTATTCCCCGTCGATGCACGAGATTCTGGGGTCCTCCACCCCGAAGGCCTCGTACTCCGCAAATTCACCTTCTGTCGACGGAGTCATGAACGGTTCCGGCCCGGCCGTGAACTTGAAGCCGTCTTCACTCTCGGCGATGCCGATGATCGACCGTCCGCTGCGCAGGTGGGATCGAAACAGCATGATGGTGCGGCCGTCGTAGCATGCGATGCCGGCGTTGTGTACGGTCTCCACCGGATAGGGGATATCGTCCCGGGTGAGGATCGGATTGGCCGGACAGCGTTCGATCACCGGAGTGTTAGCCCCTCCCATAGTCGTCCTCCATGCGGATAATGTCGTCTTCCCCAAAATAATCCCCCATCTGCACCTCAACCAGGACCAGCGGGATGTCACCGGGATTCATGATTCTGTGTACTGCGCCCCTCGGGACATCCACAGACTGTCCCGGCTTGAGCGGGATTTCCTGATCCCCTACGGTGACCAGAGCCTCGCCACTCACCACGGTCCAGTGCTCTGCACGGCGCTGGTGCTTTTGCAGACTCAGTCGCTCTCCCGGATTGACGATAAGCTCCTTGATTTTGTGGTCGTCCCGTTCGAACAGACTCTCGTAATGCCCCCACGGACGGTAGTTCTGCCGATCTTCGAGGATCTTGTGATACACATCTACGTACTCGTGCGCCATGCGCCGGGAGGTGAAGCGTTCCTCAACCTCGTCCCGGCACAGTCGCCGGTCGATGGTGTCGATCCGGCCCACTGCCTGCACGGCTGCATCCACATCGTCAACAATAAATCCCGTACTGCCGTCACGAATAATTTCCGGCATTGAGCCCCGCCCGAATGCGATCACCGGCGTACCACACGCCATGGACTCGACCACGCTCAGCCCGAAGGGTTCGTCGAAGTGAATCAGGTGCAACAGTGCCAGCGCACCGCCCAACACCTCTTGTCTTTTCTCCGGCCCGACGGAGCCAACATATTCCACCATCGATCCATCAATGTGCGGCTCGACCTGTTCCTTGAAGTACGCCTCGTCCTGCACGATCCCGGCAATCACCAGCCGCTTTCCGGTCCTGCGCGCCACTTCGATGGCTTCATGTACACCCTTGTGGTGGTGGATACGCCCGAAGAACAACAGGTAGTCTCCGGCGTCTTCGCGATAGGGGAATTGTGCGAGATCGACACCATGATGGATGGTTGCGATGTAATCGAGTTCAGGGCTCTTGTCGGCCTCACTGATCGCCACGTAGTGGGTCCGCTCATTGTACTTTTTGTAAACCGGTAAAATCGCCGGCGAAGAGAATCCATGGATAGTCGTGACGAGCGGAACATCGGTAAAGCCGCTGTAACTGAGCGGCAGAAAATCGAACTGGTTGTGAATGAGATCGAATTCATCCGCCCGGTTGAATACCTCTGCGATATGCAGGCATTCCCACACCTTTGGATCAATCGAGGGGTCTTCCGAGTATGGTCGTTCGCAAACCCAGGCAAGTTTGCCACGGGTGAGGGAATCCCCGGTCGCAAACAGTGTCACATCCACACCCATCGCCACCAGCTGTTCGGTCAGCAAACTGACCACGTTTTCCCACGGCCCGTAATGACGCGGGGGTGTGCGCCATGACAGGGGGCTTAACATTGCAATCTTCATAAAGGGGACCTGCCTGGTAACCTGCGCGCGGTCCGCGCGTCAAGGAGTGTCATTATGACCAGGAACAAACTATACACCACAGTAACACGTTTAGCTGGAGGAACTGCGCCGTGCAGGACACACCAATGCCACGGGCGCAGGGATGCGCAGGAGCGGCCAGCGTAGGAAAAGGTTGAAAATAAATAGTCTAATATATTAGAAATTCCACTATAATCCTGCGTGGTCTGCCATGCAGACCGTACCAGGCAAAGAGGCCTTGCACCGCGCGAATGAAATGAAAACGCAAATCACAGCCACCCCCCCCACTCCACTTGCACGGCGCAAGTCGATCGTCATCGCGGCAAAAATTGGCCGTGTCATTACCCGGCCGTATGTGCCGGCCGGTGAAGAGCGTATCCGCAAACTCGTTAACCGAGTGCTGAGTCTGGATGAGGAGCAGGCATGTGAGATACTGGAAATCCTGTTGCATGACTTCTCCCACCGCCACCGCTACTTCAGACAGAGCCTGGAGCGAAATTTTGACCTAGTGGCGGGCTTTGTGCCGGGTGTCGATCAGCTGTCGAAGCAACGGCGGCTTCTGATCGGCGCGTACTTTACCGCGGAATACTCGGTGGAGGCGGCGGCATTATTCAATCCCTGCATCGTTCAGGTTGCGAAGCAGAAGACGGATCCTACAGGCTCCTGCCGGTTCGTTATGAGCTTCCGTGCCACCGGTGAAGGCCACATCTCCTCCATCGAGTTTCGCAGCGGTATTATCGATAGCAATAATGATATCTACTTCGATGCCTTGAGCGATTACGTAGAAGCTCCGGAAATACATGCCAATCCAAGCTACAACCGGCACCTGTTCCGGCTGAAGCTCCAGGAGATGGGGGCGGTTAATGCGGTAACGCACCAGCTCCTTAAAAAGCTGCCGAACACCTTCACTTTCAACGATCTGCAGGGCAAGATCGCCGAACTCCAGAACAACGACCAGTTCCTGCCACAGGAGAAGACGGATGCCATTGACATGGCGATGTGGCTGGCGCGATCCAACTACCAGATTTTGTTTCGCAAGGACCACCCGATTTCCGAGCGGGTGATCTTTCCCGTGTCGGAATCAGAGCGCAAGGGGATCGAGGATGCCCGTTTTGTGCGTTTCGTCGACGACGACGGCACGGTGACCTACTACGCCACCTATACCGCGTACAACGGAGAGACGATCCTGCCCCAACTCATCGAGACCCGTGACTTCCTCTCCTTCAAGATCATTACGCTGAACGGAACCCAGGCACAGGGCAAGGGGATGGCACTGTTCCCGAGAAAGATCCAGGGTCAATACGTGATGCTGTCACGCCAGGATGGTGAGAACAACGCCATCATGTTTTCGGACAATCTGCACTTCTGGCAGCGGGCCGAAATTCTGCAAGAGCCTGAGTTCCCTTACGAATTCATCCAGATGGGGAACAGCGGCTCGCCCATCGAAACACCTCAAGGCTGGCTGGTCGTGACCCACGGGGTTGGCCCGCTGCGGACCTACAGCCTCGGCATCGAGTTGCTGGACCTGGACGATCCGACCCGCATCATCAGCCGGATTGACGAGCCGATCCTGGTACCGAATGCGCATGAGCGGGAGGGGTATGTCCCGAACGTGGTTTACAGTTGTGGCGCGCTCATCCATCAGGACGAATTGATCATCCCGTATGCCTCGGGCGATCAGCGCTGCAGCATAGCAACGCTGCAGGTACCAGAGCTGATGGCCAGGCTGACACGGAATTGCACCGATCCCGTCGTCCCGATGACTGCACCGTAGGAAGTTGGGCTGTACTCTTTTCCCTACGACGCCTCGCTGGCATTGAGCCGTGTAGGCTCTTCCCCCGCTGCGACCCCGTCCCAGCCGCGGTGGCTGTAGACGGCGAGCAGCGCCATAAGCCAGCAAAGGGTGGACTCTGCCCCCTGATTTTCATTCGCGCCCTGCGCTTCCAGTCCGTCCCGGCAACCTCCGGTAGCGTAATCGCAGAGCGGAATTCTCAGATCATTCTCCCCCTGATACCAGTTGAGACAGCGGTAGGCATAAGCGATCCATTCCTCTTCCCGCGTGCAGTTGAATGCCTCGATGCAGGCGTCCACCATCGCCGCCGCCTCGATGGGTTGCTGATCGAATCGCGCCTTTTCGCCGTCCCGGGTTAACCAGCCCTGGTTGCCGATAGCGGCGAAGTGGAGGCCCGTCTCATCAGTCTGAACCTGCTTCAACCAGTCCAGGGCGCGCAGACCCATCTCCAGCATCTCGCGGTCGGGAAGCCACTGCCCGGACAGCAGCAAAGCCTGTGGCAGGCGGGCGTTGTCGTAGCTGAGGATATCCTCACACCATGGCCAGCCTTCGGAGGAAGCACTCCTGAACCACGCCATGAGCCGGTCCGCAAGTATCTTGCGCATCCTTATCACCCGACTGTCGCTGCTGTAGCGGGACAAGTACGCATGAGCTCCGATGATGACGAAGGCGACCGCCCGGGGGGAGGTAAAATGCTCGACAGCATCCAGCGCACGCTGGAAAAGGTCGGCCGCGTAAACCACCTCCCCCGCATCACGACCCAACGCTACCGCTATGCCCAACCCCCACAGTGCGCGACCGTGGGAGTCCTCCGAGCCCGTCAGCTCGAGCCAGCGACGATCATAGGACATAAAGTTGCGAAACCGGCCGGTCTGTTCATTCAAGGCATAGCCCAGAAAACTCAAATAGACGCTTGCCAGGTCACCCAGCGAGGAGTCCAGCGGCTGGAGATCCTGTGCTGTAACGGCGACGATCAGCGCACGGGCATTGTCGTCCACACAATAGCCGTGCATCCGATCCGGAACCGTGTAATTGGCATGCTGAAGCACACCCGTTCCATCGGTCATTCGGCGCAAATGGTTGAGCTTAATTTCCGGTAAGCGTTGCTGGCGCAGCCCAAGGGTCTCCAGCCGGTGTTCGGGTATGTTCTTCCGCAAGCGCTGGCGCTTGGCTTGTGCGAAGGTATCGAGATAGCGGCGGCCTACATCGCTCCAGATCATCTTGCGGCCATAGTTATAGGCTCTCTCCTGGATGGCGAGCAGTTCATCCGGATGATCCAGGAGGTCGATGACTTCGCGTGCCAAAGCGTCATGATCCTGGAATGGGATCAGCCTGCCCCGATCATCAGCGAGCAACTCCTCGGCGTGCCAATAGGGCGTGGATACCACCGCTTTGCCCATCCCCAACGCATAGGCGAGCGTACCGGAAATAATCTGCGCCTCGTTCAGATACGGAGTGACATAAATATCTGCCGCACCGATAAACTCCAACAGGTCTTCGTCGGCAACGAAACGATCATGAAAAACGATGTGGTCCGAAACGCCGAGTTCTTTTGCGCGCAAGTGGAGGCTGTTTCTGTAATCCTCCCCCTGTTCCGCCTTGAGATGCGGATGGGTGGCGCCGACCACCATATAGATGACCTGCGGGTGGGCTTTCACGATCTCCGGCAAGGCATCGATGACCACCTTAATGCCCTTGCCTGGCGAAAGCAGGCCGAAAGTCAGGATAATCTTCTTACCGGATACGTCGAACTTCTCCTTGTAGTCGTCGGATTTGACAAACGGCACGTCGGGAATGCCGTGGTGTATGAGGGCGATCTTCTCCTCCGGCACCTGGTAGATATCGCGCAGGAATTCGACCGAGCGCTCGCTCATCACCACCAGCCGGTCTGAGAACTCGGCAAGCTGCATCATGATTTGCCGGTCCTGGAGGTTCGGCTCCTTCAGGATGGTGTGCAGAGTCGTCACGACCGGCATTTTGAGATCAC
>Ga0316197_10003977_pt1 | contig 10494 bp, 5 predicted proteins | sample OudBiesiAoxic_MG_FD_204939 | JGI IMG/M metagenome (GOLD analysis project Ga0316197, IMG submission 204939) | Coastal sediment microbial communities from Oude Bieten Haven, Netherlands - site A oxic | ecosystem: Environmental > Aquatic > Marine > Coastal > Sediment | place: Netherlands... | reverse complement strand
TACGTTCAAATATTTGAGAACAAAGGGGCAGTCATGGGATGCAGTAATCCACATCCGCATGGTCAAATATGGAGTCAATCTACCTTACCCAACGAAGTAGAAAAGAAAGACAGGCAACAACAAGCTTACTACGATAAAAACAAAAGAAGTTTGTTAGGGGATTATCTAAAACAAGAATTACATCAACAAGAGCGTATTATTTATAAAAGCGACGCTTTTGTTGTATTGGTTCCGTTTTGGGCTATTTGGCCATTTGAAACGATGATTATTCCCAAACGTGCTCAAAAGAATATTTTAGAAATGACTGAAAAAGAGGCTAATCTTTTTGCTGAGGCTATTTCGGTAATTACTAAAGCATACGATAAGTTGTTCAATACTTCGTTTCCTTATTCAAGTGGAATCCATCAGGCACCAACTAATGGAGAAGACAACAATCACTGGCATTGGCATATGAGTTTTTATCCACCACTGCTTAGAAGTGCCACGGTTAAAAAATTTATGGTAGGCTATGAAATGTTTGGCTCACCTCAAAGAGATATTACGGCTGAAATTGCTACTAAAAGGCTTAAAGAATTGTTATGAAATTAATTTTAGAAATTCTTTTAGCTCTAGAGGTATTAACCACTTTTTAATAGATGTGGCAAACTATTAAATTATTATTTCATACTCTTATTCAAATTATTGAATCTATTATTAATTCCAAATAACAAAAACAATATTGTATTCATCTTATCACCTACTCTTTGCCGAATAATAACAAAGGCTTTGCTCATTTGATTTTCTACAGTTCTAAACGAAATATTTAAATGCTCTGCAATTTCGGCATAAGTTAAACCCTCTTGTTTCCCCAAAATAAAAATTTCTTTACACTTGGGAGGTAAATCTTGAATCTCTTGTTTTACTATAGCCACCAATGTCGAAAGTTCACTTGTGTCCTCATTTTCTAAAATGGTATTCAACGTTTTAATATACTCTTTTTCTAAAGTAATTAAGTTAGTTTTTTTTCGATGCTGATTAATAAATTCATTATACACACTTTGGTATAGATAGCTTTGAATAGAATAAGTGTCTTTGAGTTTTTTACGTCTTTCCCAAATATTTAAAAATATATTCTGAACTATGTCCTCAGCAATATAAATATCGCGACAAAGGCTTTTAGCGTAGATACATAACTTTTTATAATGCGTATCCATTAAGTATGCAAAAGCATCTTCATGACCTTTCCTTAAGTGTTTAATAAGAGTTTTATTATTTGAAAAATCGATATTCACACGTTGTATATGTTTAGTATCATTTAAGTTTTGTAAAACTAACGAAAAAATTTTTATAGAATTTGTGGGTGGTTGTATTTGGCAAACGTTATATATATAAAGAGCCCATTCAAAATGAATGAAAACACAGAAAAGATATTAGTTAAATATTTGATGAATACTGCCAATGTTGATGACTTGGAGGTGTTAACGAAATGGTTGAAAGATGACCATAATAAGGAGATATTTAAGGACTATATAAAAACTAACTTTGCTATGGATATTAATGCCAATAAGTTTAATACCGAAAATGCTAAAAAAGAATATCTGAGAAAAATTAGGCATGATAAAAAACTGGTGCATAGATTAAAAATTTATAAAGTTTTAAAGTATGCTGCTGCTGCTACATTAGTTTTTGGATTAGGTTATTTCTTTCAAAAAGGTTTTATGAATGCGCCGATTAAAGAGGTGCCTATAATTGTAAACACGTCAATTGAACCAGGTACTGATAAAGCGACATTAACGCTGGGTGATGGCTCTCATATTACATTAGAAAAAGGTGCATCTTTCCAATCAAAAAACGCCAGTAGTAATGGTGAAGAAATCGTATATAAAGATAAGGATCAAAACGTAGCTGAAATAGTATATAATTATTTGACAATTCCACGTGCTGGACAATTTCATATTGTTTTATCAGATGGTACAGAAGTATGGTTGAATTCCGAATCTCAACTTAAATATCCAGTGGCTTTTATAGAAGGAGAAACAAGGGAAGTAGAACTTATATATGGTGAAGCATACTTCGATGTGTCTCCAAGTGCATTGCACAAAGGCTCTAAATTTAAAGTATTCAATCAGTCTCAGGAAATAGAGGTATTAGGCACTCAATTCAATATTAAGGCTTACAAAGATGAATCGAATATTTATACAACATTAGTTGAAGGTAAGGTTGCAGTGACTTTTAATGGAGAAAAAGAAAACTTAGTACCCAATCAACAATCTAAATTAAATATTATGAGTGGTAATGTTACTATTGCGAGTGTTGATGTTTATAATGAAATCTCATGGAAAGAAGGTGTATTTAGTTTTGAAGGGAAACCATTGAAAGATATTGTAAAGGTGTTATCTCGTTGGTATGATGTTGATTTTGTTTTTGGGGATGAAAGCGCAAAAGAAAAAAGGTTCAATGGTTCATTAAACAAGAATTTAAAAATCAAAGAAATTCTAGATATAATCAAAAATTTTGAAAAAATTAAAGGATATGAAATAAATGAAAAAACTATAATGATAAGATAAAAAGGGACAAAGTATTTGAAATTTGGTCGTTTCACTTTATCCCTTCAATTAGAGCATTAATTTAATGTTTAACTAAACTAACACAATTCAAATTTATGGAAATTAAATTTATTTATTGTTGTTCTCTGATACGAAAACAGCTTCCACTTTTTATTATGAAAACATTCATCTTTCTTTTATGTACATCGTTATTTAGTTTTAATAGTATTGACGGTTTTTCTCAACAGAAAATTAAAATAAAAGAAGACAAAATTGTGTCCGTGGATGAAGTGTTTAGGATTATTACAAAACAGTCTAATTTTAGTTTTATATATCCTGAAGAATTATTCGAAACATCTCCTAAAATAGAATTAAAAAAAGGAGTATTTGAACTAAAAAAACTACTAGACTACACACTTTCCAGTAGCAACGTTAATTTTAAACTTTCTGAGAATAATGTTATTATTATTGAAGAAAGAAATTCATTACAAAACAAACAGAATAATCAAGGCATTCCAATCACTGGAACTGTAAGTGATCAAAATGGCCAGCCACTTCCAGGAGCAAACATATTAGAAAAAGGAACCTTTAATGGAACACAAAGTGATTTTGATGGAAATTTTTCATTAGACGTTGCAAACGAAAACTCGATACTGGTTATTTCTTATTTAGGTTTTACTACTCAAGAAATTTCTCTCAACGGCAAAAGTGTAATAAATGTTAAATTAATCGAAAATACTGCATCTCTCGATGAAGTTGTTGTTGTAGGATATGGTACAGTAAAAAAGGAAAATCTTACAGGAGCAGTTGAATCAATCAGTTCGAGACAGATTGAGAATAATATTGGACCAAACACTAGTCAAATATTACAAGGTGTTGCACCAAATTTAAATATCACTTTAGATAATGGAGGTATTAATGAAGAAGCTAATATTAATATTAGGGGCGTTGGTTCAATTAATGGAGGTAATCCATTAATTTTAATTGACGGAGTTCAAGGGAATCTTGATAGGATCAATCCAAGGGATATAGCTTCTATATCTGTTTTAAAAGATGCAGCTTCTGCTTCAATATATGGTGCAAGGGCGGCATTTGGAGTTATACTTGTTTCAACTAAGAATGCTCGTTCTGGTAATATTACAATTAACTATAACACAAATTATGGCTGGAGCTCACCTACAATTAGAACAGACAATTTTATTACTGATGGCTTAGATTGGGCTAGATTAAGCGATAAATTAAGTTTGTTAGAGAATACAAGTACATACTTAGGCTATACTCAGGAGGATTATGACTATTTGGAGGCCAGAAGGCTTGATCCAACCTTACCCTCTGTACTTATTAAAGATGTAAATGGGGCAGAGCGCTATATACATTACGGCAATACAGATTGGTGGAATACACTGTTTAGTGACCAACAATTGTCTGCAGAACATAACCTAAGTTTATCTGGAGGAACTGATAAAATGAATTTTTATTTATCCGGTAGATATTATAAAAGAGATGGGATTTATAAAATCAACAAGGACAAGTTAAATACATATACTATTCGGGCTAAAATAGAGGCAAAGCCCTATAAATGGTTAAATATTGGGAACTCAATTAATGTCTATAAAAAAGACTATTCTGAACCTGCTACAAACACTCGTAGAGTTAGCGGTTCTGATAATAGTGAGGATTGGCGTAAATATACGTTTCATGCTGCCCCTCTTTATTTGCCACGAAATCCAGACGGTTCTCTTATTATACAAGGTGCTTATACAAACAATAGAGATATAGCAGATGGAACTTTTGCAGATATTTTAAATGGTAAAAGTAGAGCTGAAGAGAATGATTTTGAGGTTTTTAACACAACATCAGTAGCAATAAAATTAGCCAAGGGATTAGAAATAAAAGGTGATTATAGTTTTAGGAATCGAAATCAAAGTGAATGGGTAAGAATTATTTCCACTCCTTTTACTAACCAGCCTAATGGAGAAGGTGTTGCTCTCTATAAAGAGAATACACAAATATATAAAGAGTTAGAACGACGTACATTGTATCAAGCAATAAATGCATATGCCGATTATACGTTTCATCCGTTAAAAGACCATACATTTTCTGCTCTGGTTGGTTTTAATCAAGAGTGGAATACATTTAAAAGGAATATAGCGAGTAGAAATGGGAATCTTTCTGAAAACTTAAATTCATTTAACCTAGCAACAGGAGACAATATCTTTTTAAATTCAACAGAAGAGGAATGGGCAATAAGGGCCGGCTTCTTTAGATTTAAATATAATTTTCTAAATAAATATTTAATAGAATTTAACGGAAGGTTTGATTTATCCTCGAGGTTTCCAGTAGATAATAGGCTTGGATTATTTCCTTCTACATCAGTAGCATGGAAACTAAGTGAAGAAAATTTTTGGAGTAAAATTAAACCTTACATAGGAACATTAAAACTACGTGGTTCATTTGGGTCGTTAGGAAATCAAAATATTGGAGCCTATGATTATATATCAACTATGGATGTTAGGCAAAGTAATTATATTTCTGACGGTTCAAGAATAAATTACCTTTCAACGCCAGATCCTGTTTCATCAAATTTTACATGGGAAACTTCTGAGACTTTAGACTTTGGTTTTGATATATCTGCATTTAAAAACAGATTTACAACAACCTTCGACTGGTTTAGACGAGATATTAAAGATATGTTAACTCAAGGAGCACAGTTGCCATCAGTATTTGGGGCTACTGAGCCTCAAGAGAATGCGGCAGATTTACGAACTAAAGGGTTTGAACTGTCTGTAAATTGGAATGATCAGTTTAATGCAGGAAATAAACCTTTTAACTATAGAATTGGTTTTATTTTAGGTGATAGCAGAACACATATTACCAAATTTGATAATCCTAATGGAGATTTCCAACAATTTTATGTTGGTCAAGAAATTGGTGAAATATGGGGATATACTGTTGAAGGGTTTTTTGAAACAGATGATGAGTACTTAAGTCATGCCGATCAAACTAGAGTTAATGAAAGGATTCAAAATAATTATCTAATTAATCATCCAGTTGCTGGAGATATAAAATTTTCTGATTTAGATGGAGATGGAGAAATTACGTCAGGGGATAGAACTTTAGATAATCCTGGTGATTTAAGGCGAATTGGTAATACGAATGCAAGATATAATTATGGGATAACTCTTGGGGCTGATTATGCAGGTTTCGACTTAAATGTGTTTGCCCAAGGTATCATGCAGCGGGATTGGAATCCAGGAACTGATAATGGTTTTTTCTGGGGTCCGTTTGCAAGACAATATCAGAATTTTTATCCCAAAAGTATTGAAAGCAATTCTTGGAGTCCGGATAATCCGAATGCCTATTTTCCCAGGTTAGCCGTGTATGCTGAACGAGGAGGACCTTATGAAGGGGCCCAATTAGGTGTTAATTCAGATAAATATCTTCAAAATGCTGCCTATTTAAGAATAAAGAATATTACACTTGGGTATACCTTACCTGAAAATTTATCAGATAAATTACATGTTACTAGTTTAAGGTTATATGCAACAGGGACAAATCTATTTACATTTTCCCCTATATATAAAAACAATCCAGACCGTACAGTAGATCCAGAGCAATTAGGAAATGGTAATGATTACCCTTTTACCAAAACCTATGTATTCGGACTTGATGTAAAACTCTAAAAAAAATGAAAATGAAAAAAATAACGATTATTTTATTATTAGCGGTTTTGTTATCTGGGTGTAATGATGATTTTTTAGATAGAGCACCGCTCTCTGAAATCTCACCAGAGAACTCTTTCAATACAGCTGCAGATCTTGAACTCTATACTAATAGCTTCTATAATGATTTATCTGGGTTCGGTGGTATTATTGAAAATGACAATTTAAGTGATAATGTTTTATTTAATGGTGTTCCTAGAGAACAAACGGGAGACCGTCTAATTCCGGCTGAAGCAGGAAGTGGTGGTTGGAGCTGGGGTGATTTGAGAAAGATTAATATTTTCTTTGAAAATTTTGAACGTTGTACAGATGAAGCTGCTAAAATAGAATATAGCGGAGTCGCCTACTTCTTTAGAGCTTTGTTCTATTATAATAAATTAAAACGTTTTGGAGATGTGCCATGGTATGAAACCCCGATAGGAACTGGTGATACCGATCTTCTCTTAAAACCACGTGACTCCAGAGTCTTTATAACTCAAAAAATTATAGAAGATTTGGATAAAGCTATCGAAAACTTAAATACAGACCAATCTTCAGATAGAGTAAATAGATGGACCGCTTTAGCTTTAAAAGCTCGGGTATGTTTATTTGAAGGAACTTTTAGAAAGTATCATGGGGGTCAAGGTGCCGATGAGTTAATTAATTTGGCTGAGTTAGCGGCTAAAAGAGTTATAGATGAAAGTCCTTATAAAATTTACTCTACTGGAAACCCGAATACCGATTACAGGGATTTATTTGCGTCAAATGATGCTATCGATGACGAAATTATGCTTACCAGAAGATATAGCTTAAATTTAGATGTTATCAATAGTATTAACTATTATTTCACTTCACCAACGCAAAGTGATGTAGGGCTTACAAAATCTATAGTAGACACTTATTTGCTTGATAGTGGTTTACCTTTTACCTCTCAAAGTGGTTATGAATCATTTGATTTTCTTCAGGAATCTCAAAATCGGGACCCAAGAATGTCCCAAACAATTCGTACTCCTGGATATACTAGAATTGGTGGAAGTTCTTCTGTTTTGCCCGATTTTTCTGCATCAATAAGTGGGTATCAAATAGCTAAGTTTGTAAATGATGAATCTCAAGATGGGTTTCAAGCAGGATACCAAGACTTACCGATTTTCAGATATGCAGAAGTCTTACTAATCTTTGCAGAAGCCAAAGCAGAATTAGGGACTTTAGCACAAGCAGATTTAGATATATCCATAAATGTGCTGAGAGCTCGAGTTGGTATGCCTGGACTTAATATTTCAGCGGCTAATAGTATTCCAGATCCAATGCTTCAAGCACGGTATTCAAATGTTTCTGGACCTAATGTAGGTGTTATTTTAGAAATAAGAAGAGAACGTCGTGTAGAACTAGTATTAGAGGGTTTTAGATATGATGATTTAATGCGTTGGAAAAACGGAAAATTATTAGAGGAATATTTTAAAGGTATGTATTTCTCTGGATTAGGGCAGTTTGATTTGGATGGAAACGGTTCATTTGATTTGGAATTATTTCAAGGATCTCCAGTCTTTAGTACTCCTCAAACTTTGGAAATTGGAGGTGTAATTACACTTTCTAATGGAACAAACGGAAATTTAATACCATTTGCAGATAGAACAAAAAACTTTGATGAATCAAAGGATTATTTGTATCCTATTCCATTTGGGGATATTCAACTTAATCCAAATTTAACTCAAAATCCAAATTGGGATTAAACTAAAAGGAAACTAAATTATGAGTCATATTTTGTCTTTTTATAAGCTAAAGGTAATTGCGATTATCTCAATAGTATTATTGACATCGTGCTCAAAAGATGATGGTGTTAATGTAAGTAACCCTCAAAATATAGTAGCTGCGTTTAATGTTTCAGATGAAAAGCACTTGGTTGATTCTACTGTACAATTTACTAATGAATCAAAAGGTGTAGAAAATAGTACTTCATTTGAGTGGGATTTTGGGGATGGGACATCTTCAACCTTAAAAAGTCCAACGCATACCTATAGTGAAGTAGGTAACTACATTGTTAAATTAATTGCTAAGAATGGTTCTTTAGATGATGAAATCTCCAAAGAGATTATTATATCATTATCTAATGATATAGCTAATAGGAGCTCATTAAAAAGTAAATTAAATGACCTTAACGGCAAAATTATAGTCTGTGCACATCGTGCTAATTATTTAGATGCTCCGGAAAATTCTCTAAAGTCAATTTCAGACGCTATTAATAATGGTATTGGGATGGTTGAATTGGATATTCGTCAGACAAAAGATGGAGAATTAGTTTTGATGCACGATGCTACCATTGATAGAACAACAAATGGATCAGGAAAGGTGAGTGATTTTTTATTGAAAGAGTTGCAACTATTTAATTTATATAAAGAAAATGGAGCGTTGACAAATGAAAAAATACCAACCTTAAAAGAAGTATTAAAACTAACAAGAGGTAATATTTACATTGATTTAGATATTGATAAAAAGGCTTCTTTTAGCAAGGTTTTTCCTTTAATTGATCAATATGGTATGTTAAAACAGGTGTTGTTTTACTCCTCAGAATTAAATGTTATTAAAGACATGATTAATTTGAATCATGAGAATGTTTTAGTGATGCCAATATTGAGGAACCAAAATGATTTCGATCAATATTCTAGTTTCGAAATTGATATCATTCAATTTAATGTTGATGACGCTTCTGTAGAGCAACAAATAAAGAATAAAGAATGGGATATCTTCAGGAACGCCTATGTAAATACTAATGTAACACCTCAAACAGATAATTATGCTCAGTTAGATGAAGTAATTAATGTTGGGGGAAGTATTGTTCAAACAGATAACTCAATTGAGGTTAAAGCTAAATTACAATTACAAAACTTAAACGATTAAAAAATGAAAGAAAATATAAAATTATTAAAATATGGGATAGCTCTAATCTTTTTAGGTTTCATCTCGTGTGATGAAGACGATTCAGTTATTGATACTAAGCCAGTAGCTGCTTTTAGTGTAAATGAAACAGATGTCGTGGAGGGAGATGCTTCTATATTTACAGATTTGTCCTTTGATCAAAATGGGAGTGTTGTCTCTTGGAATTGGGATTTTGGAGACGGTACTTCATCCACCGAACAATCTCCAGTTCATACATATGCAATTGGTGAGTATAAAGTAGTTTTAGTAGTAACAGATAATTCTGGAAACATAAATGCAAATCAATTTTCTAAGGAGATAACAGTTGTGGAGCCTTCAACAGCAACAACAGAGCCAACAAAGTTATGGGTGTTTAATTTGCCTGCAAAATTTGAAAGCGCCTCTCCTGCAGTTGGAGATGATGGTACTGTTTATATTGCCTGTAGTGCAAAAAATGGACCAGATAATATGTTTGCCATTAATCCGGGAGGTTCTCTTAAATGGAGCTATGCTGCAGGCGATATTAATAGGAGTACAGCATCTATAGATGCTAACGGTAATATATATTTTGGTTCATATGATGATAATTTATATTCTTTTAGCCCTGATGGCACACTGCGTTTTCAATTTGATACGGGTAGTAATCCTAGATACAATGGGGCAGTTTTTGCACAAGATGGAACCATTTATATTGGGTCTCAGTCTGATGCCATATTTGCTTTAAATCCTGATGGAACTGAAAAATGGAATTTTCCAGCAGGTGGAGATTTTAATGCTACGCCAGCTATTGGTTTAGATGGTACTCTTTATATTGGTAATACAGATGATTTTTTCTATGCTATAAATCCTGATGGAACTGAAAAATGGAAATCTGAATTCGGTAGTTGGACAGCTTGTGCAACGGCAATAGGTGATGACGGTACGGTTTACTTTTCAGGAGAGGGAAATAATTTAGATCCTACTTCAGGTGGTGTTTTAATAGCTTATAACTCTAATGATGGCTCAGAGAAATGGCGGGTTGGCAGAACAGATAAGGTTTCAAGAGGAGGACCTGTCCTTGCAGAAGACGGCTCACTGTATTTGGCTGGACAAGATGGCAAACTAATAGCCTATAATAGTGCTGATGGTTCCGTAAAATGGAGTTACGATTTGTTGGGAGAATCTTTGGTAACTCCTGCTATTGACAATGATGGTAATATCTATGTTGGTGACGAATCTGGCTTTTTTCATGTTATTGATTCTGATGGCAATAAAAAATGGAAAGAGATACAATTAGGTTCTCGAGTTTGGTCGTCAGCGACTATTGGTTCAGATGGTACGATATATGTAGCAGCTGATCAATCTGACGGCACGGG
>Ga0316197_10003975_pt1 | contig 10495 bp, 9 predicted proteins | sample OudBiesiAoxic_MG_FD_204939 | JGI IMG/M metagenome (GOLD analysis project Ga0316197, IMG submission 204939) | Coastal sediment microbial communities from Oude Bieten Haven, Netherlands - site A oxic | ecosystem: Environmental > Aquatic > Marine > Coastal > Sediment | place: Netherlands... | reverse complement strand
CGAGTTTGAGCCCGATGCCCTGCAGTTTCTCGAAGAAATCCCGGTGACCTATCCCGTTGTTCGCGACGCTGGCGGCGCGACGCAAGCGGCATACGGTGTGCTGGGTATGCCCACCGGCTACCTGATCGACCGTCAGGGCGTCGTGCGCAAGGTCCACCAGGGATTTCGCAAGAGTGATGGCGAGAAGTTGAGGCAGGAAATTGTCGAATTACTGGCGCTAGCGGCCATCTGACGCGTTGTTACTAAGGTGCAGCGATTGGCGAAAGAGTATAGCGGGTAGCTCTAACTCCTGCGCCGTGTTCGGCTCAGCGGACCTGTACCTGCACCGGTATCCAGCGATTGACGATGTAGTTAAGAGTGCCTTGTGATTTCATGATGGCCAGAGCCCGGTTCATGTCGCGGACCAGTTCGCGGTCGTTGGGGCGTACTGCCCATGCCAGCATTTCACTGGTGAGTTGCTTATAGGTACTGATCAGGTCGTCGGTATCGGCCGCGGTAGCCAGCCGCCAGCTGGTCGGCGCATCGTGAATGTACAGGTCGATACTGTCATCGCGCAGCCCTGCGAAGGCCGCCACCGAGTCCTGGTAATAACTGATATTGGCGTCGGTAAGCTCCTTCTCGGCGAACGCAGCGCCGGTTGTCCCGGGCTCTACTCCGACCCGTATGCCCTCGCGATAAACGGCCCAGGGTTGGGCAAAACTGCCAATTTTGTCTTTGTGCAAAATCGCCATCTGACCTATTTCCATATAGGGCTCGGTGAAATTTACCCGCTGCGCTCGCTCGGCAGTGATACTCATTCCCGACATGATGACGTCGACACGGCCCTGTTCCAGAGCGGGGATCAGTTCGTCAAAAGGATATTCGAACAGTGCAAGTTTTTTGCCGAGAATCTCTGCCACCGCCCTGGCGTTGTCGACTTCCAGGCCGACGATGCGGCCATCCTGCTTGTACTGCAGTGGCGGATAATCTGGTGACAGCCCCACTTTCAGTGTGCCCTGGGCAAAGGCCAGCGGGGTTAGCAGCAGCAAAGTAAGCAGCAGGTAGTGTCTGGCCATGAAGAATTTCCTGATTAAACGGGGCGCGATGCCCGGCGGGTTTGGCCTACAGGATAAACGGTGGTTGATGCCGACCGCAAATTTTGTGATAGCGCTGTGACCAGGTCAGGAGTGTGAAACAGTGGGGGAGGGAAGACCAGAGGGGCAGGCTGCGGCCGGCCCCATCGGGGTGATGCAAGAAAAAGCCTGCGGCTAGTGAAGTATCCTGTCGGGCCGCATTTCGGCTTGCAGGTCCTGGGTCGGGTCAGCTGTTGCTGCCGCCGCTTCCTGTTCCTGCATGTAGGTGCGCAGGCGACCGACAACGCTGGTCATAACGTCGATGGTCTGGCTGATCTGGTCCAGTGCCATCAGGATAGTTTCGTTATCACTGCCTGATTTGTCGTTCTTTTCCATGGTGTATTCCTCTCAGGGAAGCCGTGGTTTTTCTGTTTCTCTCGGTCTTGAAGCCGGCCGCCGTGGCGGCCGGGTGGATCAATCCCAGGTCAGTGCGCCACCTGTCTGATACTCGATGACTCGCGTCTCGAAGAAGTTTTTCTCCTTACGCAGATCCATGATTTCAGACATCCAGGGGAACGGATTCTGCGCCCCGGGGTATTGCTCCGGCAGTCCAAGCTGTGACAGGCGACGATTGGCGATAAATTTGAGGTAATCCTCCATCATCGCTGCGTTCATCCCCAGTACACCGCGCGGCATGGTATCGCGGGCATACTCTATTTCCAGTTGGGTGCCTTCCAGAATCATCTGAATGGCTTCTTGCTGGAACTCGGTGGTCCACAGATGCGGATTCTCCAGCTTGATCTGGTTGATGACGTCGATGCCGAAATTAAGGTGCATGGACTCATCGCGCAGGATGTACTGGAACTGCTCGGCCACCCCGGTCATCTTGTTGCGGCGGCCCATGGAAAGAATCTGGGTGAAACCGCAGTAGAAGAAGATGCCTTCGGTGACGGCGTAGAAGCCGATCAGATTGCGCAGCAGGGTCTGGTCACTTTCTACTGTGCCGGTTTTGAAGTTCGGGTCGGAAAGCTCGTGGGTGTGGCTGAGACTCCAGGTTGCCTTGGCCGCTACCGAAGGTACCTCGCGGTACATGTTGAAAACCTCGCCTTCATCCATTCCCAGTGACTCAATGCAGTACTGGTAGGCGTGGGTATGAATGGCTTCCTCGAACGCCTGTCGCAGCAGGTACTGTCGGCACTCGGGGTTGGTGATCAGTCGATAAATACCCAGCACCAGGTTGTTGGCAACCAATGAGTCAGCGGTAGAGAAGTAACCGAGGCTGCGCATGATGATGCGGCGCTCGTCTTCCGACAGGCCTTCCGGGTTTTTCCAGGTCGCCACGTCGGCGGTCATGTTGACCTCTTGCGGCATCCAGTGGTTGGCACAGCCATCGATATATTTCTGCCAGGCCCAGTCGTATTTGAAAGGCACCAACTGGTTGAGGTCGGCGCGGCAGTTGATCATTGCCTTTTCATCGACGGAAACCCTGGCGGCACCCATTTCCAGTTCTTCCAGTCCCGGGGCAACGTCCATGGCTGCCAGTGCCTTGGCTGCAGCCTCTGCGGCTGCGGCATTGATCTCGGCGATGGCTTCCTCGTCTGTTGCCGTCGGTGTCTCCACCACTGCGGCCTCGACGGCAGGCTGCGGTGTACTCGGTTCCTGTACTACTTCCGGCTTGGCTGCCATTGCCGCCCCGGCAGCGGCAGCCGGTGCCGTATCTTCCTGGTGGTAGTCGTCCCAATTCAACATTGTTGTTATCCCCTGGCTAACGTTTCTGCTGTGTTGCGTATTGTGTCATCGGTGTTTGGCCCGCCTATTGGCAGGCTTCACAATCCGGATCGTCCAGTGAGCAGGCCTCTGGTACTGGCGCTGGCTGGGCTTGTTCGTTAGATACGGCATTCAGCTTGCCGGTATCGATGGTGGATTTCTCGGTGCCGGTGGCGGCCAGAGAGCGCAGGTAATAAGTGGTCTTGAGACCACTGAACCAGGCCATCCGGTAGGTGATGTCCAGTTTGGTGCCGTTGGCATTGTTGATATACAGGTTCAGCGACTGAGCCTGGTCTATCCACTTCTGCCGTCGGCTGGCAGCTTCGACCAGCCAGCGCGGTTCCACCTCGAACGCTGTGGCATAAATCTCTTTCAAGTCATCTGGAATACGATCGACTGCCTGTACGCTGCCGTCGTAGTACTTCAGATCGTTGACCATGACACCGTCCCACAGGCCGCGGGCCTTGAGGTCGTTGATCAGGTAGGGATTGACCACGGTGAATTCACCGGACAGGTTCGATTTGACGTACAGGTTCTGGTAGGTCGGCTCGATAGACTGCGATACGCCGGTAATGTTGGCGATAGTTGCAGTGGGTGCGATCGCCATAACATTGGAGTTGCGCATACCCTGTGCCTTGACGGTTGTCCGCAGAGCGTCCCAGTCGAGGGTCTGTTCCTTGTTCACCTGAATGTAGTCAGCGCCGCGCTGTTCCTCGAGTATGGACAGGGAGTCGATCGGGAAAACACCCTGGCTCCACAATGACCCTTCGTAACTGTTATAGCGTCCACGCTCCGCGGCCAGGGCGCTGGAAGCCTCAATGGCGTAATAACTGATGGCCTCCATTGAACGATCAGCGAATTCCACTGCCTGCTCTGAGCCGTAAGCGGTGTGCTTCTTGTACAGCGCATCCTGGAAGCCCATCAAGCCCAGTCCCACCGGGCGATGCAGCATGTTCGAGTTCCTCGCCTGATCAACCGAGTAGTAGTTGATGTCGATGACGTTATCGAGCATGCGTACCGCGGTAGTGACGGTCTTGCGCAGTTTGTCCAGGTTGAGGCCGTTGTCGTCGACATGCTGAGGCAGGTTAACCGAGCCCAGGTTGCAGACCGCAATCTCATCCTTATTGGTGTTCAGGGTGATTTCGGTGCACAGGTTGGAAGAGTGCACTACGCCCACATGCTGCTGCGGGGAGCGCAGGTTGCATGGATCCTTGAATGTCATCCACGGATGGCCGGTTTCAAACAGCATACCCAGCATCTTGCGCCACAGGTTCTGGGCTTTGACGGTTTTGAACAGTTTCATCTGCCCGTTGCGGCACATGTCCTCATACTGCTGGTAACGCTCTTCGAAGGCTTTGCCGTAGAGGTCGTGAAGGTCCGGTGCATCATTGGGTGAGAACAGCGTCCAGTCACCATCGTCGAACACGCGCTTCATGAACAGATCGGGAATCCAGTTGGCGGTATTCATGTCGTGGGTGCGCCGCCGGTCATCACCGGTGTTCTTGCGCAGCTCGACAAATTCCTCGATATCCAGGTGCCAGGTTTCCAGATAGGCACAGACTGCGCCCTTGCGCTTGCCGCCCTGGTTCACTGCCACGGCAGTGTCATTGACCACCTTCAGGAAGGGCACAACACCCTGCGACTTGCCGTTGGTGCCTTTGATGTAAGCACCAAGTGCGCGTACCGGCGTCCAGTCATTACCGAGGCCGCCAGCGAACTTCGACAGCATGGCATTGTCCTGGATAGCCCCGTAAATACCGTGCAGATCATCCGGCACGGTAGTGAGGTAGCACGATGACAGTTGCGGGCGGAGGGTGCCGGAGTTGAACAATGTGGGTGTCGAGCTCATGTAGTCAAAGGACGACAGCAGCTGATAAAACTCGATGGCACGGGCGTTTTTGTCGTCTTCCTCGGTGGCCAGGCCCATCGCTACCCGCATGAAGAAAATCTGGGGCAGCTCGATGCGCACATCATTGCTGTGGATAAAGTAACGGTCGTACAGGGTTTGCAGGCCCAGGTAGGTGAACTGCAGATCGCGCTCCGGAAGCAGGGCCTTGCCCAGCTGATCGAGATCATAATCAGCGAGTCCTGGCGCCAGCAGCTCCAGTTCGATGCCTCGCTTGATGTAAGCCGGCAGGGCCTGGGCATACAGTGTGGTCATGTCGGCCTGGGTGGCCAGAGTGCCTAGGCCCAGGAAGCCCAGTGACTCCGAACGCAGGTTGTCGCAGAGCAGGCGCGCGGCGGCGTAGCTGTAGTTGGGCTCTTGCTCGATCAGGGTGCGGGCGGTGATGACCAGCGACGTGCTCAACTCCTCAGCGGACACACCGTCGTAGAGGTTCTTCAGGGCCTCGTCGAGAATCTCGTTCTTGCTGACGTCGGCCAGCCCTTCACAGGCCTCGCTGACGATAGTGTGCAGACGGTCGATGTCCAGTGGTGCTCGGCTACCATCGGGCTGAACCACATTGATGGCGTCGGCAGCTTCCTGGGTCGCAGGCGAAAGCGCCTGTTTGGCGGCCCGCTTGCGAGCCTGTTCCTCGCGATAGATGACATAGTCGCGGGCAATCTTGTGTTCGCCGGCCCGCATCAGGCAGAGCTCTACCTGGTCCTGGACATCCTCGATATGGATGGTGCCACCGGAGGGCATGCGACGCTGAAAAGTGGCAGCCACTTGCTCGGTGAGCCTGGCCACGGTCTCATGGATGCGGCTGGATGCCGCGGCGGTGCCGCCCTCGACCGCGAGGAAGGCCTTGGTGATGGCCACGGAAATCTTGCTCGCCTCGAACGGCACTACGGTGCCATTGCGTTTTATAACGCGCACCTGCCCCGGTGCGGTTGCGGCGATGCCGGCACTGACGGGTGTAGCGACGTCAGCGGTGGTCGGGCTTTCGGTGGTCGTGCCCGGTTGGGTGATCTCTGTTTGCATATTGTCTCCGAAGTTTTTGGCGCCTAGCCTTATTCTTGTTGGTTTACCACTGTGCTGCTGTTACTGGCCATTGTGCCGCGGGCTCAGACCGCAGTGACAACCGAAGGATCCACCGGCGATTGCCGGCGGCAGCGCTACACAGGCCGGTGACGGGTCGATTGACCGCGTGGCCTGCAGGTATTACGCAACTCTTTCCCCTGGTCATACTCTCCGGCACCCCAAGGGTGATAACGACGCTCAATGGCCTAGAGCCTCGTTCCGGAGCAATGAACTCCTTTTTATTCAGTCAGTTCTGGTACCGGTGACCCATGTTGGGGCGTTTTTGGTCGCTTTTTCACCGCAACACCCAAGATGTTGGGGTACAGACCTGACTTGAGTACAAGATAATGCGGCACCTGCCACATTGCAAGGGCATTACGCTGGGTTTATGTTGTGGATAACGTGTGGGCAGTTTCGACTGTCTGTAGTCACTAACCGCGCAGACCACAGGCTGCCTAAAAGCGGTCTGCGCGCAGCCTGAAAAACGGGGCTTTGCGCCCCTGTATTGATTTATTTTTCATAAAAACCGATCTTTATATAGACAACAGTTATTTACAAAAAAACACCCTGCCTGTCCGTCGCCCGGCGGCAGGTTTTTCGGTTAGCGGTTGGCCAGCAGCAGGGTTTCCATCAGCGCCTTCTGGGCGTGCAGTCGATTCTCGGCTTCCTCCCAGATGACGGTGTCGTTGGCGTCCATCAGGTCGGCGCTGATCTCTTCGCCGCGGTGTGCCGGCAGGCAGTGCATATAGAGCGCGTCGCTGGCGGCGCGACTCATCAGCTCAGCATTGACCTGATAGGGGCGAAATTTCTCCGCCCGTGCCTGTTGCTCTTCCTCCTGCCCCATTGAAGCCCAGACATCGGTGACCACCAGGTCGGCGCCGGCCACGGCACTCTCGGGTTGGTGATCGACGAACACCCGGTCGCGGTTGGCAGCCAGCATTGCTGCGTCGGGCTCAAAGCCTGCCGGGCAGGCAATGCTCAACTCGAAGTCGAACTGGCGTGCAGCATTGATATAGGACTGGCACATGTTATTGCCATCACCGACCCAGCAGACCCGTTTGCCCGCCGGGTCACCGCGCTGCTCGATCCAGGTCTGCATGTCGGCCAGTAGCTGACAGGGGTGATAGTCATCAGTCAGGGCGTTGATGACCGGTACGCTGGAATGCGCTGCAAACCGCTCGACGACATCGTGGCCAAACGTCCGGATCATGACGATATCGACCATGGAGGAGATCACCCTGGCACTGTCTTCAATGGGTTCACCGCGGCCCAGCTGCGTATCCTGTGGCGAAAGGAACATGGCATGGCCGCCCAGCTGTGCCATACCTGCTTCAAAGGAGACCCGTGTACGGGTGGATGACTTGGCAAAGATCATACCCAGAACAAGCCCGGGGAATTGGCGCTGGTCCACACCCTGCCGGTGGTCAGCTTTCATGTCGATGGCGCGATCAATGATCGCCCGCAACTCGGTGGGAGAAAAATCCAGAAGGGTCAGGAAATGCCGTGGATTAGCCATAGCGCGCTACCTGCGAGTGAGAGTGGGGGTGTAAACGCCTCAGTGAAGGGCGTTGATCAGGGCTGCGACACCGCGGCCAAGGGCCCGCGAGTCGTCTTCGGAGATGATCAGCGGAGGCAGCAGGCGAATGGTGTTGCCCGCCGTGACGTTGATAAGCAGACCCTTGGCGAGGGCGGCGGCGGGTAACTGGCTGCAGTCTTGGGGCAGCTCGATACCCAGCATCAGCCCGCGGCCGCGGATCTCCACGATGGATTGCGGATCCTTTAGTTCGGCGACCAGTGTGTCGCGAATCAGCTGTCCGCGGTCTATGGCTCGCTGGCACAGGTCGTCGCCGACAATGGTGTCGACCACTGCCTGTGCGGCAGCACAGGCCAGCGGGTTGCCGCCGTAGGTGCTGCCGTGGTGTCCCGGACCGAAGACCTCGGCTGCCTTACCCCGTGCCAGGCAGACGCCAATCGGCACGCCATTACCCAGGCCCTTTGCTGTGGTCACCACATCCGGCGCGATACCCAGCCCCTGATACGCAAAGTAGTTGCCGGTGCGGCCGTTGCCGGTTTGCACCTCGTCAAACATCAGCAACCACTCCTGCTGGTCACAGATGTCTCGCAGCGCCTGCAGGTAATCGGTAGCCAGCGGCTGTATGCCACCCTCGCCCTGGATCGGCTCGGCGAGTATCGCCACGACGTCCGGGTTGTTGGCGGCAATCTGGCGGATTGCCTCAATGTCATTGCGCGGTGCTCGCACGAAGCCGCCGACCAGTGGCTCGAAGCCGGCCTGGATTTTACGGTTGCCGGTCGCACTGAGTGTCGCCAGGGTGCGACCGTGGAAGGCATCCTCCAACACGACAATAGCTGGCCGTTTGACCCCGCGCTGGTGGCCGTAGAGCCGCGCCAGTTTGATGGCCGCCTCGTTGGCCTCGGCACCGGAGTTACCAAAAAAACAGGCGTCCATGGCGGCCAGCTGGGTCAATGTCTCGGCCAGTTTCTCCTGGGCGGCAATGTGATAGAGGTTGGAGGTGTGCAGCAGGCTGGCGGCCTGCTCTTGTATGGCTTTAGTCACCGCGGGATGGGCGTGGCCGAGGTTGGTTACGCTGATTCCGCACAGGCCATCCAGATAGCGCTTGCCTTGCGTATCGACCAGGTAGCAGCCTTCTCCGTGGCTAAATGTCACGGGCAGGCGCGAGTATGTCGGCATAAGCGCAGGCATGATTGCCCCTCCAGAAACGCAAAAAGGCAGCTGTGGCTGCCTGATAAAGCGGAACTATAGCGATTGTGCCGGCTTTTGTAAAACGGCTCGATCGGGCCGGGGAACCGCGGCGAGATTTTTGCGGTCAGACGTTATAGAATAGCGCGCCGCGGCCATGGGGTCAGCGCCGGTAACAGTGAACATGACAGGGTTAGAGATGGATATATTCGACACAATCAAGGAGCAGATAGAGAGCAATGGCATTCTGCTATATATGAAGGGCTCACCCAATCAACCGCAATGTGGGTTTTCCGCCCGCACCGTGCAGGCCCTGATGGCCTGTGGTGAGCGTTTCGCCTATGTGGATATCCTGTCGAATCCCGAGATTCGCACCAACCTGCCGCGCTACGCCAACTGGCCGACATTTCCGCAATTGTGGATAGACGGTGAGCTGGTCGGCGGTTGCGACATCGTGACCGAGATGTTCGAAGCCGGCGAACTGCAGACCCTGATCAAGGATTCCGCAGCCGCCCAGCAGGCCGACTAGCACCCGCACTGCAGCCGCATTCGCGGCTGTTTATGGGTTGCCGGCAGTGCCGGCTCAGGCAGGCTTGACTGTACTGGTCGCTGTTTGCAGATAGTTGGGCAGCCCCAGCTTGTCGATAAGACCCAGTTGGGTCTCCAGCCAGTCGATATGCTCTTCTTCTGCTTCCATGATGTGCATGAACAGGTCCCTCGAAACATAATCGCCAACCGACTCGCTATAGGCGACAGCGTCTTTCAAGTCCTTGTGGGCAATGTGTTCCAGCTTCAGGTCGCACTCGAGCATTTCCTTGGTGTTTTCACCGATCATCAGTTTGCCGAGGTCCTGCATATTGGGCAGTCCTTCCAGGAACAGGATGCGCTCAACCAGGGCATCGGCATGTTTCATTTCGTCGATGGACTCGTGGTATTCGTGATCGCCCAGCTCCTGCAAACCCCAGTCTTTGTACATGCGTGCATGCAGAAAATATTGGTTGATTGCCACCAGTTCATTACCGAGGATCGTGTTCAGGTGCTCAATGACCTTGGGGTCGCCTTTCATTCAATTTCTCCTTTTTAAACAAGCGTGGCAGTATGCCCTTGCGAGTCAGCAAGGTCAATATAAGTAGTTGATTTTAAAAGTAATTCCTAATGATAATCAGAGTGATTATCATCATTATTCAGGCGCTGGGCAGGGCTTTCAGCTGACGGCGTAGAACAGTTGCTCCTCGCTGCCGGCGTGGTCCTGTAGCGATTCCCTGACGATGTCCCGGGTCAGCGTACCGCACTTGCCACACTGGCTGGCGACACCGAGCGTGTTGCGCAGGTCTCGCAAAGAGCTGACGCCATCCTGAACCGCGGCGCGGATCTGGGTATCGGTGATGCCTTTGCAGATACAAACGTACATTTTCCTGCCGAAACTCTCATTGAATCGGGTAAGGCTTAACGTTAATGCTAATGAGAATGATTGTCAACAATATTTAGAAGGGTCATCACAGCCGCGAGATTATCGCGGCTGTGATGACCAGGGTTTGGTGAGCGGGCTATCTATTAAGCCGCGAGTAACTGCTGCAACTTGTGCTCGACCAGTGGTAGTCGGTCGTTGCCAAAATACATGTCGGTATCGTTGATAAACATGGTCGGAGAGCCATAGCCGCCCCGTGCCACCAGCTCTTCGGTATTGGCCCGCAACTGGTCCTTGTAGCGGGCGTCTGCAGCCGCGCCCAGCAGGGCCGGGCCATCGATGCCTACCTGGGCGCACAGGTCCAGCAGTACTTCGTCCTGGGAGATGTCGCGATTGTCACCCCAGTAGGCGGTGAACACAGCCTGGGAAAATGGCACCAGCTTGCCCAGTTCGTCGGCATAGATGGCACCGCGCATGGCCTTGACGCTGTTGACCGGAAATACGTCAGGCTGCTCCACCTTGATACCGCAGTAGTTGGACCAGTCCTGCATATCCTTGAAGTAGTGCTGCAGACGGCGCTCGTTGCC
>Ga0316197_10003974_pt1 | contig 10497 bp, 9 predicted proteins | sample OudBiesiAoxic_MG_FD_204939 | JGI IMG/M metagenome (GOLD analysis project Ga0316197, IMG submission 204939) | Coastal sediment microbial communities from Oude Bieten Haven, Netherlands - site A oxic | ecosystem: Environmental > Aquatic > Marine > Coastal > Sediment | place: Netherlands... | reverse complement strand
ATTGAAATATCTCATTAACTGCACCTGACTGTAAAATTTTACCTTCATTCATTATGGCCATTCGATCTCCCAAACAATATGCCTCTTGAAAGCTATGGGTCACCATAATCGTTGTCATTTTTAATTCCTCGTGCATCTTTTTAATCTCCCATTGAATTTTTTCTTTTGTGTTTGGATCCAATGCTGACAATGGTTCATCCAAAAGTAATATCTCCGGTTCCACAATAAGTGCTCGAGCCAAAGACACACGTTGTTTTTCTCCTCCACTTAAACTTTCAGGACGTCGATTCAAAAGATGACTTATTTTTAAAAGTTCCACTAAACGATCAAAATTATTTTTATATTTTATATTCCTTTTGTCCTTCTTAAAATTAACACCATACCATATATTTTTTGAAACAGTCATATGTGGAAAAAGATTATAATCTTGATAACAAATACTTATATTTCTTTTTTCTGGTTTTTGAGAAATTATATTTTTTCCATTTAAATATATGCCACCTCTTTTTATAGGCACCAAACCTGCTATAGACTCTAGCACAACACTTTTCCCAGATCCTGTCGGTCCCAAAAGAATAAAAAACTCTCCAGGATCTACCTGTAAGTTAATTTCATCTAACACAAAATTCCCTAATGTCGTATATAAATCTTTTATTTTTATCATAATTTTACCCGCTTTCTATTGTTAGACGCAACCAACCTAAGTGCAATAAAAAGAACCATTGCGATCATCATTAATATTGCAGTTACTGGTATAGCATAAATAATACCATAAGTCGAAAATCGTTCATAAATAAGAGTAGGTGCAATCATAGGATGATATGCCAATATAATAACTGCTCCAAACTCACTAATACTTCTAGCCCAAGTGATAATCATACCACTTAATAAATCTCTCCATGCTAATCGAAAAGTGATAGTAAAAAAAGTCTTAAAATGACTTGCTCCTAAACTCCTCGAAACATTTTCCATTCTTACTGGAATCCATTTAAATGCCTCTTTTGCCGAATTAAACATAAGTGGCAGACTCACAAATAACATAGCTATTACAATGGCTATCTCTGTTCCTAGAATATCTATATTGTGTGCCATCATAAATTTACCCAAAGCACTTCTACGTGATAAAACTGTTAGGAGTGCAATTCCCACTACAGTATGTGGCATAACCATAGGAATATCAATAATACTCTCTAAAAATCGTTTGCCATAAAATTCATGTCTTTCAATATAATACGCAAAGGAAACCCCTAACACAAAAGCCAATAACATTGAGTAGGTAGCACATTTCATACTGAGCAATATTGATTTTATTATCTTATCATCATGAAGTGCTTCGATCATCAAATCTTTCTGAATCCAATTAAATGTATTGATAAGTGGACCTAGTATAAACATTAAAATAAGCATCCCTGAAATCAAAGAAAACATATATAAAATCTCTATTTTTTTGCCAAACATAAACAACTCCTCGTAATTAAATGATGCGACCTTAAAAGGTCACATCATTTTGAAAAAAATATCAAATTATTTTACAATATATTGTAACTCTGTGGGTAGATTCTCCAAACCAAATACCTTAATATCATCTAATACAGGCTGCCCAGCTTCTTCTAATAATCTCAATCCCTGCTCTTTATCAAATAAAAACTTCAAAAATTCTATAGCAATCTCATTATTTTTACCGGTATTTGGCATAGTCAAACTATAAACAATTGGTTGACCTTTTTTAGTGATAAATTCTCCTGGTGCTTGGCCATCTAGGTCAATTGTTGATTTGGCATATTCCTCTTTGTACTCAATTGAACTTAAATTAATCTCTTTAGGTAATTTTATATACATTAAATCTGGATTTTTTTTGGCATGTTGCATCCCTACAGATTCATATTCAAATGCATAATCTAAAGCCCCTGTCTCTAACATCGCTATCAATTCTACTGCCTTTGCCCGAACATTTTTTTTAGGACAATTTTCAAGTAATTTAGCATTTAATCCTTCAATACCATAATGATTTTCAGCTAGTTGCCATAATAATACAGATCTATAACCACATGGATCTGCATTAGGATCACTATGACCATAGTTAACACCCTTTCGAGTTAGTACTTCATACCAATTTTCAGATGTAATTTCATTAGCATACTGGCTATGTTTTGAATACACAATCACCATTGAATTTTCAGCAAATAACGCATTCCAATTTGCAAACTCTGGCATAACCAAAGTATCTATTACCGTATAATCCGCAGAGCATAGGATATCTACTGCATCACCAAGTTCTGTTACTTTTCTTGCAATCACTCTACTTCCACCTGGAGTTCTAATAACATCTACCTTTGGATATTTTTCTTCAAATGCTTTCTCTAAAGATTCAAATGGTACTGTTAAACTTCCTGCATGGTAAATAACTAGTTTTCCCTCTAATTGATTCCCTTTTGTTTTGGCATTATTACTTATATCTTGATCATTACATCCACCTAGTATTAATACTCCTAACATCAATATAATCAACCATAAATTCTTCTTTTTAAACATCTTACAATCCCCCTAAAAAAAAATTTGAAATATCTATCTAATTTATACTATTTATTTTTAATAAAATCAAGTTTTACTTACAAAATAGTAAGGGATTATAAATTTGGTACTATATTTTTTCATTGACTCTTTTCATTGGTAAATACATACAACATTTAATAGCAGAATATCTGTATAATCATGGAAAAAATTTAAAAAATAGATGTTCTTTGGTCTCAAAAATTTAAAATAATAAAACTAAAAAAATTATTAAAAGAAAAAAAGAAAAAAATGATATTTTAATTAGATTGACAATAATAGAACTATATCTGTATAATGTTAACGATTTAAGCATTTTTTAATTATATATTAACCAAAAGTAATTTATATATCAATTATTCATACTTATTAGGAATAAAATCATTTTAGGAGGCTAAAAAATGGAACACGTATTTAATCCAAAACTATTCACTTTATTTAAAGGAGGTCTCGACAAAAAGCAAGTCACTTCCGATATATTAGCCGGAATAGTCGTTGCTATTGTTGCCTTACCCCTTGCTATTGCCTTTGCAGTAGCTTCAGGAGTTTCCCCAGAAAGAGGAATAATAACATCAATTATTGCAGGATTCATAATTTCTTTTTTAGGAGGGAGTAGAGTACAGATAGGGGGACCAACTGGAGCTTTTATCGTTATTGTATTTGGTATTGTAGAAACATACGGTATCAACGGTTTAATTATTTCATCCATTATGGCTGGAATAATATTAATAATATTTGGGCTATTAAAATTAGGTAGTTTGTTAAAATATTTCCCTAATTCTTTAATTATTGGATTTACAAGTGGAATTGCATTGGTTATTTTTTCAACACAAATAAAAGATGCATTAGGTTTAAACATCATTAAGGTTCCATCGGAATTTATTGAAAAATGGAAGATTTATTTTGATCATATAGATGAAATTAATATGGTTGCTGTGGTCATTACAGTGATCACTATATTAATAACCGTTTTTTCAAAAATATTAGTTAATAAAATACCAGGTTCATTTATCGCAATCATATTGATGACTGTAGGAGTACAATTATTTGATCTTCCAGTTACTACAATAGAATCATCATTTGGTGAGATCCCAAATCATTTTAATTTTGCAATACCAGCCTTTGCTTTCAGTGATTTAGCTGTATATATAGGTCCTGCAATTACTATTGCCTTATTAGGAAGTATTGAATCTTTACTCTCTGCAGTTGTTTCCGATGGTATGATAAGTGGAAATCATAGATCTAATACAGAACTTATTGCACAAGGTGTTGCTAATATAGTTACTCCATTTTTTGGAGGTATCCCCGCAACAGGAGCTATTGCAAGAACAGCTACTAATGTAAATATTGGTGGAAGAACACCTATTTCAGGGATAGTTCACTCGATAACACTATTATTAATTATGCTTTTATTCGGTAGATGGGCAAAGTTAATTCCAATGGCATGTCTTGCTGGAGTATTAATCGTTGTAGCGTTTAATATGAGTGAGTGGCGTTCATTTAGATCGATACTTAGAGGATCTATTTTTGACATTATTATTCTACTCTCAACTTTTATATTAACTGTTTTGGTTGATTTGACAGTTGCTATACAAGTTGGAATAGTTTTATCGGCATTATTATTTATGAAACGTATGGCTGATATTAACGGGAAAATACCCCTTGAAATTGATAGTGATTTAATCGAAGATTATTCAGAATTACCCAAAGGTATTTCAATCTATGAAATAAGCGGACCGCTTTTTTTTGCATCAGTAAAAGAATATACAGAGGTAATCAAAAAAATAGGTCTTAAAAGTAAAGTTTTAGTAATACGTATGCGTCATGTCCCTTTTGTTGATTCAACAGGTTTAGAAAACCTTAAAGGGGTTATAAAAATATTAAAAAACTATGGTGTAAAAATTGTTTTGTCCGGTGTTAATGAATCTGTTCTAAAGGATTTTGAAAAATATCAATTAATTTCATTAGTTGACAAATCTAATATCCATGATTCTTTTGAAAAAGCGATAAATCATTCAAAAAAATTATTAAAATAAACTGACACCTAGTTTAAATGACTGCCTCCATCTTGGGGGCTTTTTTTATAATTCAATTATGATTCCTTATTCAAAGATTTAACCAAACTTCGAAGATCTAAATTAAATCCTGATTCTATAATAAATTATGATATAATACCAGTTAACTATTAATAGTATTAAATTTCATGAATCAAAAAATTCATAAAAAAAAATGACTGTGTTCCCAAAGTCATTTACTTTTTATTCGCTATAGAGCAACAGTGAGGACAACCATTCGCATTTGAAAAACCTTTAGATAAAGCAGCCTTTACTGCTTTTGGAGCAGTTGTATGCTTACCTAGATTAATTTTATTCGCTGTAGGCATATTGGGACATCCTGACTTATGAACTTCTTCCGTTGCACAATCAATATAATAAGCATTGTGTTTCATAATTTTACCTCCTAATTATTCTCTTTATTAAATCATAACATAAATAGGGAAAAAAAGGTACTATGAAGTGTTCGAAAAAAAGATTTATAACGGTAAGATTCAGAACATTTACCATGATAACTTCCATTATTTGGGACTCCTATAAAATAGTAAACTACTATAGTAAATCAAATAAATATTTTTAGGATATTTAAAATAAATAAAAAAGGAGGGCGTATGATAAGAATCCTATATACTTGTCATACAAAAAATAATGAAAAATAAATGCTGCTATGATTTTTTTATGGATCCTATAGAAAAAAGATTTTTGAATAAACTTCGAAAACAATTATTGTCTAAAGCTGAAGGTAAAATTTTAGAAATTGGTTCAGGAACAGGCGTAAATTTTGAATTATATGAAAACCACGATGTTGTTGCCATAGAACCAGATGAAAAACTAAGAATAGAATCATTGAATAAAATAAATAATAAAAATATAAAGGTTATCTCAGGAGATGCAGAGAATTTAGAATTTAAAGACAATGAATTTGATACAGTGGTTGTGATGCTGGTTCTTTGTACAATTCCCAACAATAAAAAAGCTCTCTTAGAAATTAAAAGGGTTTGTAAAGTAGGCGGGAAAATTTTGGTCTTAGAACATGTAAAACATAAGAACAAAATTTTAGCTGTAATTCAAGATATTCTGACTCCAGTATGGAAAAAAATAGCCATGGGGTGTCATTTAAATAGAAAAACTGTAGATATTATAGGAGATTTAGGCTTTAATATAGTTCAAGAAAATTACCATATAGGAAATAATTTTGTCCTTTTAGAGATTATTAATGACTAAACTTATGTAAAAAAGTAACGTGACGTTGCATTCAAATAAATACAATTCAATTATCTATCTTTAAAACTTCTTCTTGAATTTAGGAGGAATTCATAATATAATATAATAATATCTCAATAAGAGAAAAAATTTTAAACAAGGAGAGTTACTATGAAGAAAAAAATAACATTATTATTACTCTGTGTTATAGCTATAGCAGGGTGTAAAAGTATCAATCCTTACACTGGGGAAGAGCAATTCAATCAAACTAGTAAATATGCCTTAGGTGGAATTATAGCCGGAGCAGCAGCGGGACAAATCGCAGGGAATGACACTGAATCTACATTAACTGGAGCGGCAGCAGGAGCTTTAGCTGGAGCTGGACTAGGGTATTATTTTGACAGACAAGAATCCGCACTGAGAGCAGAACTTCAAAAAACAGGCGTTTCTATAAAAAGAGTCGATAATAAATTACAACTTATTATGCCAGGAAATTTAACTTTTGGTAGTAGCAGTTCAGATATTAAAAGTGATTTCTATGAAGTCCTAGACTCAGTATCTAAAGTATTAAATGAATATGACAACACTGATATATTTGTATCAGGGCACACAGATAATACAGGTAAAAACTCTTATAATATGACTTTATCTCAAAACAGAGCAGACAGTGTCGCTAAATATCTTAAGTCAAGAGGAGTACAGTCAAATAGAGTTACAACTGAAGGTTTAGGATCTAAATATCCTATAAGTTCTAATTCTACTTCGAAGGGAAGAGAAAAAAATAGAAGAGTTGAGATAGAAATAATAGCAAAAAAAGGCTAATTTTATAAAAAGTATTTTAACAAACAAAAAACTGTAGATTCAATGCTATTTAAAGAATTGAATCTACAGTTTTTTTATTATTTCATCGGTTTCAATTTAGCTGTAAAATGTCTTAGGATTTTTGGTTCTTCCTCAATCTCATACCCCTTTATTTCATTTCTTCTCTTATAGATGTTAATCAAGGCCTTAGCCACTACATCCATATGATTATTAGTATATACTCTTCTAGGAATAGTTAATCTCAGTAATTCCAAAGCAGATTCTAACTGCTCCCCTGTATCGGGATCATTTCCCAATAAAAATGAGCCAATTTCTACACCCCTAACACCAGCTTCCCTATATAATTCTACACAGAGTGCCTGAGCAGGGAAATTATAATAGGGAATATGAGGCAGGAACTTCTTAGCATCTACAAAAACTGCATGACCTCCTACAGGATTTTGTATGGGAACTCCTCCTTCTGACAGTAGTTTCCCAAGGTATTCAACCTGTCCTATTCTCGATCTCAAATATGACTCCTCTATAACCTCAGTAAAACCAACAGCTAAAGCATCCATATCCCTTCCTGAAAGCCCTCCATAGGTAGGAAACCCTTCCATAGGAACAACCATAGCCCTGACACCATTAAATAATTCTAAATCTTCCTTTATAGCAATCAATCCACCCATATTTACAATCCCATCTTTTTTAGCACTCATGGTGATGGCGTCTCCATAGGAAAAAACCTCTCTTACAATTTCTAAGATAGAGTAGTGACTGTACTCTTCCTCTCTTTTTTTTATAAAATAAGCATTTTCCGCAAACCTGGCAGAATCAAATATTATTTTAATTCCATATCTATCAGCTATTTTCTTGGTTTCTTTTATATTTTTTAATGAAACAGGCTGTCCTCCAGCACTGTTACAGGTAATGGTAATTATGATAAAAGCTATATTTACTGAGCCTTTTTCTAATATGATTTTTTCTAAACGATCGTTATCTATATTCCCTTTGAAAGGATGATCGAGAGCTGTGTCATAAGCTTCTGGTATTACACAGTCAATGGCTCTTCCACCCTTTAATTCTACATGTGCTTTAGTTGTATCAAAATGCATATTAGATATACTATACTGCCCTTTTTTTATCAAAAGGGGGAAAAGTACATTTTCTGCTCCCCTACCCTGATGGGTTGGAACAAAATATTTATATCCCGTAAGGGTTTTTACAGATTTTTCCAACCGATAAAAACTCCTACTTCCTGCATAGGATTCATCTCCTAACATCAGTGCTGACCATTGATGATCACTCATGGCTCCAGTTCCAGAATCAGTAAGGAGATCTATAAAAATATCTTCAGCTTTTAATCCAAACTGATTATAGCCTACTTCCACTATCTTTTTTTCCCTTTCTTCTTTAGAAATAAGACTAATTTTTTCTACCATTTTTATCTTATACGGTTCAGCTAATGTCGAGTATTCACACATATTTCTCCTCCTAAAATATTTCATTAAACAACTATTAAATATTATTTCAGATCTTTATATCGTACCAAATATATTCTCTACTTCATCTGCCTATCCTCTATTTTATCCATATTATTTTCTTACTCCAAGAATACCTTCATATATTCTATAAATCAATTGTAAAATAAAAAACAATGTGACGTTGCATTCAATTAGTTGTAATAAAAAAAATTATACCCTCAAAAAAAATAAGTTTATCTACCACAGGCAGACAAACTTATTTCTTATTTTAATTTTTAAAATATTCTATAATCTTCCGTCTATATTAAAAAATAGAAAGACTGGGAAAAAACCATTTTTTGCAAAATTAATAAACCCTATTTGAATTCCTTGCAAATCATTGGTGAAGTTAACTGCTCCCAATTGAAAAGTAGTTCTTTCTGCATAATTTACAACTCCAATATCAACTGTAGATTCTCCTTGGTTAAAATTGAATCCTCCTAGGTTAATCACTGATTTCTTTTGGTTAAAGTTAACGAACCCCAACTGCAATCCATTGAAATCATTGGTAAAGTTAACCCCACCCAGAACTACACCTGTAGATTGCCCCAAATGAATATTAGCCGTCCCTATCCCTACACCTGTAAATAAATTATTCACCTTACTAGCTCCGATCCAAATTGGATTTAACTGTACTCCTTTAAAATTATCAGTTTCACCTAAAGCCAAAATATTTATGTCTAAACCGGTCATATTTGTATTTTTACCATAAAGTAAGTTAAGTCTTATCCCTTTTACAGTTTGATCTGCTGGCAGATTAGTTCCTGGTACTCCTAATTGAAATGGAGTTTCTGCAAATATCATAGTGGAAATCAAACATAACATTCCCAATAAAATTTTAATTCTTTTCATATTCATCCTCCTAATTTTATATTTCAAACATTATACTACGAATTTTAAAAAAATTATAGATTATCCAAATAATAAAAAATAAGCACAATTCAAATTTTTATATTTTTTTATTTATTTCATAAAAATTTTAGATTTCCTAGATAATAAAAAAGTGCCTCTATTAATATTAGAGACACTTTTTTTTAATTTAAACTCTAGAATATTCTTCCATCGATGTTAATGAATGGGAATATTGGTAAGAATCCAGTTTTAGCCATGTTAATAAGACCCAATTGTACTCCAGTCAGATCATCAGTCATATTAAATAGTCCCATTTGGAAAGCTGCACCTTGAGAAATATTAACAAAACCAAAATCAACAGTAGATCTTCCAGTAGAATAGTTAACAGTTCCGAATTGTACACCTTTTACATCATTACTCATGTTAACTAATCCCCAAAGAACACCTGTCGATGATCCGCTGTGTAAGTTAACAATCCCTAATCCAACACCTGTAAATGAATTATTTACCTTGTTAGCTCCTATAAATCCAAATTGTAACCCTTTGAAATTATCAGACTCTCCTAAAGCAATTAGATTAAAGTCTACACCCGTTACATTGGCAGTTTTACCGTAAAGTAAGTTTAATCTTAATCCACTTACATCTTGAGATGCTGGCATTTGATTATCTAGTACGTTAAATTGAAACCCAGTTGCAAATGACATACTCGATAGTAAAAATAACATACCTAATAAAATTTTAACTCTTTTCATATTTCTTACCTCCTAAAATATTTTGTTTTTGATGTTTCAGTAGATTATACTATGTGTTTTAGATTAATCCTACAACAAAATAAAAAATTATATTGGTGTTAATCCCATTAAATATAGTGTAAAATAATAGAGGCAAGAAAATTTATATTAATTATTTAAAGTAAAGTCCCAAGGGGGGTACCATGAAAATAATCATAGAGGGAGATACTAAATCTGGAAAAACAACCCTCCTAAAGAAAAAATATATTCAAATGATCAATAACAATATAGATTCAAATAAAATTTTAGTGCTCATAGCTAACAGGATGGAAGCTATAAAATTTAAAGATAATTTAACTTTAAAATATTCAGGAGAAAATAGGATTTACTCCTATTTTGGATTTGTTCAACATGAATTGAATAAATTCTGGCCAGTAGTTCTAAAAAAAAGTAAAAAAATTCATAAACTTAATATAATCCCGACTTTTATGACCTTTGAGGCCTCTCAATGTCTCATGGGAAAAACAGTGGAGTATTATAGAAAACAAGGGTTTTTAGGAGAATTAAATATTTCCAATGAAGAGATATCAAAGAAATTTTTATCCAATATCTTAGATGCTTCTCTAAATAACCTTGTATACACCAAGATTGGTGACAAATTAAAAACATTTGGTGAAGTTCCAAGGGATCAATTATATGATCAAATGAATATAATCATCGATAAATATATGGAAAAAACCTTAGCCAATGGAAGTTTTGATTATGGAACCTCTATCTACCTAT
>Ga0316197_10003973_pt1 | contig 10499 bp, 10 predicted proteins | sample OudBiesiAoxic_MG_FD_204939 | JGI IMG/M metagenome (GOLD analysis project Ga0316197, IMG submission 204939) | Coastal sediment microbial communities from Oude Bieten Haven, Netherlands - site A oxic | ecosystem: Environmental > Aquatic > Marine > Coastal > Sediment | place: Netherlands... | reverse complement strand
GGCTGTCCATTAGGCTCATGGCAACCTCACAAAATTGCCCTGCGGGATGGCAACCCCTGCAACATGAGCGAAAAAGGCATAAAGCAGGAGCGGCACAATCACCGCGCAGACGACTGCTGCAATCGGATGCCGGGTGCGGAACATGAAGGCGCAGGCGACAAAGGCCAACATGGACGTCAGGACCATCCCCAGTCGCGGCAACAGGTACATGATCGCCACCATAATCACCGTCAGCGCCAGCAGCCGCAGCCACGGTGCCGCGCCGTTCGACACGTCGATCTCTTCCTCGGTGTCAAACCCGGACAAGTCGCCGAAATACGCGGTTGCGATCAGGCCAAGCCCCACAATGGCTGTCATTCCGGACAGCACATAAGGCCAGAAGGCGGGCGACAGGATGATGTTGCCCACGTTCGACGGCGAGAACACGAAATTCGGGATGCCGTAGAGGACAAGAAACGCGGCAAAGACAACTGTTGCAACGCCGATCCGCAGGTGGAGAGATTTGGTGGTCATGGTCGCTCCGATAGGAAACGCGCCGAAACCAATGGCTTCGGCGCGGTGCGCTTAGTTTGGCAAAGGCATGGGATTAGCCTTCGATGCGCATGCCCAATTCGTCAACCAACGCCTTGAAGACGTTATACTGGCCTACGATAAACGCATTCGCCGCTTCCGGGTCCATCAGTTCGATAACCGAGCCACGCGATTGCATGGTTTCAAGGAATTTCGCATCCTGTGTGGCCGCGGCCATCCAGTCGCCCCACTTGTCCGCCACGTCATCGGGAAGGCCATCCGGACCTGCGATGCCGGTCCAGCCAACCAATTGATTCAGGCGTGGTTTGCCCAGATCATTCGCTGTCGGTGCATCAAAGCCTACGACAGGCTCGGCTGTTGTGACCATCAGCGGCTTGAGCTGATTGTTTGCAACAAAGCTCGCCAGAGCCGATGAGTTTGTGCACAGGAAGGTCGCTGTCCCGTTCAACACAGCTGTCGCCGCCGCACCACCACCCTGCTGAGGAATATGCGTGGCCTGACCCAGCGGGTCTTCGACGCCAAACTCGGACAGAACCATTGCGCCCGCAATGTGCAGAAGCGATCCAACGCCGGACGAACTGTAGCTGACGCCGCCTTCATTTACGGCCGCGATCAGATCATCCATCGAGTTGATTTCACTGTTCGCGCTGACCGCGCAAGCCACCGGGTTGATCTCGTACACGGTCACAAAACGGAAATCATCAAGCGTGTATGGCAGCGTCGCCTTCATCGCGGGATTCACGGAATGTGATCCAACACGCGCAAAAAGCATCGTATAGCCATCGGCATTTGCGTTCTGAACAGCAACCGACCCTGTCGCGCCGCCAGCCCCGGTGACGTTTGCCATCACCAACGCTTCGCCAACCGCATTGCCCAGCGGCTCTGCAATTGTGCGTGCGGAAATATCAGTCGCACCACCTGCGCCGTATGGAATGATCATGTTGATGGGGCGCTCGGGGTATTCCGCCATCGCAGCCCCTGCCATCACACCTACACCGAGTGCGAGGACAGACCCTAGTGTCAGTCGTTTCATAGTATTCTCCCAGTTTGATATCCGGCCCTGTTGCAGGCTCTTGACTCACGTTAACCTTAAGTACAGCTTTGACGAAATAATAAAAGTTTACAAGTTCTGTAAGCAAACGCTGCACAACAGGCATAATGTCCATCAGATTGCTCAAAACGCTGATCGCGGTTGCGGATCACAAGACATTCAGTGCCGCCGCTGATGCAGTCTTCATCACCCATGCCGCCGTGAGTCAGCAAATGCGTACGCTTGAAGCTGATTTCGGTATATCGCTGTTTGACAGAACCCGTCGGACACCCGAACTGACACCATTGGGCCGCGCCGTGGTCGCGCGGGCACGCAAGCTGGTCGTTGAGTATGATACCCTCGTGCCCTCGGTCTTGGGCGATGACGGGTTTTCGGGCGAGATTGCACTCGGGGCTGTACCGACCACCCTCACCGGCCTCGCGCCGATGGCGATGCGCATTTTGCGCGCCCAACACAGGGATCTCCGGATCCGCATCCACCCAGCCCTGACCGGTGCTTTGCTTTCCGCTTTGGAACGCGGAACGCTGGATGTCGCCCTTTTGTCCAAACCATTTCTTTTGCCAACCGGAATGGCCTTTTTGCATGTGGCGGAAGAGCCGTTAAGCCTGATTACGGCACAAGAAATTGAAACAAACACATCCGCCAAGATACTGGAAAACAACCCCTTTATCCGCTTCAACCGCGACGCTGTTGTTGGAACACTGGTGGAAACGTGGCTTCATGAACAGAACATTCGCGTTTCCGAAACGATGGAACTGGAGAACCTCGAAGCGATTTCCAGCATGGTGCATGCGAACCTTGGCGTATCGATTGTACCGGCGTCTTGTGTGGTAAACCGCTACGCCTTGCCTCTGAAAAGGTTGCCGCTTGGCAGCAATGCACCCTCCCGGAATTTGGGTTTGGCATTCCGTCAAGAACACCCAAAATTGAGGGTGATTGAGGAAATCCATAAAGCCTTGCTAAATGCCATCGCCGACAACGCACCCATGTGGCAATCCCTGTCGGAACCGGGCGCCGAATGAGCTGGGACGCAATTCTGTTTGTCATCATGGGCGCCCTGGCAAGCGGCTTTGTGAATGGCTTGGCCGGGGCCGGTACAGGGCTGTTTGCCTTGGGCTTTTACCTTGTCGCGCTGGATCCGGTGCGCGCAGTGGCACTGGTGTCATTGATGTCGGTGGTCACCGGGGTTCAGGGCTTGTGGGAAGTGCGCGACGCGCTGACGCGCAATGTCGCCAGACTGATGCGCTTTATCATTCCGGGGGTTTTGGGCGTTCCCGTGGGCATCTCATTACTGGCGATCATGGATGCAGATACGCTCAAGCTCATCCTCGCCGTCCTGCTAATTGTGTACGGTGGGTTCTTCAGTTTCCGGGCGAACCTGCCGAAACTGGAACGCCGCACACCAGTGCTCGATGCCGGAGTTGGGCTGACGGGCGGCATCATGGGCGGCATGTCATCGCTTTCGGGGGCGATTCCCCTGATCTGGTGTTCCATGCGCCCGTGGCCCAAAGCCGAATCGCGCGCGGTTTTGCAACCTTTCAACATGGCGATATTGGGCACGACCACGATCATGCTCTGGTGGCAGGGCGCATATGACAGGCAAACGCTTACTGCATTCCTGATCGTGCTTCCGGCGTCGTTGCTTGCTGTTCAGATCGGCCTCAGAGTGTACCGCCGCGTCACGGATGATATATTCCGACGAATGCTCATTGGGCTTTCTTTGCTTTTGGGCCTTGGGATTCTGGCCAACTCGCAGTTTTGACAACCAAAGATGAGGGAGAGACCACACATGCTCACGCTTTACTATGCCAAAGGCAGTTCTGCCCTGGCCTCACATATCTTTTTGGAAGAGGTCGGCGCGACCTATTCGGTGCATGAAGTGCCAATTCAGAAAGGCGCGCATAAACAGGCGTCTTATGCCGCGATCAATCCCAAGATGCGGGTGCCAGCATTGCACACACCGGAGGGAATCATCACGGAAAATCCTGCGATCCTGAACTACATCGCAGCCACGCATCCCCAGGCCGGAATGTTGCCCGACACACCGTTCGAACGGGCGCAGGCGGATGCTTTGAATGCATATCTTTGCGCGACGATGCACGTGGCGTTCGCTCACAAACTGCGCGGCGCGCGATGGGCGGATTCAGAGAATGCCTTGAAAGACATGGCGGCTAAAGTGCCGGAAAACCTTGCCGAGTGTGCGGCACTTTTGGAAGAACATTACATCAAAGGCCCGTGGGCCTTGGGCGAGAGCTATACAACCTGTGACGCCTATCTCGCGCTTGTCCCGCAATGGCTGAGCAAAGGCGGGGTGGATATTGAAGACTACCCCAAACTCAAAGCGCATCACGATGCATCCCTTCAGCGCCCCGCGACCTTGGCCGTGATGGCGGTGCACAGTTTGTAACACCTTTGGTTAGGAAACGGTCGGGGCCGGAAAGCCCGTCATCCTGACGTTGATGCAGGCCGGTCTGCCAGACGCGATGGCCGACCGGATGGCAGCGGGCAAATTAGCCAGCGTTTCGACGTAGGCTCCGAAGCCACCCAAGGCGGTGACAGCTTCGTCGTATCGCGCACCGCTCAGCGTGCAACCGTGAAGACGATCCGAGCCATAGTCGCGCAACTGGATCTGGTGTTCGGCATTCCATCTCTGGTCGTTGCCGATGATCGCAATGAAAGGCAGGTCTTCCCGAACTGCCGTTTCAAACTCGGCGAAGTGGAAGCCCGCCGTACCGTCGCCCATGAGGCAAAACACAGTCGCTGTTGGGTCTGCGGCACGTATCGCCATACCATAGCAAAGCCCGCCGCCAATGGAGCCGGAAACCCCGTTGATAACGCGGCGCGGTGCGGTGACGCCAGCTTGCGCCCATTGTCCGAATTCTCCGCCGTCGCAAATCAGGATCGGATTTTCCTGTTCATCCAGAACGCTTTGGACGGCACTTGTGATGTTATTTGGGAGCATTGAACTCGGATCTTGCGGAGGAACGTAACGCTGTTCTGTCAGCTTTCGGACCGTTTCGCGCCACGCAAGGCGCGCGGTTCCGGGTACATTTTTTGCAAGTCGCTCTGCCGTCGCCCGCGCACATTGCTGCAACGCGATCTCAAGCCGATCACCGACATTACGTTTCGCGCGCGCACATTCCGCGTCGTCCGCATTGACCACGGCCCAGCGCGCGTTCGGCGCCGCCGCGCCCAAACGCAGGGTGAAATCGAGCGGTTTGCCCAAAAGCAAAATCCGATCCGCCTGTTCAAAAACCGGAGCGATATGGCCCAGCGCCGGATCGTTCAGACCGCGTGGACTTTCCATCGCAACAACCGGCGCGCCAAGGGCATCGGATAAGGCATCCGCCAAACCCGGCATGCGCGTGTCGTTCATCGCTGGTCCCAGAATAACCAAAGGCATGTCTGCCGAAGCGACCCATTCAGAAAGCGCATCGGTTTCCACCGCCCCGTGGTTCGGCACGTCGGCGACAGGCGACGCAATGCCTTCTGCCAAAAGCACATCAGCGGGCAGCGACACATGCACCGGCCCGGGGCGCCCGGATTTGGCCTCCTCGACGGCGCGTGTGATCGTTGCGAACAGATCCTCCACACTCTTTGGCCGCACAGCCCATTTGGTGAGCGACTGCGTCAAAGCCACCTGGTCCATCTCCTGAAACGCGCCCTGCCCGTCCAGACCCGCCGGGCTGTCGCCACTGAGCAAGACAACCGGTGTGTCTGACGCCCGAGAGGTGAGCAGCGGCCCTATCGCATTTCCCAGTCCGGCCCCCGCTGTGACCAAAGCCACCCCAACGCCGCCACTGATCTGCGCATACCCTTCAGCCATATAGACAGCCGCCGCTTCATGGCGGGTGTGATACAGCCGAATGCCTGCCGTGAGACTCGCATCGAACAGCGGCATGATCTGGTTGCCAGACAACGCAAAGATGTCCCGAACGCCCTGAGCGGAAAGCGCCTGCATCACATGATCCGCGCCTCGCTTCATGGTGCAGGCTCTGCCACATGTACCTCGATCCTGTGCACAGAATTGTTGCCGAACCCAGCCACGTCATAGGCGCTTTCAAGCGGCTGTGTGTTCCCTTCGGCATCTGTCGCACGACACATCAGGTGGTGGATACCGGGCGTTGCGTCCCAATCGATGCGCCACCCCGACCATGCATAGCGTCCAGGTGCGCCCATCAGCTCGGCCTCATGCCACACGCCGTTCAGCAGCACCTCCACCTTGGCAATCGGAACACCCCCGCCGGACCACGCCCGGCCTTCCACAGAGACTGTCCCCGCCGTCAACCAACGTTTGCGCGACACCCAGTCCGGCACACCGGGCGGTTTTATCAGAGATTTCACCAATATCCGCCTGATCGGTACACCCTGCTCTCCGGCCTTGGTTCGATAGTGGTAGCCATGGGTTTGCTGATACCCATCGAAACGGGAGGTCAAAGCTTCGATCTTGGTCAGCCATTTGACATTCGCCATGCCGTACCAGCCCGGCACAATGATCCGCAGAGGAGCCCCATGTTGCGGCAGCAAAGGTTGGCCGTTCATGCCCCAAACGAGCATCACGTCCAGGTCTGCGATGTCCTGTGGCGTGAGGCTGCGCGCAAAGTTGTGGGGGTGGCCTTTGTCAAAGCCGAAATCCGCGCCGGTAAAAACGAAATCCTGAACGTTGTCCTTCGGCTTCGCCCGTTCCAGAAGCGGCGCCAGCGGCGTTCCGGTCCATTCAGACGTACCCACAGCCTCATACATCCACGGCATCAGATGGCTGCGGGGGCTGATCCCTTCACGACCGTTGCCTGCACATTCCATCGTCACTGGTTCGGTGACCTTCGGCATCGCCCGAATGTCATCCATGTTCAGCGTCATCGACGCATCAAAAGCACCCTCCAATGACAGGTGATGTTGCGCCTCGGAAATAATCGGCACGTCAAAATGGTTCAGCAGGTAATGCGCACCGGTGGGCGTGATGTCCAATCCCAGCGTCTCCAGCAGGATACCAGAGTTTCGGTTCGCCAGCGCCACTTCCTCTCGGGAAAACACACCATCCGTCGTGTCTGGACGTGCAAAACCGGGTTGGAAAGGGCTGAGGCTCATGGCTTATCCAATCACCTCGTCAGAGCGATCGTCGCTTTCTCCGTAGCGCTTCAGCACGGCAGGTTTCGTGCCTTCGTAAAGCCGTTCGATATTGCCCGCGATCTTGGCATTTTCGCGCTCGAACAGGCAGTCGCCTTTCATGTCCGAGGCGACGATAAACGGTCCCATCTTGTTGCACTTGATGACCCACATGGCCTGCGCAAGGCCAAGCTCTTCGTTCCAGTGCACGGCTTCGACGTTTTCTACGCCCCGCCCCAGAAGCGCGCCGGTGCCGTAGCCCACGGTGGACAAATAAATGGCCCCGTTTGGCACGAAGTAGTTCTTGTAGTCTTTCGACGACATGCCGCCCTTGCCGATGATCAGCTTGGCCCCAGTTTTCTCCATCCATTCCGGCAGCCATTTGGCAAATCGGAAGGAAGCTGTGGCGGTGACAGCACCCATCTCGAACGTGCCATCCGGGTTGATCCGCGCGGCGGGCGAACAATGGAAATTGGCCGCACTCTGCGATGGCAACTCCATGGGAATGTTGGCTTTATCTTCAAGCGCGCGCATGTAGACACCTTCACGCGCAGTGTACATCAACCCATCCAGGTAGACGATGTCACCCAGCCGCAAGTCTGCAATGGCCTCGTCGGTCGGGGTTGTGGACAGCCGGACTTCACGGATTTTCATGCGGTGGCCTCTTCCATCAAATCATTGAAAACATCTGCAGTGTGCTGGCCGACCGTTGGCACCGGATCAAGGCGTTTCGGCCCCCAAGGCGCACGGAACGGCAGCGCTGGCGCGCGCACGGTTTCGTTCAACTGCGGCACAGACAGAGGCAGCCACGCTGGGCTTTGGGACATCTGAGGGTGATCCAAAGCTTCAGCCAAGGTTCTGACACGCGCGGCGGGCACGTTGGCGTCTGACAAGACCGCCTCCCATGTCTGCGCGTCTTTCGTCCGGAAAATCCCATGCAATACGGACGCGATCTTTTTGTCGTTCTGGGCATCCAACAAATCCGGTCGTCCAACCGCAGCACACAGCCGACGCGCCTGCCCGGTTGTATTTGCGGTGATCACGAGCGCGCCATCACTGGTGTCAAAGCGACCAGAGAACGGCGTATCTGCAAAAGCTCGATTGCCTTCCAGCCCCCTGAGCGCACCTGTCGTTTCGTGGTGAATTGCATAAGCGCCCATAAGCGTCGTTATTGCATCCAGCATGGATACCGATACATGCTGCGCCTCGTTGGGTTTGCGCGCCTTTTGCAGCAACGCCGCCAGCAACGCCGCGACCAAAGCTTGACCTGCAATGTAATCGACAATGGGCAGACCGACGCGCATCGGGCCGCTGCCTTGATCGCCGGTCATCGCCATCAATCCGCTGATACCCTGCAAGATGTGATCATACGCCGGCCGATCAGCCAGCGGTCCGTCTGACCCATAGCCATTCAGGCTGGCGTAGATGATATCGGCGCGGCGCTCGCGGATATCGTCAAAGCCGACACCCAAACGTTCAACCACGCCGGGTCGAAAGTTCTCGACAAAGACGTCTGCCGTTGCCGCAAGATCAAGTAGCTTGGCGAGGTCATCCGGGTCTTTCAGATCGAGCACAACAGACCGCTTGCCGCTGTTTTGACTTAGGAACGACGCGCCTAGTCCGGCGTCGCGCATTGCGTCGGTGCCACCGTGGCGGCGGACAAAATCATCGCTGTCTGGTCGTTCGACCCGGATCACATCCGCCCCTATGAGCGCCAGTTGCCCGGTGGCATAAGGACCAGCCAATACATGGGTCAGGTCCAGTACGCGGACCCCGGTAAGCGGCCCGTCGGTCATTCCGCCGCCTCGCGCACCGGTTCCCAGTCAACCGTTTCGCGGCGTTGGTAATCGGTGAACCAGTCTGGATCGGTGCGGTACTCGACCCGTCCATCAGGGAAGATACGCGCAACGGCCCGGCGGGACGACAAACAAAACGCGTGCACAGACATCGGCATTCCGCCGGTGTGGCAGTAGCCCACTTCGATGTTGCAATCGATCACCATATTCTTGCCTACAAACCCCATCGCGCCCATGCCGATGGAGTTGCCAAGCTCTTTGAACTCATCCTCCATCTCTGCGATTTTCGGGTCCGAATTGCGGCTGCCCACGGTCCGCAGGATTGACGCGCGTTTGCCCAGAACCATGCAGGTGTCTTTTGACCCACCCAGCCCAATCCCGATGATCGCAGGCTGGCACGCAAGCCCGCGTTTGCCGAACGCCATCAGGCTGTCGAGGTAAAACCGTTTGATCCCCTGAACACCGTCAGACGGGAACAGCATGCGGTAATCCGAGCCAAACAGGCCCCCTTTATGGACAGTGATCAGGTCGATCCAGTCGCCTTCGGGTTCAAACCCGTATTCAATCTCGGGCGCACCGATACCCACATTGTTGTCGTGATCCGTCCGCCACAGCGGATGCACGCGGTTCGGGCGCAGGGGCACGCCGTTGGTGGCTGATGCCGTCGCCCGGCGCAGGGCCGTTTCCAGCGCGACCATGCCGCCTTCAACCGACGCGTCATTGCCCATTTTGATGAACCAACGCGGCACGCCAGTATCCCCGCACATCGCGCGGCGGTCTTCCTTGGCGGCTTCGTAATTGTCGAGCATCGCCTTGAGGACAAAAGACGACAGGTCGCCGTCCTCGTCTTTCGCCGCTTTTTGCAATCCGTCGAGGTAATCTTCGGGGATTTCGATCGCTGCCTTGTCCATCAGGGTTTCGGCTGTGGATTGAATAAGGGTGATGGGGATCATAGTGCACCTCGCTTGCCATCGCACGCAACGCGCCGCGACTGCGGCAGGCCCGACCTCCCCCCCGGGAGGGCCTTTGTCGATCCAACAGCAGCGCGCGCGTCGCTGATGCTTTTATGAGTGACCGTGGCGCTTTGTGTCATACGCCCTCCCGAAGTCGGGCTTGCCGCTATCGCTGAGTTCCGCGTCAACATCATTGCGCCGCCACCAGTGTTTTCGGCTCGCCCTCTGGCAAGATCGTCTCACCCGGTTTCACAACGGTGAACTTCACATCTTCGCGGGTCACCTCAATCGCGTCACCCTTCTGCCGCGCCACGGTAAAATAACTGTCCTCCATCGCGCCCGGTTCAGGGAAATCTTCGCGGTAATGCGCGCCTCGGGAATTGTCGCGGGCGATGGCCGCCTTGGCGATCACTTCGGACACATCGCAGAGCGATCGCATGTTCAGCCAATCGTGCCATGTGAGATTGAACGCCAAGTTGTCAGCTGACAAACCGGTTTCCATAAGCGAATCCGAGATCTTAGAGATGCGCTTTAATCCTCTGTTAAGGCTGGCGTCGGTGCGCATGACTCCAACTTCGTCCCACATCGCGTCCTGCAATGCCTTGCGCAACCGTAACACCAGACCTGAGTTTTGCGTGAACGGATGACATGCGCGCGCCAGTTCGGCCTCAAGCACTGCCTCGTCCGGGTCGCGCAGCGTCATACCCACGACGTCGCGGCCCATCGTGTCGCCGGCGATGCCGCCATAGACGGTAGAATTCGCTACGCCGTTGCCGCCCAGCCGGTTCGACCCATGCGCGCCGCCGGCGTCTTCGCCAGCAACGTAAAGACCTTCCATCGCAGTACGCGTGTCCACATCAACAACCACACCCCCCATGAAGTAATGCGCGGTCGGCACCACCTCGACCTTGCCACCGGCCAGATCGAAGCCGCAATCGGCGCAGCGTTTGACCATGCCTTTGAACTTTTCGGCCACGAAATCCGGGCCCAGGTGGGACATCGAAATGAACACGCCTTCCTGATCCGGATTGTTGTTCTTGCGCATCTCGGCATAGATGCCAC
>Ga0316197_10003972_pt1 | contig 10500 bp, 9 predicted proteins | sample OudBiesiAoxic_MG_FD_204939 | JGI IMG/M metagenome (GOLD analysis project Ga0316197, IMG submission 204939) | Coastal sediment microbial communities from Oude Bieten Haven, Netherlands - site A oxic | ecosystem: Environmental > Aquatic > Marine > Coastal > Sediment | place: Netherlands... | reverse complement strand
CTTAACACAGCATGCGGTGCTTTTACCGTTGAACTATCAGTTAAATCCGCTGGCGACCAAAAGCGGTGAGCGGTAAATAACATAACGCATAGGAAAAGACCAATGCCGACATAGATAACTGCATTGCGTAATGTCCATTGAATAACACCCGTTTTCACTAAAATCCAGATGATAAAAACATAAGGTAACATTATCTCCTTCATTGTTTATCTCCCCTGCGACCATTAGCAATAATCTCTGATATTTTTTGTGCCAACAGATCCCAGCGCGTAAAGGCAATAATAACCGCCACAACCCACCATGCTTTATGAATGAACAAACCACATAAAGACAATGCAAAAACAAGCTGTATTTGCTGACTAGAGATCGCCTGTGCTTTGTGCACGGCAACTTCATGCAATTCCCATAACAACCAAAGCAGATAAACGAATATCGACAATGTGATTACAAAAATAACACCCATAAAAATTTCAGAGTCGAGTAGGCCTAAAATAGTAGGATAACCATCGACAAAATATTCAGCAGGAATCTGCTTGCCATGAATCGTTGCTAATTTTGAAATCAACACCGAAAAGCCAATAAATACGGCTAAATAGATAAACACTTTAAGTGTTTTGAGCAATCCACTTGCTATCCTTTTCCCTAATGTTTTTGGAGGCGCTAAGTGAGCGCACTCCTCTGTTATTAGCTCTGTCATAACTGACCCTATTAATTAATTTAAAAGCTTAATGATGCAGTGATAAAGTGGATGCGGTTATTGTGGTACTTACCGTTTAGAAGCCTATCATTATCTAAAGGTCCAGTGCCTGTAATTTCACCATCACCTAATGACTGATATTGATAAGCCAAACCAAATGTCATGCCATTATCAAGTTCTTTCTCAGCCCCTAAACCCAAACGCCATTGCGCATCAAGGGGTAATGCATGGCCACGATTTTCAGCGCTAAGTGGACTGCTATCGGCACTAAAACCAGAATGCAACCTCCAACTATCCAACTGATAGCTAAACGCAATGCCAGCGCCATAGGTATCATCATAACCCTCAGCAAATTGACTCCACTGCTGCCAGTTTGCGCTGACCATTACATTTAAGTTGTTTGATATTTGATGTTGAACACCTAGCTCTACACTTTGCGGCCAATTAATTTCGCCACTCAATTCTTTATTGCCTACAGAGGTATCTAAGTCATATTGCACCCCATAGTTGTAAACTGCGCCGATGTGAGTAGTTTCATTGATTTGATACAGTGAAGATAATGAAAAAGAAGGATTCCATTCAGCGACATCCACTTCTTGCCCGGTCACTAATTGAGTTTGTAACCCGCCATACTGTGCAATAACGGCACCGCCTAATGCGAGACGATCATTAACTTGATAAGATGCAGAGGCACTGATGTTTAACGTCGTAATAGTGCTTGACTCAACAAGACCTAATCCCGCAATACCATTGTCATATTCAAGCCCTAAACCACCAGGAGAATGCAGTGCAACACCACCAACCCATTTTTCATTTAAGCGTTTTGCATAGGAGAGATGTGGAATCACTAAACCAGCACTACTATTGGTGCCACGATCCCCTCTATCTAATTCAAAATCACTGTTAATATCTAAGTACTGTAACCCAAACATAAAACTTGAATCTTCAATGCCCGATAAACCAGCCGCATTGGCAACAACAGCCGAAGCATCACGATTATTGGTCACATTACTAACCCCCGCAGTAGCGGTACTTTGCGTTGTGCCAATTTGAGATAAACTGAGTCCACCAGCATAGCTAGCACTGGTTATGACTAATAAGGAAACAGACAGAGGAACTGTCATTTTTTTAAACATTTTTGACCTACTTTTATGATCGTTTTTTGCACCTTTGTAATCTCAACACCTCACTTTTAGTCATAATGTAAAGTACGAGTAACTTGCTTATTTAAAACTAAGAAAGAGCGGCAAAAAACTATGTTACTTATAATGTACAAAAATACGATAACCTGCCGAAGCAGGTTATCGTATTTTTGAAGGGTAATTGTTAACTAAGTTAAACAATGCCTATAAGGGTTACTTCATTACTTTTTCATGCACTTGATTAAGTTGCTGCATCTTTCCTTGCAACATATAAACATCTTGGTTGAAGTTACCAGGGTTCAATACTTGGCTGCGTTGTTGCGGGTAATCAGCTAGTGTGCCAATAAACTCTTGAACTTGATTACCAACAGGCACGAATAACCACATGTTATCGGCCATCCAACGTAAGTACATACCAGATTCATGTGGTGCACGCTCAAATGGGTCAGCTCTTAAATGAACAACTTGTGGCCAGTTAGATTGGAAGCGAACTGCATCTGCAATATTACCTTCCATTGTTGCAAACGACACTTTAAAGTCGCCAGTACGTACTGCGTTTAATTCAGCATTCGCTGAGAAATAAAGCATCCCGTCACGAGGGCCACTCTCTTCTTTACCTTGGAAGTAAGGTAGGAAGTTATAACCATCTAAATGTACACGCCAATTCTTATCGTTATAACGCGCACCTTTTTCTGATTTTAGTTTTTCTACCACTTTATCATCACCAGCAGCAGCCATTAATGTAGGTAACCAATCTTTATGAGACATGATCTCATTAATTTTAGTCCCCGGCTCTATCACACCAGGCCAGCGCACTAATTGTGGAACGCGCATTCCGCCCTCGTAAGTTGTACCTTTCTCGCCATGGAAGAACGTTGCACCACCATCTGGCCATGAAACAGTTTCTGCACCATTATCAGTAGAGTAGATAACAATTGTGTTATCAGTGATACCTAACGAATCGATTTTATCTAATAAGATACCGATATGGTCATCGTGTTCGATCATACCGTCAGCATAAATAGAGATACCAGAAATGCCCTGATATTTCTCTTGCAGACGTGTCCAAACATGCATACGTGTGGTGTTATGCCAGATAAAGAAAGGTTTTTTAGCGTTTACAGCTTTCTCCATAAAGGCTAGAGATTCCTCTAAGAACTCTTCATCTGCATTTTCCATACGCTTACGCGTCATTGGCCCTGTATCTTCTATTTTTCCATCAGCACTTGATTTAATAACACCACGTGGCCCATATTTCTTTTTAAACTCAGGGTCTGTTGGGTAATAGTAAGTTTCTGGCTCTTCTTCTGCATTTAAGTGGTAAAGGTTACCAAAGAATTGGTCAAAACCATGTGCAGTAGGAAGATGTTTATCCTGATCACCCATGTGGTTTTTACCAAATTGTGCCGTCATATAACCTTGCTCTTTAAGCACATCAGCAATAGTAGGTGCCCAATCTGGAATACCGTGATCTGAACCAGGCATACCGATAGTTAATAAGCCGGTACGGAAAGGTTCTTGGCCCGTTAAGAATGCAGCACGACCAGCAGTACATGATTGCTGACCATAATGGTCAGTAAAAAGTGCACCTTCATTTGCGATACGGTCAATATTTGGTGTTTCGTATCCCATCATACCGTTGTTATAAGCACTGATATTGAAGATACCAATATCATCACCCCAAATTGCAAGAATATTCGGTTTTTCAGCAGCGGTTACTGCAGTAGATGCCGCTATCAAACCTGAACATAGGGCGATTTTATTAAAGCTAAATGACTCAGCCATACAGACTCCATTAAATATTAAGTTAAGGATTTATGAATTATTTTTTAAAACAAGTGCAGTATATGGAGTGCGCTGACTTAGTCACCGAATAGAGGATATAACCTTTAGTTATGTATTGACGTAAAAAAAATAGTTTATGATATTTTCAAGTTAGCGTTCAGCTAGAGATGACTTAATCGATGCAGTGGAGAAACAAGTGAACAATACATTAAACAGTATTAATGGGTTAATAAACCAAGTTGAAAAATCAGTGATTGGGCAGCCACATGTTATTAAGGCATTGGTCATCGGGTTATTAACAAAGGGCCACGTGCTGCTTGAAGGGTTACCTGGCACCGCTAAAACACGATCTGTAAAGTCACTTGCAGATACCCTAAATGCTTCTTTTGGGCGAGTGCAATTTACACCTGATCTATTACCTTCTGATATTACCGGCACGATTCAATACCAAGATAATAACGGCAGCCCGCTATTAACCTTTCAGCAAGGACCACTATTTAATAACCTCGTCTTGGCCGATGAAATTAACCGAGCGCCAGCAAAAGTCCAGGCAGCATTATTAGAGGCAATGGCGGAGGGCACAGTAACTGTAGCTGATACCAGCCATCAACTTGATGAGCTGTTTATGGTATTAGCCACCCAAAATCCTGTTGAACAAGAGGGAACCTATCCATTACCAGAAGCACAAATGGATCGCTTCATGATGAAGGTGAATGTTGATTATCCGGATGATGAAGCGGAGCTCGATATTATTCGCTTACTTCGAGAAGAAGAAAAAAACAGCGCTGAGACACAAAAAGAGACATTAATTAACATGGATCCCAATCTATTTCTAACTGCACGCAAGCAGTTGACTGACATCAGCGTATCAGAGATTGTTGAAAAATATATCGTCGCACTGGTAATGGCTACCCGTCACCCGCAACGCTACCCTGATACCGGTTTAGCAACTTGGATAAAAGCAGGCTCTAGCCCACGTGCCTCTATCGCATTAGATAAATGTGCACGCGCTCATGCATGGCTTGCAGGTCGTGATCATGTCTTACCCGATGACGTGCGTAGTATTGCGCATTCCGTTTTATCTCACAGAATAACCTTAAGCTATGATGCACTCGCCGATAATGTCACCGATAAAGAAGTAGTAGATACCCTACTCGACTGCGTTGCTATTGGATAATTCCTATGAACCGACCCACGCAAAAAAATGCTTCTCCTGTGATGGCTAAAAACAGTGAAACGCAAGCGCTTGATCCGCGCTTATATGTTGAGTATCGCCGCTTAGTGAAACTGCAAGCGCTCAGTCACTCTTTTCAACTACTACCTAAATGGCAAGCCAAGAGCGTCATGGCGGGTCGTCACCACTCAAGGTTTCGTGGTCGTGGCTTAAACTTTGAAGAGTTAAAACATTATCAAGTCGGTGATGATATTCGCTGTTTAGATTGGAAAGTGACACTGCGCACTGGACAACCACATGTACGCTTATATAGCGAAGAGAAAGACAGAAATGTGGTTATCTTGGTCGACCAAGGTGCCAACATGTTCTTTGCATCGACAGACACAATGAAATCAGTTGTCGCAGCTGAAGTTGCAGCATTAATCTCATGGCGTGTACTACGCGAAGGAGATCGAGTTGGATTACTGATAAAAACAGATAAAAAATGCCTCTGGGCGGCACCGATGCGTGGACAAAATCACGTATTACATCTACTAAAATCATTAAGCCAAACGAATCAAACGCTAAATGTTGAGTCCTCTAATTCTGTTACTTTTGGCGACGCATTAACGACATTGGCAAAACGCGATTTACGTCAATCAACCGTGATTATATTAAGCGATTTTTTATCATTAACGGAAGATGAAATAAGTAAATTAAAAAACATTCAACGCAGTAATGACTTATTAGCGGTCAGAATTTCAGATCCAATGGAGCAGCTTATCCCCAATCATGCTGACTGGGTAATGGGCGATGGCCACTACCAATTTAGCTTGCATCAACAACAGCAAATATCAGCGGTAAACCAGCAGTTTTCAAAAACAGTGGCTAAAAATGGCAAAGCACTCAATGACTTAATGGTACGCCACAATTTACCACTTGTTGAATTAACCACTGACGGCAACCATTTAAGCCAACTCAAACGTGCTATTGGAGCTTAATATGCAACATACTCCTCCTTCTACTTATATATTACGTGAACTCATTGATATCCCAGTGGCAGAACCTGTTTCATGGTGGCCAGGATTTGAATACCTTCCAACGGGGTGGTGGTACCTCATTATAATACTAAGCGTAATAACCATTGTACTGATGTCAATTGCCCTACGCGATGTTTGGAAAAATCGCTATCGCCGTGAAGCAATAGCTGCGCTAACAATCATGATGAAACCATACCAAAAAACAGTACGTTGCCCAACACAAAAGGCAGACCAGCAGGTTGCAATACAACTTTTTTATCTGCTAAAGCAAGTACTAATGCACATAGACCCCCAAACGGCTAAATTAGCGGATAACGCAATATTAATAAATTTAGATGCTTTAATGGTGCAAAAAAATAAACTCTTTCAATGGCAGGGTAAGATAGGCCAGCGTTGGATAGCGAGTTTATATAACCCCAATATTCAGTTAAGCCAAGCAGAGGTTGAGACATTAAACAAACAAAGTAAGCAGTGGCTTAAGCTACATAAAAATCAGTTCTCACTCTGTACCTCTTCATTTTTTAAAGGTTAATCACATGTCCTCAATTGAGCTAACTTACCCATGGTTATTGTTTTTGCTGCCATTGCCTTTATTGGTGAGCCATTTTGCCTATGCCTACAAAACCAAACAGAGTGCAATTAAAGTCCCTTTTTTCCAAACGCTTATCAGCACCTTGGATGAAAAACCGAGTGCGGGTGCGAGTATGCTCACGCCGCGTTTATGGCAACGGGTTATATTAGTACTCACTTGGATCTGCTTGGTATTAGCAATGGCTAAACCGACACAACTGAGTGAGCCACTATTACGTGAACAACTAGGTCGTGATGTGATGATCGCTCTAGATTTATCTGGCTCAATGAACGAGATTGATTTTAGTGATCAAGTGGGAAATAAAACAAGCCGTATTGAAGCAGCAAAACAAGTACTACTCGATTTTTCATCAACACGACAGGGTGACCGCCTAGGATTAATTCTCTTTGCCGATGCCGCATTTTTGCAAACCCCCTTTACAGCCGATATTGGTGTATGGCAAACCCTATTAGCTCAATCCGATACGGGCATGGCAGGACAAAGTACACATTTAGGTGATGCGATAGGTTTATCTATTAAAGTCTTTGAACAAACAGAAAAAGATAATCAACAGGAAAAGATCGAAAAAGTAGTTATTTTGCTAACCGATGGTAATGATACGGGTAGCTTTGTCACCCCTATTGATGCAGCAAAAGTAGCTGCAGTTAAAGGTATTCGCGTGCATGTTATTGCGATGGGTGATCCCGCTACGGTTGGCGAACAAGCACTTGATATGGAAACCATTGATAGGATCACCAGTGAGACTGGTGGTAAAACCTTTAAAGCATTAGATAAGCAACAGCTAGACCAAGCTTATCAAGCGATATCTGAATTAGAGCCGCAACTGTTTAACAGCACTAGCTATCAAATAACACACACATTACACCACTACTTGGTTATTTTTATTCTCTTGGTTTACTTAAGTGCATTTAGCATTAGCCTCTTGGTTGAGCGCATTAAAATAGTTAACCGTACACCATTAAAAGGAGATCAAGATGTTTGATAGCGCTATTTTTAGTTTACTGTGGGCAAATTTTCATTTTATTAGACCTTGGGTTTTATTATTAATTTTCCCTTTAATATTCATTATCACCCTTCGCTGGAAACGCAGTCATTCAGGCCAAGCGCACCAATACTTGCCAGACCATTTACGTAAAGCATTAACCATCGGTGAACAAGGTTGGAAAAAATTATTACCACTAAAACTGCTGACGGTGCTTTTATTGATAGGTATTGTGAGTAGCGCAGGACCAACATGGACGCGTTATGAGTCCCCTTTTAATGAAGATAAAGCGTCACTATTGGTGGTCGTTGATTTAAGTGAATCAATGTTAGAAAAGGATGTCGCCCCCGATAGATTAAGTCGTGCTCAACATAAAATAAATGATTTGATAGAAACGCGAAATGGCGGTAAAACAGGCTTGATTGCTTATGCAGGCTCTGCACATGTGGTGATGCCATTAACCCAAGATAAACAAGTATTTACTCCCTTTGTAAGCGCATTAACACCTGAAATAATGCCCGTTGAAGGCAAACAAGCGGAGCAAGCACTGAATTTAGTCGATAAATTATTAATGCCAGAAAAAGGGGCAAGTATTATATTAATCACCGATGGTATGGTGCCCGCTTCAATAAAAGCCTATCAAGAATATTTCTCAAACTCACCACATCAGCTACTCATCCTCGGAATGGGTAACCCTGAACGAGAAGCGACCATGCCATTAGATGTTCGTTCTCTTCGTGATCTTGCTAATAAAACCAATACCACTCTGCAATTGGTCACAGTTGACAATCAAGATGTCATCAATTTAGTCAATAAAATTGAGCGTCATATGCAGATTTCCAGTGATAGTATTATGCCTTGGCAAGATATGGGCTATTACCTGCTTTTCCCGATGTCGTTACTTTTATTACTCTGGTTTAGAAAAGGCTGGTTAGTACATTGGGGGGTGGTGCTTATCATATCCAGCAGTACACTATTTATACCTGCACCTTTGTATGCAGCACAGAGTGAAAAAATTGAACACAAGCTTCCTGTTAGTTCGGTGACTCAGCTCATGCCGACCCTACAGCAACGTTGGTTAGACCTTTGGTTAACACCGGACCAGCAAGGAGATCGTGCATTCAATGCTAAGGCGTATTTACAAGCGGCAAAATATTACCAAGACCCTTTACGCAAAGGGATCGCTTACTATTATGCTGCACACTACCAAGCTGCTCACATCAGTTTTATGCAACAACCAACTAATCAGAGCCTATTTTATGCGGGTAATGCGTTAGCAAGGCAGCGGGAATATATCGCCGCGAGAAATTTATTAACTGACGTTATTGAACGTATGGATAAAAAACCACTTCAATCAGAAGCGACATTACGTATCAATGCCGCTCATAATTTAGCTGCAATTCAGAAAATTATCGATGATATCAACCGCTATAGTGAAAGCCAGCAAGGTACTACCGATGGTCTCGAGGATTCATTTGAACTTGATGAAGATCAGCCATTAACATCCGATGGTTATGAAGAGATAGCACCTAAAGAGGTATTGCTTAAAGAGACCTTAAATGCACGAGAAATATTAGGCAGCGAAGCGCTTGCAAATAAATGGTTAGCGCGTGTTGAAGCGGACCCAAAGCGTTTCTTACAAGCTAAATTTTATCTGCAAAATCAAGACCAGTCTGCTAAGGAGCAATAATATGAAACAACCATTACGCAGTTACGTGCAGCACCTATTGCGCTTTACGACTTTTTTAATGCTGTTGATAAGTTCAGCAACGGCCTTTGCATTAACAATTAATCAGTTACAAGCACAGCAGACTCTCTCTATTGAAACATGGTTAAGCACTAAAAGCGGGTCAAACCAAAACAGTAAGCTGTCGCTTACTGAAGAGCGACTTAGTGTCGCGGTGGGCGAACAAGTTACCTTAAATATTAAACTAGGTACCAACCGCTGGTTTACGCGAGGAGCACAAATACCAAATATTGAACTACCCAATATAATGAGCCGACAACGAGAACAATTTGCAATTAACTCAACCCAAAAAATAAAAGGAGAAACATGGTCTTTCCAGTTATGGCAAATATCGTTACTGCCACAGCAATCAGGTCGTTATGAAGTTCCTGCATTAGGCATAACCATAGAAGCCATGACCGCCAATAACGGCAAAGTTAGCGGGAAAATTATCAGTCAAGCTCAACAGTTTGATGTAATACTACCCGATGCACGCTTGGTTGATAACAACTGGTTTAGTGCTGCGCAGGTAAACGTACAACAGCAATGGCATCAATCAAATGCAACGCTCCACGTTGGTGATAGTATTACGCGAAGTCTCACCACGAGTGCAGCAGATACGTTATCTGTTTTATTACCTAAAGGGTTACAACAGACTAGCAACAAGCAGTTTCAAGTGTATGACCAACCGATTCAATTGCAAGATATCGAACAGCGAGGGCAATCTCTTGCAAAACGAACCGAACAACAAGTTTATATATTGCAACAAGGTGGAGAGATGGTTTTTCCTGATGTAGTTATTCGTTGGTGGGATACTGAGAGTCAGCAACTAAAGACTCATCTACTTGTTGGGAATACGGTATTGGTAAAACATACTTTAAGCTCTTGGTTACAACATTACCGCATCACTTTAATTATAATAAGTACGATGCTGCTAGGCCTATTTAGCCTCTCTCTGATAGCAATTAAATACTACCAGAACCATCCCAAACCAATTTGGTGGTTATATATTAATGCGGTGAATACAAAAAGGTGGCCACAAGTGCGTAGACTGCTTTACAAAAAAGTGCGTCAATCAAACCAGCAGTTAAGTTTATCTCACGGAATAAAAGCAACTCATCAGCGCCAAGCCGTCAATGTTCAACAACAGGGTAATGCACAAAAGCAATCAGATACATTAAGCAATAAAGATGCTTATCAACTGTGGTTTGAAGTTGCTGATAATCCACCCCGTTACACTATGTCATTGCTAAAAAAGGTATTAATGCGATTATTGCCGCCAGCCCTACCCCAATTAAGAAAAAAGTTAACAAAACAGAAAAGGTGTAAATAATAACAAAGGAATTAAGACCAATGACTCACGCTTATTAGAGCGTTGAGTCA
>Ga0316197_10003971_pt1 | contig 10501 bp, 8 predicted proteins | sample OudBiesiAoxic_MG_FD_204939 | JGI IMG/M metagenome (GOLD analysis project Ga0316197, IMG submission 204939) | Coastal sediment microbial communities from Oude Bieten Haven, Netherlands - site A oxic | ecosystem: Environmental > Aquatic > Marine > Coastal > Sediment | place: Netherlands... | reverse complement strand
GGATGATCAAGCCAAACAGGCCAAACTCTTTCAGCTCATTGATAAACTCTTCAGGCATTTCACCCGCAACATCCCATTCGCGAAACTCTTCTGCGCGCGGGCCAAGCAGGCTATCCAATGCATCAGTGATCTCGTGAAGTAATTCCTTCTGATCATCCTTGAGAGTCGGAAATGGAAAGATTACATCCTGTTCAATTTGTCCCATGCAAAGGGAGCGCATGAAACTGGTAATCAATTTATCGGACATGTTCCTTCTCCTATGTTCGAAAATACCTATAATGCGCTTGAAAACAAATATCGTCCATGCTTTAGCAGGCATGTACCACCATCTTTAATGGATTCTTCTATGATCAAAATTTCCAGGCCTTTAAAACTTTTTTGCCTGCTGATACCTGTATTGTTCTTAGGTGCCTGCGAGCGCAACAACGAAACTGCTAAAACAGAGGCCGCAGTGCCTGTTGAAGCGGTGAACCCCGCCCGCGAGGACGAACGTCTGGCGGCCTTTTTCGATGAGATATTTGAGCGTGATGTCAGTGCAAGCCCGATGTTCCAGGCCTACCAGGGCCGAAAGACAGAAGACTATGGGCGCTGGGATGATTTCTCGGATGAATACACCCAGGCTCAGAATCAACAGACCGCGGCAGACCTTCAACGATTGCACTCGGAGTTTGATTACGACCTGTTGAGTGAGAGTGCAAAGATGAGTTACCAGATCTTTGAATACAATCAGGAGCGGGATTTACGCAACTTTGAGTGGCGCTTTCACAACTATGCCATATCCCCGATGAACGATATTGCGTCTGACCTACCCACCTTTTTGCAAAACATCCACAAGATCGAAACCCGCCAGGATGCCCAAGACTATATTTCACGGCTGAATGGCATACCGGTGGTGATGGAGCAGGTCGTGAAAAGTTTGCGCCAGGGTGAATCCATCGGTGTCGTTCCACCGATGATGGTCTATCCGAAGGTTTTGCCCGGCGCGCAGAATATTTTGAAGGGTGCTCCGTTTGAGGAAGCTGCTGAAGACGGCATCCTGTTGGCGGATTTTCGTAGCAAACTGGACTCACTTGAGCTCGATCAGGAAGAAACAGACATTTTACTGAATGATGCTGCCAACGCACTTAGTGGTCCGTTTCGTAATGGTTACCAGTCCCTGATTGCCGAACTGGTGCGCTTGCAAGCCGTCGCTGATAACGACAATGGCGTATGGAGCTTGCCTGATGGTGAAGCATTTTATGTTAACCGAATTCAAAACTGGACAACCGTAACCAGGACACCGGAGGAACTCCATCAACTGGGTCTTGCTGAAGTCGCGCGTATCCGTGCTGAAATGCAGCAAATCATGATTGAGGTGGGGTTTGAAGGAGAGCTTGCCGAATTCTTCGAATATGTTCGAACCAACCCGGAGAACTACTACGACAATACCGACGAGGGACGGGAAGAGTATATTCGTGAAGCGACTGCCCTGATTGAAGGGATCTACGACATAGCCGATGAATACTTCAATGTCCTTCCAAAGGCACCGCTGGAAGTCCGCCGGGTTGAACCATGGCGTGAGGCTGCTTCTTCGACGGCATTTTATAACCGCCCTTCCCCCGATGGCTCGCGACCGGGTATTTACTACATCAATCAGCAAAACATGAATGCTGTGCAAAAACACATCATGAATTCCCTTGCCTACCACGAAGGTGCGCCCGGACATCATTTCCAGATCGCCATCCAGCAGGAGTTACAAGGCATTCCAAAGTTCCGGCTATTTGGCGGCTACAGTGCCTACTCGGAAGGTTGGGCGCTTTATTCAGAACGACTGGCATATGAGGCCGGATTATATGAAGGCATGCCGATGCGGAATTTTGGTCGCCTGGCTGAAGAAATGAAAAGGGCTGTGCGCCTGGTAGTTGATACCGGTATGCACTACAAACAATGGCCACTCGAGCAAAGCATCGAGTACATGACCACCAACACTCCGATGGCTACGGCCGATATCGAGCGTCAGATCAAACGCTACTACGTGCTCCCGGCCCAGGCGCTGTCCTACAAGGTTGGCATGTTGATCATTCTTGATTTACGTGAGCGTGCCCGGGAGCAACTGGGTGAGAATTTCGATATCAGGGAGTTTCACGATGCGGTGCTGAAGAACGGTGCTGTTCCAATGCAGGTTCTCGAAGAGGTTATCGACACCTATATCGAGGCTGAAAAAGAGGATTCTGCCTGAATCCACGCACCATAAGGTCAGAAATCGGTTCGGGTATTTACACCTCAAAATCAACCGAGAATAGTGTTTACGTATATGCCAATTTGAACTAGAGTAAGCCCCTTCATTTTTGGATATGAATCAATAAGGACTCTGGACATGGCAAACTATTTCAACACTCTGCCCCTGCGCGAACAATTGGCTCAACTGGGCAAGTGTGAATTTATGGATCCCGCTGAATTTACCGATGGCGTAACTTATCTGAAGGGTAAGAAACTGGTCGTCATTGGTTGTGGTTCACAGGGCCTTAACCAGGGTCTGAATCTTCGGGATAGCGGTTTGGATGTGTCTTATGCCCTGCGCGAGGCAGCTATTAAAGATCAGCGCCAGTCGTGGAAAAACGCAACGGAAAACGGCTTTACCGTCGGTACACCGGAAGAACTGATCCCGGGTGCTGACCTGGTCCTGAACCTGACACCCGACAAGCAACACAGTGGCGTGGTGGCGGGTGTCGTTCCGTTAATGAAAAAGGATGCCTGCCTGGCCTATTCTCACGGGTTTAATATCGTCGAGGAAGGCATGCAGGTCAGGCCGGATATCACCGTCATCATGGTTGCCCCCAAATGTCCGGGCACCGAGGTCCGTGAAGAGTATAAAAGAGGTTTTGGTGTACCGACACTGATCGCCGTACATGAGGATAACGATCCGCATGGTGATGGTCTGGCCATTGCCAAGGCCTATGCAGCAGGCACCGGTGGTCACAAGGCCGGCGTGTTGATGTCATCGTTTATCGCCGAGGTCAAATCTGACCTGATGGGTGAGCAGACCATTCTCTGCGGTATGTTGCAGACCGGCTCACTGCTGTGTTTCGACAAAATGGTTGAAAAAGGTATAGAGCCCGGTTACGCCGCGAAGTTGGTGCAGATTGGCTGGGAAACCATCACAGAAGCGCTGAAACACGGCGGCATCACCAACATGATGGACCGCTTGTCCAACCCGGCCAAGATCAAGGCCTTTGAACTCTCAGAAGAGCTTAAAGTTATCATGCGTCCGTTGTACAACAAACACATGGACGACATCATGGCCGGTCGTTTTTCAGCCGGAATGATGGAAGACTGGGCCAATGACGATGCCAAACTGCTTGGATGGCGTAAGGAAACCGGCGAGACCGCGTTTGAAAAGACTGAAAACACGGAGACCGACATAGCGGAACAGGAATATTTCGACCATGGCATCCTGATGGTGGCAATGGTCAGAGCCGGTGTCGAACTGGCATTTGAAACCATGACAGCGGCAGGTATCAAGGAAGAATCGGCGTATTACGAGTCGCTGCACGAAACGCCTTTGATTGCCAATACCATTGCACGTAAGAAACTGTATGAAATGAACGCCACGATTTCTGATACCGCTGAATATGGCTGTTATCTCTACAATCATGCCTGTCTGCCCCTGTTGTCAGATTTTATGACCCAAATCGATACCGATGTGATTGGCCGTGGTTTACAGTTGCCTGACAGCGGCGTGGACAATCAACAGCTGATCGAAGTGAATTCCACAGTCAGGAGTCATCCGGTTGAATCCATCGGTGCGACACTTCGTGGTTACATGAGTGCCATGAAAAGGATTAACTAGCCCGGGCCAGGAACCTGTCTCAGGCTGAAAACACGATGAGTTATCGCCTTGACTAGCCCACATATTCCGGGATACTGGTGAAATATGCGGGCTAGCAACGGCTTCAAAGGCACTGTTTTCAAAGAAGCGTGTATTCGCTTCAACGAATCCTTTTCACTGGTCGATATCAACTGGATGCTCGAACCCGGCCAGGTCTGGGCCATCATGGGTGCCAGTGGCTCCGGTAAATCAGCGTTGGCTGCGGCACTGACCGGGGCCGGGAAATTAAGTTCGGGCACCGTGGAAGGTATCGTTGCGAATGCCGGGGTGGTATCACTTGAATCACAGGCGGCACTGATCGAACGCGAACGATTGCGCGATGACAGTGATATTACCGATAAGGTCAGCCAGGGCACTGCCACCAGGGAAATGCTTAACGAGGTTTCCAAAGACCCCGAATTGCTGGCAAAGCTGATCAAGCTATTCAGACTTGAAGCTCTGCTGGACAGAGGCTTTCGCAAACTATCCAGCGGCGAGACCCGTAAAGTCCTGTTTACCAGGGCACTGACCAGCAAGCCGGATATGCTGATTGTTGATGGACCTTTTGAGGGGCTTGATACGCAAACAGTACCGGCAGTCGATGACCTGTTGAAGCAGGTTTCAACAGAAATACCCATGTTACTGGTCATCAACCGATTTGATGAACTGCCTCAGTTTGTCACGCATATCGCCCTGCTTGAAAGGGGGCATTTAAAGACCACCGTTGAAACCAGTGACAAGACCGCAATGGATTTGACCTCGCAACTCCTGCACCTGAAGACAACAGGTATCAAAATCCCCGGTGCAGATCCAGGGAATCCCCTACCGCCTTTAGACCCTGCTGAGCCCCTGGTGTATATTCGCGATGCAAGTGTTCGCTATACCGACAACCTGGTGTTTGAACATCTGGACTGGCGTATCGAAACGGGGCAACACTGGCAACTGACAGGCCCCAATGGCAGCGGTAAAACCAGCCTGCTCAACCTGATCACCGGCGATCATCCTCAGTGTTATAACAATGACATTTTTGTTTTCGGGTATCAGCGTGGTAATGGTGAAAGCATCTGGGACATCAAGCAACATATCGGTTACGTGTCTTCTTCACTGCACTGGGATTACCGCGTCAGCATAAATTGCAAAAACGTCATTATTTCAGGGTTTTACGATAGTATTGGCCTGTACACGAAAGCGACTGACAGTCAAATCGAAATCGCCATGCAATGGCTGCAAATTCTGGGGTTTCAGGACCGGGCAGGACAAGCCTTCAATCAATTCTCCTACGGAGACCAGCGTTTACTACTAATCGCCCGGGCAATGGTTAAACACCCACACCTTTTGATTCTTGATGAACCCTGTTTTGGTCTCGATGACATGAGCAGACAGTTGGTACTGGCCCTGATCGAAAAAATCTGTGCGGGCTCGGAATCCACCGTGATCTATGTCAATCATCATGCCCAGGATCAGATTGAAGGGATCGATAATTATCTCGCCCTCACCCATTGATGGCATGGCAGTGCTAATTTAAGAGTATCGGTAAGAACGCCGGAAAAACTCAAGTTCAAGATTACGAGTAGCCTGACCCTCTCCCAGATCTTTCTGATAATTTATTTTTTAATGATGGAATTGACTGTCTCCACAATCTTCTGCCGAAACCATTCATGGGCCGGATCATCACTTTCCCGGCTATGCCACATCAGGTAGAGGTTCAACATGTCTGTCTTGAACGGCAATGGCGCTGATTCCAGCTCACTCAACAGTCCATATTTCATGGCAGCAAGCTGTGTCGTAATGCGGTCTGTTCCCGTGATCATCGGTGCCAACGAACCAAAGTTAGGTACAGAAATCACGGCAGGTCGCATTTGGGAAGTATCCAATGACGGCAAGGCCATTATGGATTTTTCAGTATCGCTGAACCTGACTTCCACGTAACTGCTTTCAGTAAACTGTCGCCACGTCGTCGGTGGTTTTCTGACCTCAGGGTCATAAAATATTTCCATTTTTGATTGTATCAAGCTCACCTTTTCCAAATCCGGGTCATCCGGTGGTGTCGGTGTAATCAGCATCCGGTATCGCGAAGCTCGCAATATGCTGACACTGGGAATACCTGCGGGGATAAAACGCACCCGAAGATCAATATCTTTTTCATACAGTTCATTGAGTAGCTTCGGAAAGATAAGCTGCATCGGAAAGTCGTTACATGCGACGGTGAAATCCATTTGCTCTGCCCGGGGATCAAAGTCCCGCTGGAAGCACAACGATTTCAGACCATCCAATGCGGACTCGACCGGGGCTTGCAGCTCACGTGCCCTGGCTGTTGACTCTATTTATCTTCCGACGCGTATGAACAAGGGATCATTGAATATCGTACGCAGCTTCTCAACTGTGTGGCTAACCGCTGACTGGCTAACACCCAGTCGCTCAGCTGCCCTTGATACAGACATCTCTTCGAGGACCGTCAAAAAGGTTGTCAATTTTTGTGCGTCAAGGTTCAAATAATCGATTGTATTCATATATTCTATGAATATACCTAATTTCATTGAATATGTTAACTATGCTAGCAAGGGTATGATGCCCCACTTTTGCCTGGAGCCCTTGTCTACACAAAGCGGAGCGACAATGGCTTTGCCATACTTCGGCCCATCATTGCGGGTGCCGGCGTAAACGATATAACCTGCTGCAGCAAGATTCTCGGCGGTCATGCAGCCGATGCCGGGCTCAAGCCAAGCAATGGTGATCATGCTAAAGACAACCCGGTTAACCCGCAACGATGGACATGCTGAGAGAGAAAGAGCCGCCGATGGTTGACGGCTCTGATAGCCGGGTTGCATTAGCCGGCACACTCATTTCTTTTTGTAGGCAATTACACCTGTCATGCTAATCGTGAACGAAAAATCATTGAAATTTACAGATCCCATTTCAAGTCCACCGCCCGATGCATAAGTGAATCGTCCGGTGCCTCCATCGGTATAAGTGATGTAGTCCATGAATCCAACCATGGGGGGACCAGATAACGACACACCGTTTGTATAGGTCCCAACTAACACATCGCCGTTATCAGCTATTGTATAAAACTCACCTTCGCCATAGGTTCCGTCTGGACCGATGCCAATAGTTCCGTATGAGCAATGCTCTGCGTACATGTAGCTTTCCCCGAGGTGCGACGCGGTTCCCCACCCCTCGAATGAGGTTACTGCCCACGCAAATTTTCCGTCTGGTGGATTACAACGTTCTGCAATGACTTCTGGTGTTTCATCGAATCCCAACAGGTATCCACTGAAAGTGGATGAAATTGGAACAGTTTTACTGCCAACTTTTTTGGCGAAAATGTCGTTTGAAAAAACTAGCAGCGCAACGAGTAATAATATTCTGAAAATCATCATAAACCTCCATTAGTTAGCCATCTGATAATTAACAGCATGAACCGCTATCGGATCGGGAGGTTATTGGATTTTTATTTGCAGACTTATATGAACAATCTGACGATAAATAGAGGCTGACGCCGCATCTTTAAGTATAGGCGCAAATATACAATTTTGCCGCTCACACCGGACAGTGAGTGGCGGCTTATGGTTGCTATAAGTGTCGCTGAAATTCATCTTCACTCTATAACCGCTTCACAATACATAGCCGCCATTCTTAAGACGTTATTTTGAGAAATTTGAACAGCGGAAAACGGAAGAAGCGGCCAATTAATTTGATCGCCTCAGGCCTTCCTGCTTTACGGGCAACGCGGTGGGTGATGATGTGCGTTAGCTGGGCGGCAGACTCTGCCCTGAAAGGGTTAGTAAAATTGATTTTATGCAAGCCTGAGTTCCAGGCAGCCTGGAATTGGCTGAAACCAGCCGATTCTCAACACTTAGAAGATTTTTGTTAACTTCGCTTCAGCCGATAGGTCTCACAGATGCCGTGATTTTTAGGTAGCGCCACTCTACCCACGTATTCACAACTGAAATCCAAGTCGCGCCCCGCTTTTTGCTCTACTTCGGCCAAAGCGGCAAAAGCGTCGGTGGTAAAAACCTGACCTGGCTCGGTAACCGGCTCCAATCTGGCAGCATAATTCACGTGGGAACCAAAAAAGTTTTTGCCATTGATGAGGACGTCATTTTTCTGCTCATAGACCGGGCCCGCATGCAGTGCAATGCGCAGCGTAAGGTCTCCGGGTAAACCGTGTTCAACTCTGTCAATGCTACGAACGATTTCTTTGAGCCCAAGGGCAAACATGCCGGCGTTACGCACACTGTCAAAAACGAGATAAAGCTCGTCACCCCATGTATTTTGCATAATCGGTTTAAATTCGGAGTTATTTACATATTCTCCAATGGCATACCAAAATTGGTCGATAAAGGTCTCCAGCTGTTCGTCACTCAGTTTGCTAAATCCTTTGACGTCGGCAAATAACAGCCCCTTTACCCCCGCTTGATAACTTGGTGTTGCAGGAACCTTCGGGTAACTGTCCTCAACGACGGAGGGAGACCATTCAGACCCCCGGAAACTTTGATGGCGAATTATATTAATATCGATAATTCGAGGACACAAACCACCCTTTTTCCAGCTTTCAACGTTGTCAGCTGTTCCTCCCGCACCATCCCCGCTATTGCCGTCAAATACTGCGATGGGCACGAGTTTCATCCCCAACTCCCGGGCTTTGATAAGCGCCAAGCCGCACAACATGGAATTGGCATAATCATAGGCCTGTGAGCGCCAAGTCAATCTATGTTTGGTGGCGCTGATAACATGGCCGGCATTGGTCATCACAGCTAAAAATCGCTTTTCCCAGGAATCGTTGGGTTCAAGGTTCACACTGTCTTTGATAAAATCGACGTGGTTGTATGGCAGAACAACGTGAGATTCCCCTTTAAGCTCCTGTAACGCTTCATGAAACAAAATATCCGCGCCGTTGGCACACGAAGCAAAACCATAACAGGGCCCCCGGGGGCATACTTCTCTTATTGTTTTTAGTATTTCTCGTTTAATGTCATCTACAATTTCCCTTGGAAATCTGTGGGGTTTTGTTTTGAGCCGCTCTTTTGTATCTACCATATGACCCGAAAATAGAAGCACTGGAGGCAGGGGCAGCACCTCGTCGATCCATTCGTCGATATTTGTTTGGCAATCTGATGTCGCCAAACTTTTACCATCAGATTTATAAAAATGGGCTAATATCAGCCCCAGCTGCCGCCTTGTAGTCTGCAAATTAGACCACTGTCCGCAGCCAATTTTCGCTGCGTTTTGGTACTTTTGTTTCGCCAAGGCAAGAGGATCACCGACCGATTTTTTCGTGAGGTCAGCTATAAGTTGCGCTTCTGCAATAGTGGCCAAATGCCAGTAGTGATCGTCGTCCGAGAAATCTAGTTCGCCGCGTTCGCTTTTTTGTTTTTGCGATTCAAGACTTTTTTCGCAAAGGACCAACGCTTTGCCTGCTATGGCATTGGCGTACTCGTTGTCATTGAGTAAAAATGCAGCAAAACCAGCGTTGACCGCCGGCCAAAAGCCGGTGTCCCCACCAAGCTCGGAAGCCTGTTGATATCTCGATTGAGACCGCTTAAGAAACTCTTTGGCGTTGGTCAAATCGTCGGAACGTTTTTTGACGTAGATATCTTTGTACAATCGCCCCTCTAGCCCCAGGATCTCAATTTCGAGGGATTGGGTTTTCTGGTAGTCTTCCAAAAACATTTTGTTGCTGTTCCAGAAATCTGACAGCGTATCGGTCTCGACTTGAGCCCGCTTCAAGTAACCCAGTCGCGCCAAGGACAACGCGCAGCAGTGCATCAACAGGATGCGGGCTCGAATCTGTTCTGAATGTCTTTTATCGAATTTTAAAGGCTCGAATCCTTTTAACCCACAATCGGGATCCAGTCGATTTAGCGTTGTTTGAGCTACGTCCAGTGCGACACGTATCTCGCCGGCCCCCAAAAAATGCCTGGCCAATGCAGCGTAGGTTTCGATCCCAAAATCGAGTTGGTGGTCATCCCGTTTAAACCATGCATAAAGAAGATTTGATAATGAAACTTTCCTGTTAACGCCAAAAGACGCAAAGATTTTTCTAGGGTCCAGTTTTTCCCAAGGCAAAGTTTCTCTTCCGGCCATTGATTACTCCTAGTTCTCAGTGGTCAAATGCTCACCAAAGCTCGTCCCAACCTAATTGGGCTCTAGTCGAAACTGTGCTTACCCGAGGTGCCCCCATCAGCTTTAAATCTACCTTACCACAGTAATTTCTCAGTAAAAAAGTCAATGGAACCCGCGTGCTGACCCCGAGTTCCTCGCAGACCCGCACATCGGTCATGCCTTCTTCGCTCGCCCGCTTCAATGCATGGATCTTGAACTCGGGGCTGTAATGTTGATACTGCTTCTTTGTCATGTAACACCTCCTGCCGCATTATGCGGACATTGAAAGTGTCCATCAAACCGGAGCAAGACCTAAAAGCTGCCGCTCTATTTACATGAAACGCGGCAGAGAAAGGGGCAGAAGTCGGCCAGAAGCAACCATCGGTAGTCAATGTGAAAAGTCAATTTCACACGCCGACCCCTTGTGTTGGCTGCCATAATTTATGATGCGTTCCAATGGCATCAAATCGGTACTTGACCCAGATCAGCGAGTCACCAACTCATCGGCGTATATTTCGCTGTGAAGTGGTGGGTGTAACCAACTGCTTG
>Ga0316197_10003969_pt1 | contig 10504 bp, 8 predicted proteins | sample OudBiesiAoxic_MG_FD_204939 | JGI IMG/M metagenome (GOLD analysis project Ga0316197, IMG submission 204939) | Coastal sediment microbial communities from Oude Bieten Haven, Netherlands - site A oxic | ecosystem: Environmental > Aquatic > Marine > Coastal > Sediment | place: Netherlands... | reverse complement strand
CGAGACGTCGGTGCGGGGCACGCGCGGCACCGGGATACACGAAAGCCTGTCGCTCGACCGCTTCCGCTCTCCGATTGTCAAAGCAATGCTGCCATTCCGAATGCCGCGCGCCTTCTGGAGCAAGGGCCAGTAAAACGCTAAGGCTGAAGCGTTGTGCGGGCACACCGCGATCAAGAGAGCTGCGAAGACATCGCGGCGCGGATCAGTGCGACCGTCTCGCCGGGTTTGACTTCGTGCAGCAGGTGGCCCCCGCCGCGGATATTCTCAACCGATGCGTTCGAGAGCCTGCGGCCGAGGTCGATGCTGGTTTCGGCGGGCACGGCGAGGTCGTCGCTGGCTGCGATCAACAGGCAGGCGGTTTCCAGGCGATCGATCCGGCTGGTCACCGGCGCCAGGTCCCAACCTGCCATCATGCGCAGCACATTGTTGACGTGGAGCGGGTCCTGGAACAGGCGGGCATAGAGCGCAAGGCCCTGCTCATCGATGGTGGAACCCGTGCCTTCGATCAAGCGGCGGATCGCGTCGCGGTTGCCAGCGCGCCAGGTGACCATCTGCGCGATTGCGGGGTTGAGGTGGAGGAGGCGCGCGACGACGGGGAAGATCTTGCCGGCCAGGCCGGGAAAGGGACGCCAGGCGCCATTCAGGCTGACGATCAAGGCAGGGCGGACATCATGATCAAAGTGCATGGCTGCACAGACCGGCGCACCGGCGGAATGACCGACCATCACCTCGGGCTTGACCTCGAGGACGCGGAGGAGACCGACCAGGGCTGCCGCCATGCCAGCCAACGTCAAATCCCCGGGACGCGCGCCACTGGTGAAGGCATGCCCTGGCAGATCGACCGCGATGACGTCGAAGTCTTTCGCGAGCAGGGGCAGGACATCGCGCCAGGAATGGGTCGAGGCGCCGGTGCCGTGGATCAGCAAAACGACCGGACCACTTCCCTTGCGCTGGACATGGAACGTCAGATGGCCAGCGGTGATGAAGCGGCTCGTCTCGCGGTTCGGCCATTCCGCGCCGTCGCGCCGCCATGTCAGGGAGGCAGTCACGACCTTGCAGAAGCCGAAACGAGCGCACCTGCGACGCTGTCGGCAACCGAGCGTGATGTTGGGCGCGGCAGGAATGCGTAACGGGCGCCGAGCTTGTTCGCCAACTCCTCGCCGCGCTCGGACCGCCTGACTGAAACATCGAGGAAAAGAGATGACCATCCGCGCGCCTGGACCAGCCGCGCGGCCTTCAGCGCGTCATCGCGGGCGCGGGCGCGATGGGCCTCGCCTGTAAGGTCGATGTTGGGGCGGCCGTCGCTCATGACAACAAAGACCGGCCGGCGGCCCGACGCTTCGACGCGGACACCGATTTCGAGGCCAGCCAGTAGGCCGCTGGCGAGCGGTGTTCCGCCGCCTCCCGGCAAGCGAGCGAGTTGACGCTTGGCGCGCACCAGAGAGCGGGTCGGCGGGAGAAGGATTTCGGCCCCAGTTCCGCGAAAACTCACGAGCGCCACCTCATCGCGGCGGCGATATGATTCACTCAGGAGGAGTTCGACCGCTCCTTTGGTCTCCGCCAGGCGGGTGAGTGCGGTCGAGCCGGAGGCATCGACGAGGAAGATGATCGTCTGCGATTCCTGCTCGCGATAGCGGGAAATTCTGAGGTCGTCGGGATGAACGATAATGCGCCGCGATTGGGCTGGGCCACCCGCCAGATCAGCCGCGTCCTGCAAGCGGCGGAGACGCTGCCAGGGCACCGCTGCGCGCAACGTTGCTGCAATGTTGAGCCGGCTTTGGCCGAGACTGCGCGGGCGCATGACACCAATCGGCTTGCCGCGGTTCTGACCGACGCGTGCGCCCGGCCTTCGTCCGCCGTCGGCCGACGCCCCCATGCGCCGCGCAACGTCGGCGGGCGGGGCTGCGATGAGTGCCGCCAGATCGGCGTCTATAGCCAGCGCCTCGACGACAACCTCGTCCGGCGCGCGGTCCGAGGATTGCTCATTCTCCATCTCCGTCGGCGGCTGATCCTCCGTTACGGCAGGTTCCTGATCGGGCGGCGGATCGACCTCTTCTTCCTCGGGCGCCTCGCCCTCGTCCATCTCGGAGGACTGGCTTTGCGGCATCTGCTCGGCACGCGGCAACAAGACGAGTTGAGCGGCGCGGGTCGCGTCCTCTTTGGTGACGGTTGTGCGTCCGGACAGCGCCGCCAGTGAGCGAGCCACCTCAAGCGCCAGCCGCTCCGCTCGACCGGAGACGATGCCGAACGCCAACGCTGCACCGCAAAGACCTTGCACGACCTCGTCGTCAACGGTTACACGGTCTCGCAGTGCACGGGCTTCTTCGATTGTTTCGGGCTCAAACAATATGCCCACAGCGTCGCGGTGGGAGAGACCCGCTAGATCAACGCGGAGCGCGAGACGGTCCCAAAGCACGCGATGGGCAGCGCTCAAATCATCGTCTTCGCCCTCATCGATGACAATCAGACCGGAGCGCGCGTTGACAACGCCACTCAGCCCGCCGGCGGCACGTGCGGCCTCGCCACGGTCGAGCATGGCGGCCAACGCACTTGCGAACGGTGGTTCGAACTGGCCGGTGTTGTTGACCACAAGCAGTCCGCGATCGGCGCGCGCCAGCAGACCGTCAGCCTCGACAATGCGGCCGGCGGCAAGCGTTGCCGAGACATCGATCTCACCGAGGAGGCGTTCCGCGCCGGTCGACACGGGAACCGGCACGACGGGACCTCGGCCTGCCATCAATGCGCAAAGGCTATCGACCCAGGTGTCATGAACAGGCCCGCGCCGCGTCTTGACGACGGCGCCACCGATTGCCCATGGGTCGATCGCCACAAGAGCCGCCACCAGTTCGGCGTGTGCCCATGTCGGGCTGAGTGTCGAAGCCGCTGACACTATTCACTCGCCAACTCGTCGATCACGCGCGCGATCCGGGCGTTTGAGCTTGTATCGTCGAGCGGGTCCTTGCGCAGGCGATGGCACAGCGTCATCGGCGCGACGCGGCGTATCATTTCAGCCGTCACGGCGCTTGCGCCCTCGTAGGCGGCCAGGGCGCGTGCCGAGCGCAACAACGTCAGCTCGCCGCGCAAGCCGTCACTGCCAATCGCGAGACAGAGGCGGGCGGCATACTCGAGAACGTCGTCCGGCACCTCGACGGCATCAAGGCGCTCTCGTGCCGTGACGATGCGTTCTCTCAGAGACGTCTCGTCGGCCTGCCATTGTTCGGCGAAAGCCGCCTTGTCGCGATCGAACGCATCACGCCGCTTTACCGCCTCGACCCGTTGGGCGAGGTCGGTCGGGCTGGTTACGTCAACGGACAGCCCGAACCGGTCGAGAAGCTGCGGGCGAAGTTCGCCTTCTTCCGGGTTGCCACTACCAATCAGAACGAAACGTGCAGGATGGCGGACGCTCAAGCCTTCGCGTTCGACGACGTGTTCGCCAGAGGCTGCGACGTCGAGCAGCAGATCGACAAGGTGATCGTCCAGGAGATTGATTTCATCGATATAGAGGAAGCCGCGATTGGCTTTGGCCAGCAGCCCCGGCTCGAACCGCTTCTTTCCGAAGAGCAGAGCCTGTTCGATGTCGAGGGAACCGACGACGCGATCTTCGGTTGCACCGATTGGCAGATCGACGACCGGCACCGGGACGTCACGGACTGTCTGCTTTTCGGCCGGCGCCTCGCGGCACTCGCTGCACTGTTGGTCCCAGTCGGTCGGATGGCAGGCGTAGGGGCAGCCCTCGACGATAGCGACCGTCGGTAGCACGGCGGCGAGACCACGAACGCAGGTCGACTTTCCCGTGCCCCGGTCGCCCATGACGAGCACGCCACCAATGGTCGGATCGATCGAAGCAAGGACCAGGGCGTTCTTCATGTCGTCCTGGCCGACAATCGCGGAAAACGGAAAACTGATCGGTTTCCGTGCCTTATTCGTATGATTCATTCGTCGGCTTACTGACAGCAGTTGTGGGTTGGAATCGGCCGTAAACTCGTGGTCGCCTCGGCGTTCAGTCTCGTCAGACCTCAAGCTGGGCTCTGGCTCGAACGTGTCCATGGCGTTTCGTTCCCGTTTTGCGACCCGCGCCTGCACGCTTCGGTCGAAGTTGGGCCGTCACGCGCCAGCTTACGCCTCAGCCCGTTGAGCATTATGGACGATAAGAAGGCGGAAGGCGAGCAAGTTTTCTCTTGGACTTGACAGTTTGTTATGTCCAAACTTATGGACGAAACTGATCGATCGGCGAGCCGAGCCCTAAAACAAGAAATCGGCACCGATGCACTGACGTTACAATTGAAGGGAGGAATATCATGCCGAATACCAAATCATTCGCCTTCGCTGCGGCACTTTCTGTGTTCGCGGCCCTGCCCGCCAACGCACAGGACGGCGATGCCAAGGCAGGGGAGAAGGTGTTCAAGCGCTGCATGGCCTGTCACATGGTTGGCGATAAGGCCAAGCACCGGATCGGGCCAAGCCTGAATGATCTTTTCGGGCGTCAGGCTGGCACCGCTGAAGGCTTCAAATATTCGCCTGTTATGGTTGCACTTGGCGAAGCGGGGCTGAAATGGACGCCGGAATCGTTTTCCGGTTACCTCGGCGACCCCCGTAAGTGGCTGACGGAAAAAGCCAAGGAAATGGGGCTCGACTGCTCGAAGCTCAAAAATTGCCGTAACCGCATGCAGTTCGCCGGCCTCCGCAAAGAGGAGGAAATCAAGAACGTCATCGCGTTTCTGCTGACGCACGACTCCGACGGACTTCCGGCGGCGGATGAGAAAAAATAACACCCACACCACAATCACAAACAGAGCAGCGACCCGATGCTTGAGCGATCGGGGTTGGGTCGCTGCTATGGTGCTTGCCCAGGCAATCGGGCAAGATCGATGGTGACCGTCCGGGCTTCTGGACATCAGGCGATCATGTCGCTTCCATTCTGCTCATGATCGGGAGTGTCGCTAGAGAGCGTGCGAGGGGGATCGGTCCCCCGAAGCCGATCTGGGACTTAATCCATGGCAGACGACCACATCGGCCACATCGACCTCGAAGCTTGTGATCGTGAGCCGATCCACTTTATCGGTTCCATTCAGCCGCACGGCGCCTTGATTGCGGCCGAAACGGGAAGTCTGCGGATCGCGTTCGCAAGCGACAACGTCCACGAATTTCTTGGCCTCAGTCAAAAGGCAGTGCTTGATCAACCGCTCGCTAGCGTCATCGGGGACGCAGCTTTGGAGCGACTGTTGTCGCAACCCTTGACGCCGCAGGTTCCAGAATACCTCCGGCCCTGGCTTGCAACCGTGACCAATCACTCCGGCGTGCGGCGGCGGTGTGAACTCTATGCGCATGAATTCAATGGCTACATCATCGTCGAGTTTCTGCGCCCGGAGACGGAGCCGGAAAGCGTCTGGCGGGAAGACGGATTGCGGCAGAGCATCATCGATCAACTGACCCGACCCGAAGCGATCGACGAGTTGGCCCGCATCAGTGCGGACATCGTGCGCACCGTCACGCGTCTCGACCGCGTCATGATCTACCGCTTCGCGGCTGATAACCATGGCGAAGTGATCGCGGAAAGCACCGTTCGCCCCGACAGCTTCATGGGGTTGCACTATCCCGCCTCGGACATTCCAGAGCCGGCGCGGCGCCACTTCTTCCTCAACATCATTCGCAACATCCCCGACATCAACGCCCAAGCCGCCGCGATCGTTGGACGCGACTACCAGCGCGCTGATCAGAACGCTGCATCACCACTTGACCTTTCCTATGCGAAGCTGCGCGGGGTTTCCCCCGTTCACGTCGAATATCTCTCGAACATGGGCGTTGCCGCGAGCCTGTCGATTTCGCTCACGGCCAACAATCGGCTGTGGGGGCTCGTTGCCTGCCATCACTACCAGCCGCACCACCTCACCTCGAGCCAGATCCGCTTTGTCGAATTGCTTGGCTCTACGATCTCAACGTTTCTTCAAAGTCTCGAAAACACGGCGAAGCTCCGGCGCAGTATCTCTGCTGAGCGGGTTGCATCCGCGATCGAGGCGGATGTGCGCCAGGGCATGCCGCTCGCTGGCTCTGTCGACGGGCGAGCGGATGAAATCATGACGCTGATGCGTGCCGACGGCCTCATCCTGAATGTGGGCGGTGACCAGCACCAGGCCGGCCAACTACCACCTGAGTTACCGGACATGACGCGCATCCGACAGCTATCCCGGGAAGGTCTCGCGTTCGATGACGAGCTTATGACGGATAGACCGTCGCTGTCCGGCACTAGCCAATCGGACATCGCAGGCGCCGCCGTTCTCGAGCTATCTGATGACGGCACCGACACCCTGACGCTGACGCGACGTGAATTCATCGGAACGATTAAGTGGGCAGGCAAGCCGGAGAAGCACATTTCTGTCTCGGACGACGGGGTCTCTCGTCTCACACCGCGGGGCTCTTTTGCCGTGTGGAGTGAGGAGCGGGTTGGGAAGAGCGAGCCGTTCGATGATAGTGACCGCGATGCAGCGCGCATTCTGCGGCGTGCCCTGTTCGCGCTGGTCAGCCTGGACCGGGAACGCGCGGCCGTGCGCGCACAGAGGCGGGCCGAACAGGACAGAGAACGGCTGCGCCACCAGTTGCTGGAAGCGGCGCGGCGGAGTTCGCTCGGCGAACTCGCTTCGGCACTCGCCCATGAGTTGAGCCAACCGCTGTTCGCGGTCTCGAATTACGTCAACGCAAGCCGCCGCGAACTCGAGAACCTCGCGATCCCCGTTTCCGACAAAGTCACCAGCATGATGCAGGAGGCCGTCAAGGATGCGATGCGCGCCGCCGACCTTGTTCGGCGCATGCGTGACTTCATAACGGAAGGCGATCTCGAGCTTGAGCCAGTGGCGCTGAACGAGCCAATCCGACAAGGTGTCGAACTCGCGCTCGTCTCGTCGCCCCTCGAAAACATCGAGATCAAGATCGAACTCCCGGACGACTTGCCCGCTGTGCTCGTTGACCGCGTCCAGATCAGCCTTGTGATGCTTAACCTTGTCCGTAATGCGTTGGCGGCAACCGACGCCAGCGGCGATCCCAAAATCTGGATCAAGGCGTGGCGGACCGGGGGCAGCGTCACGGTGAGCGTTGCCGACAACGGGCCGGGCATCTCGACCGGCGTGGCTGACACGCTATTCGAGCCCTTTCACACCTCGACAACGCACGGCATGGGCATCGGGCTTTCGCTGTGCCGCTCCATCATCGAGGCTCACGCCGGCCGCATATGGCTGGAACACGGCGGCGAAGGTGCTACATTCTGCTTTATGGTTCCGATAGCGGACGATGTTTAATGACTGTCAGCGCCGATCCTATTCGCATTTTCATTGTCGATGATGATCAAGCTGTTGCGCGCTCGCTGAGCGGGCTGCTGTCCGCGCATGGCATTGAGACAACCTCTTATGCGTCGGCAGAGGAATTTCTTGCCGTACTCCCGTCGCCGAAGTCGGCGTGCATGCTGCTGGACCTGCGAATGCCAGGAATGAACGGCCTCGCCCTGCAGGCAGAGCTCAACAGCCTCGAATACCGGCTGCCGATCGTGATGCTGACCGGGCATGGCGACGTGCCTGCCGCGGTCAAAGCCATGAAGCTTGGCGCAATCGATTTTCTTGAGAAGCCGAGTTCGGAAGAGCAGCTTCTCGACGCGGTCCACGGCGCGCGCCTATACCTGCAAAAGAACCCCAAGCCCATCGTACCACCGGGCGTGGTCGCTCGCCGGCTGAAGCGCCTCACGACGCGCGAACACGAGATCCTGCAGTATCTCGTGCAGGGCTTGACGAACAAACAGGTCGCGAGCGAACTCGAGATCAGCCAGCGTACGGTTGAAATACACCGCGCCCGAATCCGTCAAAAAATGCGTGCCGAGGATCTTTCCGACCTCATCCGCATGATGCAGCAGTGACCGGGACGAGTTCGGCTGAGGATGCCCTTTGGGCATTAGATTTCCACGTACGTATTTCTTACGGACGCAATAGGCCGAAATAGCCGTTGCGCAACGGGTCCCGTATCTTAAAGCCCTGTTAAAAAGACTATAGGAAACGTCAGGGTCGGTCCGGCGTCCTTCAAATGATTGTTTGAAGGGTTCGCTTCTTCTGCCGGGTCGCCATGCTATAGAGAGGGGATGTCGTGGACGATACCCCGGGCATCAAGAAAACTCTTTACCAGACAACCGTCACTCTTACGGCATCGGAACTCCAGGCCGTTGAGGCTTGGCGTCAGGCGCAGGACATTCCTGACCAGGCGGATGCTTTGCGGCGACTTGTTCAACAGGGCCTGTTGACGGAGATCCGAGAGCTTTATGAGAACTCGGAGGACATCAGTCTCGAACTCATGCAAAAAGTCTCGGGGCGGGGAGCCGAATAACGACGCTGCGATGGTTGCGCGACCGTCACGATCGCGCCAATTGCGAGCCGTTCCTGCTCACCTGACCTCGTCCTAAACCGCCCTAGCGATCCGGGGTTCGCGGAGCGGTCACTGCTCCAGCGCCAGCAAAGTCTCCGCCGCCCGCTGCCGTCGGCGATGCGACGACCACGGTTTCCGCATGAACCGGGATGACCGCTTGCGTAACGGCTGTTGCCGAGCGCGGCAGGTCGAGCGACTCCCAGATGGCGGACAACGAGCGGACCATGTGCTCGATGTCATCATCGCTGTGCAGGGGCGAAGGCGTGAAGCGCAGCCGCTCGGTGCCACGCGGCACGGTTGGGTAATTGATCGGCTGGACGTAGATACCGTAATGGTAGAGCAGCAAGTCACTGACTTCCTTGCAGCGGTGAGGGTCGCCAACCATGACAGGCACGATATGGCTTGGGTTGTCGAGGTGCGGGATTGCGAGCTCGTCAAGACGCTGGCGGACGCGCGCGACGCGGTTTCGCTGGCGCCGGCGCTCGGCTGAACTTTCCTTGAGGTGGCTTATGGCGGCTGTCGCGCCGGCTGCTACTGCCGGCGGCAGAGCAGTCGTGAAAATAAAGCCGGAGGCGTAACTGCGCACGAAATCGCACATGGCGGCCGAGCCTGCGATATAGCCGCCCATCACGCCGAACGCCTTGGCGAGTGTTCCCTCGATCACCGTCAGGCGGTGGGACAGGCCTTCACGCTCCGCAATCCCGCCGCCGCGCGGACCATAGAGTCCAACAGCGTGGACCTCGTCGAGATAGGTCATTGCGCCATGCTTCTCAGCAACGTCGCAGATTTCGGCAATCGGCGCGATGTCGCCATCCATGGAATAGACCGACTCAAAGGCGACCAGCTTGGGCAGGTCGGGGTCGAGCGCAGATAGACGGCGATCGAGATCCTCGGGATCGTTGTGGTTGAACACCTGCTTCTGTGCCCGGCTGTGGCGGATGCCTTCGATCATCGAGGCGTGGTTGAGCGCATCGGAGAGGATGACGCAGCCGGGCATCATCCCGGCAAGCGTGCTGATCGCCGCCCAGTTCGACACGTAGCCCGAAGTGAACAGAAGGGCCGATTCAGTGCCGTGCAGATCGGCCAGCTCGTTCTCCAGAAGGATGTGGTAGTGGTTCGTGCCGGAGATATTGCGGGTGCCGCCGGCGCCGGCGCCGCAGCGCTCTATGGCCTCGTGCATCGCGGCGAGCACTGTCTCGTGCTGACCCATGCCGAGGTAATCGTTCGAACACCAGACCGTTACTTCAGGCTCGAGGCGGCGGCCACGATGATGGCGTGCGCGGGGGAATGCGCCCGCCTTGCGTTCGAGATCAATGAATGTGCGATAATTGCCCTCGTCGCGCAGGTCGTCGAGCCGCGATTTGAAATATTTTTCATAGTCCATTTTCAGTCTCCTCCTGGCGGCGTCGGCGAGGCTTCGAGAGCTTTCGGCGACGGCTTGAAGCGTGTCGCAATAGCTCCGACCGCGTGTCGACGGCGGTTCTTGGTTCCGGGATTTCGGGGCGAGGCCGGATGGCGGGTCGCGGCCTCGTCTTCATCGATGAGTGCCCAGCGCCAAAGCGCAATGTCAGCGAAAGGCACGGCCATGAAGACATGCTCGAGGATCGCGAGAAGCAGAAGCGAGATGAGCATGATCATGGCGACCAGGTCGGCCGTTGCGAGGTTCTCGCTTACGACGGTCAACCAGATCAAATAAGCGGCGACGGCGGATGCAATGGAGAGCGTTGCCAGATAGAACCCGCGGACCTGGCGCTTGCGGAAGTAGCTCGCAAGATAGGCCAGCCGCGTTGGCAGGACGTCGATGCTGAAGTGTGGCACGCCCAGAAACAGGTTGAGCTTTGCCGTTATCCGCATCAACCAGAGGATTGCGAATGCACCGAGGCCGTAGATATTTTCGCCGCCCCAAGTCAGCGCTGCGACGACAATGAAGGTCGCGAGCAAGGCCAACTCGTGATGGCTGAGGGCTGCGAATGCAAACCTAAAGCGCGTCCAGCCCGACGCCCAGTCCGGGCAGCGCTCGGCGCGCGTGCCGGTTACGTAGCCGAACAGGAACGCCATCTCGTGCCACGCCCATATGCCGACGATGCAGCAGAACGTGATGACGACA
>Ga0316197_10003968_pt1 | contig 10504 bp, 10 predicted proteins | sample OudBiesiAoxic_MG_FD_204939 | JGI IMG/M metagenome (GOLD analysis project Ga0316197, IMG submission 204939) | Coastal sediment microbial communities from Oude Bieten Haven, Netherlands - site A oxic | ecosystem: Environmental > Aquatic > Marine > Coastal > Sediment | place: Netherlands... | reverse complement strand
CAATGGTTATTTCCGCCATTACGCAAATGTTGCGTGAGGTGGACTGGGGTGAGCTTGATGTGCTGGTAGTGGATATGCCGCCCGGCACCGGCGATGCCCAGCTTACCATGGCGCAACAAGTTCCACTTGCCGGCGCGGTAATTGTCTCTACACCGCAGGATTTGGCGCTTATTGATGCCCGCAAGGGGCTCAACATGTTCCGCAAAGTGAATGTACCTGTTCTTGGTATTGTTGAGAACATGAGCTATTTCGCCTGCCCGAAATGCGGTGAACATTCAAATATCTTTGGCCATGGCGGCGCACGTGATGAAGCAGAAAAACTCGGCGTACCATTCCTGGGCGAAGTACCGCTTGATATGGTGGTGCGCGAGCGCTCGGATTCCGGTCAACCGGTGGTGGTGACGGCTCCTGATAGCCAACACGCGGGGATTTATCGAGATATTGCCAAGGCTGTAATGTCGGAAATTGAACGTGAAGGAACGATTCGTTCAGCACCCAAGATTGTCATGGAATGAACCCATTGCCTTATAAAGGCCTAAATAACGTGTTGAAAAAAAACGAAAAGCAGGTCTGGTAAATCATTATTAACGCCAATATTATAAATATGGTTTATCGTTTCTGATTCGCTGCAGCGGGGATTCTAATGCCGTTTATTCTATTTGTTCTTGGGGTTATTTCTATAATTGCGGGCGTCGCTGCTATTGGCATGCGATTTGTCGATGAGACCGGCCTCGATTTCAGCCTGGCCTTTGGCTATCAGGCGATTGTCGGTGGCATTTTGCTGATCGCCTTTGGCAGACTGCTGAAGCATGTGGCCGATACGGATGCAAACACCACACGTATGGCCCAGGCCATGACACTAGGTGGTGGCCATGTCAGTGCAACACCAGCCAGCGCGCCTACTGTAATGCCTGTCGACCCCGTGGTTTCCGAACCAACCGTTGCCGCAGCGCCAGTGCTAGAAGTTGAACCGGTTGCTCCAGCTGAACCTGTTGCTGAAGAACCAGAAGAACCAGCTGCGGTGGAAACACCCGAACCAACGCCAGTCGCAAATGATGACGGTGGTTCATCGCCTGTCGAGCAGATCGATGTGCGCGGCTATATGGTTGATGTGTTCGCAAATGGTGCGGTTGATGTACACACTGCAGAAGGCGCAATGCGGTTTGAAAGCCTTTCGGCATTCGAACGCGAACTTGACCGCGCTGCAGGCTAACCCTTCCGACCATGTAACTGCTTTTTCCGCTGACAGACGAGGAGTGCTGGCGCATGTCTGCATACGAGCTTTATTGCTTCAAGGAATCAGGTAACGCTTACAAAGCAGCCTTGATGCTGGAACTCACCGGCACGGCATGGACGCCGGTGTGGGTGGATTTTTTCAATGGTGCCACCCGCACGCCTGAGTATCGTGAAGACTTAAACGAAATGGGCGAAGTGCCGGTTTTGGTGGGCAATGGGGTGCAGCTCACCCAAACCGGGTTGATCCTTGATTATCTGGCCAAAGAGACCGGCCGGTTTGGTGGCCGCGACGAGGCACAAGAACGTGACGTATTGCGTTGGATCTTGTTTGATAACCACAAACTCACTGCTTACACGGCGACGTACCGCTTCATGACAAATTTCATGAAAGGTGCCGACAAGCCGGTCACTGACTTTCTTGGCCAGCGTATGCATGGTGCGTTTAAAGTGTTGAACGCCCATCTTGAAGGGCAGGATTTTGCCGCCGGAGATGAACTGACCATTGCAGACATCTCGATGTGCGGATATCTGTTTTACCCGGATGAATTCGGAGTTTCCTGGGAAACCAGCTACCCGGCAATCGGCGCGTGGCTTGATCGCATCAAGGCGCAAAAGGGGTGGCAACACCCCTATGATATTCTTCCTGCTAGCTGATAGAGCTTCGTCACCCGGGCTTGTGGCGCATGTTTTCCGGCAGCCAGGTAGCCATTTCGGGTATGGCGATCAGCAGGAAGACCATCAACACCATAATCATAAACATCGGCAATGCGGCGCGTGAAATGAAGTTCATTTCATGCTTCGTCATGCCTTGCAAAACGAACAGGTTAAAGCCAATGGGCGGCGTGATTTGTGCCATTTCCACCACCACAACGATAAAAATGCCAAACCAGATCAGATCAATCCCTGCCTGACGCACCATTGGTTCGACCACCGCCATTGTGAGCACCACGGAAGAAATTCCGTCGAGAAAACATCCCAAAACGATGTAGAAAACCAGGAGCATCATCAACAGGCCGAACCGGCTAAGCTCCAATGAGCCGATGAAGTCCGCCAGTCCGCGCGGCAGGCCGGTAAAACCCATGGAGAGCGACAGGAATGCAGCCCCTGCCAAAATGAGCGCAATCATCGCCGAGGTTCGTGTTGCCCCCATCAGACTTTCTGAAAATGTATGCCACGTCAGCGAGCCTTGCCCTGCTGCCAGAATAAGCGAACCCACAACGCCAAAAGCGGCTGCTTCAGTGGCGGTGGCCAGTCCTGAATACATCGACCCAATCACCACCAGAATGAGCAGCAAGACGGGGATAAGAAAGCGCGAGTTTTTGACCTTCTCCGCAAATGACATGTGCGGCTCTTCTATTGGGTCAAAGTCCTTCGCCAGGCGCGAGTAGATTGCCACATAACCCATAAACATCGACGCCAATACAATGCCAGGCAGGATGCCGGCCATAAACAGCTTGGTGATCGATTCATTGATTGTTACGCCGTAAACAATCAAGGTCAGCGAGGGCGGGATCATCAGCCCCAACGTGGCAGCGCCCGCCAAAGTGCCAATAACCAGATGTTCAGGATAGTTGCGTCGCCGCAATTCCGGGATCGACATTTTTCCAACGGTTGTAAGCGTTGCCGCAGAAGAGCCGGAAACCGCTGCAAACACGGTGCAGCCAACAATATTGGTATGCACAAGCCCACCTGGAAGCCGCGCCATCCACGGCGATAAACCGCGGAACATGTCCTCCGATAATCGCGTTCGGTAAAGGATTTCCCCCATCCAGATAAACAAGGGCAGGGCGGTAAGGGTCCAGGAAGACGACGACGACCAGATTGTCGTAATCATCGCATCGCCAGCCGGGCGCGAGGTGAACAGTTCAACCCCGACAAAGGCCACGCCAAGCAATGCGAGCCCGACCCAAACACCGGTGCCAAGCAAGAGGAATAGTACGAAAAGGAATAAGCCGATGAGCTGAAATTCTGCCATGATGCTTACTCCCCGTGGCTTTGTTCGACGATGTCGGATTTGATCCGGTGATCGCCAGAAAACAAAACATGGATCAAATGATCGGTGAGGGCTACCGCGAACAAGAACGAGCCAATCACCATGGCCAGTTGCGGTATCCAGATAGGTGTGGCGTCCTGGCCCTGGCTGATGTCGTTGAACTTCCATGACCAATACGTGGTTTTGACCGCGTAGTAGACAAAGTACCAGGCAAGGGCTGCGCCAACGCCAAAGCACCAGGTCTCAAGAATGCGCCGGCCCTTGCGGCCAACTGCATTTAGCAGAATAGAAACCCGGATATGGGCACCGCGGTTAAGCGCGTGGGCAAAGGCGAAAAACGAGGCTGCCGCCATGCAGTACCCGGCGTAATCAGGTGCGCCAGGAAATACCTCGCCCGTCCAACGGGCCAGCATTTGCAATAGAATGAGCACGAGAATGGCGATGAGAAACAGCGAGGCAATAACGCCGCTGGCGAAATAGAGCCGGTCAAGAACTGACCGGACAGTGTGTAATGCAGACATTGCAGGCCCCCGCCGCGTTCCGGAATTTGCGCATGATGCGCGAGGCGGGGAGGCACTTCAGCCTCCCCGACAAGTTTGGGTGTTATTTCATTGCGTGATAGGCATCGACGATGGCTTTGCCGTCAGCGCCCGCTTTTTCCAACCATTCGGTTGTCATTGTTACACCGATATCTTTCAGCTCTTTAGTGAGCTTTTCGCTGGCCGGACCAACTGTCATGCCGCCTGCGCGAAGACCCTTCAAGGTGAACTGGGTGTATTCTACCGCGCGCCATGTGCCGGCATATTCAGCCAATTCGGCGCAACCCTTGATGACGTTCTTGTTAGCGTCGCTTGCACCGTTCCAGATATCCTTGTTGACCATCACATAATTGCGTGGAAGCCAGCTATCCACTTCGTAAAAGTGGGTGAGGCTTTCCCAAACCTTGCGGTCATAGCCGGTGGCACCTGATGAAATCATGGATTCCGCAACGCCGGTGGCAAATGCTTGTGAAATTTCAGCAGCTTCAATCTGCACAGGAAGCATGCCGGTCAGTTCAGCGAGCCGCGCGGTGGCGGAATTGTAGGAGCGGAACTTGATGCCTTTCATATCAGCAACCGAGCCTACTTCTTTTTTGAAGTACAGCCCCTGTGGCGGCCATGGCACGGCATAAAGCAGCACCAGGTTTTGTGCATCGAGAAGCTTGGTCATGGTGGGCTTTGCAGCCTTCCAAAGTTTTGCAGCATCTTCAAAAGACGACGCCAGGAAGGGAAGGGAATCGACGCCGAACACGGCATTCTCGTTTTGGTGGCCGGAAAGCAGACGCTCGCCAATTTGTGCCTGTCCGGTTTGGATGGCGCGTTTGATATCGCCGCCTTTGAAAAGCGATCCAGACGGATGGGTAACGATTTCAATCGACCCGCCTGTGCCGGTGGTCACGCATTTTGCAAACTCAGCGCCTGTGGCAGAATGGAAATTGGTGGCAGAATACGCCATTGGCATATCCCATTTTTCAGCCAGTGCTCCGGTCGACCAGACGGCTGTAAGTGCTGTTGCAGCTAGAAGTTTCGAAAATGTTTTCAATTTTTCCTCCCTAGGAATTTTATGTTTTGTTGTTGGCCCGGAGCCATTCAATCCTATTTGGTTGCACCGGGGCAAGGTGAATATTCAAATGGTGGGTTACGATAAGTTATTCCTTGCCATGTGAAACAGCGAAATGGCTGATTTTCTCCATATCGACCTCAATGCCGAGCCCCGCTGTTTCCGGCACTTGTACTTTGCCGTCTTTAATGGGGAAGGGTTCGGCAAGAAGGTCTTGTTCAAGATAATAAGATGCCTGATAGAATTCGCAGCCAAGTGAGATGTTTGGGCTGGCAGCAATCATGTGGGTACCAGCAAGATGGGCAATGCCTGTTTCAAACATATCGCCGCCATAGGACGCCATGCCTGCGGCTGCGGCAATTTCAGAAATAGTTTTACTGTGGGTCAATCCACCAGATTTCATGATCTTGACCGATACACAATCGCAGATGTGTTCCTTCACCGCCCGCAACATGTCATTTGCAGAAAAAACGCTTTCATCGGCCATCAAAGGTGTGTCGAGGTTTGCGCGCAGGTTGGCCATAACGCCAAAATGCTGGCGCGCAACAGGTTGTTCAATGAACGTGACGGCAAACGCCTCGATGTCTTTGAGCTGGCGCAGGGCGTCAGTTGGCTCCATGCCCTGATTATAATCGACACGCACATCGAATTCAGGAAAGTCGGCACGCAGGATTTCAAGGCGCATGAGATCGAATTCGTGCCCGCACGTTCCGGTTTTCAGTTTTACGATATTGACCTTGTCGTCGCGCAGGGTTTGTAACAGCTCAATGTCCTGATCAAAATCTGGATTGGCGAGGGAAACAGAAAGCGGAATGGCGTCGCGGCATTTTCCGCCAAGCAGCGCCCAAACCGGCAAGTTGAAACACTTCCCGGCAAGGTCCAGCAAGGCTGTTTCCAATGCTGCCAGCGCCTCTGTCGCGTTGACGATTGATTTTCGGGCTATTTCCATAGTGCCGGCGATATCGCCAATTGCCGAGCCGATAACCACTGGCCGCAAGTAACGATGAAGCGCGGAAAAACTATTTTCGGCCGTTCCGGTGAAAACCACCCAGGGGGATGCCTCACCGAAGCCATGGACGCCACTTTCAGATGTCAGGCGCACAATGACTGCATCGATGGCATTGGCGACGCTGCCAATGCCGTGATCGCGTTGCGATGTAACAGGCATGGATACTTGCCAAACATCCATGGCAATAATTTTTTCTGTGGTGGAGGCCATTGTCATGCCACCCACTCGCTCACAGGTGCAGCGGCTTCATGGAGCGGTTGGGAGATGACATCCACCAATGTTGGCCCGTCATGGGCGAGCGCTTCTTTTAGCACCGCCTGCAAGTCTTCCGGGTCTTCCACCCGCCATGATTTAACGCCGAATGCCGATGCGACAGCAGCATGGTCGGTGCGGTTGAAATCGACATTGTAGAACCGTTTGTCAAAACCGGAATTTTGCCCGGCCTTGATCCAGCCATAGGTTGAGTTGGAGAATACAATGGATGTGATTGGCATGCGGTAGCGGGTGATGGTTTCAAACTCACCGCAGCAAAAACCGAAGGATCCATCGCCCATAACCGCAACTGTCTTCACGTCGGGCCGGCCAATGTGCGCGCCCATGGATGCAGCAAGGGCATATCCAAGTGCCCCGTGTGCCCGGTTGGTTATGAATTGCCGCCCTGCGCGCGGCCAGCGGTAGTGCGCTGAGAAATATGGACAAGGAGTGCCCGGATCGGCAACAATCTGTGCGTCGTCATCGAGCAAACCCATCAAAGCTGCCACCACGCGCTCTGGCCGGATTGGGCGTTCGATGCTGTTGGCCAAAGGTTCAAAATCAGCAAGCTTGGCCTGCCAGGCGCGCGCTGCGCGTGCAATGCCATTACCATCAACATTTGGGCTGTGACTTGCAACCTCAGCGGCCAGAGCAATCAACGCCAGGCGCGCATCTCCTACCAATGCAGCTTGCGTTTGGTAGTTGGCGCTTATGACTTCAGGGTCTGAATCAATATGAATGATAGGTGTTCCGGGCTTGGGCGAACGCCAGCGCTCTGTCGTCACAGAACCTGCACGGCACCCAATGAATAAAACCAGATCGGCTTCATCAACAACAGCACGGGTGGCAGGTACGGCACCGTTTGATCCCACAACACCAACTGCAAGCGGATCAGTTTCAGCAATTGAGCCCTGGCCGGAAACCGTGGTCGCCACTGGCATGTTCAGGCTCTGCGCCAACGCATGCAATACGTCCATTGCCCCGGCTATCACCACGCCGCCACCACATATGGCAACGGGTTTTTTTGCGGCGACAAGCATATTGGCGGCGTCTTTGATCGCTTCGGGATCAGGCCCTGAGGGTTCGGCAGGGAAATGCGTGTGATGCGGATCAGCCCAGATTTCATCTACATCTGTCTGGGCCTTCTGCACATCGAAAGGCAAAGCCAGGTGGGCCGCGCCTGGCCGCCCGGTGGTCATTGCGCGAAACGCTGAGCGCACCATGGCTGGCAACCGTTGGGCGTCGTCGATTGACCCGTTCCACTTTGTCAGTGGGCGGAAAAGTGCCGTTTGATCCAGCTCAGTTAAAGGATAGCGGCCCCGTGCTGTGGTTGAAATATCTGTGGTGATCGCCAGAATGGGGATGGAACTTTCATTTGCCTCGACCACGCCGGGCAGAATGTAGGTAGCGCCGCCACCGGATGGGCCTTCGCAAACGCCGGGCTTTCCGGTGACCCGTGCATATCCATCGGCCATATAGGCGGCGTGGCGCTCGTCACGGGTAAGAAAATGGGTAATGCCGTGGTCCAGGCGGGACATCGCATCATAAAGAGGCAGTGTGGTGTCGCCGCACAGCCCGAAAATGTGTTCCACTCCATGAGCCTGGAGCATTCTGACCATGGCTTCAGCCCCGGTGAGCGCGTTTGCGCGGCTAGATGATGACATTTTTTCATCCAATAATATTGTATTTCGTACTGTATACAGTATAGAATACTGAGGTGTTTGAAGGAGTCAAGCCAAGGTAGTCCGCATTTTGAAAGGTATTTTCAGGCTATGGGTAAAGGACGGGTTGAAACGCTTTATTTCGCTTTGCGCCAGATGAGCGTTAATTTCAGTCTGCGGCCTGGTGAACGATTGAACGAGGTTGCCCTTGCGCGCCAACTCGGCGCGAGCCGCACGCCTTTGCGAGAAGCTTTGAACCGGTTGGCAGCAGAAGGGTTCATTGATTTTGAACCGGGGCGGGGCTTCATCTGCCGAAAACTTTCTGTTCGCGAAGTAGATGATCTCTACCAGATGCGGATTGCGCTAGAGACCTACGCTTTACGTCTTGTTGTCGCCAATGCGGCTGATGATGCGTTGGGGGAAATCGCAGGTTTTCTCGACCGCACCCGTGAAGGTGAAAGCGGTGGATGGACCCTTGAGGACGTGGTGGCGTTCGATGAATATTTCCACGAAACGCTTGCAGCACTTGCAGGCAACAAAGAGTTATCCAGCACATTGAAAAACATCAACGCCCGTATCCGCTTTTTTCGCTGGGTCGATATGGAGGAACGCCGCCCGCGCACACAGCATGAGCACCGCGAAATCCTCGAAGCAGTCATAGCGCGTGATGGTGAGTTGGCAGTTGAACTAATGGAACGTCATATCGACCGACGCAGCAGCCAGATTGCCGATGCGCTGAAGGAATGTTACGCCAAGCTGTTTCTGGACGGTGATTTTACCGAACCATCTTTTATCGAAGAGGTTTCAATATGAAGGTCGTCGGTGGCAAGTCTATTTATGGTGCGTCGGTTGGCATTTTGATGCTCGATGCAAAGTTCCCGCGCATCCCAGGCGATATCGGCAATGCCACCACCTGGCCGTTTCCAGTGCTCTATAAAATTGTGCGCGATGCGACCCCGGACCGTGTGGTCCGTAAAAAGGCTGAGGGGTTGCTGGAAAATTTCATCATTGCTGCCAAAGAACTGGTCGCGGATGGCGCAGACGGAATTACCACCAATTGTGGATTTCTCTCAATTTTCCAAGAGGAAATTGCCGCTGCTGTCGCGGTGCCGGTTGTTACGTCATCCCTCATGCAGGTGGCGATGGTCAATGCTGTTTTGCCACCAGGCAAGCAGGCTGGCATTTTGACGATTAGCGGCTCAACGCTTACGGAAAACCATTTAAAGACGGCGAATGTGCCGCTTGGGACGCCCGTTGGGACCACTGAAGGCGGCAAGGAATTTTCCCGGGTCATTCTTGGTAACGAGCTGGAACTGGATGTGGAAGCCGCGCGTGCCGACAATGTAGAAGCGGCGCGCGCGCTTGTTTCAAACCGTGATGATATTGGCGCTCTGGTTCTGGAATGCACCAATATGGTGCCTTATGCGGCAGACATCAGGGAGGCAACGGATGTTCCGGTGTTTTCCATGAGAGATCTCATCTGCTGGTTTCACCAGGGGCTTAACCCTAAACACTATTAGCGGACGTTCAGCACTGCGCTTTTCGCGCCGCGGATCACCTCATAGGCCACCGAACGGTGCACCATTCTTTGCAAGCGCTTGGTGCGTTTGTTGACAACAACCGTAATGGCAGAGTTGGCGCTTTGGCGGATAATACGTTGGCTTGGTGGGCCAATTAACGCCTTGGTTTCCGCGACCGGTATTTTCATGGCTTTGAGAATGGCAACCGCATTTGCCAGGTGTTCTTCAGCGATCTTCGCTCCTTTTTTGGACGGAGATACGCACATAATTTTAATCGGCATTTTGGCGTGATGGCCAAGTACGGCTGCTTTCTTGAGCGCATCGGTTGATCGCGCGGTACCGTCTGTGCAAATCGCCATGCCGGTTTTGTTGAAGCTCTTGCGCGCCACCATGACAGAGCACGGTGCAAGCATCATGACTTTTTGCACCACGCCGGCATTGAACAATGCAAAGAATTCATTGCGCCACTTGGACGGCTCGCCGAGAATCATCAAATTATAGGGTCCGAGTTCATACTGGTCGAGGATACCGCTCACTACATCTGGAGCGGTCTTGAGTTTGAGTACGACAGACTTGCCCTGCTTATTGGTGTATTCGACCTTGTTGTCGCCGAGCGGATCGTTCCAGGTGTCGGTGTGAGAGGCAGTTGGTGCCCAGGCACCAGTATCAAGCCCTTCTTCTTTCAGCACTTCCAGGCCGCGTTTAAGATATTTGATGCCCGGAAGATCAAGTCCCCAATCGAGCATATTCTCGCGCGCGACGCGCACCTGCAATCCACCAGAACGCATGCCCTGGTCAACCAGGCGAACATAGAGAAGGATAATGTCCACCTCTTTGCTTTTGCCCAGCCGGGCCGCATGGCGCACAGTGTTGAAAGATTCTTCGCTGCCATCAATGCATGCAAGAATGCGAAATCGCTTGCGCCGTTCCGCACGTACCCCGGCAAGCTCCGCGCGGGCTTCGCGTTCAATTCGCGACATTGTTTTTTTGTGGTCTTTTGAAAACAGCATAGTCAATGAACCGTTAGGGGCCAATTAGTGGCCAATAGAAGGTGGCCGCCAATAGAAGGATTATGGTCGACACGATGACCATACGCCAGCCAACTATCAAAAAGTCGGTGGTTTTAAGATAACCTGATGCATAAACAATGGTGCAAGCGGGGGTCCCGACTACAGTAAGGTAGGCGAAGGCCGAGGACACGGCAGTAATGAAACCGAGAATAATCGGGCTCTCT
>Ga0316197_10003967_pt1 | contig 10504 bp, 6 predicted proteins | sample OudBiesiAoxic_MG_FD_204939 | JGI IMG/M metagenome (GOLD analysis project Ga0316197, IMG submission 204939) | Coastal sediment microbial communities from Oude Bieten Haven, Netherlands - site A oxic | ecosystem: Environmental > Aquatic > Marine > Coastal > Sediment | place: Netherlands... | reverse complement strand
GTATTCGCCAGGGTGCCCGCGATTATGTGACCAAGCCGGTCAAGGAAAGCACCCTGCTGACCCTTATCAATGAGGCGCTTGCTGCGTAAAAGCCATGACTGATAAACACCTTATAAATCCGGTAGCCATTCTCAAGGATATTGAGGATGCCTGCCGCAGCTGCGCGGTTGGCCTGCCACGCAAGGCCGAGGTTTCCAATGAGTGGTCCGGTATTGCCTTCCGGCTTGGTGGCAATTCGCTGCTTGCGCCGATGGATCAAGTAGTCGAAATCCTCGATGTGCCGTCTCTTTCCAATGTCCCACTGACGCAATCATGGGTACGTGGTATGGCGAATGTGCGGGGCAACCTGCTGCCGGTTATCGATCTGAATGGTTATCTTGGTAATGAAATGGTGCGGCTGACTGGCAAGAGTCGCATTCTGGTTATTAACCATGAAGGCATTTATTCAGGACTGATTGTCGACGAAGTAATGGGTCTGAAGCACTTTCTTGAAGAGGAATATACGCAGGATGAGGTAGTTGTGGACGCGATGCTGCAGCCATATATCGCTGGTGGTTATCGCAGCAACGAGCAGGTGTGGGGGGTGTTCAGTCTGTTTGTTCTGGCTGACTCACAGCAATTTTTACAGGCAGCTGTTTGATCGGGCTTTCGGGGAACAGTGTTTATTCAGATTTTAATTTTGCAAGTGAACTGGTGGGTCAGGAGATAGACCATGAAAACGATGTTTGATGAGAAGAAGCTGGGTGCTACCAACAGGATGAAGGTTCTGACCTTCTTTATGTTGTGTGCGATTTGCGCAATGGCCTGGACCTTTGTAAATGTTGGCAAGCAGGTCGAGCAGGACCAGGCAAGACTGGCAGATGTTGGTGAGCAACTGGTGTTGTCTCAACGCGTTGCCAAGTACGCGCTGGCTGCGACCACGGGTGACTCGGATGCCTTCAACAAGATGGAGATATCCAAGAACGAGTTCGGCCAGATCCTGGGCGAGCAGATGTCCGAGTTCGGCGAATCAACCGGGGAAAGTAAAACACCCGAGAGTGCCGCCCTGATTAAGCTCGACAATCGCTGGAGCGGCTTTCGCTACAACATCGACGCGGTGCTGGAAGGTCAGTTCCTGATTATGGCGATGACCGAGGCAACCAGCCTGATGAGTGAGATTATGCCGCAGCTCATGGAGCACACGCAGGGCATTGTTAACGAGTTGATGAAAACTGATGCCAGTGCCGAGCAGGTCAGGTTGGCCAGTCAGCAGGCAGTACTTGGCCAGCGCATCGTAAACAGCCTCAACGCGGTCATGACCGGTCAGGGTACCGAGTCTGCCGCAGTGGCGTTCGCAGCGGATACCAGGGAATTCGGTCGTGTACTTGACGGATTCATGCGTGGTACCGGTGGTATCACGCAGCTGAAGGGTAACACCCTGCAGTCAAAGATCCAGAATATCGCCCTGTTGTTCAGTCGGGTCAGTGACAATGTTGGTTCTATCGTTGAAAACGCCGAGGAACTGATCAGTATTCAGGCAGCAGCGGCAGAAATTACCGGCCAGAGTGAGGCCCTGTTTGACGCGGCAAACAACCTGAAAATTGTGCTTGTTGACGGTCAGAAAGGTCATTTTGTATCCAACGAGCTGGCGTATTTTCTGGGTGCGGTCGCGCTCCTGATCCTTCTGTTTATGGCGTACGAAACGCTGATTGCCCAGCGCAAGCGAAGCCAGGTTGTGGAGGCAGAGAACAGTGCCAACCAGGAAGCGATTATGCGCCTGCTGAACGAAATTGGCGATCTGGCTGCGGGTGACCTGACCGTGACTACCACGGTGACCGAGGACTTTACCGGTGCAATATCCGACTCTATCAATGTGACGGTTGAGTCGCTGCGTGGTCTGGTCAAGACAATTAACGACACGTCTTCGCAGTTGTCGGGTTCTGTGCAGGAAACCGAGCAGATAGCCAATCAGCTTTCTACTGCGAGCAAGAAGCAATCCGAGGATATTACGGTTGCGGGTTCTGCAATTGTAGAAATCTCCGGTTCAATGGAAAATGTGTCGAAAGAAGCGAGCGAGTCATCCAAGGTGGCCATGCGTTCGGTTGAAATCGCGAAGAAGGGCGGTGAAGCAGTACAACGTACCATGGATGGTATGGATACGATTCGCGAGCACATCCAGGAAACTTCCAAGCGTATTAAGCGTCTCGGTGAAAGTTCGCAGGAAATTGGCGATATCGTTGAGCTGATTAATGATATTGCCGAGCAGACCAATATCCTTGCGTTGAATGCGTCAATCCAGGCTGCCATGGCGGGTGAAGCCGGTCGAGGCTTCGCGGTGGTGGCCGACGAAGTGCAGCGTCTTGCTGAACGTTCTGCCAATGCAACCAAGCAGATTGAAGCGCTGGTTAAAACGATTCAGGCGGATACCAACGAGGCTGTTATCTCCATGGAGAAGAGTACCTCGGGTGTGGTCAACGGAGCACAGCTGGCAGAGGATGCCGGTGGTGCGCTGGAGGAAATTGAATCTGTGTCCAGTCAGCTGGCCGGTCTGATTCAGGCGATCTCCGGATCTGCCAGCGAACAGGCGAATGCGGCGACCCAGCTTGCGTCCAGCATGAATGGTATCCAGGAAGTGACCCTGCAGGCGACCTCCGGTACCGAGCAGACTGCACGCTCGATCGGTAATCTCGCCCGATTGGCACAGGATCTTGATACTTCGGTTGCCGGTTTTAAATTACCGCAATAATTATCTCTGGAGATAACTTGATGATCCCGCAGTTCATGTCACAAGGTTGCCTGATTATCCGGCAACCTTGTGACCTGCTGATCGAGGTGAAGGCAAGGAATAGTCATTATGGATGAAGCGATAGATTACAACGCACTGGGCTGGGTACGCCAGGAACTGGACGAGACGCTGAAGCTTGCCCGGATACAGCTGGAAGAGTACGCCGCCGGTGCTGAAAACAAGACATTGCTGCAGAAATGTGCGGCACAGTTGCATGAGGCCCTGGGGCCGTTGCAAATGGTGGGCATTAAGGGTGCGATTCTGCTGACTTCCGAGATGGAAGAAGTGGTTGAAGATCTGCTGCAGGACGCGGTTGAGGAAAAGGAAACTGCGCTGGAGCTGTTGATGCAGTCTTTTTTACAATTGCCTGACTACCTCTCAAGTATTCGTTCCGGTCGCAAGGATAATCCGGCTGTCATGTTGCCGGTCATCAACAGTCTGCGTGCGACCCGCGGCGAACAACCCTTGCAGGAAACTGCAGTATTCTCGCCGAACCTGTCAACGCGCGTGCCGACATCGGTCTTCGACGTACGTGCAAAGAAACAGCAGCATGATATTCCGGCGCTGGCGCGTTCGGCGCGTGTCCGCTTCCAGGGTGGGTTGTTATCCTGGTATCGCGGTGGTGACGGTACGTCGGCCCTGCAAGCCCTGATAGATGTGCTTGTGCATTTGCAGGAGCAAGCACTGAGCGAGCCAGTGGCGCGGGTATGGTGGATTGGTGCCGGTATTGCCGAGGCATTGCGTGACGGTGAACTGGAAGAGACAACGGAGATCAAACAGCTGTTTGGTCAGCTGGACCGGCAGATTAAACGCCTGATGGATTCAGGCGAGAAAGTATTTTCTGATTTACTTACCGATGACCTGGTGAAGAACCTGCTTTACCGGTTGACACTATGTGACTCCAGATCGCATCGGATTATCGAAATAAAATCCACTTACGGTCTGAAGGGCAAGTCTGCCAATGGCGAAGAAGGTGTGCCTTCCGGTGAAGGCATGATTGTTTTTAATGATGACTTGCTGCAGACCGTTGCAGTGACTGTGCGCACCGATATTGAACATATCAAGGAACGGATCGACGCCTATATGCCAAGTGGCGGTACCGACAAGCAGATATTGGCGCCGCTAGCCGACGGTCTGCATATGCTCGGTAACACGCTGGATATGATCAACAAGGAAGCATTGAGTAATGCCGTGTTCGGGCATGAACTGTCTGTGCGTGAATTTCTGGCCGGTAATGATGACGATACGGACTCAATGTTTCCCGCAATCGCAAATACATTGATCGCCATTGATGGTGCGCTTGATGATGTGGCGGCAAATGATGGCGGCAGCGCTGCAGTGAATCAGGGCATTGAGGCAGTTACCCGTGAGGTGATTGTGAATATGTCCAGGGCAAAAGACGTTTTTAATGAATTTCTGAAGGATTCAGGTGACTTTGAAGCGCTTGGCGAGATACCGGATTTGCTGGAGAAGATGGCTGGCGGTCTGCAGCTGATTGAAGAGGAAAGGGCTGCAGTTATTACCGGAAAAATCAGTGAATTTGTGCAAAAGGAATTAATAGACAAGCACAGAACGCTTCCTGAAGCACAGCTTGACACCCTCGCGGATGCTGTTTGCAGTGTCGAGTTTCATGTCGAGGAAACCTGTGAAAACCGTGGTAATACCGGTACTGCACTTAATATTGCCGAACTGGCAATGAAGAATCTTGGCTACCCGTGTCCGGTTTTTGAGGCCGTCGTTAGTGAAGAAACCGCTTTTGAAGCAGCATCTGATGTTGTTGAAGAACATACGCCGGTCAGTGATGTTTATTCCTTTGATCCGGAAGTTGCTGTGCCAGTAGAGACGCCAGTTGTTTGCGTGGCCGGGATTGTTGATGATAGTCCTGATATTGTCGCGATGCAGGTTATTGACGCAGATGTTGATGAGGAGATTCTGTCAATCTTCCTCGAGGAGGCCGATGAAGAGCTGGTTAAGCTGAATGCGCTGCTTCCTGCCTGGGTGAATTGCCCTGACCTTGAGGATTACCTGGTTGATGCGCGGCGTTCCTTTCATACATTAAAAGGCAGTGGCCGCATGGTTGGTGCGCTGGCGACCGGTGAGCTGGCCTGGGCGTTTGAGAGCCTGGCCAACAGGATTTCAGAAGGCATTGTGACGCCGCATAACGACATCAGGGAACTGATCTCGCGTGCACCGGGTGCCCTGTCAGCGCTGGTCGGTCAGGTCCGTGGTGAACCTGTTGATGCAGATCTGGATATCAACTATTTGGCGCATTGTGCGCTGGTATATTGTGATCCAGAGGGGGTTCCCGAGACCCCGCTGTCCGCACAGGAAGCTGTTGAGAGTTCTATTGATGAGAACATTCCTGTAGAAGATGTTGCTTATGAACAGCTTGAGATCGTTGCACAGGATGTGCCGGTTGAAGAGATGTTGGTTGAGCAAGGCCAGCTGGCTGACCTGCCGGTATTGTCTGCAGAGGCAGACCCTGAAATCGTGGAAATCTTTCTTGAAGAGGCGGCAGAAGAGCTTGCGAGTATCTCCGCTGCCATTCCTGAGTGGCTAAGTCAGCCTGACAATGAAGATACGCTGGGTACAGTGCGTCGCAGTATGCATACCCTGAAGGGTAGTGGTCGCATGGCCGGCGCAATGCTGGTTGGTGAGTTCTCATGGAGTATTGAGGATTTGCTCAACCGTGTTATCGAAAGCACTGTTACTGCCAGTGAGCAGCTGTTCGAATTGCTGATGCAGGTGCCGGAGGCATTATCACAGTTGATAACGCAGGTGCAGGATGGCAGCTCACCCGAGGTTGATGTCAGTCTGCTAATGCAGCAGGCGGAAATGCTGGCAAATAGCAAAGTGATTGAGCGTGTTGCCACTATAGAAGAGGTAGCAAACAGCGAAATTGCAGAAACTGAAACTATGGTTGATGCAGACGAAGAAGCTGATGATGCTGTACTGATCGATATCTTTAAAAATGAATGTATCGGCCACTTGCAGACCATGCAGGACTACCTTGATATCGGTGATGAACCTCGTGTTGTCAGCGAGTCACTTTACCGGGCAGTGCATACGCTGTCAGGTATATCCGAATCTGCCGAAGTGATCTCTATTCGATCGCTGGCATATGATCTGAACGCCTATGTTGACGAAGCGTTTCATGCCGGACTGCTGCTTGATCAGGGCGTGCTGGCAGTGTTACGCGATTGCAGTGCTGAATTTGGCCAGCTGATCAGGAAGTTGCCGGACCAGGAATTTGATGAGACATCGCAGGCAGCTTTGCGAGAATGCCTCGCAGCCCTGCCACGTGTGGTTGAAGAAGCTGTTGAGGAGCCACTGGATGCAGGTGTGAATACATCTGCAGATCAACAGCCGGATGAGTGTATAGCGGTTCCGGAACAGGAAGCATCTGCGGATGATGATCCCTACTCTGAAATGGACCAGGAACTTTACGAGATTTTTGTCGAGGAAGCTGTTGAGGTAATTGAAAACAGTGAAGCAGCGCTGCGCTTATGGTCGGAACAACCGGGTAGTGATGAGCACAGGTCAGAGTTCCAGCGTCATCTTCATACTCTGAAAGGCAGTGCGCGCATGATGGACATCATGCCCATCGGTGATCTGGCTCATGTGCTTGAGTCCCTGATGACACAGGTAACAGACGGGCAGGTCGCCGAGTCTGACGAGTTATTTGCATTGTTACATGAGTCCCATGATCGACTCTCTGAAATGGTAGAGAATGTTAAGGCACGCAAATTGCCGGGTGATGCAACTGCAGTAGAAGTGTCGCTGCAGGCCGTGACGCAGCAACAACAAGATGGCGCAGACGAGGTAGTCGGAGTTGCTGAAGAGCAGGAAGTTTCTGATGACGTTGTATTTTCCGTTGAAGACGTTGCCGAAAGTGCAGGCAGTGAAGCGCAGGCTGAGCCGGAACCGGATGTGGTTATAGAGGTTGTCGCAGAAGTTGATGATCAATCCAGTGTGGGTTCTGAGGCTGAAGTTGTGGCAGATACTGAAGAGCCACCTGTTGCAACAGTTGATGAATCCGGGGTGAACGCGGATATTGAAATTGCAGAACCGGTCAGAATGGCACCAGTCATTCCTGTCAAGGCCGAGCGTCGCACGGCGCCAAAAGTACGCAGTGAGCAGGTCCGGGTGCAGTCCGAGTTGCTGGATGACATGGTGAACCATGCCGGCGAGATCAGTATTTATCGCACACGTATGGAACAGCAGGTTAGCGATTATAGATTTAACCTGACCGAGCTGGACCAGACAATCACCCGGTTGCGTCATCAACTGCGTCAGCTTGAGATGGAGACAGAGGCACAAATTCTGTTTCGCCATGAGCAGGAAGTTGAGGCAAACAACCAGCAATTTGATCCGCTGGAGATGGATCGATACTCGAATCTGCAACAGACATCACGTTCCCTGATTGAAAGTATCAGTGATTTGCGCAGTCTTCACGAAATAATGGATAACACCACGCGTGAGTCAGAAACATTGCTGCTTCAGCAATCGCGAGTGAGTACTGACTTGCAGGAAGGATTGATGCGTACCCGGATGATTCCGTTCTCCGGTCTGGCTTCACGCCTGCGGCGTATTGTGCGTCAGTCATCCGGACAGCTTGGCAAAAAGGTTGAGCTGGACCTGGTGGGCGCGGACGGCGAAATGGATCGTACGGTCATTGACAGGATTATTGCTCCACTGGAGCATATGTTGAGAAATGCGATTGCTCACGGCATTGAGCAGCCTTCGCAGAGGATAAAATCCGGCAAGCAGGAAAGCGGCTTGATCGCGATCTCGTTTGATCGTGAAGGTCCGGAAATTGTATTACGCATTGAGGATGATGGCGCCGGTATTGATGTTGATGCAGTACGTGCACGGGCTATCGAACGAGGCCTGATACAGGCAGATTCTCCGCTGGCTGATATTGATGTCATGCAATTTATTCTGCGGACAGGATTCAGTACTGCGACAGAGGTAACACAGATTTCAGGCCGCGGTGTCGGCATGGATGTGGTCAACAGCGAGGTTAAGCAACTGGGCGGTTCGCTGCACATAGCGTCAACCGCTGGTGAAGGCACCCTGTTTACGGTGCGCCTTCCCTATACGCTGGCTATCAATCAGGCCTTGCTGGTTACGGCGGGTGAGCAGTCTTTCTGTGTGCCGCTGGGAAGTGTTGAAGGTGTTGTCAGAGCGAACCCTGAAGAACTGATGAGCGCATATGGCAGTGAAGAGTGTGTCTATGAATATGCGGGTAACGAATATCAGTTAAGGCATCTGGGAACACTGCTGGAGACAGGTAATATCGATCTTAATCGCTCGCAGGGGCATGTGCCGGTATTGCTGGTTCGTATTGGTGAAAAGCGTATTGCTTTCCAGATTGAATCACTGATGGGCAGTCGCGAAATCGTTATCAAACCGATGGGTTTGCAGCTAAGCACGGTTAGTAGTGTCTCCGGCGCTACCATTCTTGGTGATGGCAGCGTTGTAATGATACTTGATATGGCTGCGATTGCCCGCATCAATACCCGTATGCAAGCGCTTGATTTGCCGGTCATAAAGAAAACAGAAAGCAGGCTGGTTGTGATGGTGGTGGATGATTCCATTACGGTCCGCAAGGTGACAACACGCCTGCTTGAACGCAATGGTTTCAAGGTGCTGACCGCGAAAGACGGTATTGATGCACTGGGACAGTTGCAGGAAAGTGTGCCGGATATGATGTTGCTTGATATCGAAATGCCGCGCATGGATGGTTTTGAACTGGCTATGCATGTACGCAATGACGATCAACTAAAACACGTACCGATCATCATGATTACCTCGCGTACCGGTGACAAGCACCGTGAGCGTGCAGAGGAGATTGGCGTGAATAATTATCTGGGCAAGCCTTACCAGGAAAATGATCTGCTGGATTCCATTCAGCGGATTATAGGTGTTTCCGAAGCGGGGGCGGTCGCATGAGTGGTTCAGATACGAGAGAGGTAGCACAAATGGAAGGTACCCGGGACAAGGTTCGCAGTTTGTGGGTTCCCCTGCGGGAGATGAACCTGTTATTACCGAACGTGGCTGTTGCCGAGATCGGCAGTTACCGGGCTCCGGAAGCCAGGGCTGATATGCCGGAATGGTTTCTGGGAATGGTCAAGTGGCGTGAAAAGACTATTCCGGTGATTTCTCTGGAGGCAGTTTGCGGGCTGAATGTGCCGTCGAACCCGGTTTTCTCACGCTTGATGATCGTGAATTCGGTTTCTCCCGGTAGCCCGATTGAGCACTATGCGATCGTAACGGCTGGCCTGCCCGGATTGATCCGGTTTGGTGACGACACAGCAGATGAGGTTGTTGAATACGAGAATGATGGTTTGAAATGCATCGTGCGGATTGGCCAGGAGGAAGCGGTTATTCCTGATCTTGAATATTTACAGGGTCTGCTGGAACAGCAATTGGACAACGCTGCATGAAGCTGTAATTAATTAAAGTCGCCCCACAGGGTTTGTATGCCTGCAAGGGCGGCCAGTGCAGCTGTTTCGGTACGTAGTATACGAGGCCCCATCCGTATACCGGAAAACCCGCACGCACTGGCCAGCGATTGTTCTTCAGTTGTCAGGCCGCCTTCAGGTCCTACCAGTACAATTACGCGGCCAGCCGGTTTTTCCAGACTGCGTAGTGATGAATTGGCGCCCGGTTGCAGCATCAGGCACAGCGCGTCATCAGCAGTGCTTTTATTAAAACCATTGACATAATCATCTGCCGTTAACAATGTTGGCAAGGTTGCCCGGCCACATTGTTCGCAGGCACTGATAATTACACCTTCCCAGTGACGGCTGCGTTTTTCCATGCGCTCGCCTTTCAAACGCTTCTGGCTACGCTGCATCCACAAAGGCTGGATGGTCTGTACGCCAAGTTCAACGGCTTTCTGTAATACCAGATCCATGTGATCGTTGCGCGCGATGCCCTGTAGCAGGGTCAGCCGCAGCGGTGACTCCGGTGTAGTTGTCAGGGCGGAACCGATCTCCAGAGTCATCCCCGAGCGGGTGACTTCAAACAGTGTTGCCTGGTGTTCGTTACCCTGTCCGTCAAACACCTGGACGCTTGCGCCGCTTCGTAATCGTAGTACGTGGCTGGCATGGTGGGCTGCCTGGCCTGTGATCGCAAGCTGTTCGCCTGCGACAAGGACTTGCGGTGTGTATAGGCGGGTTATACGCAGAGTACAGCCTCTTATGATGAGACCAGTGAAAGATTGTTCCAGATGGCCATGGCAGGCTTTGCCTGGTTTAGCGTGTAAAAGTGCAGGCCGGGTACGCCTTCTCTTAGCAGGCGGGCACACAGACTGGTAACTGCTTCTTCACCAAATGCGCGGATGGATGCGATGTCATCACCATAGGCCTCCAGGCGTTTGCGCATCCAGCGCGGAATTTCTGCGCCGCAGGCATCCGAAAACCGCGCCAGCTGGTGATAATTGGTGATGGGCATGATGCCGGGGAAAATCGGGATGTCTATGCCAGCGCTGGCGCAACGGTCTGCAAAGCGCAAGTAGGCATCAGGGTTGTAGAAATATTGTGTAATGGCGCTATTGGCACCGGCTTCAACCTTGCGAGTGAAGTTTGCGAAATCACTGTCCGGACTGTTGGCCTGGGGATGGTATTCCGGGTATGCGGCAACCTCGAGGTGGAAGTGGTCACCGGTTTCCTCGCGGATAAAGCTGACCAGCTCATTGGCATAGCGAAGTTCGCCGGCTTCCACCATGCCAGA
>Ga0316197_10003966_pt1 | contig 10507 bp, 10 predicted proteins | sample OudBiesiAoxic_MG_FD_204939 | JGI IMG/M metagenome (GOLD analysis project Ga0316197, IMG submission 204939) | Coastal sediment microbial communities from Oude Bieten Haven, Netherlands - site A oxic | ecosystem: Environmental > Aquatic > Marine > Coastal > Sediment | place: Netherlands... | reverse complement strand
GATGCGGTACCCAAGTCCGCCGGTGCGCACCATGTCACCGCCTTGCTGGTAGTAAGGGTCAGGGTTGAACAGGTTGTCGGCAACATCCTCCAGCACCACATGTAGAAATTCTCCAGTCATTTCATTGCGGTAAGCGGCGCCATAAGACATCGATGTGACGTTCCACAGGTCCTCACGCGTGATGTCCTGCCCCGGCAGCAGCGATGGCCCCCAACGCACGCCCGGGCTCAGCGCGATATCTGCTTCGCGTTCCGACAGGAGCGCATCGCAGATCAGATCATCCCACGTTCCGTTGAAATTCCCCCGGCGGTACAGAAGGCTACCCGTCTTGCCGATTACTTCAGCTAAAGCGTCCGTGTAGGGCGCACGCACCCCATCAATCACCGCTGCAACATCAGGGTCCGGAGTGATCACGTCCGACAGGATCGGAATAAGCTTATGACGGAAGCCCATCATCCTGCCTTCGCGTATGTCCAGATCTATGCGGGAAACAAACTTGCCGTTGGAGCCGGAGGCAACGATGATCGTCTCGCCCACCAGCACAGGTTCTGGCAGCGCATCGTGGGTGTGGCCCGACAGGATCACGTCAATGCCGGTCACGACCCCAGCCATCTTCTTGTCCACATCAAAGCCATTGTGGCTCAGGACAACGACCAGTTCTGCGCCCTCGGCGCGCACCTCGTCGACCATCTCCTGCATGTGCTCATCGCGGATACCAAATGCGTATTCGGGGAACATCCAGCCGGGGTTCGCGATGGGCATGTAAGGGAATGCCTGCCCAATGACGGCAATCTTCACGCCACCACGTTCAAAGAACTTATAGGGCGGAAAAAGTTCGGCCGGTTCGTCCCATTCCGCATCGAAAATGTTCTGACCCAAGGCGGCGAAGGGCAACCCTTCCACGATCTCGTTTACCCGATCAGAACCCAGCGTGAATTCCCAATGGAAGGTCATTGCATCGGGCTTGAGCGCGTTCATCACATCAACCATGTCCTGACCTTGCGTATGATGGCAGGTGTAGCTGCCATGCCAGGTATCACCGCCATCCAGCAGCAAGGCGTCCGGACGCTCTGATCTGATCTGGTTGATCACCGTCGCCACACGGTCCAATCCGCCGACACGACCATAGCCCTTTGCCAAGGCCTCAAAATCATCCGACGAAAGGGCGTAATGCGCGTAAGAGCCGTCATTGATCCCGTACATTTTCCGGAAGTCAGCGCCCGTTACGTGCGGCACCGCGCCTTTGTTGCTGCCCACACCGATATTGACCGATGGTTCGCGAAAATAGATCGGCTTTAGCTGTGCGTGAATGTCTGTGATGTGGATAAGGGACACATTTCCAAAGCTTTCGAACTGCAACAACTGATCCTGCGTGACCGCCTGCTGCGCCGCCAGTCGCCCCCACTGCCCAAAACCCGACGCGCCTAGAATTGCGCTTGTTGCCATGCTCGTCTGAAGGAAATCACGCCGGGAAATCATATGCACATTCCTGAATGTATATCTCAGAGAAAACCCCGCACGGCGACCGTGCGGGGCTATGTAAATCAGTTGCGGACGGACGGGCCTTCCACGCTTAACCCATTGCCGCGCGAGCCGACGTAGAGTTCAAGCGCAATGAACTCCGGGCTGCCCGGCGAAAACGTTTCCGCGCGCGTATCGCGGATACACCCTTTGAAGCGTGCATGGACCGCATTCAGCTTGGTGTTCTTCAAGCGATACGTTGGGAAGCCGTTGATCTGGCCCTGACTAAGGTGGTCCGCGCGGATCATGTTGCCATAGTTGGCTTCATGACAGCTTGCACAGGCCAGTTCGAGCTGACCAGTACGTGTGTAGTACAGCTCCTTGCCCGCTTCCCAAGTAGACTGCGCAGGGCCGTCAATCGCGATGTTGACGGGCATACCGCGCGAAACAGACGCCAGAAGCGCGGTCATATTGACCATGCTGCCGCCGGTATATTTCCACTTTTCGGCACCCATCCGGTTTTCGCGACAATCGTTGATCTGCATCTCGAGGGTACGGACCTCACCAGCGTCCTCATTGAACTTCGGATAGACCGGCCGCACACCAGCCATCTCCTCAGAAGCACCATGACAGCTTGCGCAAGACTTCCCCTCCGAGCCTTCAGCCGTGTTCCAAACTTCCTCAGCCTGTTCGACGAATATCATGCCGGGGTTGTCGAAATCATCCGCCTGCATTGCGCGCGTTTCCGTACCGCGGAAAAGCCATCCCGACATGACCTCGTCCAACACGTCTGAAACGTGATCAGGCGCTGCGGTGCGCGTCACCAGCGTAATATCCTCGTTGAGAATAAGCGTGTCATCTACCGGTTCCGCAAGCAGCGGTGTAGCGGCCAGTGCGCTCGCCAGAAAGGCTCCAGTCAGCTTCTTCATACGTGTCCCTCCCAAGACAAACAGATCACTCGATCGCGATGGTTTTTGTGGTGTCGTAGACGGAGCCGTCATCGTCGTACCAAGTGAATTTGAAATCACCGGCTTCAGGCACCAGCGCCTCGAATTCCAGATAAGGATTGGTCGAGATCGCAGGCTCCAGCGTCACATCAATGACGTTCTCGCCATTAAAGTCGCAGGTGAAGCGGTTGATAATCGAACGCGGGATGAGGTTGCCATCATCGTCTTTGCGCTGCCCGGATTCCATCTTGTGGCTGATCAGCGTCTTGATTGTGATCGTGTCGCCAGCAGCAGCCGTCTTGGGCACTTTAACGCGGGGTTTTACACCTTTTGCCATTATTCTATCTCCTGATTAGCCGCCGCAGCCGCCGATTGTTACTTTGACCGTCGAGGACGCCTGAACGAAGGAGCCGTCTTCCAGCTTTGCAATCGCGACAACGTCCTGCGTTCCGGCGAGGCGGATGCGGGTCGAGGCCGCGCGTGATGCCGCCAGTTTGCCAAACTTGAATGTGGCGACACTGGGCGTTGGGTTGCCCATCGCCAGCACCATGATTTCAACGGCTGCCTCCGACGAAACCTCAATTGGAACAGTGTTCCCGTTCTCGGCAATCTCGGGTGCGGTCAGCGTAATGTCTCCGGTCCCAACTTCGGCACCCCCGGTGAAGGCGGCGATTGCGTCCTCGGCAGCGGCCGAAGCGCGGAATGGCAGGCCAGCGGCAAGGAATGCCCCCGCCCCCATCAGTAGTGCGTTACGTCTTGTCAGTTCCATGCGTGAACCTCCTTTGATCCCGTTTGGGTCGTTATTCTTTCAAGGTGACCAGGTAGGCCACCACATCTTCAATCTGCTGTCCGGTCAGAAGCGGGCCGAACGTGTCATCGGCCGCCTCTCCGGTGTAGGCATTGCCAGGACGAATGAAGCCTTCCGTCTTGTAGAATGACGGCATCAGACTTTCGTCGAACATCATCTTGGCGTTCGAGACGATCCCGCGCAGTTCAGCTTCGCTCCAACGATCACCAGCCCCGTCCAGCATCGGGCCAATCTCTCCGTGAAAGGGGACGTCTGACAAATCGCTGACCTCATGGCAGGCCACACAGTTACCAAGCTTCTTGCTGCCAACAATTTCGCGACCTTGCGCTGGGTCACCCGCCACGCCTGTCAACGAGGTCTCAACTGCACCATCAACAAAGGTGACCTTTGTCGGTGTGATCTCTTCGGCGCTCAAACCGCCGGTCGTTACGGCCAGGGCCAAAGTTGCGAGAAATATGCGTTCCATGCGTCCTCCCAAACACATTCAATGTTCAGCATACCATAGGACACAGAAACGTGAGTGATCAAGAACAAATTCGCATATGTGAATTTGAATTGACATTAGTCGGCTGTGCCATCCGCCCGTTCTTGAATGCGGCGCGCATGATACCTTTGGAAATCTTTCTCTGAATCAAGCGCGTATCTCTTTTCATTGACCCAGGTGAACATATCCAAAGTGGTACCGGCACCGAAGGCGCCCGGCATCAAGGCGACGGCCGCAGTCTGTGCGGTCGCACCAGCTTCAATCTCTTCAGGCAGGAATAGAATCGATGGCGTGAAGAGCAGACCCCATTTTCGGGCTGCCTGTTTTTCAGTCAGAGTCTCACCGTCGAAGTCGGTAATTTCGGTATCCCCGTACAAATTGACCTGCACCACAAAGAAATTCTCACGGATGTAAGTCGCTATTTCGTCGCGCGGAAATACCTCTTCGTGCATCTTTGTACAGCAGATGCACCCGCGTTGCTCCACCATGATGACGAGGCGTTTTCCTTCTGCGTTCGCTTCTGCGAGATCCTCGGTCAGGTCCTTAAACGTGTCTCGCATCCAGTCGGTTTTGTGCAACCCGTCGTCGCCCAACTCGGCAGAAAATGCAGGCATTGCGGTTAACAAAATCAGTATCAAGAGGCGTTTCATCATTCGGTCTCCTCAGATGTTTTGAAAAACAGGGAAAGCCTCAAGCATCCACTGCGCGATGTAATTGACGCTGTCGGTCGCAATGAGCGCTGCGAACAGGATCATCAGCAGGCCCATGGCCTTCTCAACCTTCGGCAGGTGGCGGCGAAAACGTGAGGCAAATTTCAAGAACGGCCCGATAAACAGGGAGGCCACCACAAAAGGCGCCGTCATTGCTATGCCAAAGACCAACAGCAGGACCAATCCGCGCAGGGCGGTTGCCTCGGTACTTGCTGTAAAGACAACCGCTGTTAGCACTCCGCCCACACAGGGGGTCCATCCCGCGGCAAATGCGAACCCGACCACGTAAGCCCCGAGCACAGACATATTTTGCGTATCTCCCGCATCCACCTGGAAAGCGCGGTTGAGAAATCCAATCCGGAAAACGCCGAGGAAGTGCAGCCCCATGATCAAAACGACAAGTGCTGCAAAGAGGCGAAACTCAGTCTGTGCTCCCCGAAAGCTCTGGCTCAGGCCATAGGCCGCTGCCCCCAACAGGATGAACACCGTGATAATCCCCAGCGAAAACATCACAGAGGCCAGAAACGCCCGCCTGCGCACGCCCGGTGCGAGGGTCCCTTCGGCACTGATCTCTGACATGGATGCACCCGCCATGTAGCTGAGATAAAACGGTACGATCGGCAGCACACAGGGAGAAAAAAAGACAATCAGCCCCCCCAGAAACGCCCCTATCAGACTGACATCAAGCATCTCAGATTGTCCCGGAACTTGCGTGAATTACACATTCAAGATATTATATGTTTAACTGATCCGTCAATTGGAACTGCAATGAAGCGCCTTCTCTTTGCTCTTATACTTGGTCTTATGCCCTGTGCTGCGCTGCCAGCTGATCTTGTCATGGTAGAGCAAGATGGCTGCCATTGGTGTGCAAGATGGGACAAGGAGATTTCCCATATCTATCCCAAGACAGAGGAAGGAAAACGCGCGCCGCTCCGCAGGGTCAATTTGCGCGACCTGCCGCAAGATATTGATTTCATGACACGCCCGGTCTTCACACCAACTTTTGTTCTGGTTGAAGATGGGAAAGAACTTGGCCGCATCGAGGGGTATGCAGGCGATGAATTTTTCTGGTTTTTGCTCGGGCGACTTCTGGATGAGCATTCACTGGAAACAGAGAGTGAATCTTAAGCTCGTTTCGTCAATCAAATCGGGTTGGGCCCTGTAATATTGCTTTCTGAACATCCTGTGGGTATGAGAACCGAAAAAATGCGAGACACCCGAACCGAAATGTCACTCCCCACCATCACCAAAGACATGTCCGCCGCCGAAATTGAGCGCATGATGGACAACGCATGCACCGCCTCCAACTTCCTCAAGGCCATCAGCCACGAGGGCAGATTGATGATATTGTGCCACTTGGCCACGGGCGAAAAATCGGTGACCGAATTGGAAGAACTCCTCTCCGCACGTCAGGCGGCGGTGTCTCAACAACTGTCGCGTTTGCGGACCGAGGGGCTTGTTGCGCCGCGTCGCGAAGGCAAGGCGATTTATTACAGTTTGACAGATCAGCGCGCCATTCAGATACTTGATGTCGTTTACGACCTGTTCTGCAAGAACGGGTAGCGCGTATAGCCACGCCCGTAGACCGGCGGGAGAACACATATGTTGGATGGTATTTCAGACGCCGGGCTGTTGGCCCTGTTTGGGCTTTTCGGCGGTATCATTCTTGGGCTCGCGGCCCGGCTTGGACGTTTCTGCACCTTGGGCGCAATCGAAGATTTTCTATATCAAGGCAGTGACTTACGTTTGCGGATGTGGGGACTTGCGATCGGCATCGCTGGTCTGGGCACGTTCAGCCTTGTCGGCCTCGGTGCGCTCGATCCGGCGCAATCAATCTATCACCTCGCCCCCTGGACACCTGTTTTCGGTATCATCGGCGGCCTGCTTTTCGGCTATGGCATGTCACTGGCTGGCAATTGTGGGTTCGGGGCCCTTGCTCGGTTTGGTGGTGGCGATCTCCGGTCCTTTGTGATCGTTCTGGTGATGGGTATCAGCGCATATGTGATGCTCTCCGGCCCGCTGGCCCAGCTTCGGCTGGCCGGTCTGTCCTATACTGAACTCTCAATGCAAAGCCGCAGCTACCCCGACCTTCTGAACGCGGCAACTGGGATCCCGGCCGTCGTTTGGGGCCTCTTGATTAGCGCTGCAATGACAGGCCTTGCCCTGTGGTCCCGCAACCTTTGGAATAATCCGAAAGCCATGATCTGGGGCGGCCTGGTTGGCCTCGCAATCGTGAGCGGATGGGCTGGCACGCAATGGATTGCAAACACTGGATTCAGTGACACCCCGGTCAACAGCCACACTTTTACATCCCCTCTTGGTGAAACGCTTCTGTTTCTGATGACGTCGAGCGGTGGCGGGCTGACATTTGGAGTAGGCTCCGTGTTTGGCGTGCTGGCCGGCGCTTTTGTCGGCAGCCTGATAAAAGGTCACTTCCGCTGGGAGGCCTGCGAAGATCCGCGCGAGCTCAAGCGTCAGGTATTGGGTGCAATTTTCATGGGCTTTGGCGCAGTTTTGGCGATGGGCTGCACGATTGGTCAGGGCATCTCTGCGTTCTCCCTGCTCACTCTGAACGCTCCGATTGTGTTTCTTTCGATATTCGCCGGAGCCGCTTTCGGCTTGCGTCAGTTGATCACGGGCCTGTCTTTTGGTCGGTTTCAGTCATAGCAAGTCCATGATCCTCCCATGGCTGCTGTCAGATCAAATCCAACTGGTCTCAGCCTGCTGGTCGGAGCGGGTACCTATGCGGAACAAAGCTTGCGCCGGTGCATTTATTGGCTCGGTTTGACTTGGCGCAAATCGCCAAACCCGAAGGTGCGCCAGATCAGTCATTGATATCCATGTCAGCATCCGCACGCGCATTGTTGATCGTGCGGAATAAGACGGAATGATCCCCTTCGGGGTCACTAACGATGCCGAATGTATTTGGGTGGACGCGCGCAAACTCGCTGCCCACAATCAGCGTTCGCGATATAATCATGGCATGTAACATGCAAAAACTATGCAGTTTTGAAGATAGCCGGCTACGCACATCATATTTTCTAATCACTTAGCTACATTGAGAGATCTCAGATGATTTTCCCCTGAGATCAGGCACCCCGAAATTGAAGGCTGCGCTCACGCGGATGAAGATTGGACAAGTTTAAGACAAGACAAGGAGTGACTATGGTGAGCCCGATGGCTGTGCGGGCAATTTCAGCTTTGCGGCGCTTGCCCAACTCAGGGTTCTCTTGCCCACAATGCCTTTCGGCAGGGTCAAACAAACCTCTGCCTGTTTCTACTTGCTGGCACCATTTGAAAGCCTGCTTGCAAGAAGATCACCGGACTCCGACAGGATGGGATACCCGATCATCGAAAAAGACGTGTTGACCTGCTTGAGCACACGCAAGGTTTCCTAATGAATGCTGCTTGTCTCAATGCTTTCGGCCAAGCCCTGGCGTAACCTCCCAAGATGCTCACGTTGCAACTGCTGTTCAACGGAGCGCACGTTTTCCTTCGCCGCCACAAGCTCCCGGGCCGCATCGGGGTTTTGGGTCATCAGAACGCTGAGACCAAGTTGTACATTCGTCAACACCCGGTCGTGGAAATCGCTGATTTCAAGACTGCCCTGTTCGGAAAAGGAAACGCCCTCGGCATTTAACCGGCGCGCAAGGTCCGCAAGATTGCGTGAAATTGCATCCGAGGCAGCTTCCAGATTCGCAGCGATATTGGCCAGATCATGGGATTTTTGACTTTCGTCTTCGTCCAGCTCGTTGCGGTTTAGATGTGCAAGAAACAGCTTGAGCTTTTGATGCCTTGCACAAACTTGATCGTGCTTGTCGCTGATCGCCTGGGCGGTCGCGGCGTCCCAACGATGATAAATTGGCCCGACAGCCCGCAACATTGTTTCGATCATTTCGCCTATGTTAAGAACTTCGCGGGCTGCAACAGTCAGGGCCCGTCCGGGGTTTTCAACAGCGCTGGCATCCAGCGCGGCCGCCTCATCCAGCTCCGACAAAGCGCCTGGCCGATCTGGAAAGAGCGTTTCTGCACACCGTGCAATTGGGCCAAGCAATGGCATCGCCACCAATGCGAGACAGAAATTGAAAGCCAGATGCAAGTTGATGGTTTGTTGCGCTGCATCATTGCCAAGCCAGACCAGTGGGTTATCCACCCGTGACAATACAATAAGCACAATCGCTGCTCCACCGCCTCGTAAGGCGAGATTGGCAACCACCATTTGCCGGGCTGACACCGGGGCCGATAGGGTAAGTACATAGGCGATAAACGCACCGCCGAGATTGGCCCCCAAAACCATTGCAGCAGCACCGGTTGCGGGCAACAGCCCTTGCCCTACCAAGGTTACAAAAAGCAAAACCGCCGCAACACTGGAGTGTACCGCCCAGGCAAAGACGGCACCGATTGCAAAAGCCGTCATCGCGTCAGTGCCCAAATATTGCATCGCAGAGACAGTGCCAGGGCTGTCGATCAACGGTTCAGCCGCACCACGGATCATGTCGAGTGACACAAAGATCAATGACAATCCTATAAGGATGCGACCAACTTGGCGGGTTTGACGATTCCTACTACGCAAGAACAGACCAACGCCAACGACCAGAAGCAGAGGTATCAGGAATGTCTGCCGCACCAGCAAAAGCTGGGCGACAATGGCCGAGCCCAAATCGGCGCCCAGCAAGATCGCGAGCCCGACGACTGTGGCAATGCTTCCCTTGGAGACGAAGTTGGACACGAGAATTGCGACGGCAGTCGAGCTTTGCAACAGAATTGCCGCGCCTGTCCCCGTTAACGCGGCCATTAGGCGACTGCTGGCTGACCTGCGTAGCCAGCGCCGAAGTTGCACCGAGAATGCCCGTTCAACCCCTGTTCTGACCAGCCGCACTGACCAGATAAGCAAAGAAGCGGCCCCGGCGATTTGCAGTATGAAAAGGAGAAAATTCGGCTGCGCCACGTCGGGCCTTTCTGCTTAACAATAAGTCGGCGTTTCTTTCAAATGCCTGCAAGAACGAGAAATGATCGTCCCTAGAGCCAGCCAAAACGAATACGGTTCTGCACCATGTTTGACGTCAGTCTGAATGCTGCCAAACGCACTTGCACTCCCATATATCATGTATCCGTTCGGCGCACTCATGAAACCCACCCGCGCATCGGATCGGAAAGGGCTGTTGCCCTACCAACGGCACTGGTGATCATACAATGGTCATGACAGCGAGGGAGACGGATACCTGATTGGAAAGGAAAATGATGCATTGCTTGATGAACGTTCCAGACCCGGCATTCTCACTATGAAAAATAGCTCAGCTCCAATCCAGCCGTTCGCGGGTCTAGTGTCCGAATTTCTTTTGCGGGGCATTAATGCTGTCTGCCGCATTAGCAATAACATCCGCAACTTGGCCGCTTTTCCAGCACTGGAGGAAAGCTGGCTTTCTATTAGTCACCAAGCTGAAACCTGCCGGACGCGGAGCTGACGACTAAGGTCCGCCTCCTTTTTGTAAGTGACTGCTCAAACCAGAATGTCACCCGTCTCGTTAATCTCCCGCATTCAGCTACGGTGTAAAAGGTCATGGACCGTCCAGAATGAAATCAGGGTAAATCCCTGATCCACGTATTGATCCGGTCACATCTGCGTTAGAGAAGAAGCCCAAACCAGCTATCAGCGCAGTTCTTACGCCCGCAGCCTGCCCCCCGAGAATGTCCGTATGAAGACTGTCGCCAACCATAACGATGCGCGCCAGATCAGGCTGGTCTACCCTCGCGAAGGCAAGATCAAAAATACTTCCGAATGGCTTTCCAAAAAACTTCGGTGATACCCCGGTGCGATCCGCGAGGCGGTGTGCAAAGGCACCTGGTTCCGTCGAGAACCCGCTTTCGCGGGGGGCCACGATATCTGGGTTGCCGACGTAGACCGGACGAGGCTTCAAGAGCAGCGTCTGCTCAAGGAGGGCCTGCCGTTCCTCGGTCCACGCGGCACTGCCGATCAATAAAAAAGCGTCCGCCGCGTCATAGGCCTCTGGGTCTTCCGCAAGATAGGTGACATCAAGATCTTCGAGATCAGCGCGACCAAGGCTTTCCGTCGCCATGAGCCCCCAATGGCGGCCAG
>Ga0316197_10003965_pt1 | contig 10508 bp, 7 predicted proteins | sample OudBiesiAoxic_MG_FD_204939 | JGI IMG/M metagenome (GOLD analysis project Ga0316197, IMG submission 204939) | Coastal sediment microbial communities from Oude Bieten Haven, Netherlands - site A oxic | ecosystem: Environmental > Aquatic > Marine > Coastal > Sediment | place: Netherlands... | reverse complement strand
GTTAAATTCAAGAAAAATGTCGAGAGCGGTTTTTCCCGGTCAAGGTAACCTGAAACTAGAACAACAACCGGCTGAGCTCAAGGAAAGTGTATTTTCCCGCTACGTAAACCGTATCCGAAAAAACCCAAGAAGAAAGGTAATTCTATCGACACATTGGGTGCAGCCGGTCTCTTCCCCTGCAAGCACTATAATCGCGCGCATTTCTGAGCAGAAAGATACTGCTTATAGTGCAACCGAAAATAATTCTGCCTTTATAACACCGCTAATCAATGGCTTTATCAACTTTTATCTTGATGCCCAGTATACCCTTGAAGCAGATATACGCTATACACCGCCTTACCGGCCATCTATCCTTGATGAAGTACCCGATAGTGGTCCGGTAAGTTACAGAATATATGAAAAAAGGCGAATGAAGAGTGGTGAGCTAAATTACTATGATCACCCGAAGTTTGGTATGGTGCTGCTAGTCACGCCGGTAGAGGCGCCTGCTGAATAGAACGACCAGGTTTACGTCAGTAATTAATCCCTGTAAAGGAATGATTATTACAACTATAACTGCGGAATAACAAGCTCGATTAATTCCCGGGTTCTATCCATACCCATCTGCAGTTTACTCAAAATATCTTCAACACTTATCTCCCCCCCGGACCTGCCTGCAGCCGCATTTGACACTACCGCAATCATCGCATAATTAATATCCAGTTCACGTGCGAGGACTGCTTCTGGCATACCCGTCATACCAACAATAGTCGCACCATCACGTTCCATACGATTTATTTCAGCAGCGGTTTCAAACCTTGGCCCCTGCGTTGCGGCATAGGTGCCAGTAGGAGTAATACTGATCCCATTTTCTGTTGCTGTATCTATGAGAATATCTCGCAGTTTTTCCGTGTAGGGATAAGTAAAATCAACATGCTTAACCGGGCCGTGCTCGCTGCCATAAAACGTATGTTCGCGGGTATAGGTATAGTCAATAATTTGGTCAGGAATTATTAGCCCAGCGGCCTTCAGGTTATCCGCAATCCCACCTACAGCATTGATCGCTATGATACGCTCGACACCAGCCTGCTTCATGGCAAACACATTGGCTCGATAATTTACACGGTGCGGTGGAATAGTGTGCCCTGGCCCATGCCGGTTCAGGAAAACGACTTCCCTGCCACTAATCTGTCCAAAAGTTAGCGGGCCGGATGGTTCGCCATATTCCGTTCGCATGACTTCCCTGTGTGTAATTGTAAGGCCTTCAAGCTCGGCCAGGCCACTGCCTCCTATTATTGCTGTCAGCATTGGTGTTCCCTGTTGTTTTCACATTCCTGCAATTATTTTCATATACTGTATCAGGATTCTGCAACAGCATATATCTGTGGGAGATTCCGCCAGTACCCCTTGTAATCCATACCGCAGCCGAAGACATAACGATCAGGCACATCAATGCCCTTGAAAGTGACGTCAACATCATGCGCTCTACTGCATTGCTTATTGCTAAGGACTGCACTGTATATTTTATCCGCACCTGCTTTATTTAGACTCTCAATAATGCCGAGCAAAGTAATACCCTCATCCAGAATGTCATCTATAAGCAATATGCTTCTCCCTTCCACCTTATCGGATGGTCTGACCGGCCAGTGCAAATCATTACCATGTAATTTGTCACGGTAGCGCGTGGCATGGAGATAATCTATTTCGAGAGGAAAATCCAGCCGCGGCATCAGCTGTCCACAGAGGAAAAGTCCTCCCATCATGACGGGTAAAAGTAACGGCTGGCGATCAACCAGGCTCTCGGATATCTGTTCAGCGAGATGGTCATAGGTAATCCTCATGACGTTCTCATCATGGATCAGTTCCGCAGTATTCCTGACATCAATAGCCTCTTGAAGAAATGCTGTCATGACGGCACAAATGCCCTCTTACTGATAGTAAAAAAACCTTAGCCTGAGATACCGCTACGGTGATAAGGGTCATCAAGCCGTTCAATATCGTCTTCTTCCAGGTAGGAGCCAGTTTGCACTTCGATTACTTCCAACGCCTCATCAGAATAATTGGCCAGTTGATGTATCATACCCGCCGGGATATAGGTGGACTCGTTCTGCTTAAGAACTATTTTCTCTTCACCATGAACAATATTTGCCTGACCGTTTACCACTACCCAGTGTTCTGCTCGATACTTATGACGCTGCAAAGAAAGTACTGCACCGGGTTTCAAACTCAGTCGCTTGACCTGGTGGCCTGCGCTTTTTTCAAGCACGGTATAACTACCCCAGGGCCGGAATACACAGCAATGCAGGCTGGCCTCGGTGCGGCCTTGCTTCTGCAGTTGTTTCGCCAGTACACCGATCTCATGACTTTGTCTTCGATCAGCTACCAGAACTGCATCCGAAGTTTCAACAATAACGATATCTTTCAGCCCGGAAGCGACCAGCAGGCGATCATGTGCGTAAAGCAGGCAGTCGCTGGTATCCTGCATCAATACATCACCCTTGCTGGCATTGCCCTGTTCATCCAGCCCCATTTCCTGATGCAGAGCAGACCAGGAACCTACATCATTCCAACCTGCATCCAGCGGTGCCATCACGGCGTTTTTCGTATGCTCCATTACAGCATAATCGATCGACATTGACGGACAACGAGCAAAAGCTTCCTCATCGAAAGCCTGAAAGCTATGAAACTGTTTTTCCCTGTTAGCCCAGGCGAGCTGGCAGTACTGGTAAATATCCGGCTGGTATTGCGCAATCTCATCGAGATAGGTTTTCGCCTGAAATAGAAACATTCCACTGTTCCAGAAATAATCCCCGGCAGCCACATATTCAGCTGCACGAATGCTGTCCGGTTTTTCAACGAAAGCATCAACTTTAAAGGCGCTGTCCGAAAGCTTTTCTGCACAGTGAATATAGCCAAACCCTGTATCAGGACGCTTGGCAGGTATACCAAAAGTAATTAAATTGCCATCCCCTGCCAGGGGCAATACGGTATTTACTGTTCGTCTGAATTCATCGGCATCCCTGATCACATGATCGGCAGCGAGAACCAGGAGCATTGCATCATCAGAACTCTCAAGTGCTGCTAATGCAGCCATAGTGACAGCTGGCGCAGTGTTGCGCCCTACAGGTTCGAGCAGGACTATAGCATCCTGCCAGCCTATCTCAGCCAGCTGCTCCGTAATCATAAAACGGTGCTCACGATTACCAATAACTATCAGCTGCTCAGCCTGGCATAATCCTTCTAGCCTCTGTACTGTTTGCTGCAGCAAGGTCTCGTCGCCCAGCAGTTGATGAAACTGCTTGGGGTAAAACTCACGAGACATAGGCCAAAGGCGAGTGCCTGAACCTCCTGACATAATAACGGGGTAAATCATATTATTCTCCTATTGGCTCCGCTTCTACAACATCGGTTTTGCCTTCCAGTTCACTTCTTTCCTGCTGTGTCATCTCTGGCACCAGCTTTAGTATCAGACTTCTAAGGGCTGCTGTGTCAAAGCTTTCCACAGCCTGGTGAAAATCATCCATTACCCTGGCAAGAGTCTCCCAGTCAGTTTTTCGACTCATCGCCAGCATGACTTTTTTGTGACTTGTATCCGTCAGATCTTCATCTGTATGAAACAACTCCTCATGGAGCTTCTCACCCGGTCGCAAACCGGTAAATTCAATTTGTATATCTTCTCCAGGAATTTTACCGGACAGGCGGATCATCTGCTCAGCGAGATAAAGCACTTTTACTGGTTCTCCCATATCAAGGACAAAAATCTCTCCACCACTTCCCATTACTGTAGTTTGCAATATAAGCCGACAGGCCTCGGAAATAGTCATAAAGTAACGGGTAATATTCTCGTCCGTGACTGTAACTGGACCACCATTTTGTATCTGCTTTCTGAACAGAGGTACAACACTTCCAGCTGAACCTAGTACGTTTCCAAAACGGGTAGTGATAAAGCGGGTGGTAGAACGTTCGTCAAGAGTCTGGCATATGATTTCTGCTACCCGCTTGGTTGCCCCCATTATATTTCCCGGGTTTACAGCCTTGTCCGTCGATACCATCACAAAATCGCTGCAGCCGTAATCATCAGCCAGTCGCGCGACATTCCAGCTGCCGATAATGTTATTCCTCACTGCCTCCCTTACCTTGTTTTCCAGCATTGGAACATGTTTATACGCTGCTGCATGAAAAATCACATCCGGTTGATAACTTTTGAACAGATGTTCCAGCCCGGCTTCATCACAGACGTCACCCAGTTCACAAACCAGCTCAAGCTCCGGCCTCGAATGCTGCAGTTCTTTCTCAATAGAATAAAGATTGTACTCACTCTGATCGAGGATAATTAAACGTTGAATAGCAACACACGTTACCTGACGACACAGCTCAGAACCAATCGATCCCCCGCCACCCGTCACCAGAACAACTTTGTCAGTCAAACGATTTATAATTTCCGTGCGATCGAGTACAACGGGTGCACGGCCGAGTAAATCTTCAATCTGAACTTCCCTGATTTCATTGATACTTACCTTACCACTGACAAGAGATTGCAGTTTCGGCAAGGTTCGGAATGGTAAACCAGACTCCTCACACAGTTCTACTATTCTGCGCATTTGAGTCGAGCTGGCACTGGGCAGTGCCAGCATAATTAGATCGGCATCCCACTGCCCGGCCACACTAGCAGTATTATCAATGGTCGATACCACTCGTATGCCGTGAATTTCCTGCCCCTGCTTGGCCGGATCATCGTCAACAAACGCAACCGGTAGATACGCAAGCGGACGCATACGCAGCAGGTCTCGAACTAGCCCTTCACCGGCAGACCCTGCACCAACGACCAGCACCCGTTCAGCCGTTTCTTTAGCCAGATGGTGATCTTTCAATAACCGGTAACTGAGCCGTGTTCCTCCCAACAGGAAGATAAGCAAAATCGCATCAATAATGAAAACCGAACGGGGAACATACTGTAGACGTGTGAAAAAGAAGATCACAAATGCAGCGATTACAGTTGAAACCAGCACTGCACGGACTATGCGGGTCAGGTCTGGCAGGGAGGCAAACCGCCATATCCCTCGGTATAATCCAAAATAAAAAAAAGTACTGCCCTGGATAAGCAACATGACGGGCAATAAATGAAGCGCTCTTTCAAATAAAAGATCAGGATATTCTCCTATCTTGTAACGTATCCAGTACGCCAGCAGCCAGGCAATCGGTATCATGATTAGATCATGCGTGAGGGCTGCCCATCGGGTCTTAAGCAACCTCAGTGATACGCTGATTTTTGACAAGTGTTGTCCCCGCAATTCTTTACTGGCTATTGATACGACTGAATCGCGAGTTTATCAGAAACATCAATGAGATAAGTATAGTCATTGTTACGACTATTGCTGTAGGCGCATTCACCAGGCCAACAATTAACAGGCTTGCCAGCACTGAAAAAATGATATTTATCATCATCACTGCCAAACTCACCTGTGAGTGGCTGAAGCCGGATTGTACCGCGCGTTGATAGTAATGCGAACGATGTGCCTGCCACCATTTTTCCCCATTAATCATCCTGCGCAATAAAGTAACACTGGAGTCAGCAAGATAGACTGAGTAGAGGATGAGAAAAGCCAGGAAGGGAATTTTCAGGCCTGTTGTGCCAATAATGGCAATAATGGCAAAGAAAGCACCCAGTGCAAGACTGCCGACGTCTCCCATGAAGATTTTTGCCGGTGACCAGTTCCAGCGTAAAAAACCCACTGCTGCACCGGCTACTGCAATACAGATTATGGCAATACTGGTTGCACCTGACATCGCGAACCAGTATGAAGTTGTTGCACCCAGGATTAGCGATTCAACCGCAGATATTCCATCAATACCATCCATAAAGTTAAATAAATTAGCCATCCATGCTACCCATAAAATACTGAGTAACAGAATTATTATTGTATTGAGTGACAATGCCCATTCAGGTACATGCAGCAGAAATAAATAACCACAGGCTAACGCCGCAATCAGCAACTGGACCAGAAACCTGATTGAGGCAGGTAAATCATGCTTGTCATCCTGCCAGCCCAGTACAGCAAATGCCAAAGTAGCAAGTAAAAGACAGGCCAGTATCTGAGTCGGTGCCTGTGGCAGAGAGAGGGAAACCAGACCGGATAGCAACAGTACTGCAACAATGGCCAGGCCACCCCCTCGTGGTGTCGGGATGGTGTGAGAACTGCGGATGTTTGGTATATCCAGCAGGTTTTTTGCCAATGCATACTGCCTGACCCGTGATGTAAATATCCAGGACAATACTATGCTGATGAGAAAAATAAAAAGAATTAGCACGTTCACCAGCTACTGGCGTAAGCAGCCAACTGGGATTGCTGGGCCTGTACCGGATCATACAGCTGCTGATACCAGTGGGCAGTATTACTAATGCCCTGCTCCATCGAGAAAGGCGGTACCCAGCCTAGCGTTTCGCGAACATGTGATGCATTGATCACCAGTGACTGTACAAGCCTGTCGACAGTAGAACGTTCACCACCAACGGCGGCGAGGATCTGCATAACCGGGACAGAGATCGGGAACAGACGAGGTGTGACACCCAGCCCGTCTGCCAGCATATTAATGAGCAGGGGTGTAGAGACACCTTCGCTGTCACTGACAAGAAAAGTCTGGCCGGCTGCATCAGGGTGGATAATCGACAAAGCTAACATATCCACCAGGTTTTCCAGATAGATAAAACTGCGCCGGTTATCGACAGATGCCAGCGGTAAAGGAATACCTTTCTCGACCAGCTTGATTAGCCGCAAAAAATTCGCCTTTACACCCGGACCATAAACCAGCGGTGGACGAACAATGATAGTTTCCATAGATGACGACAAGCCTAAATCACGCAGGATACCTTCTGCAGCGAATTTACTCTTTGCATAACTGCCTTCAGGAAATAGTTCTATAAACTCTGTTACTGATTCATTCTGATGGCTGGATTCACCGTGTACTTTTACACTACTGACATAAACGAAACGTTTGACACCAGCACTGGCAGCCGCGTTGGCCAACTTTCTTGTAACATCAACATTAATTCGTGTGCACTGTTGCCTGGCCTGCTCAGATAGATTTCCTGCTCTTTCATGGACATAACCAGCAAGATGAACAACGGCATCAATCCCCGTAAGCATATTCTGCCAACTATCTACTTCACAGAGATCATCAATTACTATAGGGGTGACATCGTTAGCCAGTTCATATAATTGCCTTTCATCACGAAGCACTGCGAATACTTGACACTCCTGGGCGACCAGGAAACGACATAGCGAAAAACCGATAAACCCCCCTGCACCTGTAACCAGAACTTTTTTTCCTTCAAGGTCAGCAAGTTCAGGCCTGGCCGCCTCAGATGTCTGAGGTATTGAAACAGGCTGGTAGTACGAAGTTTCGAGAAATCCTCTGGGTGTATAGGAAAAATCTTTAACTGCATGAGAATGATCAAAACAGAGATCCTCCTCCATGCGGTCAATCATCGCAGGTGTGACATGACGCAGACCAGGCAATATGGATACCATACTAATCATTGAATTTATCAGTGAGCGATTGACCTTAAACATCCTTTGCTTGCGTCCCACTAGTTCAAACACAAGACTGACCATTTTCGAATAACGCAGTGTTTCACCACCGCTTAGATTATAATCCTGCCGGTAGGTAGCCTCGTTCTGCAGTGCTTTCATACAGGCATCAGCGAGATCGTCTGCATGGACTGGCTGGCGACAACCATTCCCTTCTCCCGCCATAATGAAGCAGCGAAATCGACGAATAAAACTGGCTATAGAAAAGATATTTTTATCCAGGCCACAACCGTAAACCATTGTCGGTCTAAACAGGGTCCATTGCATACCGTGTTTCTCGCATTCTTCTATCAGCCTGTCTTCAGAATCTGCAAGTCTGGAAGCAAGCGTTCTATCTGCGTCACTGCTGGATTTAAGCTTCGTAAAACGACTGGTAGAACTGAAAAATATCAATCGTTTCACGCCCTGACCAGCCATTTCATTCACTCTAGTGGGTAATAACCACAGTGGTGCTAAAGAGATAACGGTTTCTGTTTGGTCCGGTAAAAACAACTCCTGCTCTGATTCGAGATCCAGTTCTTGCCATTCCAGCTCACTGATTGCCGGGTTTTGTACCATTTTCCTGCTTGTCGCTGTCACTGGATGACCAGAATTAATCAATCTGGGGATCAGAAAGTGTCCAACCTGGCTACGGGCGCCCAAAACCAGAATGCGGCCCTTTGGTGAAATCTCGTTCAATCTATACTGCAAAAATGAGGGATCAAGGTTACTCTCAACGGATGAAAATAAGAAACCCTTCGTACGTCTGTATGTTCTACTGAGAAAGGCAGTGAATGTATGGAAAATATGTTGAAAAACAAGCGCAAGGAAGCGGAACCAGACACCCAGTGCAACAACAATCACCAGTGGCCAGGGATAACTGCGCAGGAAAAACTTGTTATAAAAACGCATCATTCCCTTGTGCATGTGCCACATCACCCGCACTGGACGCTGCTTGCTGCTAAAACCCTGGTAGTGCGTCACTTCTATATCTGGGACGAAAAGCACCTTGTAGCCTTTGAGGTTGAATCGCATGCACCAGTCAAGATCTTCACAGTGCAGGAAATAACCTTCATCGAGTGGACCGACATCATCCAGTGCCTTACGGCTGACAAACATCAGAGAACCTGAAATTGCATCAACTGGCACAGGGTTCACAGGTAATGGTTCACTGGACATATCAAAGCCCCGCAACCACTCGGTAGATCGTGTGAAATAAGATAAACCAAGAACACGCACAAATGTACGCCAGGGAGTTGGCACTCTACGACGGCAGCCTTTTTGCTCAGTGCCATCTGGATTCAGAACACGACAGCCGATCATACCTGCCTGTGGTTCGTTCTGAAAAACATCAATTAATCGGCTGATCGTATCAGGCTTGATTAAACAATCAGGATTGAGAAAGAGAATGTAATCTCCTTCTGCCTGCTTCAATGCGACATTATTCGCGCTGGAAAACCCCAGGTTGCTGCCGTTATGTATTACACATAATCTCGGGTCTTCGCCAAACTCATGTTCCAACGATCTTATAGAATCATCTGAAGACGCATTGTCCGAAACAATAATTTTGATCGGTATATTCGAAGTAAAGGCTTGCCTGACTGAACGAGTAAGAAGTTCTCCGCCATTGAAGTTAACGATGATGACGGATACAAGACCTTTTGAGCTCATTTTAGTTTATTCATAACGGTTCAGATAAGGTGAAAAAAAACCATGGGCCATGCTCTTCCTGAGTTTCCCAATATCTACATTTGATTTTTTCTGAATCTGTCTTCTCAGTCGCCAGGCTTGCGGCAGTCCTTTGATTGCATCAAATTTTGACCGCAGGATAACAGAGGATCTACCATGGTAAACAAAAAGCAACACACTAGCCAGATTGTATAACAGGTGCTGTGGTAAATAGATCCAGAACCATGGTGCAGGCATGTTCATTACATATGTCCATACCAGATTACGATGCCCATGATATACCTGAAAATCGCTATGCTTTCCCACCAGAGCCGCGCCCTCGTGTGTTACAACAGCATCAGGAATATATATACAGCGATAACCGAGTAATTGTAACCTGAATCCCAGGTCTATATCTTCCAAATAACAGAAGAATGCTTCATTGAATCCACCGGCCTCCATGAAAACATCTCGACGATAAAGTGCTGCAGCACCTGAAGGAGAAAATATTTCACCCTCACCTCGTTTTACGCCAATGGCTTTCCCATAGTCCCGTCGCCACACTGCACCGGAAGTGTGGTACACATCGCCAGTACCATCCTGTTTATTTTCAGTAGCGGCAAGCATATGGCAACCAAAATAATGAACATCAGGGTGGCTCCTGGCACCGGCAAGAAAGTTTTCTAACCAGTCATGCTGTGCATATGCATCAGGATTAAGTAGAACTATCCATTCCATGCCATTAAGTAGCCTGACAGCACGATTATTCGCAGCTGCAAATCCAGTATTTTCATCAAGTACCAGGATATCTACCTGTGGGTATCTATCATTAATCCTCGCAGCATGAAAATCATCACTGTTATTATCAACAATAAGCACCTTATCAGGCTTACGTGACTGTTTACTCAAAGCATCTAAACACTTTTCCAGATACTGTCCACCATTGTAATTGACAATAATTACAGCAACAGTCTGCGATAATACTTTATTGCCTGCTTCTTTCTCCTCTTTCGCTGACAATGTACCACTACACCTCTACAACATTACCTGGCGCACAACATAGACAGGTTTATTTGTCGCTTCATGGTATGTGCGCGTCATCAATTCACCCAGCAGGCCAAATGTAATGAACTGAAGACCTATAAACATCAGCAAAATAGCAAGCATTAACAAGGGCCGGTCACCCATGGGAATGCCAAAGAAAAATCGCTGAAATGTCATCACCAATGCAATTAGAAACCCCATCACTCCGCTCGCCAATCCAATTCCGCCAAAAAAATGGATCGGTCTGGC
>Ga0316197_10003964_pt1 | contig 10511 bp, 6 predicted proteins | sample OudBiesiAoxic_MG_FD_204939 | JGI IMG/M metagenome (GOLD analysis project Ga0316197, IMG submission 204939) | Coastal sediment microbial communities from Oude Bieten Haven, Netherlands - site A oxic | ecosystem: Environmental > Aquatic > Marine > Coastal > Sediment | place: Netherlands... | reverse complement strand
GGCCGCCCTCCCAAGCTGTCCGGAGACGAATGGAAGCGGCTGCAGAACGACTTGGCACACCCACCTGCCAATTTCGGCTTCGACGGCAATAAGTGGCAGGGGAAATTGCTTCAGACGCACCTCGCCTCGCACTACGGAGTCGATTTCAGTCTCCGGCAATGCCAGCGCCTGCTGAAACAAAATCGCCAGCGCCCCGCCGGCCTGGGCTACAAGGCCGGCAAGACGGAAAATTATGCGGCGGCTGCCAGACGCGCTGGAACAGAGTAGAATATAAGCGGAAGCTGATGTTTTGTGGATCCGGCCGCACCGGCCGGGAGCCATGCGTTGGCAAGCGCGTGCCGTTCATGACGGAGCGCCGCCACTGCACAGCTTTCGGGAACTCAACAACTGCAAGAACCTTTAGCGGAGGGAATAGCGATGAACACGACCCGAAAAACACTGCTGGCCGGTCTGATCGGTGCAGCGGCAATCCTCGCGACCACCAGCGCCAGCGCCTTCTGGGGCGGCAACTGGGGCGGTGGTCCGTGGAACTGGGGTAGCTGGGGCAATAACTGGGGTGGCAACAGCTGGGGCGGCAGCCCCTGGGGCTGGGGCGGAGGACCTGGTTCTTACGGCGGCGGCCCATGGGGTTGGGGTGGCGGCCCGGGCTATTACGGTGGTGGCCCGGGCTATTACGGTGGCGGCTACCCCTACGGCGGCGGCTGGGGCGGCGGTTATCCCTACGGCGGCGGCTATGGTGGCGGCTACGGCAGTCCGTACTATGGTGGCTACACGACCCCGAACTATCGCGGCGGCGCCGCGGCGACCACCAAGAAGGCCGCACCGAAGGCCGCACCGAAGGCCGCGCCGAGCACCGACAAGAAGTAGTCGACTCCACGCAGCAGCCCAAGGAGCGCGCCTTCGGGCGCGCTTTTTTTTCTGTCCCGGCGGATGTCTCGCAAGGGCAGCCCTCCGGATCGCTCGGCGATTGCCCTCAAAGCTTGCATAATCCCCGGCAGATGCGTGAAAACCGACTGACATGAAAGGCGCCGTGGCCGCGGGCCACCCAAAGACTGCCGAGGCGGCGATCCGCCTATATGAACTCGGCGGCAATGCGTTCGACGCGGTACTGGCCGCACTGGCCGCCGCCTGCGTCGTGGAACCCGTACTGACCTCTCTGGGTGGCGGGGGCTTCCTGCTGGCCCGAAGAGAAGGACAGCAGGCGCTACTCTACGATTTCTTCGTGCAAACCCCGCAGCGTCGCCGGGCGGAACCAGATTGCGACTTCTACCCGGTGATCGCCGACTTCGGTACTGCGCAGCAAGAATTCCACATCGGCGCCGCGGCCATCGCCACGCCGGGGACGGTGCGCGGCCTGGTCGGCAGCCATCGGCTGCTCGGCACCCTGCCGTTGCGCGAGATCCTCGCACCGGCGATCGAATATGCGCGAGACGGCGTGGAGGTGAATGCACTGCAGGCCTCCATCTTCAGGATCGTCGCACCGATCTACCGGGCCACACCGGCCGCCGCGGCGCTTTATAACAGCGAGGCACTGCGCGGGGAGGGGGCGACATTCCATCAACCGGAGCTGGCCGACACCCTGGCATGGATCGCCGCCGAAGGCGACACGCCGATGTATCAGGGCGAACTGGCGCAAAGGCTCGCCCGGCTCTGCACGGAGCAGGGCGGCCACCTGGGGGCTGGCGACCTGAGACGATACCGGGTGATCCAGCGTCCCACCCTGCAACACCTGTACCGTGGTCATCGGGTAGCCACCAACCCGGCACCCTCTTCCGGTGGCACACTGATCAATTTTTCCCTCGCGGCACTCGACGGTCATGATCTGGCCACGGCCGGGTTCGGCAGCGCCCGACACTTGAAGACCCTGGCGCACGTGATGGCACACACCAATATCGCCCGCGAGGATGGCCTGCTGACCTGTTCGGAACAACACCGCAGACTGATGGAGTCTTATCGCGCCAGCGTCGCCGGCCACCCGGTCAACAACCGGGGCACAACGCATATCAGCACCATCGACAGCCAGGGCAACAGCGCATCCCTGACCCTTTCCAATGGCGAAGGCAGCGGCCAGTTGCTGCCCGGCACCGGCATCATGCTGAACAACATGCTGGGAGAAGAGGACCTCAATCCCGCCGGCTTCAACCGCTGGCCTTGTGACGTGCGGGTAAGTTCGATGATGGCGCCCACGCTGGCCGAGGATGCGCGGCGCCTGATCGCGATCGGCTCGGGCGGTTCGAACCGGTTACGCACGGCGATCCTCCAGACGCTGAGCAACCTCATTGACTTCGGCATGCGACCCGATCAGGCGGTCAACGCGCCACGGTTGCATTTTGAGCGCGGCCAGTTGGATATCGAACCGGGATTCGGCGAGCCGGCCTTGCGTTCACTGCTTGCCGAGTATCCCGAGCACCGCATCTGGGAATCGCACAATCTGTTCTTCGGCGGAACCCATACCGTGTGCTGGGATGGCAAGACCTTCTCGGGCGCAGGCGACCCCCGCCGCGGCGGCGTGTTCCTGCACAGTTGACACCGCCGCCCATGCGCTGCCGAAGCCGCGCCGTCTTGATAGCCCTCGGGATGACCGGGAACGCCAGGTGCGCGAGCCGTTCGATTCGCAAGGCTGGCGCAGCGACTGTCGGCCGGCGCTGGTTCATTGCGGCCGACGGCTGCGAAACCGCCCAACCCCCAGGGTCTCGGCATTCTGTCTCCACAGATTGCGTGCGTGACGCTGCAGCGGTATCGCGAGCCGCAGGCCAAGCGACTGTGCCGCGGCGAAAAACAGGTCGCGGCGCAGCACCGGCAGCTCCGATCGAAAAGCGAAGTCGATGATGTTGCCGCCCTGGACATGCAGAGATAGCACCTGCCCGTCGAACACTACCGCCAGGGCCTCGGACGCCGAGCGATGTGCCTGGTACTCACTCGCCCACCGATTCACGACCAAGGTGCCACTATCCGACAGGCGTTCGCGGCAGGCGCTCAGAAACGCCTCGGTGGCCTGGCCGGGAAACATGCCTTCAGCGTGGTACAGATCGGCAAACACCGAATCGAACGCCTCGCCCGGCTGCCGCAGATAGGCCTCTGCATCAGAGCACACGGCCAAGAATCGCCCATCGTCCGGTAGCCGAAAATGGGCGCCTGCCACCTCGATCACCGCTGCACGGCGTTCGACCCCGACGATGCGCAGGCCGCGTCCGGCCGCCCGCAGGGCCCGCGCCAGACTGGCGCCGCCCAGGCCGAGCAGCAACAGCCGTCGTGAATCCTCGACCAGCAACAGCGCCAGCATCATGGCCTGGGTGTATACATGCTCCAGGCGTAACGGGTTGGCAAGGTCCAGACAGCTCTGTTCGACTGCATTGCCGAAGGTCAGGTAACGGAACTGCGCGTCCTGGTAGACATGAATTTCGCCCTCGGCGTCGGTACGGCGATGGATGAGTCGACCCAGATCCGGCATCCTAAAATTAGAACCCCTGACCGGCAGGACTGCAAGGCAGTCAGCCGGTATTCATCTATGCAGATACCCGTTCGAGTCCGGACCCACGAGGGACGGTCGTGCCTGCGCGCATCACCAACGGGTATCGCTCCAGGTCCAAGCGCGGCCTGACTCACCGACCCCGGGCGCCCCCTCAGTCGACCAGTTCACCCTCGATCACCGCCCCTTCGTCATCCACGTCCACATTGCTGCCGCGCGAGAAGGTCAGGCCGTCGCCGCTCACGTTGACATGGATCACGTCGCCCGGGCCGAACACCCCGGCCAGGATCTCCTGGGCCAGCGGGTTCTCGAGCTGCTGCTGGATTGCTCGCTTCAACGGCCGTGCGCCGTACACCGGATCGAATCCGGCCTCGCCCAGGCGGTCGAGGGCACCGTGGCTGACCTCGAATCCCATGTCACGCTCGACCAGTCGCTGACGCAGATAGCCGATCTGGATCTCGGTGATTGCGCGGATTTGCTCGCGGCCAAGTGGATGGAATACCACCGCCTCGTCGACCCGGTTGATGAACTCCGGCCGGAAGTGCTGGCCAACGACCTCCATGACCGCAGCCTTCATATCGTCGTAGCGTTCCTCGGTGGCCATCGTCTGGATCAGATCGGACCCCAGGTTCGACGTCATCACGACCACGGTATTGCGGAAATCGACCGTGCGCCCCTGGCCGTCCGTGAGCCGCCCGTCATCCAGCACCTGTAGCAGTACATTGAAGACATCCGGGTGGGCCTTCTCGATCTCGTCCATCAGGATCACGCTGTAAGGCCGGCGGCGCACCGCCTCGGTCAGGTATCCGCCCTCCTCGTAACCGACGTAGCCCGGCGGTGCGCCGATCAGCCGCGCCACCGAGTGCTTCTCCATGAATTCCGACATGTCGATACGGACCATGGCCTCATCGGTGTCGAACAGGAACTCGGCCAGTGCCTTGCACAGCTCGGTCTTGCCGACCCCGGTCGGGCCGAGGAACAGGAATGACCCGTTCGGGCGATTCGGATCGGCCAGCCCCGCACGCGACCGGCGGATCGCATTCGACACGGCAGCGACCGCCTCGCTCTGCCCGACCACGCGCTTGCCCAGCACCGACTCCATGCGCAGCAGCTTGTCCTTCTCGCCCTCCAGCATCTTGGAGACCGGGATCCCGGTCCATTTCGACACGATACCTGCGATCTCTTCTTCGGTTACGTTGTTGCGCAGCAGGTGGGTCTCCTGCTTCTCGACTTGGCTGGCCATGTCGAGCTGCCGCTCCAGCTCGGGGATGCGGCCGTACTGAATCTCGGACATACGCTGAAGGTCACCGGCGCGGCGTGCCGTCTCGAAATCGAGACGCGCCTGCTCCAGGGCCTCCTTCATGTGAGTGGCGCCCTGCACAGCGGCCTTTTCGGATTTCCAGACGTCCTCGAGGTCGGCGAACTCGCGCCCCAGCTCATCGATTTCGGCCTCCAGCGCGGCCAGGCGCTTCTTCGAACCCTCATCCGATTCCTTCTTCAGCGCCTCGCGCTCGATCTTTAGCTGAACCAGCCGGCGATCCAGCTTGTCCATTTCCTCCGGCATGGAATCGATCTCCATGCGGATCTGCGAGGCCGCCTCGTCCATCAGATCGATCGCCTTGTCCGGCAACTGCCGGTCAGTGATGTAGCGGGTCGACAGGGTCGCCGCGGCGACGATCGCCGGGTCGGTGATCTCGACTCCATGGTGCACCTCGTAGCGTTCCTTCAGGCCGCGCAGGATGGCTATCGTATCCTCGACCGTGGGCTCATCGACCAGTACCTTCTGGAAACGGCGCTCCAGCGCGGCGTCTTTCTCGATGTATTTGCGGTACTCGTCCAGCGTGGTAGCGCCGATACAGTGCAGCTCGCCACGCGCCAGCGCCGGCTTCAGCATATTACCGGCGTCCATTGCGCCCTCGGCCTTGCCGGCCCCGACCATGGTGTGGATCTCATCGATGAACAGGATGATCTGGCCTTCCTGTTTGGCCAGGTCGTTGAGCACTGCCTTCAGACGCTCCTCGAACTCGCCACGGAACTTGGCGCCGGCGATCAACGCACCCATGTCGAGCGACAGCAGGCGCTTGCTCTTGAGCCCTTCCGGTACCTCGCCGTTGATGATGCGTTGCGCCAGACCCTCGACGATGGCGGTCTTGCCTACGCCCGGCTCACCGATCAGCACCGGGTTGTTCTTGGTCCGTCGCTGCAGTACCTGGATCGACCGGCGAATCTCGTCGTCACGTCCGATCACCGGGTCGAGCTTGCCCTGCTCAGCGCGTTCGGTCAGGTCGATGGTGTACTTCTCCAGCGCCTGGCGCTGTTCCTCGGCGTTCGGGTCGTCAACCGATTGTCCGCCGCGCAGCTGGTCGATTGCCTTTTCGATCGCACCCTTGCTACCACCCGCCTTGCGCAGCAGTTCACCAGTTGCCCCCTGGTCCTCGACCGCGGCCAGCACGAGTAGCTCGGAGGAGATGTACTGGTCCTTGCGCTGCTGGGCCAGCTTATCGGTCTGGTTGAGTAAGCGGCCCAGATCGTTCGAGATGTGCAACTCGCCTGCCGTGCCCTGCACAGAGGGCAGCCGATCGAGCGACTCGCCGAGCGCAGAACGCAACTGGTTGACGTTCACGTCCGACTGGGCAAGCAGATGGCGCACCGTGCCGCCTTCCTGATCGAGCAGCGCCGTCAACAGGTGGGCCGGCTCGATGAACTGATGGTCGCGCCCTACCGCGAGGCTCTGCGCGTCCGCCAGGGCCATCTGGAATTTGCTAGTCAGTCGATCCATGCGCATGGGAGAAAACTCCGAGAATTTATATGGTTATGCTTGATATGGGGTGGCACGGCCAGAAATCAAGGGCGACAAGTTGGCTCTGGGCCGGGGCCGGCACCCCTCTGCTGGGACAGGTACATACCCGCTGCAACCCGTTAGAATCAGCCCTGGAACTGTACGGGAAACATGCTTAATGCAGCGGCTGCTACTTCTGTTCGCCCAGCGCCCATGGATCTGGCTGTCAATCCTGCTCGCCGCCTCCGTGCTCGCCGCTACCCAGATCTCGCAGTTGCGGGTAAAGATCTCGGCCGACGAGATGCTGGTCATCGACGACCCTGAGCGCATCTATTTCGAAGAGGTCAAGGCGCTCTTTGGCGAGGAGACGGTCGTGCTGTTGGTCGTGGAGGACCGGGAGCTGTTGTCGCCGGAAACCCTGCCGATACTGCAGGGCGTCGTGCAAGACATCGAGTCGCTGCCGTTCGTCGACCGCACCGAGAGCCTGTTCAGTGCGCCCTACCTCAAGAGCGTCGACGGCTTTCTGGACAGGGAGCCCTACCTGGCGACACTGCCGGAAACCCCGGCACAGGGCCAGACCGTGCTGGAGCAGGCACTCAGAAACCCACTGATACGCAATGTGCTGGTTTCGCCGGGCGGCCGCGCGATGGCGGTCGCTATCGTGCTCAAGGAGCGCGACGAGACCCGTGACGACCAGGCGGTCAGCGCCGCGATCGACCGCGCCATCGAACCATTGCGGGCAGTCTACGAGGACGCCTATGCGGTCGGCTTTCCCCAGATACGCGGGGAACTTGCCCAGCGCATCATGGCAGAGCAGACTGCCCTGATGCCGATGGCGGTCGGCGCGCTACTGATCGCCCTGTTCCTGCTACTGCGACAGCTGCTGGACATCCTTACGCCACTGCTCACTGCGGGCATCAGCATTCTGTGGACCTTCGGCCTGATGGGTTGGCTCGAGATCCCGCTCAACGTCGTGACCTCGACCGTACCGATTCTGTTGATCGTCGTCGGGTCGACCGAAGACATCCACCTGTTGGCCGAGTTCAGGCACGCCCAGCGACTGGGCGACGGCACGACGCTCGCAATAAAGCACATGGCGCGCAAGATGGGCCGGACCGTGCTGCTGACTTTCATCACCACCTATGCCGGCTTCTTCTCCGTGGGTCTGAGCGGCATCGAGGTGCTCAGCCAATTCGGCCTGATCGCCTCGACCGGGCTGTTGTTCAACTTCATCGTCACCATCGTGTTTATTCCGGCGGCGCTCGCGCTCGCCGGCCGCTGGCAACTCGACGGCAAGTCACGGCTGTACGACCAGAAGGCGTTCGCCTGGTCGGGTGCCTACTGGCGCTTCCTCAACCGCTACCGCTGGCATGCGATCGTGCTGGTCCTGTTATGTGCCACGATTGCGGCGTTCGGGATACCGCGCATCCAGACCAATCACAACCCGATCGACAGCCTCGGCGAGGATTCGCGGGTCGCGCAGCAGATCGGCCGACTGAACCAGGCATTCGCCGGCCTGGAGTCTTTCTCCGTGGTGATCGAGTCGGGCATCCAGGACACCTTTCTGCACATCCGCTACCTGGAGGAAGTGGTCGATGTCCAACGGTTCATCCAGTCGCTGGACGAGAGCATATCGGTAACCTCATTCGGTGATTACCTGACGCTGCTCAACAATGCCTTCCTGGAGAGCGAGGACGCCGGGCTTCCGGCCACGAACGAAGAGATCGCCGAGCTGATGATCTTTCTCGACCACGCGCGGGTCAGTTCCTATGTGACGGAAGACTACAGCCAGGCGCGCATCACGGTGCGCCACAATATCGCGACAACCGAGCAGCTGCGCGCCATACTGAAACAGATCCGCAGCTATCTGGACGAAAACCTCGATCCCGGGCTGCGCGCGCGCATCACTGGCGACTCCAAGCTGACTTTGTCGGCAACCGCCAGCATGATCTTCGGGCAACTGAAGTCAGTGCTTCTGATACTGACGTTTTTCGTGGTCATCGTCTCGTTTCTGTTCACCGATCTGAGGGTCGGTCTGCTCGCCGCGCTACCGAATGTCTTTCCGGTGATCATCCTGTTTGGGGTAATGGGCTATGCGGGAATACCGCTGAATATCGGCACAACCATGGCCGCCGCTATCGCGATCGGCATCGCGGTGGATGACACCCTGCACTTCATGCTGCGCTACAACCAGGAGCTGCGGAACTCAAAGAGTCAGTCGCTGGCGATGCAGAACACCATCTACGACGAGGCCCTGCCAGTCGTGTCCACCTCGGTGGCACTCAGCGTAGGATTCCTGGTGTTCGCCCAATCCGGCTTTGCACCGGTGGCGCAGTTCGGCCAGCTCAGTGCGCTGGTCATCATTACGGCCCTGCTGGCCGACTTCATCATCACCCCGCTGGCCATGGGTTCCTTGCGCCTGGTCACGCTGTGGGACGTGCTCACCCCCAGGGTGCGTGAGGAGATCATCCCGCACAGCCCGCTGTTTCGTGACATGCGTCCCTGGCAGATCCGAAAATTCGTTCTCTCCAGCACCCTGCAGGACTTCGAGCCGGGGGAGTATGTCTATCGACAGGATGGCGACAGCAAGGCCTTGTACCTTGTGATGAGGGGCGTGGTGGAGATCACGGTGCCGCGGCGCGCCCCTGGCAGCAAGGATCCGGTGGTCGACCAGTTCGGCTCGGGACAGATCTTCGGCGATGTCGCCCTGCTCGCCGACATTCCGCGCAAGACCGATGCCGTCGCATTGACTCACACCACCCTGATGGTGCTGACTCGCGAGGCAATCAACACCGCCACACACTTTCACCCCTTCATCGCCTCGCGCCTGTTCCTGAATCTCGCGCGCGACGTCAGCTGCCGCTGGATCGCATTCATCGGAAGGGTTAAAGAACCGCGGACAAACCTCGCGGAGGAGGACGACAAAAAATGCTAGCTCTATGGTCGCAGCACGAGGCCGGGATAGCGCCGCATGGGCGCAAGAACCACATGGCAAGCGTGATGGTCGTGTGTATGGCCGGCGCGATATCGCTGAGTATCACTTGCGCTGCTGGTGCGCCCAATCCGGGCGTCGGCTGCTTTTTCGCCGAACCCCTGACTGGGCGTCGGGTAACCAGCTACCAGGTCGAATTGGCCACGGGTCGAGAACAGCGCAGCAGTTTCAATGTGCCGAGAGACTGCGAGGCGTTGATCCAGGCAGCGGACGGAGGCTCCGCCTACACCGGTTCCGTAGTCGATCGTCGGCTGTGGCATAAGGTCGAGAGCGACTGTCGTTATCATGGTTTCCTCAATTACCACCCTCTCGAAGACATGCAGGACTATGTCTCGGGCTATGACTTCATGAATGCGAAACTGAGCGACCTGCCAATCGATCGACGCTGCGCACACGATGGCTCGGGCAGCAGACCCGAAGACTGTAACCCGGCGGCGATAGACCCGTTCGGCCTGTTGCGCACCTTCCCTATCACCGAGCCGCCGCAGCACACGACAGATGTCCACAAAGAGACAAACTGTGCGCTGGAAGATGGCCTGTTCCGTGGTCAACTGTATGTCGATGCCGAGGGCGTCCACTGCAATGCAGGCACCGGCGCCCCCAGTCTGCGCCTGGTCGCTGTCGACTTTGCCGACGTCAATGGTGACCAGGTGCTCGACGCGGTACTGCGCTTCATGCCGATCGGGCGAGGCGCCTCCCGCGTGCCACTGACCCTGCCAGTGACCCGTTTCAGCGAATCAGACCCCTTCAGCGCACCGGTGTTCGAAGCCCCGCCGCCCCTGCAGAGACGGTAGCCTGAATGCCACTGACTTTGGCGCTTGCGCCGGGAACTTGCGCTCGCCGCCGTCCGCGGGGATTTTGCCACCGACGCAAGTGCCCGGTCTTTGTAACGCACTACGCGGACCTGGCCGTGGCCGCGCCATCTGGGCGGGAACCCGTCCTCAGCCGCCCTTGCGATAGACCTTGCGTTTGAACAGATCGGTGCGCCGACTGACGACACGGTCGACGAACAGCATGCCGTCCAGGTGATCGATCTCGTGTTGGGCGGCGCGTGCCTCGTAGCCCTCCATGTCGTACTCGAGCGACTGCCCGAAGGCGTCCTTCGCGACCAGGTGGATTCGGGTCGCACGGATCACATTCCCTGTGTAGTCGGGCACCGACAGGCAGCCCTCCCGGCCCATGTCGTAGCCTTCCCAGTGCGTGATCTCAGGATTGACCAGGATCAGGTGGCCGTGATTCGGCACCGGCTTGCGCGTGCCCGTGCAATCGAT
>Ga0316197_10003963_pt1 | contig 10514 bp, 12 predicted proteins | sample OudBiesiAoxic_MG_FD_204939 | JGI IMG/M metagenome (GOLD analysis project Ga0316197, IMG submission 204939) | Coastal sediment microbial communities from Oude Bieten Haven, Netherlands - site A oxic | ecosystem: Environmental > Aquatic > Marine > Coastal > Sediment | place: Netherlands... | reverse complement strand
CGGAGGGAACATGTGGCAGTTGATCGACAGGATTCCGTATACACTTTTGATTCTTTTGGCTGTATTTATGCTGCTGGCGCCGTTTCGGCCCATGCCGCATGTTGTGGAAAAATTGATCATGTTGAAGAATGGTACCCTGAACAGGCCTATCGATATTTTTGATCTTTTTTACCACCTGCTGCCAACCCTACTGCTGGCCCTTAAAGTGTATCGGAACCTATCTCGCTGAAAAACAGTTTTGAACTAAAGTAGTCAAAGTCCGCCGGCCTCTATAATTTTGCCGCTATCAACAAAGGCTTGCAGACTCTCAACGTGCCGTTCTTCTTCGCAGATTATCTTTTTCAGCTCCTGCAGGGGCTGCTCATCTTTGAGAAAAGCCTCGAGCATTTGGTAAAATAAGATCGTATCTTTTTCGAATTCAATGAAGGTATCGACCATTGCATTGACATGGTCGATACGACCAAAATCTACATCATCCAGGGAGAAACTCCGGCCGTTCAGCAGATCGTTGAACAGTTCACGTCCCATCTCGTCGACCACCGGATTCGAAGGCGCCAAAGCAGTCATTTTTTGACGGTTCGAAAACCATTCGGCATGCCTGACTTCCTCGTCTGCTATCCATTCCAGCAGAGAGACGAGGGATGGATCGGAAAGATTTCGTGCAACGCTGCGGTAAGTGGCTTCGCCGTTCTTTTCCAGCATGATAGCCATGTCGAATATTTCTTTGATCGAAAACATTCCTGTCTCCACGATAGTTGAGTTTGCGGGCTGGCGACAACGGGCATTTCCTTTACCATAGCTTAAACGGTAAATGGGTTCAACAGTTGTATTGTCGTGACACATGATTTTGTAACCACACATCAATCGGCTTTCCCGATGTTGACATCGTCAAAAATCCCGTTAACTTATCGTCACCCATGCTATCATAGTGTCCTAAGTTTGGAGTAAAGATGAACATTGTCTATCTAAGCCCCCATTTTCCATCTCATTACTTCCGGTTTTGTCAGCAATTGAGCATGTCCGGCGCCACTGTTCTCGGAATCGGAGATGCCACATATGAAACGCTGAAACCCGAAGTCCGCTCTACATTAACCGAGTACTACAGAGTGGATGACATGCACGATTACGATGCTCTGGTTCGTGCCTGTGGGTTCTTTACACACAAGTACGGCAAAATAGATCGTTTTGAATCGTTAAACGAGTACTGGCTCAGTACCGAAGCCCGCATCCGGGATGATTTCAATATTTTTGGCGTAAAGGCCTGCGATATTGATGACGTCCGTCGCAAATCCCGAATGAAGGAAGTTTTTCGACTTGCCGGTGTACCGGTTGCCAGGGGACGACGGGTGTCTTCCTTCGCTGACGCTTGCGAATTGACCGCCAAGACCGGTTTCCCGATTGTTGTCAAACCCGATGCCGGTGTTGGGGCTTTGAACACGTATCGAATTGAAAATGAAAAGGCGCTGGAATCCCTTTTTAGCTCCGAACCTGCAACCGACCTGATAGCTGAAGAGTTTATCAGCGGTGATTTATTATCTTTCGATGGGCTCACCGATCGTGAAGGGCACCTTGTGTTTTACACCGCGCATGTCTTCAGTCAGGGAATAATGGAAACGGTCAACGAAGACCATCATGTCCATTACTACTCCCTGAGGCAGATTCCGGTAGAACTTGAAAAGGTCGGCCGGGCCGCTGTCGCTGCCTTCGGCCTGAAGGAACGCTTTTTCCATATCGAATTCTTTAAAACACCCGGCAATCGCTATGTGGCGCTTGAAATCAACATGCGACCGCCCGGGGGTTACACCACCGATATGTTCAATTACGCCAATGACATCGACATTTACCACACATGGGCCGAACTGGTGACGCACAACCGGTCAGTACTTGACTACAACCGCTCCTACCACTGCTGTTATGCCAGCCGGAAACAGAGGCATCCTTATCGTCATGATCATGAAGAAGTCATGAACCGCTATGCGGACTTGATGCTTGAGGTCGTCCAAGTGCCCGGTGTTTTCAGCCGAGCGTTGGGAGACATCGGTTACATATTCAGGTCGCCGGACGAACAAGAGGTCCTGGCGGCCGTTGGTTTCATCCAGGATCTGAAACCTGAATGAGGTAGAAAACATGCATGTGGAATACCATCGTTGGTGGAGTCCTCATTTGAGCCGGGGTATGGAGCTTAAAATTTACGGCCACTGGGGTATGCCCTTTATCGCCTTTCCCAGTTCTCGGGGGCGATTCTTCGACTACGAAGGCATGGGGATGATCGATGCCATTTCTAATGCCATCGATACCGGAAAGGTCAAACTTTTCACGGTTGACAGTGTCGACGCCGAATCCTGGTACAACTTCGATATTTCTCCAAAGGAACGTAATGATCGGCATGAGGCCTATGACCGTTACATAATCGAAGAGGTCGTTCCCTTTATACGGTCCCACTGCGGTTCCTCCGGGCAACGGATAATGACCAATGGATGCAGTATGGGCGCTTACCATGCCGTGAACTTTTTTCTCAAACACCCTGACGTGTTCGAAGGGGTGATTGCCTTGAGTGGGCTATACCGCCTGGATCGTAATGAATTCGGCCTGTCCGCCGCCGACCTGCCGGCCGTATATCTTAATTCACCGGTCAGCTATATGAGCCGCCTTGATGACCAGTGGTTTCTGGATTGCTACCGAAAGCGGGCGATTATCGTGTGTGTCGGTCAGGGGGCCTGGGAGCACGAGGCCATTGAGGACACGCGGGCATTGGACACCATTTTGCGCGAAAAATCCGTTCCGGCCTGGATCGATTACTGGGGGTATGATGTCAATCATGACTGGACATGGTGGTACCGGCAGATGAACCATTTTCTTGGACAGCTCTACGGATAAGGTAAGGGCCCTAAAGTAAATCGGGCAAAATCACCGCTACGGCCACTTAGGTTATATCGATGATCGTTTTAATGAATTCTTCCAAAACCCTCGACACAGACGGTCCGGTGCTGACGCGTCGGTATACTATCCCGGAATTCATTGGTGATGCCGAGATGCTTGTTTCAGCGTTGCGGGCGTTCGGACCCGATGCACTGGCCGACTTGATGGGCATTAGCCCCAAACTAGCCCGACTGAACGTTGTACGCTATCAGCAGTGGAACACCCCGTTTAAGTTGAAAAATTCCAGGCAATCGCTGGCAGCGTTCAGGGGGGATGTCTTCGCTGGATTAGCGGTTGAATCATATACTCCTGAGGCGTTCGATTTTGCCCAGTCGCAGGTGCGGATATTATCCGGTCTTTACGGAATCCTTCGTCCGTTAGATCTGATCCAGCCCTATCGGTTGGAAATGTCGGCCCGTCTGGCCACCTCTCGAGGAAACAATCTATATAAATATTGGGGAAATCGGCTCACCGGGGCCCTCAAAGGGCTTTTGCAGGAAGAAAAAACTGCGGTGTTGCTCAACTTAGCGTCGATGGAATATATAAAAGCGATCAAAATGGCCGACTTGAATGTGCGTGTTGTTACACCTATTTTTCAGGAAATCAAGAACGGAAAACCCCGAACCGTCGTCATTTATACCAAGAAGGCCAGAGGCTTGATGTGTGACGCTATCATACGCAAACGGATCGTCGATGTCGAGGATCTGAAAAATTTCGATCGTGCCGGATACCGTTTCAACGACACCCGTTCTTCGGAAAACCGCTTCGTTTTTGAACGGATTGGGTAGACCACTTCCCGCTCCTTTTCGCCTATCTTTATGCTTTTTTTTTGCTGAAATTTATCAAACTCTGCTTTACCCTTCTGATGCCAGCCAGCATTTGTATAGAAAACACCCATAAAATTTTTAAGTTATCCGCAGGTAAAAAGAATTCTTAGAATCTTTATAATATAAATTTCGGTATGTTATGATGCTTCGTTCCGATTGGTATCGTTATTGCCTGTCAACCGAATTCGGATCATTACGTTTTACCCATTAGAGGTCGCACAAAAATTCTCTTTCTGAAGGAGGTAATGATTATGAAGGTGACAACTATCGGAATGTTCATGTGTGTATTGTGTCTCATACTTTCAATTCCATTTGCAGCATTGGCCGAAGGTGCTGATGATCGTTTCGATCGCAGGGGTGATCTTATAGAAGAACGCCTTGATCACAGAGGTGATCGAATCGATAGACGCTTGGACAAACGGGGCGATCAGTTTGAAAACCGGATGAATAATCGGGGTGATAGGATAGAAAACCGAATGGACCGTAAAGGCGATCGCCTTGAAAACCGATATAATAGAAAAGCAGAGAGAGCCAGGGAACATGGACGAAATGGTTTGGCCGATCGTTTGGAGAACAAGGGTGACCGTGTGAACGCGCGCTTGGATCATAAAGGCAACCGCATCGACCACCGACTTGACAACCGTGGCAATCGCGTTGATCGGCGTCTGGATCGTAAAGGCGACCGGATTAATGCCCGCCTCGATCGTCGCGGGAATCGCATCAATCATCGGATGAATCGCCGCGGGAACAGATAACTGAAGGCCGGTTGGTTGGAAACGATGCATGGCATCCTGACTCCTGCAGATGGCGGTTTGAGGCAATAAATGCCGGAAAACGACATGTCATTGGAAGCTTTCCTGATCTCAGTGGAAAAGCGCGCCTACCGAATGGCCCGGATCGCTACCGGCAATACCGACGACGCCCTCGATATTGTCCAGGATGCCATGTTTGCTCTCGTGAGTCGTTATGCCGACAAACCATCGGGGCAGTGGAATCCCCTGTTCTTCCGTATCCTTGTCAACCGGATTCGGGACTGGTATCGACGCCACAAGGTACATCGCTACTGGCGGACTTGGTTGAGATCTATTAGGAAGATCGAGGACGCCGGCGGCGACGATCCTATCGAATCCGTGCCGGATGATAAGGTGCCGAATCCGTCGGAACAATTAATTCTAAGCGATACCGTTGCCGCTCTCGATGCCGCCTTGCGCCGTTTGCCGTTAAGGCAACAACAGGCTTTCCTTCTGAGGGCGTGGGAAGGTCTGAGTGTTCGTGATACAGCCAAAGCAATGAATTGTTCGGAGGGCAGTATTAAAACCCATTACGCGCGAGCCATCGGAACGCTGCGCGACCTTTTGGAGGATCACTGGCATTGAAGGAAAAAATAGGTGAAACTGAAATTCTTGAGCGGATACGGGAAACACTGGAAAAGAGCGTCGACACAATTGACACCGAAACCCAGTACCGGTTGACTCAGGCCCGCAAAAGTGCACTGTCTCCAGGGAGGAGACAGCGGTTCAATCTGTGGCCGAGTTTCAGATTATCCTTTGCCATCTTGTGTGCAGCAACTGTGGTGCTTGTTTTTACGATCTGGTACCAGCCTTCACCTACCGTTCAACCTGTAATCAGCGGAATCGAAGATGTTGAAATTCTTGCGAACACAGATAGTCTGGAATTTTTTGCCGAAATCGATTTTTACTTCTGGTTGGCTGAGGAGGTCGATCACTCGGGTTGAGTGTTTGGCCCTTGTCATAAGCTTGCTAACGGTTTTCTGCCCGTTAGATGGGCAGGGAGACGATCAACAGCCTTTTGGTGATGGTAACCAACGAACTGAAAATGGCCAGGATTCATCCTTGCAAGAGTTGTTGGAGTTTCTCGGGCAGTGGGAAACTGCTGATGGCGAGTGGGTGGATCCAGGCAATCTGGACTGGCTCATCGAGGCAGACCGGGATGTTGAGAACAATGAATAGAAAAACAGATTGCCACCTATTTGGATTATTATTTGCTGCAATGATACTTATGTCAGGCTTACCTGGTAGTGTTGCCGCAGACGGTGTTTCCTGGCATCAATTGGATTCCGATGAGCAAAAGGTGCTGAAACCCTTTGCGGATCGTTGGGCAGATCTTTCTACTCAGCAGCAGGAGAGCCTGCAGAAGGGTGCCCGACGTTGGAGAAAGTTGTCCCCTGAAGAACGCGAGCGGGTGCGTCAACGGCTACACCGTTGGAAAGAAATGTCCCCGGAACAGCGCCAACTGGCGCGAAGGCGGTATGAGAAATTTCGTCGTCTGGCGCCCGAAGAACAGGATCGCCTGCGGCGGATGCAGAAATGGTTTAACAATCTCCCCCCAGAGAAAAGGAAGGCGTTACGAGAACGATGGCGCGACTTACCAGCCGAGCGAAGGCAGGAAATAAGGCACCGCTGGCAAGGTTTAACGCCCGACGAACGCAAAGAGATGCGTCAGCGATGGCAACATATGAGCCCTGAGGATCGCAGAAAAGCACGCGAGCGATGGCAGAAACTGACGCCCCAGGAACGAAGGGAGGCCATTCAACGCCGGCAGTCCGGCCGCAAATGAGAATTAATTTTCTATGGGCAAGACCGCAGCCGGAAACCTGCGGAGAACACCGCACAGAGGAATAAAGGCCATTTATGGATGGCACTATCTATCGGATATACCCCCACTCTTGCAAACGCTGGTAGGCGTACTGAGCCTCTTTGCCTTGCTGGGTCATCTGTATGTAACGATAATAGTAGTTTGCCGCATCGTCGCGTTTGCCCATCCCTTCCATGGCATATCCCTTGAAAAAGATGGTTTTGGGTGATCCGGGAAGCAATTTGTCGTATTGATCGAAATCCGAATAGGCGGCTTCGAAATTTTTTGTTTTAAGGTTCACAATCCCGCTGATTTGCCAGGACTGGGCCTCTCCTGGGTAGACTTTTTTGGCCCGCGTGGTATATCGTTGGGTCTTGGCCCAATCTTCCTTTAAAAACTGACACTTGGACATCATCACCAGAGCCGTATAATCATTGGGTGCTATCTTCAGAGCCCGGTTGAATTGGCTCTCGGCCTCTTTATGTTTCTTGCTCATGAGTTCTTTCTCGCCCTTTTGCATGGCATCGATGGCCCCCTCGATCCGGCGCAGACCGGATATGTTGTCCATGTAACGTTCGCGATAAAGCGGTTTATTCCGATCGGATTTGTAACGGTTCTGTACGTTTTCAACGGCCGTCTGGTAGCGCTCAGCGCTCATGGGATGGGTCGCGAACATCAGTTCGATGGCACTGTGGTTAGACTTGGACTGGCTGTTGAGCATATCCATCAATCCCACAAAACCGTCGGCACCGTAACCGCTGCCCACCATATATTCCAACCCCAGGGCGTCGGCTTCCCGTTCATTGTCCCTGCTGTAAGAGGCGAGCAGGGCGCCGGCGCTTATCATTCCCAATTGTGATGTCAATTGGCCGGCGCCTGATCCCAATGTTGCACCGGTGGCGACTGTCAGTCCGCCGATAACGGCCTGGGTCAACGTGCCTTTGGACATTTGCTGGGCCGTATGGCGAGCGTTTACGTGACCGAGTTCGTGTCCCATCAGAGCGGCCAGTTCAGCCTCGTTGTCAATACTCAGAAGAATTCCGCGTGTAATCGCGATGCTTCCGCCCGGAAAGGCATAGGCATTGATATACGTGGCGTTGACCACCTGGAAGGAATAAGGCATTTGCGGTCTATGGGTTTGCCCGGTCATGCGTTTGCCGGTTTTCTGGATATAGGCACTGAGCGCCGGGTCTTGGACCTTGCCATAATCGGTTGAGAACTGAACCGGTGAATAATTTTTGTCGATTTCGATTTCCTGCTGCTCGGACATGAGCATCAACTGGGATTTCCCCGTTACCGGGTTGGTTGCGCATCCGACCACCACGCCCGCTGTTGCCATCGATGTGAGCCAGAGGAACTCGCGCCGCGTCACGCCATGATTTTTTCGTCCTAGCTGATATTTTTTCTTCATAATGCCTCCCTGGACCGATGATTGACCATTTCCCGCATCAAAGATTCAATCCGCAGATGGCCCTTACCATAGCTGATTTGAAGACTGTGATCAAAGGTATTTTCGCAAACGGCGGCCCTGGTGACAGCCTGTGGTTTATACACAAGAGGCGTGATTATAGAAGAACTGGATGGTACTTGAAACGGCCAGGATGCTGTTGAAGCAACCTTGTCCCACCTCGGTGCAAAAGGAATATTTCTTGACCCCAATCATTTGAAATTATATAATAAATATCGTTTCAGCCTAAAGGCAAACCACTTGAAAAAGTGGGGCGCAAAACCACCGGCCTAAATCTGAGCGATCCGGACAAGGCGGCAGGGTTGCCTGGCTCATTGCCCTCCTGAGATGTTTCAGTGAAACCCTGCCCGATTAATGCCTTCTTTTGTATTGCGAAAACAGGCAGAGAGACGTGCCGGAAGGATTGCTCGGTTCGGTTGTGCCGCCCACGCGCTTCAGCAAAGATATTTAACACAGGCGGACTGCCGAGTCCGTTTAGTTACAGAAGGCCACAAGGATGCCAATCCGCCGGCTGCGGGAAGGGAGGTTTCTACAGTGATTCAAACTGGCCTGATTCTGGTTGCTCTCTGTTGTGTCGTTGTATACGTCATGATGAAACGGGGTGAACTGCCGCGATTGTCAAAAGGCAACAGCGGGGCGAATCCCTATGAACGCGCCCGCCAGCTTTTGTCGTCAACCCATGCGGCGTTTTTTGACTTACTGGAACAAGCACTCGATGATCGTTACCGGGTATTCGGAAATGTTCGTTTGACAGATGTTGTCGACATTAGATCCGATTTAAATCGAAAGCAACGGCAATCGGCGTTGAAACGCCTTCCACCGTTCCGACTCGACTTTGTCATTTGTGAAAAGGAGAACGCCTCTATTGTTGGTGCCGTTATGGTCGAGGAAGGTGAAACCGAACCCGGCGGGGTACGTGCGCAACAGGAGACGGCTCTTGACGGATTCCTTGCTACCGTGGGAATTCCTATTGCCCGACTTTCCGGCAAGAGGGATTACAGTATCGAAGACCTCAGGATCGAGGTTTCCCGCGCACTCTTTCTAAAATGGAAGGACGGTGTTCCGGCAAGCGGGACGGAAGGTACTGCTAAACCACTCGAGAAAAACGACATCCCATATGGTGTCTGCCCGGCTTGCGGCCTGCCCTTTGTCAAACGCATCGCCCGCAAAGGAACCTATGCCGGTAAAGTTTTTTTGACGTGTTCAAACTATCCCGAATGCAAGCACGTGCAGCTGATAAAAGACAAATCCGCTTTAATGAAAGCACAAAACCTCATGTAAATATCGCCGCTGCCATTTTGCAGAGACAGTTGACCTAATGCTCATGTAACTTGTGGACATCACCACCGTTCAATAAAACAGGCTTCGCTGCGAAGAGCAATCTGTCTCGATCAGGCTGTCTAGGTTGCGGGACAAATGCTGAACATACCAAACACCAAAGCCAGTAAGGGTGCAGTTTCAAGGAGTATTCCATGACGATTAAGGAACACGAGTACGTTCGGCAAACGCTTGAGCGTTATACCAACTGTCCACTGGAGGAGTATTGCGAGTTCGTGCTCATCACCAATTTCAAAGCGTACATCAAACGCTTTCATGAAAAAGCCGGCGGAAAATACTCCGAGGGCAATTTTCGCGTGGTTAACGCCCCGGATCAGAACTGCACCATGATCGACTTCGGGATCGGCTCACCCCAAGCCGCTCTGGTAATCAACTGTCTGGCTTACCTCGACAAGTTGAAAGCCGTCATCATGCTCGGTATGTGCGGTGGAATCGACGACATCCTGGAATTAGGGGATTTTCTTATCCCTTCTGCGGCCATCCGGGGGGAAGGGACCAGCCGCCATTATCTGCCGGCGGAGTTTCCAGCGATTCCGGCTTCATCCGTCAACCTTTACTGTATCGGGGCTGTGCGAAAGTCCTTTTCGACCCCCCGCTGCGGAATTGTATATACCACCGACCGGCGGCTGTGGGAATTTGACGCGGGCTTTGTCGAATATCTAAGAAAGCAGCGTATTCTGGCTATTGATATGGAACTGGCGACCCTATTTTCAGTGGCCTACCGTTACGAAGTGCCCATCGGTTCAATCATGCTGGTTTCCGATATGCCGCTACAGAGAAGAGGGATCAAAGACCGCAGAAAGCAGGAAGAGGTCTATACCAATCACATGGACAGCCATCTTGACTTGGGTATCGATGCGGTAAAAACCATGCAGGGCAATTGGGGCGAAGTCATGAAAAGGCTCCACAGTGAATGGTAGGGAGTTTTACGTTTTTCGGACGCCCGCGCCTACTGCGGTTCGCTGTAGGCCGACAGTCACTTGAAATCGCTTAAGCCCGCATTTTTTGCTAAGGCAGGTGATCGGGGGCGCAGCTGATAAATTTCACTATTCTTGCGGATTCGTCGTCACACGATCCATTTTTGCAGCTGATTTCAACCAAACATCTTCGAGCCGTTTTTCGACCGGCTCCTTTTTTGTTTCCCTGTCGTACCAGCCCCCCAAAATATCCCGTTCGGTAAGATGGTCCAGCGTCGTGTAATTTCTGGTACTGATTACGACTTTGCCACTGATTAGGGACTGAATAAGCGAAAATCGACCATATCTTTTTGGGTTTCCCTTGATAGCAGAATCTGTTGTTCCTAATCATTTATAGTGGTTGTCAAAAAAACGGTCCGTTATTCGAACGTTTTTTTCTACAACCACTTA
>Ga0316197_10003962_pt1 | contig 10515 bp, 8 predicted proteins | sample OudBiesiAoxic_MG_FD_204939 | JGI IMG/M metagenome (GOLD analysis project Ga0316197, IMG submission 204939) | Coastal sediment microbial communities from Oude Bieten Haven, Netherlands - site A oxic | ecosystem: Environmental > Aquatic > Marine > Coastal > Sediment | place: Netherlands... | reverse complement strand
CCGCGACAGCACCGAATTTGTCTACCTTGGCGACGCGTCCCTGATCCAGCGTCCCGACTGGCAAGCAAAAGATATGGCGGCGCAGTTTCACCACTATGTCCACATGCGCGACAACCCGGCAGGTCTGCATCGCGAGCTTTGGTACCACGAACAGGGTGATCGGTCGTGGCTGGTGGTCACGCGTGACACGCTCACCCATGAGATCACGAAAGTAGAACTTGCCCGCGATGTGGCGCGCGCAGAAGGGCGGTCGGTATGAGCCAGAAAAATCGTTTGGACGGCGGCTTGATCGACCGGTCCGAGACCTATTCCTTCCGCTTCGACAGCAAGTATCACAAGGGTCACAAGGGCGACACCTTGGCCTCCGCCCTGCTCGCCAACGGCGTACGGCTCATGGGCCGGTCGTTCAAATACCACCGCCCGCGCGGCGTGATGACCGCCGGGTCCGAGGAACCGAACGCGATTGTCGAACTGCGCGAGGGCGCGCGGAAAGAACCCAACACGCGTGCCACAACGGCAGAGCTGTTTGATGGGTTGCGGGCCGAGTCGCAAAACCGTTGGCCCTCACTCGCGTTCGACGCGATGGCGGTCAACGATCTGCTGTCGCCGTTCCTGACCGCAGGCTTCTACTACAAGACCTTCATGTGGCCTGCCGCTTTTTGGGAAAAGCTTTATGAGCCGATTATTCGCCGCGCGGCGGGTCTAGGGTCGCTCAGCACGCAAGACGATCCCGACAGCTACGACAAGGGCTTCCTGCATTGCGATATTCTGGTCATTGGTGGTGGTCCTGCCGGTCTGGCTGCCGCTCTGACCGCCGGGGAAAGTGGCGCGCGGGTGATCTTGGCGGATGAGGATTTCCTGATTGGCGGACGACTGAACCTTGAAACCTATGTCTTGGGCGAGACATCCGGCACAGATTGGGCGTGCGAGACCACCGCACGGCTGGCAGCAATGCCAAACGTCCGGGTCATGCCAAGAACCACCGTTATCGGCGCATTCGATCACGGGATTTATGGCGCCGTTGAACGTGTCAGTGACCACCTGAAAGTACCTGAGGACGGCAAGCCACGTCAGATCCTCTGGCGCGTCTATTCCAAGCGCGCGATCTTATGCGCAGGCGCCACCGAACGCCCCATTGTTTTTGAGAACAACGACCGCCCCGGCATCATGCAGGCAAGCGCGATCCGCGCCTATGCGAACCGCTGGGCCACTACACCTGCCCGCCAGGTTGCGATCTTTACCAACAACGATGACGGCCACCGCACCGCGACCGATCTGGTGGCCAAAGGTGTTGAGGTCGTGTCGGTCATTGACGCCCGCATTGATGCGCCAACTTCATCAGACTACGACGTCATTGCGGGTGGTGTGATCGACCAGACATGGGGGCGGCTTGGCCTAACCCAGATCGAAGTGAAGATGCCCAGGGGTGGCATTCGTCGGATCAAATGCGGCGCTTTGGGTGTGTCGGGCGGGTGGAACCCCAACGTGCATCTGACCTGCCACCAACGCAGACGACCCGTTTGGAACGAGGCCCTGTCTGCCTTTGTTCCCGGCGGCACAATGCCCGTAGGCATGTCCGTCTCGGGGGCCGCCAATGGTGTGTTTTCGACCCATGGTGCGTTGACGTCTGGCGCTGAAGCCGCCAAGGCGGCACTAAGTGACCTTGGAATGACCGCCAAGTCCCCGTCTCTGCCAAAGGCCGAAGACGCCCCGGTCAACATCACCCCTTTCTGGCATGTCAAAACCGCCAAGCGCGCGTGGGTTGACCAGCAGAACGATGTCACCTCCAAGGACATCAAGCTCGCGCATCAGGAAAACTTTCGATCCGTCGAACACCTCAAACGCTACACGACGCTGGGCATGGCGACCGATCAGGGCAAGACATCGAACATCGCGGGCCTCGCCATCATGGCCGAGGTTGCGGGAAAGTCGATCCCGGAGGTTGGCACGACGATCTTCCGGCCTCCCTACACACCGACCGCGATGGGCGTCTTTGCTGGCCGCGCGTGGGGCACGGCAACTCGGCCGACCCGCCTAACGCCTTCCCACAAATGGGCCGAGGAGCAAGGCGCGGTGTTCACCGAAGCGGGTTTGTGGCTTCGCGCGCAATGGTATCCCAAGCCGGGCGAGAAGAATTGGCGCGAAAGCTGCGACAGAGAGGTGCTGCAAACCCGCAGATCAGTGGGCATCTGCGACGTGACCTCTCTTGGCAAGATCGACGTGCAAGGCAAGGATGCAGCCGCATTCCTGAACAAGGTCTACTGCAACGGGTTTGCCAAGCTGGCCATCGGCAAAGTGCGGTATGGTCTGATGCTGCGCGAAGACGGGATGGTCATGGATGACGGCACTGCCGCCCGCATGGCCGATGACCATTTCGTGGTCACGACAACGACGGCGCATGCTGTTGGCGTCTATCGCCACATGGAATTCGTGCACCAATGCCTGTGGCCGGACATGGACGTGCAGATCATTTCCACAACCGACGCGTGGGCGCAATTCGCAGTAGCCGGTCCCAATTCCCGCGCACTTTTGTACAAGATCGTGGATGCGGAATTTGATCTGTCGAACGAGGCATTTCCATTCATGGCCTGTAGCGAGGTCACCATCTGCGGCGGCCTGCGCGCGCGGTTGTTCCGCATCTCGTTCTCTGGCGAACTGGCCTACGAAATCGCAGTGCCCACCCGCTATGGAGACGCGTTGATCCGCAGGTTGATGGCGGCGGGTGAGGAGTTCGACGTTGTCCCCTACGGTCTTGAGGCGCTAAATGTCATGCGCATCGAAAAGGGCCACGCCACGGCGAACGAATTGAACGGCACCACCACCGCGCTAAACCTTGGGATGGGGCGGATGGTGTCTAAGGTGAAAGATTCGATTGGCTCCATCATGTCGGAACGTCCGGGTTTGAACGAAGACGACACGCTCAAGCTGGTTGGCCTGAAACCGGTAAACCCGGACCACCAGGTTCCCGCCGGTGCGCATCTGATGACCAAAGGTGCCAAAGTGAACGCCGTCAACGATCAGGGCTACGTGACGTCCGCCTGCTATTCCCCGAACCTTGGTCACCACATCGCGCTTGGGTTCCTGAGAACCGGCGATGCGCGGATGGGTGAGGTGATCCGGCTGGTCAGCCCCTTGATGGGCGTGGATCACGATGTCGAAGTCGTCAGCGCCCATTTCCTTGATCCGGAAGGAGACCGCCTCCGTGCATGATCTGGCCCCGATACACGCCCTTGGTGGTGCTGACCGGCGTAGTGACACCGAAGGAGATGTCACACTGACCGAAAACCTTGGCCTGGCTCTGGCCTCTGTCGCGGCACGACGTGGGCACGAGGCTGCCTGCCGAGCCCATCTCGGAGCGTTGCTGGAGGGTGCAGCCCCGGAACCGGGCAAGACCGTTCTGCACGATCCCGAAGCATCGTTCTGGATGGGGCCGGACCAGTGGATGGTTGGTGCCCTCTTTGAAAGCCACGAGGATTTGGCCGTCCAACTGAAAGCGCGCTTTGAAGAGACCGCGTCGATCACGGAACAGACCGATGGCTGGGTGTGTTTCGACATGCGCGGTGACGGGGTTGAGGCCGTCATGCAGCTGTGCTGCAATCTCGACATCGAGCAGATGCAGATCGGCGATGCGACGCGCACCACGATCCATTACATCGGCGTCTATGTCCTGCGCAGAGACCCTGCAAATTGGTTGCGGATATTAGGTCCTCGTTCATCTGCCGGGTCGCTGCACCATGCTTTGACCGCTGCGATGAAGGCGGCGCTATAAGCCAAGCTGCACGATAGTCCCACATCGGTGCGGCCATCGCGTGGCGGCTTCGCCTTGATTTCGCACGGTAGGTCGCTCTACCACTGACGCATGACCAAGCTCACCCAAAACCCCCACAAGACGACAGGCACTTTTTCCAATGTGCTCGAAGTCGCCATTGGGCGCGAAGTGCGAGGTTTCAGGAAGCAACAGAAAATGACCGTCGCGGACTTGTCCAAAGTGACGGGACTGTCTGTCGGCATGTTATCCAAAATAGAGAACGGCAATACCTCGCCATCCCTGACGACACTGCAAACCCTTGCTAATGCCCTGTCCGTACCGCTCACCGCGTTCCTCAAAGGCTTCGAGGAACGACGCGAGGTCGTTCACACCAAGGCGGGCGAAGGTCTGACCATCGACCGCGAAGGCACACGCGCTGGGCATCAGTACAACCTGCTAGGCCATATCGGCGCGAACCGCAGCGGGGTGATCGTAGAACCGTACCTGATCGTCCTGACCTCGGAATCCGACACGTTCGAGACGTTCCAACATGACGGGATCGAGACAATCTACATGCTCGAAGGGGCGGTCGATTACCGGCATGGATCGCAAGTGTATCCGTTACGTCCTGGTGACACGCTCTTTTTCGAAGCTGATGCCCCGCACGGCCCTGAAACGCTTGTAGCACTTCCATCTCGATATTTGTCGATCATCAGCTATCCGCAGGCATAATTTTTATTCCTTTAGTGAAAATTTTATTCTTCTTATTGCGGAAACCGTTCAATACTGCTACCCCTCGATCAACACCTGAAACCTCGGCTTTGCAGAAGGAACGCGCGGATGTGTGGGATTGTCGGGCTATTCCTGAAGGATCGGTCACTTGAGCCTAAGCTGGGCGCGATGCTGACTCACATGCTGATCACGATGACAGATCGCGGCCCCGACAGTGCGGGTATCGCGATCTACGGCGAGGATCGCCCAGCAGTGTCCAAGCTGACCGTCCAATCCGAGACCCCGGATCAGGCGTTCGCAACGTTGGAAGATGACCTGAGCACTGCATTGGGCGGCCCGGTCACGTTGCGCCGCAAAGACACACATGCAGTTCTGGAAATTCCACGCGGCCAGATCACCCCGACCCGCGCGGCACTAGAGATGATTGACCCCACCCTGCGCGTTATGTCCTCGGGCGATACCGTCGAGATCTACAAGGAAGTTGGCCTGCCGAAAGACGTCGCCGACCGCTTTGACCTGCGCGCGATGGCTGGCACGCATGGGATCGGCCATACGCGTATGGCCACAGAATCGGCGGTGACAACGCTGGGTGCGCATCCGTTCAACACAGGTCCAGATCAATGCCTTGTGCACAACGGATCGCTGTCCAACCACAATTCTCTGCGTCGAAAACTGCGTCGCGAGGGCATCCATATCGAGACAGAAAACGACACCGAAGTGGGCGCGGCCTACCTAACATGGCGGATGCAGAACGGGGCGACTTTGGGGGAAGCATTAGAAAGCTCTCTCAATGATCTTGACGGATTCTTCACTTTCCTTGTCGGCACCAAAGACGGCTTTGGCGTTGTCCGTGACCCGATTGCGTGCAAGCCCGCCGTGATGGCCGAAACCGATCAATATGTGGCCTTTGGCAGCGAATACCGCGCCTTGGTGAACCTGCCCGGAATCGACCTTGCCCGCGTCTGGGAACCCGAACCCGCCACTGTGTATTTCTGGAGCCACGCAGACACGTCAACCCCAACCGAAAAGGCGGCGTAAGATGCAGACGATCGATATGGACAGTACCGCCCGGCGCGACCTGAACGCGACCTTGCAGGCACAGGCCGAGGCGACGAACCAAACCGCTTGGGAGATCGTGAACCCCAAGGGCAGCCACGCGATTGCCGTCGGGTTGGACGCGCCAATTGAGGTCACGGTGAAAGGCTCTACCGGGTACTACTGCGCTGGGATGAACAAACAGGCGACGGTGCATGTCGCAGGCTCTGCCGGGCCAGGCGTGGCCGAAAACATGATGTCGGGAACCGTCGTCATCGACGGCGACGCCTCGCAATACGCGGGCGCAACCGGTAATGGCGGGACGCTCATCATCAAGGGCAACGCCTCATCCCGCTGCGGGATTTCGATGAAGGGAATCGACATTATCGTGCATGGAAACGTGGGGCATATGTCGGCCTTCATGGCGCAGTCAGGCAACCTTGTTGTCTGCGGCGATGCTGGAGATGCATTGGGCGATTCTATCTACGAAGCACGGTTGTTTGTGCGCGGATCAGTGAAATCACTGGGCGCGGATTGTATCGAGAAAGAAATGCGGCCCGAGCATCTTTCGATGCTCACAGAACTGTTGGCGCGCGGAGGATGTGATGCCAATGCGGAAGAGTTCAAACGGTACGGTTCAGCCCGTAAACTGTACAACTTCAACATCGACAACGCGTATTGAGGGCCCGACAGATGAAAAATGACCGCAGCAGCGCCCCGCACACCCTGCCGATCCAATCGGCCACCTTCAGCCAAGGCGTCAACGCTGAAATCCGACGCGCGGCGGCAACCGGGATTTACGACATCCGGGGCGGCGGCGCGAAACGCAAAGTCCCACATTTCGACGACCTCCTCTTCCTCGGCGCGTCAATCTCCCGCTATCCGCTCGAAGGCTATCGCGAAGCGTGTGATACATCCGTGACGCTCGGCACGCGATTTGCCAAGAACCCCATCACCCTCGACATTCCGATCACCATCGCGGGGATGAGCTTTGGTGCATTGTCCGGGTCCGCAAAAGAGGCTTTGGGCCGGGGCGCAACGCTGGCCGGAACCTCTACCACGACAGGTGACGGTGGCATGACCGTCGAAGAACGCGGGCATTCCAAGACGCTGGTCTATCAATACCTGCCCTCTCGCTACGGAATGAACCCCGACGACCTGCGCAAGGCGGATGCGATCGAAGTGGTTGTCGGCCAAGGTGCTAAACCCGGTGGAGGTGGTATGCTCTTGGGGCAAAAGATCACCGACCGGGTGGCGGAAATGCGCAACTTGCCCAAGGGCATTGATCAACGCTCTGCCTGTCGCCATCCGGATTGGACTGGGCCGGATGACCTCGAGATCAAGATCCTCGAACTGCGTGAGATCACGGCCTGGAAAGTGCCGATCTACGTCAAGATCGGCGGCGCGCGGCCTTACTTCGACACGACACTGGCCGTGAAGGCCGGGGCGGATGTGGTTGTGCTGGACGGCATGCAAGGTGGCACAGCAGCGACGCAGGATGTGTTTATCGAAAACGTAGGGCAGCCGATCCTCGCGTGCATCCGAGAAGCGGTTCGTGCGCTTGAAGATTTGGGGATGCACCGCGAGGTGCAGTTGATCGTTTCGGGCGGAGTGCGCACCGGCGCCGACGTGGCAAAGTGCATGGCGCTTGGCGCAGATGCTGTTTCTATTGGCACTGCCGCGTTGATCGCCTTGGGCGACAACGACCCACGTTGGGAAGCGGAATATCAAGCGCTTGGCACAACGGCCGGGGCCTATGATGATTGGCACGAAGGCAACGATCCCGCTGGCATCAGCACGCAGAACCCCGAACTTGAGGCGCGTCTCGACCCGGTTGAAGGTGGGCGGCGGCTCAACAACTATCTCAAGGTGATGACGCTGGAAGCTCAGACAATTGCCCGCGCCTGTGGCAAGAACAAGCTGCACAATCTGGAGCCGGAGGATTTGTGTGCATTGACGATGGAATCCGCCGCGATGGCGCGAGTGCCACTGGCCGGAACGGCTTGGTGGCCCGGCAAGCAAGGGACAAACTTTTGACAACTGAGCTGTGCGGAATAAAGACCGAAGGCTGCCGTACATCGCTGGGCCTCCGCCCGGCCCGGCGATTTGGTGAGTATCACGCGCAAGGAATGGACGGCGCAGATTGGGCAGACATAGAGCGTGCAGACCAAAAGTAGCATCGCCGCACCGCAGCCCAGCGCTCCGCGGCAATGCTGCCAACGACAGACAGGGAAAACACCATGACCACAGACCTCGCCAAATTTGCAGCCAACAACGGTGTCAAATACTTCATGATCTCTTTCACTGACCTCTTCGGTGGCCAGCGCGCCAAGCTAGTTCCGGCTCAGGCGATTGCAGAGATGCAGAAGGACGGCGCGGGGTTTGCGGGGTTTGCCACATGGCTCGACATGACGCCTGCGCACCCTGATATGCTGGCTGTGCCGGACGCGTCCTCAGTCATCCAACTGCCATGGAAGCCCGAGGTCGCATGGGTCGCCGCGAATTGCGTCATGGAGGGCGAAGACGTCGCCCAGGCCCCACGCAACGTGCTGCGCCGTTTGATTGACGAGGCGGCGGCAGAAGGTCTGTACGTCAAGACAGGTGTCGAGGCAGAGTTCTTCTTGCTCACTCCCGAAGGTGATCAGATCAGCGATCCGTTCGATACCGCTGAAAAGCCCTGCTACGATCAACAGGCGGTGATGCGCCGTTATGACGTGGTGCGCGAGATTTGCGATTACATGCTCGATCTGGGCTGGGGGCCGTACCAGAACGACCATGAAGACGCGAATGGCCAGTTCGAAATGAATTGGGAATTCGACGATGTGTTGAAGACCGCAGACAAACACTCGTTCTTCAAATTCATGACCAAATCGATAGCCGAAAAACACGGCTACCGCGCGACGTTCATGCCAAAGCCCGTCGAGGGCTTGACCGGCAACGGATGTCACGCGCATGTCTCGGTCTGGGACGCGCCGGGATCAAACGCCAAAACCAACGTGTTCGAAGGCGAAGGCGAAGGCCAGACCGGAGAGGTGGGCCTGTCGGAGCGCGGCAAGCACTTCCTTGGTGGGATCATGAAACATGCCAGTGCGCTGGCCGCGATCACCAATCCGACGGTGAACAGCTATAAACGCATCAACGCGCCCCGCACGATGTCTGGGGCCACATGGGCTCCGAACACTGTCACATGGACCGGCAACAACCGAACACACATGGTGCGTGTCCCCGGACCCGGGCGCTTTGAATTGCGGTTGGCAGACGGAGCGGCGAATCCGTATCTTCTGCAAGCGGTAATTATCGCGGCGGGGCTATCTGGGTTGGCGTCAAAGGCCGATCCGGGAAAACGCTATGACATTGATATGTATGCCGAAGGTCACAAGGTGCGGGGCGCACCGCGCCTTCCACTCAACATGCTCGACGCGCTGCGGACCTATGACAAGGACAAGGCGTTGAAGACCGCGATGGGCGAGGAGTTTTCTGCTGCGTTCCTGAACCTCAAAACGCAGGAATGGAATTCTTACGTGTCGCACTTTACCCAATGGGAAAAGGACAACACGCTCGACATCTAAGCGTCGGTTTTCAGCTTGCTGATACGGTGAATTCAGGCATGGTGCGCTGGATGCATACGATTGCAAAAGGTGCCTGATGTCTGGCTTTCAATCCGAAAAAAAACTCATTCGCGAATACTATGCTGCGCTTTCCGCTGCGGATCATGACGCCCTGCCCATCGTCATGGCCAACTTTTGCGCCGCTGATCTGATCTGGCACGGCTATCATCCGTTTGGGCTTTTGACCGGGCCGGAGGCGGTTGCGCACGCATTCTGGCAACCTTTGAAACACGCGCTGACGTCGGTGCAGCGCCGCACCGATCTGTTCTTTGCCGGGCGGCACCAATTGGCCGAGGACGGCGCCGTCTGGGTTGCCTCCATGGGGCATCTGATGGGGTTGTTCGATCACCCGTGGCTCGGAATTCGACCAATCGGTAAAATCGCGATGCTGCGGTTCGCCACCTTCCACAAGGTTGAGGACGGCAAGATCACCGAAGAAGCGATGTATTTCGATATCCCGCATCTCATGGTGCAAGCTGGGCAAAATCCGTTTCCGCCTCAGACCGCCGCGCATCTTGTTCAACCGGGGCCGATGACCCACGCCGGGCTGCTGTTTGAGGATGCGCCCGAGGCCGAGGGCCGCGCAACACTTGCGGCGATTGAAGCGATGGTTAGCGATCTGGGCAGTTGGAACCTCGGGCTACCGCTTGAAGAAGAACTGCGCCGAACTTGGCATGAAGACATGCTCTGGTGGGGACCGGAAGGCATCGGCGCGACCTACACAATTCCGCGCTACGCGCAGCAGCATTCCGGACCGTTTCGCGCAAGTTTTACCAACCGGACAAAAACCGGCCACATCTGTCGCACCGCAGAAGGGCATTTCGGCGGGTTCTTTGGCTGGCCCAACTTCACCGCCGAACATACGGGCGGCTTTATGGGCATGCCCGCCACGCCTGGACGGGTCGAATTCCGGGTGATCGATTTCTACCGGCGGGACGGCGACAAGCTCGCCGAGAACTGGATCTTCATCGACCTGCTGCACATTTGGGCGCAGCACGGGGTGGATATTTTGGGCCGCGCAACCGGGATTGAGGGATCCGTGGGTTAAAGCACCCACTCGACGTGCCTCACTGAACCGGGAAATAGTCCTCACACTCGCCGTCGCGATAGACGTCTGCAGTGCAACAATGCAACCCACCTCCAAAGGCGTAGGCATCGCGAAGTTCAACCGGGATCACCTCCATCCCCAGCTTGTCCATCTGTTCGGCCTGATACACCTCAGACGCCTCGACACAGACGGTTTTGGGGTCCAGCACCAGTACGTTCATCGACAGCCATGTTGACGAATAGCACAGCGGTGGCGGCGTGTTGTGCGCAGGCTGTGCGGCGTCAACGATCTCCCAATCGTTCTTGTGAAAATACGCGCGCTGTTCATCCGGCAAGCGACGGTTG
>Ga0316197_10003961_pt1 | contig 10518 bp, 13 predicted proteins | sample OudBiesiAoxic_MG_FD_204939 | JGI IMG/M metagenome (GOLD analysis project Ga0316197, IMG submission 204939) | Coastal sediment microbial communities from Oude Bieten Haven, Netherlands - site A oxic | ecosystem: Environmental > Aquatic > Marine > Coastal > Sediment | place: Netherlands... | reverse complement strand
TGCAGCGATCAAGGAAGTCCGTGATCAGGCTGCGACCATTGCAGTTGCTGCCGCGCGTGACGTGATTGCCAAGCAGATGTCTGCCGCTGACGGGAACAAGTTGATCGACGATGCGATTACGCAGGTCGATACCAAGCTGCACTAAGCGACACCTTCTACTGAATAGATGAAAGGCCCCGGAATGTTCGGGGCCTTTTTTCATTTGTCGCGGACCTTTCAGCAAGCAACCGCGCTAAGTAAGAACTGGAGCGATCAACCACTCGTTTCGTGTTGAAGACGTTGCTGTGCAATCACCTCGTTTCGTTCTGCCTTTTGGTGGTCGGCCAGCGAAGCCTCCACGAAGTCCAGGTGTGCCTCAATCGCTGCGCGCGCACCCGCCGGGTCGCGCGCCTGCAAGGCCTCATTGATGTCGCGATGCTGGTCCAGCAGTGCCGCACGGCTGGTGCGCTGCTTGAACATCACCTGGCGATTGTAAAAGACCCCCTCGCGCAGCAGCTCGTACATGGAGCGCATCATATGAAGCATGACGACGTTATGACTGGCTTCGACGATAGCCATATGAAACTGCGCGTCGAGCTGTGCTTCCTCATCGGAATTGCGCTTTGAATGGGCGGCCTCCATCTTGTTGAAGACAGTCTGAACGACAGCCAGATCTGTGTCCGAAGCTGATTTCGCGGCCCGCTCGGCTGCCAGCGCTTCCATGTCGCGCCGAAAAGACAGGTAATCAAACACAGCCTCGTCGTGGCGCGCAAAAAGCTGGACCAGCGCAGGTGCAAAGGCACTGCCCAGCACGTCCGCTACGTAGACGCCAGCGCCGGGGCGCGCCGTCAGCAATCCGGCCTCCTGCAACTCAGAGATCGCCTCACGCAGGGACGGGCGCGATACTTCGAGCCGTTCCGCCAGCTCGCGTTCAGGCGGCAGGCGCTCGCCCGGTCGCAAGACGCCACGCAGGATAAGCTGTTCGATCTGACGGATCACAGCGGCGGACAATTTCTCGGGGGTCACGGGGCGAAAGGGCATGCGTTCTCCTGAATTGGTTAAGTCATATGACCAAACAGGAAATGCCGCAACGGGGATTGATTTGCGCCTGCCGCGTCAGCGACGCCAGTGAAATGGCACGATGATCAAGGCCCCGATCGAGGAGGCGACAGCGTTCATACCGGGAGAGGCAAATCCGATGCCGAACATGATGCGGACGAAGTAAAACAGAAACGCACCGCCGATGCAGATGATGATCGATTGAAGGTAACCGTTGTGGGTCCAGCCGGTCTTTTCCGAGACATAGCCAACGATGCCCGCGATAACGACCGTGCCGAAAAGGGTCAGGAACATCGCTCAGCCTCCGTTCAGCTTGGTGCCGGGTGCAATCTGTGCCCCGCTTTGGAACACATCGACATCCTGCGCTGCCTTGCCCGCGCGTTGCAAGCGGGTAAGCTGCACGGCACCGTTGCCGCAGGCCACGCGAAGGCCAGTATCCAACACCTCGCCGGGGGAGCCATCTCCTTCGCTCAGTGATGAGCCCAACACCTTGATCCGCACCCCCTCAAGCTCGAACCATGCGCCGGGGAAAGGGGAAAGACCGCGTATCCGCCGGTCGACTTCGGCGGCGGGCAGGGACCAGTCAATGCGCGCTTCGGATTTTTCGATCTTCTCGGCGTAGGTGACGCCGGTCTCTGGCTGTGGCGTGGGATCTAGCGTGGAAAGCCGCGACAGCGCCTCCACGACCGCCTCGGCGCCCATGTGGCTCAGTCGGTCGTGCAACTGCGCCGTGGTCTCGGTCGCGCCGATGCCGGTTTCCCTGCACAGCAGCGTCGGACCTGTGTCCAGCCCCGCCTCCATCTGCATGATGCAGACGCCGGTTTTCTGATCTCCGGCCATTATCGCACGATGTATCGGTGCCGCCCCCCGCCAGCGCGGCAACAGGCTCGCGTGTATGTTCAAACAACCCTGTGCCGGGGCATCAAGAATGGCCTGAGGCAGAATCAGCCCATAGGCGACGACAACCGCAACATCAGCATTAAGCGCTGCAAACTCTGCCTGCGCCTCCGGAGATTTCAGTGAAGTGGGATGTCGCACCTCCAGACCGAGCGCGTCTGCACGGGCATGCACCGGGCTGGGGCGGTCTTTTTTGCCACGACCGGCGGGGCGTGGCGGTTGGGTGTAGACAGCCGCAATTTCATGTCCCGCCGTAACCAAAGCGTCGAGGACAGGAACCGAAAAAACAGGTGTTCCCATAAATACGATGCGCATTCTTGGTCTCTTTCCTTGCGCCGGGGGCATCCAGTACCCTAGCCGTTCAGTTTCTTCGCCCGGCGCAACAGCATATCGCGCTTCATTTTGCTGAGGTTGTCGAAATACATCCGCCCCGCCAGATGGTCGATCTGGTGCTGGACACTCGTTGCCTCAAGCCCAACGAATTCTCCCCGTACGATGACGCCATCCTCGTTCAGGTACCGGACCGATACGGCACGGGGGCGGGTGATTTTGGCCGATACTCCCGGCAGGCAAGGGCTGGCCTCTTCGTGCACGTTGGGCTTTGCAGAGCTTTCCAGGATTTCAGGGTTTGCCATGCGTATGCGCTTGTTTCGATCAGAAGAAGCATCAACCACGGCCAGTCGCAGCGTCACGCCAATCTGTGGCGCGGCCAGTCCGACACCGGGCATCGCATCCATGGTTTCGATCATATCATCCCAGATCGCGCGCACCTCGTCAGTGATCTCATTGACGGGTTCTGCTTTCGTGCGAAGCCTCTTGTCGGGCCATCTGAGGATCTTGCGGACGGTCATTGCGCCTCGAACTCCGCGATCAGCGCAAGCCGGTCTGCTTCCTTGAGATGATCAAAGGTCACAACCCCGTCCAGATGGTCCAGTTCATGCTGTACACAGGCAGCGGCAAAACCATCAAAACTTTGCACGTAGCGGCCCCCGTTCAGGCCAGTCCAGACCATCTGGACCAGCGCCGGGCGGCTGATCTCGGCGGAAACGCCGGGGATACTCAGGCAGCCTTCGGAATTCGTGGCTCGCTCTTCGCTGACCTCTTGCAGCATCGGGTTGATGCAGACGATGGGATCGGGCCTGCCTTCTTTCCAACCAGCATCCATCACAAAGATGCGCTGCATGACGCCCACTTGTGGCCCGGCAAGCCCACGACCGGGTGCATCGTACATCGTTTCAAGCATGTCACTGGCCAGTGTCTTGATCTCTGGGGTGATCTCTTGAATGGGCGCACAGATTTCGGCCAAACGCGGGTCTGGCCATTTCAGGATCGGCAGGACGCTCATCCGCGCGCCAGCTCCCGCTTGAGCTTGACCATCTTGCGGGTCATCATCTGCCGCTTGAGGGGCTTCAGGTAATCAATGAACAGCTTACCATTCAGATGGTCGATCTCGTGCTGCACACAGGTCGCCCAAAGCCCATCGAAAGTTTCGGTCTGCAGCTTGCCGTCGCGGTCGATCCATTCGACATCCACCACCTTGGGGCGGGTCACGTCCGCGTAAAGGTCAGGCAGGGACAGGCACCCTTCCTCGTAGGTATTCTGTTCGTCCGAAGACGCCTTGATCAAAGGATTGAACATGATCAGAGGACGTGGCTTTTCGCCTTCTTCCTTGACGCAATCAAGCACGATCAGACGGTTCAGATTGCCGACCTGCGGTGCGGCCAGCCCGATGCCGGGTGCCTCGTACATGGTTTGCAGCATGTCATCGGCAAGCGCACGCAATTCGTCCGTCAAATCATCGACGGGCTTTGCGACTTTCTTGAGCCGCGGGTCGGGGTGCAAAAGGATGTTGCGTTTCATGCGCACGATGTAGGCGATGGAATGGGCGTCTGCAAGCTGGGGCTTGCGGCTGAAGCTGATCCCGTTAGCTTGGCGCACAAGATCAAAGGAGCGACCACCATGAGTTTTGACGAGATCATCGACCGCCGCGGCACCCATTGCGCAAAGTGGGACAAGATGGAGGCGCTATACGGGGTGCCCCGGGACAGCGGCATCGCGATGTGGGTGGCCGATATGGATTTCCGTCCGCCGCAGGTGGTGCAGGATTCGCTTCAAAAGATGCTGGATCACGGAGTTTATGGCTATTTCGGCGATGACAGCGCCTATCTCGCGGCGATCCAGTGGTGGATGGAAAACCGTCATGGCTGGAAGGTCGAGCCGGACTGGATTTTTACCACACATGGTTTGGTGAACGGCACGGCGATGTGCGTCGACGCGTACACCAATCCGGGTGATGGTATCGTTCTGTTCACGCCCGTATATCATGCATTTGCCAAGGTCATTAACGCCGCTGGCCGCAAGGTGGTGGAGTGCGAGATGCCCAATGTGAACGGGCGTTACGAAATGGACTTCGACGCCTGGGATGCGCAGATGACCGGCGCTGAAAAGATGGTCATCCTGTGTTCTCCGCATAACCCCGGCGGGCGTGTCTGGACCCGCGAAGAACTGCAGGGTGTTGCCGATTTCGCGCGCCGCCATGACCTGATCTTGGTCTCGGACGAAATTCACCACGATCTGGTCATGCCCGATCATACGCATATTCCGATGGCCAAGATCGAAGGCATAGAGGACCGGCTGGTGATGATGACCGCCACCACCAAAACCTTCAACATCGCGGGCAGCCATTCGGGTAATGTGATTATCCCGGACCCGGATTTGCGTGCGAAGTTTGGTGCGCGGATGATGGCGCTGGGGCTGTCGCCAAACTCTTTCGGATTGTTCATGGCCACGGCGGCCTATTCGCCCGAGGGCGCCGCATGGGTAGATGATTTGGTGCAGTATCTTGATGGCAACCGAAAGCTCTTTGACGAGGCGGTGAATGCCATCCCTGGCCTGGCATCGATGAACCTTGAGGCGACTTACCTTGCGTGGGTCGATTTTGAACGCACCGGCATGCCCCGCGAAGAATTCACGCGCCGCGTGGAAAAAGACGCCTGCATCGCGGTGAACTACGGGCCCACCTTCGGCAAGGGTGGCGATAGCTTTTTGCGGTTTAACATTGCCACGCCCCGCGCACGGGTCGAGGAGGCGTGCAATAGACTGTCAGAGGCGTTCAAGGATTTGCAGTAAGCGCAGGGCTTCCGCCGAGGAGCTGGCACTGGTCAATGGCTATCAGGCCTGCATGACAGCATGATCAGGCAAGATACCATCCGCCGCTGTATATGGGTCAGCGCGCTTTTGTGATCAACGCAACCGGCGCATCCGTCGCCTTTTCAAAATCCAGCGCCGCAGCACTGGCCACTGCCGTCGCACGTTTGAATTCATAACGCATCTCGCCGGCTTCTTCTTCGCTCGCGACAATCAGACACTGAAAAAGGTGGTTTGCCCCATCATAGAGATCGACGAGGCCGCGCAGATGTGGTGCGTTTTCGGCTGCTATCGTGAAGCCGGTCTTTTCCAACCGCAGCACCGGGTAGAGCTGGCCATCCACGTCGACACGCAGTCGCGATGCTTTTCGCAGGCTCTCCAGTCGGGCGGCATCAAGGCCCGCCTGTACCTCTTTTGACAAGACTGCTTCCATATACATCTCCAAACACGTTTACCTTATCTGAATTAACTGTAGACAAAATCAAGTAATTCCCAGATTTCGCCCAGGCTGTGCATCTGCGCAGGGCCGCTGCGCCCCTGTCTGATATGGGCAGTTTATGACAGGCAGACTACATAACTCGTTAACAGTGGCGGAGGACGGCATGGGCCTTTTGGTAGACGGTGAATGGCAAGACAAGTGGTACGATACCAAATCGACAGGCGGGAAGTTTGAACGCTCGGCCGCGAAGTTTCGCAACTGGGTCACCGCAGACGGATCAGCCGGGCCATCAGGCAAGGGTGGTTTCAAGGCAGAGAGCGGGCGCTATCACCTCTATATCAGCTATGCCTGCCCTTGGGCCCACCGCACGCTGATCTTTCGACAGATCAAGGGACTGGCTGATCACATCACCTTTTCCGTCGTCCATCCCGACATGCTGGGCGAAGGTTGGAGCTTTGACGACAGCTTTGACGGGGCCACGGGCGACACACTTTTTGGCCTGCCCTTTGCGCGGGACATCTACACCAAAGCAGATCCTGTTTTCACGGGCCGGGTGACAGTGCCAATCCTGTGGGACAAGGCGCAGAACACCATCGTTTCCAACGAAAGCTCTGAAATCATCCGGATGCTGAACAGCGCTTTCGATGGGCTGACGGGAAACACCGAGGATTTTTGGCCTGAAGACCTCCGCGAGGCGATCGAGCCGGTGAACGAGCGCATCTATGACACGTTTAACAATGGCGTCTACCGGTCCGGGTTCGCGACAACACAAGAAGCATATGATGAGGCCGTCGGTCCGCTTTTCGACACGTTGGATTGGCTTGAGGATTGCTTGTCAGAAAATCGTTACCTGATGGGGGACAGGATTACCGAGGCGGACTGGCGTTTGTTCCCGACGCTAATCCGCTTTGATCCGGTCTATCATCTGCATTTCAAGTGTAACCGAAAGCGGATCGTGGATTACCCCAACCTCTGGTCCTACACGCGCGAACTGTATCAGTGGCCCGGTGTGGCCGATACAGTAAATATGGATCATATCGTGCGCCACTATCACTACAGCCACGACAGCATTAATCCGAACCGGATTATTCCCATCAACCCTGTTCTGGATTACGACGCACCGCACGGGCGGGCCTAGTGCAGATCAGACCCGTAGTGTTCGACCATCGCGGCAAGATCTTCGGGCGGCGTGCTTGAAGGTAGAAACGCGCGTGCATTCGCGGAATGGGCAAAGATAGACCCATCCGAGAAGAAGGTTGTGTTGGTCACAAAGATCACGCGCGCATCGGGTCGGCGGTAATTGGCATAGTCCGACACCGCGAGCGCGGCGCCCTCATCCAGCACAAGATCAAGGATAATAATCTCTACAGGGTTTTCTGCCAGAAAGCTGGTTGCGGCTTCCTGTGTGCTGACGCAGCTCACTTTCATATGATGACGCTCAAGATGCCGCTTCCACAACGCGCCAAGCTCAGATCGGCTCTCGACGATCAGCACATTCATGTGCGTGGTCCCCTCGGCAGTTGTTAATGATGTCTGAGCATTCATACATATGTGCTCTGCCTAATACGTTAACAAATGGTTAATACCCGCGCAAAGAAGTTAACGTGGCGACGTTCACTTGAAAAAGCGGCGCTTTTCCGCTTTGTCGAAACCGTTGGGCTGGCATGTGTTCGCCGACCCGCAGGATGGAGTGCACAATTGGCAAACACGGAAAAGCGGGATCATGGCGGCAATCTGGACGCCGCCGTCGCGCGTTTTGGTGGCACGCGCAGCGATTGGATTGACCTGTCAACAGGCATTAATCCGATTGCGTTTCCGATACCGGAAATACCTGATGACGCTTGGACAGCCCTGCCTGACAAGGCAGCGCTTGAACGGCTGCACGATGCGGCACGCCGTTTCTGGCATGTGCCGGAGGGCGCTGGCGTTCTTGCAGTGCCCGGTGCCTCTGCTGCCATCGCGCATATCCCCCTGCTTGCCCCTTTGGGGCGGGTTTGTATTCCCGTACCGACTTATAATGAACATGCGGCCAGTTTCACTGACACTGGCTGGAAGGTGGCGCAGGATGCTAGGGATTGCAGCGCCAGCGTCCATGTTCATCCCAACAATCCTGATGGCAGGGTGTGGCAGGTGCAGGACCTCACCGGGGGCTTGCGGATCATTGACGAAAGTTTCTGTGACGTGTCGCCGGATGCGACGCTGATCAGTGAAGCCTCGGTGCCCGGCACGCTGATCCTGAAAAGCTTTGGCAAGTTCTGGGGGCTGGCCGGAGTGCGGCTGGGTTTCGTGATTGGTGACCCTGCGTTGCTTGTGCGGCTGTCGCAGATGCTGGGCCCTTGGTCCGTCGCAGGGCCAGCTTTGCATATCGGCGCTGCCGCATTGGAGGATAGGCCGTGGGCAGATAAGACGCGTCACCGGCTGCAGATTGACGCTGACCGCTTGGATGGTCTGGTCACAAAGCAGGGTGCGACCGTGGTCGGAGGCACCTCACTGTTTCGGCTGTATGATGTGGAGAATGCTGCAGATTTTCAGGAAAGGCTGGCTCAACACCATATCTGGAGCCGGATATTCCCCTACAATCCCCGCTGGTTGCGCCTTGGACTACCGGGCGCAGGCGGCTGGGACCGGCTGAGCGCTGCCTTGGCATGAGCACTGCATTCATCCTGATTGCCGCGCTCATTCTGGATGCCGCGTTGGGCGAGCCGGATTGGCTTTGGCGACGGCTCCCTCATCCTGCTGTCTTGATGGGGCAACTCATCGGCTGGTGCGATGCCAGGTTCAACGCGGGTAGGATGCGCAAAGCCAAAGGTGTCGCGGTTGTGCTTGGCCTTGTCATTCTGAGCGGCGCGCTTGGCGGTTTGCTCAGCTTCTTTGGCCCGGTGGTCGAGATCATTCTGGCTGCGATCATGTTGGCCCAACGCTCGCTCGTTCAACACGTACGCGCGGTTGCGGATGGGTTGCGCCTGTCATTGCCGCAAGGACGTCGGGCTGTGTCAATGATCGTCAGCCGGGACACCGGCGACATGCCGGCACCCGCCGTCGCCCGTTCCGCCATCGAAAGCGCGGCCGAGAACCTGTCCGACGGCATCATAGCGCCAGCGTTCTGGTTCTTGATCGGCGGGCTGCCCGGTATGGTGATCTACAAGTTCATCAATACCGCTGACAGCATGATCGGCTACCGCACAGCGCGGCACGCTGACTTTGGCTGGGCTGCGGCAAGACTGGATGATGTGCTGAATTTTATCCCGGCCCGGTTGACGGCGGTCTTGATCGCCTTGCCATCGGGCAAGCTGAGTGCTTGGCAGGAGATAAGGGCCGATGCGCGGCTGCATCGTTCCCCGAACGCGGGCTGGCCCGAGGCTGCGATGGCACGCGCGATCGGTGTGGCCCTTGCCGGTCCCCGCGCCTATGATGGCGCGATGCAGGACTTTGCCTGGGTCAATGCTGCGGGCGACCGGGAAATTGGTCCCTTGGCGATTGACACGGCAATCTCCCGGCTTTGGTCGGCATGGGGTGTGATGCTGGTTCTCCTTGTGCTGTTCGGCCTGATGACGTGAGGAATGTCATGAAGAAACTGTTTTTGCCTGCAGTCCTTGCGCTGAGCACTGCCGCCAGCACCGCCGTGGCCTGTGGCGGATCCTTCGCGACATTTGTTGAAGGGCTAAAGTCAGAAGCCGTCGCAAATGGCATCGCGCCCGATGTGGCCAGCGCGTTTTTTGCTGGGGTGAAGCAAGACCAGAGCGTGTTGAAGGCGGATCGCAGACAGGGGGTGTTTCAACTGCCCTTTGTCGATTTCTCACGCCGGTTGATCTCGAACGACCGCATCAACCGGGGCCGTGCGAACGCGGAGAAATACGACACGGTCTTTGACCGGATCGAGCAGAACTACGGCGTCGACCGGGGCGTCCTGCTGGCCTTTTGGGCGTTCGAGACGGATTACGGGACGTATCAAGGGGATTTCAACACGGCCAACGCGTTGGTGACACTTGCACATGATTGCAGACGGCCTGAACTCTTCCGCCCTCAGGTGCTTGCCGCTGTAGAGTTATTTGAAAAAGGTCAGTTCGATCCGCGTACCACGACAGGTGCCTGGGCCGGTGAGATCGGCATGGTTCAGATGCTGCCCCGCGATATTCTGGAAAACGGTGTGGATGCGGATGGGGACGGCAAGGTCTCTTTGAAAACCTCGGCCCCTGATGCGCTGATGTCCGGGGGCAAGATGCTGCAGGATTTGGGCTGGCGTGCAGGCGAACCTTGGCTGGACGAGGTGGCCTTGCCTGCTGATTTTGATTGGTCCCTGACTGGTCTGGAAACGATCAAACCGGTTGCCGAATGGCGCGCGCTGGGCGTCAAGCCGCGCAATGGTCCATTGACCGATGGGCTGGCGGCGTCGGTTCTCTTGCCGCAGGGGCGCAAAGGTCCGGCTTTCATCGCCTACCCTAATTTCCGCGTTTATTTCGATTGGAACCAAAGCTTTACCTATGTGATGACTGCGGCGTATTTTGCCACCCGGTTGCAGGGGGCCAAGGTATTTGATGCCGGCACGCCAGAACCCGGTTTGGATGGTGGTCAGATGAAAGTACTTCAAACACGATTGCAGGCGCGCGGACATGACGTAGGCGGCATCGACGGCATCCTTGGTGCCGGCACGCGTGCGGCCGTTCGTGCCGAACAAGCCCGCTTGGGATTGCCCGTTGACGGCTGGCCCACACCCACCCTTCTTTCGCTGCTCTAAGAAAAGGAACCTCCATGGCTCTCAAGAAAACTGCCGCCCAAATGGTTGCGGACGCCCGCGCCCGGATCGAAGAGATCGACACAGAGGATGGCATCGCAATGATGGATGATCCGAATGTGCAGATCGTCGATCTGCGCGATCCGCGTGAACGCGAACGCATGGGCTTTATCCCCGGCAGCTTTCACTGTCCGCGCGGCATGCTGGAATTCTGGGTAGACCCGGACAGCCCCTATTTTAAAGAGATCTTCGAGCAGGATAGAAA
>Ga0316197_10003960_pt1 | contig 10519 bp, 5 predicted proteins | sample OudBiesiAoxic_MG_FD_204939 | JGI IMG/M metagenome (GOLD analysis project Ga0316197, IMG submission 204939) | Coastal sediment microbial communities from Oude Bieten Haven, Netherlands - site A oxic | ecosystem: Environmental > Aquatic > Marine > Coastal > Sediment | place: Netherlands... | reverse complement strand
TAATACGGTCCAGTTCATCGGCAACATCGCGGTAGCGAGGATCATCAATGACGTTGTTGATCTCGTCGCGGTCAACGTTGTGGTCAAATAACATCCGCGCATCTATCTTGCCTTCGCGGTCGAACCAGGTCGTCATGCTGAAATCGTCTGTTTTGACAACCTCACCACTTTTCCAACGGGGAAACACAACCGGCTTACCGGTCGAATCAGGGTCAACCAACTGTGCCTTGAAACTCTGTCCCTGCAGATGCTCTGGCGCCGGCAACTCCAGCAAATCCATCAATGTTGGATAGATATCGACGAACTCTATCAGCCCGCTTGAGACTCCCTTTGCGCCCAATGCAGGTGAGCGCACTATCGCTGGAGAGTGCGTCGCCAGATCGAACGGCGAGTGTTTTGCCCATAACCCGTGTTCTCCGAGACTCCACCCATGGTCGCCGATTAATAGAACAATCGTGTCTTCCTGAAGACCGAGCTCTTCGAGAGTGCGAAGGACTTTCCCAATCTGTGCATCGACATAGCTTATGCTTGCATAGTAGCCGTGCCGTAGCTCCCTGGCTTTGTCTTCTGGAACGCTCGCCGGCGCTGCGGGTATGTCCGCGAATTTACGCAATTCGCCCCAATTATGATTCGCCTGCGCGGGGATTCCGTCGGGCATTGCGTCGGGCGATGCCAGCACGATCTCGTCCCTGTCATACAGATCCCAGTATTTCTTCGGCGCTGTAAACGGGAGATGTGGTTTTACAAATCCGACAGCCAGGAAAAACGGCTGATCAGCTTTCGCAAGTCGCTTCAGCGAACTGACGGCTCGCTGCGAAATTTTGGCATCGAAGTAAGCGTTGTCCTTTACAGCAACTGACTCGGTAGCAGGACCAAATCCATCTTTTTTGAAGGAGTCGATGTTCTCCCACAAATAGTAGTTCGCATGACCAGTATGACGCTCCTCCGGAACATCGGCCTTTGGGTCCCAGGGCTTGCGACTCCATCCGACTTTCGAGTCAGCGGTGTGGTGTAAGACTTTTCCGATGCTCTCTGTAAAGTAGCCATTTGACTTGAGAAGCGCATGAAGAGGCACAATATCCGGAGCGTCTTCGTCGATACGCGCTTTGTAGTCAACAAACCTGTCTCTGGTGGGGCGCAGCCCGCTCATAAAACTCGCCCGCGACGCTCCACAGACAGGAACGTTTGCATAGGCGTTCGCGAAAACAACCCCGCTTGACGCGAAAGCATCGATATTTGGCGCTTGAATGTGTTCGGCTCCGTAAACCGGTAACTCCGTGCGAAGATCGTCAACGATGATGAACAGGACATTTGGTCGTGCCTGCACTTCTGAACCGCAGCCAGCAAAGACCATCGCAGACAACAAGATCATTGCTTTGCGCACTGGCGACTCCGTCACTGCTTCTTCTTCGCTTGTCGCTCTGCCCTCACTGCATCTGGCACCATGAAGTTTCGAAGATCTTTCTCGTCGCCTTCCCGCAACCAGTTTTCCGGAAACTCGGCAGCCTTGCTGCGCTCGCCGTGACGCAATACCGCACCCGATGAGAATTTGCGCGTGTAAGGCACAATGTGCTCGCCTTTCCTGTTCTCCAGTTTCCTGTACAGGCGGTCGCGAAGCTCTCCCACAACACCAATGTAGTTCGGGTCATCTATGAGGTTGTTCATCTCCTCCGAATCATTTCGAATGTCATAAAGTTCATCCGTATCCCAAATACCGTGATACTGAATAAATTTGAATTCAGGTGTTCGCAAAGCGAATGTGGTTGGAGTGCTTGGGTAGTTGAACTCCCAGTAGTATTCGTACAGAAGTTCGTCGCGCCAATTCGCAGGCGTTTCGCCGCGGGCAATCGACAGGAAGCTGGCACCATCGAACTGCTCCGCAGGCCCGACACCAGCAGCATCAAGAAATGTCGGCGCGATATCAATATTGGCGACGATCTCATCTACCACTTCGCTCTTACCAATTCCGGGACCGGACATCAGCAAGGGGACTCGCATAGACTCTTCGTATGCATTGCGTTTGTCGATCAGCCCATGCTCGCCAAACATGAACCCGTTATCACCCATGAGGACAACAATAGTGTTTTCCAGCTCTCCGGATTCTTCGAGCCACTCGAACAGCCGCCCTATGCTGTCATCGACTGCGGATAAAGCGCGGTGATATTGCATTTTGTAGGACTGCACATCCAATGAGCTGTGGTACGGGAAATCAACTCCGTGCCAGCTGTTGCGCTGATTCTGCACCCACATCGGCTTGCCATCTCGATTCTCCGGCGTTTCGGCCTGGCTGGCGGGTACTGGTACAACCTTGCCCGCGTACTGGTTCTTGTGGCGTTCCGCTGGTGCAAAATTGGCATGCACAGCTTTGTGGGAAAGATAGAGAAAGAAGGGCTTTTCTCCGTCTCTTTCTTTGAGCCAGTCCAGTGAGTAGTCCGTCAACTCGTCGGTGATATACCCGCGCTGATTGACGTGCTTGCCATTCACGTTAAATCGACTGGTTCGACCGTTGCGCGTCACGGGGTAGTAATCGCCCTGCCCAGCAAAGCTGACCCAATGGTCGAACCCCGGCTGCGGATCATCAAGACTATGTCCGCCGGATGCTGCTTCGCCCATATGCCATTTGCCGATAAATCCGGTTTCATAACCGGCTTCCTGCATGTATTGCGGGAAAAATATTGCGTCTTCTTTTGGCGGTTTGTTGTTATCCACCACGCCGTGGTTATGCATGTACTGGCCGGTCAGGATCGAAGCGCGACTCGGAGAACAAAGCGCCGTGGTTACGAACGCGTTGCGGAAATGCGTGCCTTCCTCTGCAATCCGATCCATGTTTGGCGTTTCGATCACCGGGTTCATGAACCCGAGTTCGTCGTATCGTTGGTCATCGGTCAGGATGAAGATGATGTTGGGACGGTCGGACATGGCCTGATTTGTTGTGTTTGCTACTGCTGACGGCCCTTGGCCGATGGCAAGCATCACCAGTAGCGTACCGGCAATGATCCCGAATACCGTTTTACCCATTGCAGTAATCAACGCACTTCTCCGTCAATATATTCAAATTCGACGGATTGACCGCCAATAGTCAGCCGAAACCTGCCAGGCTCTATAACTCGCTGCAGCGATTCATTTACGAGCGCAAGATCCGCCGCGGAAATCGAGAACTCGACCTGGCGTGTATCACCTGGCTCAAGTGACACTCGCTGGAAACGCCTCAATCTATGATGTGCCGGTGTGATCGAAGCATACAAATCGGACACGTAAAGTTCGACAACTTTGTCTCCCGCAACATCTCCGGTATTTGTCAATGTTGTCTGGATGATGAGCTCATTCTCGCCGATCAGAGTATCGCTGCCGATGACGACATCGCCGTATTCGAATGACGTGTAGCTGAGCCCGTGCCCGAACGGCCATTGAGGCTTGTATCCGTCGTACGTAATCTTCCCGCCGGCTGCAAGGCGTTGTACATTGGCAAGAACCCGCCTGTCGTAAGGCGTAATGTCTCCCGTGAATTGCGGATAGCTGTAAGGGAGAACTCCGCCAGGATTGTAGTCACCGAACAGAACGTCCACGATCGCATCGGCTCCTCGACTTCCGGGCCGATAAGCTTGCAGTACCGCCGATGCGGTTGTCGCGAGATCACCCAGAACTCTTGGTCGTCCTTCAAGAAGCACGACGATAACGGGTTTTCCAGTCTCAACGGCCGCCGCCGCCAGTGCCCGCTGATCCTCGGGCAGCCACAGGTCATCCAGCGCTCCCGGCGATTCGGCGTAGGCCGGTTCACCCAGCGCAAGCACAATTGCATCGACACCCTCAACGTGGGACTTCAGCGCCTCGATGTCGACGTTTTCGGGCGCAGCAAATTCCGCAACACCTATGCTTTGGGCGCGAGCTCCAATGCGTTTGACCAAAGCCTCGTTGAGCGTCTGGGTGTTGTCGGGGTAAGCCTTCTCATCCTTACCCTGCCATGTATAGGACCAACTGCCGTGAAGTGACCCGAGATTGTGAGCCGCAGGTCCAGCCAGCAATACGCGGGCATCGTCCGCCAGCGGCAGAACACTGCCAGCATTCGACAACAAGGTCATCGATTGACGCGCAGCCTCCAATGCCAGGTTCTGGTAGTCAGGCCTGGCGAAATGCTGGGCTGCGTCAGGTTCCGCGTACGGATTGTCAAAAAGCCCCAGGTCGAACTTCAACCGAAGGATACGTCGGACTGATTCGTCGAGGCGTTCTTCCGCGATCTTGCCATCATGAACCAGATTCGCCAGGTGAATAGCGAAAGAGAAATCATTGGGAACCATGCTCATGTCGACGCCCGCCTCGACCGCAAGACGAACCGCCTCGCTCGGTGTTTCAGCAACCTTGTGTCGGGTATGGAGACGAATGACGTCCTCCCAATCCGAGACAATCACTCCCTCGAATCCCAAACGACCGCGGAGGATATCGCCGAGAAGCTTCTTACTTCCATGCACCGGGACGCCATTCACGGAAGCCGAATTGATCATAATTGTTGACGAACCTGCTTTGACCGCCGCCTCAAACGGTGGCAAATGGTGTTCCCAGAGTTCTACGTCCGGAATATATGCGGGTGTCCTGTCCTTCCCATTAGCCGGGTCCGAGTAGCCGACGTAGTGTTTCATGCATGATGCAACAGCCGTCACATCGCGAAGGTCGTCCTTCTCATATGATCGGATTGTCGCACTTCCCAGGGTGGCGACGAGGTAGCTGTCTTCACCGAAGGTTTCCTCAAATCGTGACCAAAGAGGGTTTCTACCGACATCCAGCACGGGGTCGAAATTCCAGCGAATTCCGGATGCGCGGGTTTCCTTTGCCGTCACATCCGCTGCATCAGCGACCAACCCGGGATTTCGCGCCGCCGCCATCCCGATGTTATGAGGAAACAATGTTGATCCGACGGTATAGGTGACACCGTGGATGGCGTCGATACCGTACACGACGGGAATGTCGACACCGGATGCAAGCGCCTCGTCCTGGATGGTCTTAATTAGCGCGTGCCATTCGCTCAGAGTCAGCGACCGGCTGCCGGTGTTCAATATTGATCCGACATGATACGTGTGTATCGCCTCTTCGAGCTTGGCCGGGTCGATAGCGAGCTTGCCTTGCACGCTCTTGTCCAACAGCACTGCGAGAGTGACCTGCGTCATCTGCCCCGCTTTTTGCTCAACCGACATGCTCGCCAGAACCTCCTCAATCCGTTGATCCGTTTCATCGGCCGAGGCTGTCTGTGTTGCGATCATCGCCAGAATCAGAAGGGCTGCCATTGTCCAACATTCCCTCCAGTTCATCTGTTTCCTGCTTGTCATCAGTGTGTCCAGTTTAGTTTGCGATGATAACTGCATCGCGATTCGTTGGTGTGAACTCGATCGTGTACTTCTCGTTGGATGGAGCATTGGCAAGCCTGACGTTGTACTTGCCGGCGAATCCGCGAAACTTAACGCAGCCATTTTCGTCAGTGCTTGCAGAATGGTTCGTGATCCATTCGTGGTTGATAAGCCGATCCCAGACTTCAGCGTTCGGCTTGCGATTAAGTCGCCGATCGTAGAAAGCCGCCAACGGCTTGGAAACGACGTTGTTTCCGTACTCGAAAGGTGTCCATGTCATCAACCCCACTGTTTTGGGATGGCTGAATATCGCAATCAGGAAATCCTCTGTATAGCGGGCCTGAAGATCTACATCAGCGGTTTCGACATCAAACTCGGTAATCTGTAGATCCAGATCAAGATCCGCAAACTTGTCCAGGGTAGCCAACACAGTTGTGGGCGACGTCAGTTTGAAGCGTGACGGATTATGCGCCTGAAAGCCGATACCCTGGATCGGCGCGCCGAATTCAAGCATGCGCACGAGCCACTCATAATAGTATTCACGGTGCTTGTCACTCACGCGGGTGAGAACACCAAAATCATTGACGTATCGCTTCGCTGCCGGGTCTATTTCCTTGACTTGCCCGAACCAGTCATTGACGACGTTCTCGCCAAGCAGGTCCATATATTGGTGCTCGGTAAATGGTTCGTTGAGCACATCCCATTCCGCAACTCTCCCGCGAAATCGGAAGACCGTACGCTCTATGTGCTCGCGAATCACCTTCGCCAGACCGACCGGATCGTCGGCAAAACGCGAAACATGATCCGGCGCTCGCTTAAAGGAAGGCCAGACCAGGGTGTGGCCTCTGACGGGTAGCTCACGGCGCTCAGCCCAATCAAAGAAGCTCTCAATATACGGCGCGTTCCGGTCTATGTGTTTCCACTTCAATGCATTCAGGGACACAACTTTGTGGAAGAGTCTCTCGCTCAGAGCCAGGTATTCGTCACGGACCTCTCTTGCATGCCGGTCACCAAACAAGCGCTCGAGCCTGACACCCCCGCCGAATCCAAAATGGTGGCGGTATTGACCAAGATCAACTTCTACGCCCTTGTGTGGCGCACCACTACGATCAGCCAGTTGTAGCGTGAAATCCTGCCGGCGGATTTCATCGATACGGCGCAGAGCATCGCGACGCCAACCGGCGCTGTCGTCCATTCCTTCATAACGACCGTCACGGTCGATTTCAGCGACTCCAGTTGCAGCTGCCTCACACGGCTGTAAACCTCCCGCAATAGATGCCGCAGAGCAACCCAACATGGCGAGAAACTCGCGTCTGGATCGCATAGAGGTTAAGTGTTGTTTGCGTTGTGAAACCAAGCTTGAATGCCGATAGCAATATGTTATTTCGACATTCAATCAGTCATAAGAAGTGGCGACAATCGGCAATACTGAAATTTGACTGTAGGAGAACTCCTACATGAGTCAGCTCATTGAATTCAGCGTCGATAGAGAAGGTGCGTTGAGCATCTCGGAGATTGGAACGCGCACGCTCACTCGGGTACCGCCGGTTGATTCCTGGTCCACTGAAAGCTGGCCACCCAATGCGAGGGCGCGCTCACCCATCCCCATTAGTCCAAAGGACCCGCCGCTGTTCGTCCCCTCAGCGGACATTCCGACCCCATCGTCTGCGATGTCGAGGAACAACACAGAATCCTCTATCCGCAAGGACACCCTGGCGGAGGTCGCATCTGCGTGTTTGGCAACGTTTGTGAGCGACTCCTGTGTAATCCTGAACAACGCAATCAACGCGCCTTCAGGCAAATCGATATCAAGGTCCTCTGCGTCCACCAGGCACCCGATGCCATAATGTGACTCAAATTCGTGTGCTAACCACTCGATTGCGGCAACGAGGCCGAGGTCGTTCAAAACACTGGGGCGAAGATCCGACATGATTCGCCTCGACGTCTTTGTAGCTTCGCGGACCAGTTGGACCAGATCGGAGACCTGATTACCGGTCACCTCGACCTCGCCATATTTCTTTCTAAGCACACTTCCAAAGCGCCGGAGCCCCATCGTCAATGCGGTCAGGGTATGGCCAAGTTCGTCATGCATCTCAATGGCGATACGGGATTTTTCCTCCTCACGAATTCGATCCATGTGCATCGCGAGGGCCCGCATGGCTTGATGTGATTCCTCCAGTTCCGAGGTGCGTGCAGCAACTCGCCGGGTTAGTCGGCGATTCCAGAACAGAATCCAGAGAAACAACGACAAGACAAATACTAGAATAGCCCCGCCTACCACCAGGACGCGCTTCCAGTCGATTGCTGCACTCGGCCGGAGATTGACCCACTTGTCGAAAATCAGCGTTCGCTCATGGTTGCTAAGACTGTTAATCGTCTTGTGGATCAACGGCACCAGGGGCTCTAAATCCGGCCTTACGGACACACGAATATCGAACGTGTATGGCAACTGCAATGCAGATTTGACCGGCTCAATTCCGATTCGCCGTTGATAGTACTCAACCGAGAATACGTTGTGGACAAAGTAGTCCGCTTCGCCATTTACAACAGCCGTCAAGCCTTGCTCGGGAGACTCCACGTAGACAAACTCGAGGTCCGGCCAGTCGCGTGAGAAAATTTCCTGCGCGCGCGAGGGCTTCTCCACAGCGACGCGCCATTGCGCCAATGCCGCAACGTCAAGAAGAAGAGCAGAATCCTGGCGTCCGAACGCAGCGATTGGCATTTGAATAACAGGCTCACTCCACGCAAGAGCATCGGACACGACGTCGTACCTGGGAAGATAGGTTGCGATATCTATGGAACCATCGACCATCCCGGCCGCTAATTCGGCGAAACTTTCAACGTGCACCTCTTGAATTACGACGCCGAGTCTCTCGGCAAGAATCGCGACATAGTCCGATGTCAGGCCATTGTAAACGCCATGTTCGTCAACGAACTCGAATGGCTCGTGGTTCAGAATCACGCCGTGCCGAAGCACGCTGTTCGAGTCAAGCCACGCCTGTTCCTCAGCTGTCAGCCAGTCGGTCGGTGGCTCTTGCGCGCTCACCCAACTGGTGGAAGATGCCACGAGTATGCTCAGGAACAAAAATGAGCATTTCTTGTGCCAGCCTGCCACTGGCTAACTGAGGTTGTGCCGGTATGCGTAGAGGGTCAATTCTGCGTTATTGGAGAGCCCCATTTTCTGCAGAATTCGTGTTCGGTGAGTAGCAACAGTCTTCGCGCTAATCTTGAATTTATCGGCAATATCGACCGGCCGAACTCCTGACGCGAGTTCAAGAAAAATCTGATATTCACGGTTGGAAAGCAATTCGTGCGCGGGCACTTCGTTGTCGTTTCTTGGACTATCGAATTGCCGAGCCAGCAACTCGCCCACAACTGGACTGATGTACCTCCGGCCGGCCACCGCCTGCTGTACAGCGTTGCAGATCTCTTCTTCCTCAGCGTCTTTGGTCAAGTATCCGGAGGCCCCGGCCTTTATCAATCGAACAGCATACTGCGACTCTGGATAGGTACTGAAAATGAGCACCGGCAGTGATGGACGGCTGAGTTTTATCTGCTGCAGCACCTCAACACCGCTTCTCCCGGGCAACCTGATGTCGAGGAAGACGAGGTCCCATTGCGAGGCCTTGACTGCGGCCAGGGCCTCGCGGGCATCTGCCGCCTCGCCTATTTCGCTAGGATCACAGATGTCCTGAAGAATTTGCTTCATGCCATTTCGAACGACGGCATGGTCGTCTACCAATAGGATGCGCATATCCGAATGAGCCGCTCTGACATCACCAGTTTGTAGCATGTTCATACAGATCCACAGCGGAAACAAGAAAAGCGCCGGACCGACAAGTGCGGACCGGCGCTGTATTAGGCCCTCAGTCTGACCGCGATCAGAATCGCGCGCGAAGCACTACCGCATATCGCCGACCCGAAGCCCTGTGCGCCAGCATCCGGTTCGGCGTAAGAAAGTACTGGTACCTGGCTTCGTCGTTCAGATTTGTGCCGTTCACAGACAACGCGATTTTGTCCGTAATGTTCCATGCGACCGATGCGTCCAGCTGACCATACTCATCAGTGAACACCGGATTTCCTTGTGTGTTAGATCGATTCGACAGGAACTTATCACGATAATTGTAGGCGACTCGCGCCGAGAAACGGTCCCGCTCGTAGTACACGATGGTGTTGTAGGACGACTTGGACAGTCCTTCCAGCGGCATCTGGAACGACTGCGCGCCTTCAAAGTAGGGGATGCTAACGTCGCTATCCGTATACGTGTAATTGAGCTGGAAGCCAAACCCATCCAGCGGGAATGGCAGGAAATCGAGTGCCTGTTGATACCCGATCTCGATGCCTTCGATTGTGGCGCCCTCGCCGTTGATCGGCCCTGTGGCATCGAAAATTATCGTGCCGTCGGCTGTATCAACGGGGATCCCGCCTTCTATCACGCCGTTCGATACGAAGGATTTTACGTCCTTGTAGAACACTGCGGCGGAAACCAGGCCAGCTTGCGCGAAATACCACTCAAGTCCCAGGTCGTACGCATTCGCCTCAAAAGGATTCAGGAATGGGTTGCCAACTCTCGCTGTTTCGGCGCCTATGTTGAATGTGCCACCAAAAGACAGATCTTCCTGATCAGGCCGCGCCATAACTTTCGAGGCACCAATGCGAAGAAGGAGATCCTCTTTCAGCGCGATCGAGACATTGAAACTGGGCAGGATGTCGTCATAGCTCCTCTTCACCTGGCCCGTCTCGAGGCCGGGATCATCCAGCCAACCTGATGAAGTCAGGTCTGTCTTGTAATACCTTGCGCCAACATTGCCCGTGTAAGTCTTGCCGAAGACCTCGCCTTGCAGGTCCAACTGGAAGTAAGCAGCGAACGTTTCTTCGTCAACATCCCAGCTCTCACTATATGCGATGCGGTCTTCGCGACTGTCACGTGGAAACGCTTCCTGTACCAAGCCAAAATCGGCGAGCGTGAATGAGCCGTTGAATGGCGCAAGGGTATCTTGTCCATAGAAGAAGTCAGGCGTCTGACAGGGATCATCGCCGCACATCAACGCGAAATCTTCCAGAGTGCCACTGACACCACCGGATGATACATGGCGAACCTGAAGTCGAGAGAGATCTTCCTGGTGATACTTGACGCCCATGCGGAACTTGGAAATATGCGAGCGTTCAAGATGCTTCGTAAA
>Ga0316197_10003959_pt1 | contig 10519 bp, 12 predicted proteins | sample OudBiesiAoxic_MG_FD_204939 | JGI IMG/M metagenome (GOLD analysis project Ga0316197, IMG submission 204939) | Coastal sediment microbial communities from Oude Bieten Haven, Netherlands - site A oxic | ecosystem: Environmental > Aquatic > Marine > Coastal > Sediment | place: Netherlands... | reverse complement strand
GGAGATCGTGACGATGACCATCAGTAGCGCTGTCAGGAACTGCACGTAGAGCGAGCGTCCACGTGCATTCCATCCGAACGGCGAACCGCTCGGAAGCAGGGACCGGCCGAAGGGAATCACAGACCCACGCGGCTTGGCGCGGACCTGAACGCCGCCATCGTCGAGAACCGAGCCTTCGCTCGGCGGATCGCTTGGTACGTCGAAAAGCATGACCCCTCTTTCATGTTAGCAGCTCTACCGCGAGGGTGGTCTCAGGCAGCGTTGATCCCGAGTGGGCGCGTGTGGAGGACCAGCTCCCGGACCCGGACCCAACGCCGGAGCGCGCGCCAATGCGAATTGGCCATCGCGAGGAAGCGGATCGCGATATCGCTGAACAGCAGCCCTCGGTCGTCGCGCACCACCTCCGCGGCGATCCACAGAGGATCAGGCTCGCCGGGCAGGGTGAGCCGCACCTGCAAGCGATCGGTCCGACGCTTGCTGAGGATGGCGAGCGAGTCGAGCGCCAGGCCGTGCTCGCCGAGGCTGGTGACGAAGGCGGGCAAGACCTCTTCGTCGGCGACCAGCTCAGCGTAGAGTGCAACCGGAACCCATGTCTCGCGTTGCACACTGAACACCATCGTAGTCGAAGCTAAGAGTACGTTCGGGGCGGGGCAAATAACTGACCGCGACGGCTCTAGGGTAAGGCCCTCGAGGCTCGGGCCGGGTTTGACGCCTGGCCCGGGCCTGTGGTACCCGCGACTGAATGGCGGTTCATTCAACAGCCAAGAAGAAGGGCTCGGCCGACAAGCGGGACCGGATTCTCAAAGCCGCCATCAAGGTGTTCGCCAAGAACGGCTTCTACGCGACGCGCGTCAGCGAGATCGCCAAGGCTGCCGGCGTCGCGGACGGCACGATCTACCTCTATTTCAAGAACAAGGACGACGTCCTGATCACGATCTTCCAAGACGGGATTCAGCAACTGCTGGTCATCCTGCGGGAGGTCGCGACATCAGATGAGTCGTTCGATCAGCGCATCACGCAGATCATCGAACTCCAGCTCGGGCTACTCGAAGAGCAACGCGACCTCGCCGAGGTGATTACCGTCAACCTGCGCCAATCATCGAGCCTGCTGAAGCAATACGCAGCGCCGCTGTTCATGGAATACATCGACGTCATTGCCGGGCTCGTTCGCGAGGGACAGAAGGAAGGCGCGTTCCGCAAGGACATCAACCCGCGCGTCGTCGCGCGCAGCTTGTTCGGTGCACTCGACGCGATTCTGCTGACATGGGCGCTCGGCGAAGGAGACCCGGCGAGCTTGCGCAAGGCGGCGAGCCACTGCGCGAGCCTGTTCCTCGAAGGGCTTCGGGCGCGCTAGGCGCTCAGTTCGGACGCACGCGCACGCCAACCGAATAGGCAGCGCACTCGTTCTCGTATACCAAGTTGTCGCAGCCGGTCACGTTGTTGCCGCCCGGATCACAGGAAGCTGGACGCATCTGACAGAAACCCGGGCCGTCACAGGTATCCGCGTTGCAGAATTCGCTGGAGGTGCAGTCGTCGTTGGTGCTGCAGTCACAGGCCATCCGCGCAGAGATGCGCGTGCCCGCTTGTGCGGCGAAGCAATCGTTGTCGTAGGTCACGCCGTTACAGCCGCAGACCGGCTCAACGACCTCTGCGTCACAGGTCTGTGGCTCGATCGCGCAGAGCCCGGGGTTCGAACAGCTGTCGTCCAGGGCGCAGTACTCGCCTTCCATACACGGGGTATCGTCCGCGCACACGCAGCCGCCGGTCGAGGCGAGCACCACGCCGGCCATTTCGGACATGCAGCGGTTCTGATAGGTCTTCCCGTCGCAACCACAGACGTACGCGACGTCCTCGGGGCAGGACGTTGGACGCGCCACGCAAACGCCGGGCGTGCTGCCGCAAGTGCCCTGCGCGCAGCGCTCGGTATCCGCACAGCCCGAATTCGATGTACACGCCGTGTCGATGCGGCCAGCGTCGTTGCCACACCCGAAGAACATGAAGGCCGCGACGAAGGCGGCGAGATGATCTGTGCGGATCCGCATGGGGCAAAACGCTAGCCCACCCGCACGGACGCGGCCAGGCACGCTTCGGGTGGTTTTGGCTCGATCGTCGTACAAATGTTGCGTCGACGTAACTTGCAAGCCGGCGTCAGCCAAGCACCGAGTAGATCAAGTGCTCGCTGGCGTCCCAGAGGCGCTTGGCAGCATCCTGGTCGCGAGAGGCCTTGCTCGACCGCGACTCGCGCACCTTGTCGAAATACCGGCCCGTCACGCCCTCGAGGTCGGGAGAGGTCGCCACATGGAGGGAAGTGCGCGCACCGTCGGCCTCGGTCATGACGATGAGCCGCGCGAAGGGCGAGCGGTGGAGCGCGTTCAGGAACACGTTGTTGCGAGTGATGCGGCTCCGGACGTTGCCGGGGTTCAACGCGTTGGACGTGACGCCGACCTCTTGCCAGCGCCTCGCGAGCTCATTCGAGAAGAGCACGTTCGCAAGCTTCGAGTGACCGTACGCCCAGAACCCACGGAAGTCCTTTTCGAACATCAGGTCGTCCCAGTTGAGGGATTTGGGCCGCACATGCATCGACGAGGATACGTTCACCACGCGAGCCGGCGTGGCGCTCACGAGTAGATCCTTGAGCTCGTTCGTCAGCAAGAAGTGCGCGAGGTGATTCACCGCGAAGGTCTCCTCGTACCCGTCCTTGGTCAGCGTCCGCTCCCGGTGCCACACACCCGCATTGTTCACGAGCACGCCAAGGGAGCCGAAACGCTCCTTGACCTCGTCTGCCAGGCGCCGAACGTCGGCAAGCGAGGAAAAATCGGCCTGGAATGTCTCGATCCGCCCGCCGCCCTGCCGTAGGTCCTCGGCCGCGGATGCCAGTCTCCCGGAATTGCGGCCCACGATCCCCACAACATCGAAATGCGCCTTCAAGCCGCGCGCCGTTTCGAGGCCGATGCCACTGCTGCCGCCGGTCACCAGGGCGTAGCGGGTAGCGCCTGCGTCTCCTGCCATCGCCGGCTTCTATCACAAACAGCAAGGCTGTCCTGTACGGGGCACCTTGACAGCCCTGCCAAACGCGCCTAGATCGCCTGCGTTTTTCAGCATTTGTCGGCCTGAACGGCCCTTCATTAGAGGAGTAATCGTGAAGATCCTCGTATCCATCAAGCGCGTTGCGGATCCGGACAACGCAAGCAAGCTCAAGGTGAGCGGCGACGGCACAGCCGTCACATCCGAAGGACTCGAGTGGAAAATGAATCCATTCGACGACTGGAGCCTCGAAGCGGCCCTGCGATTGACCGAGAACGCCGCGGAGAAGAACGCGCGTGTCGGTGAGGTCGTCCTGGTGTCGATCGGACCCAATGACGAGCACACGCAGCGGATCATCCGCGAGGGTCTCGCGAAGGGCGCCGAGCGCGGCATCCTGGTCGAGGCCGAGGACGGCTCGCTCGACTCGGGCGTCGTCGCCGCCATCCTCAAGGCGCTGGTCGACAAGGAGAGTCCGGACCTCGTCGTGATGGGCAAGCAGGCTGCGGACGGCGACTCGAACGTCGCCGGCACCGTGCTTGCCGAGAGCCTCGGCTGGCCGATCATCAACTACGCGATGAACATCAAGACGAGCGACGACGGCAAGACACTCGAGGTCAAGCGAGAGCTCGACACCGGGGTCGCGACCGTGAAGGTCACCGGCCCGGCCGTCCTCACGACTTCGGACCGCATCCTTCAAACGGACTCGGTGAAGAACGGTGTGACGCCGGACGACCACCAGTACGCGAAGCTCGAGGTCGGCGGCCGCTACGCTTCGCTCAAGGGCATCATGCAGGCCAAGAAGAAGCCCATCGACAACACGTCCGTTGCGGACCTCGGCGTCGATGCAAGCAAGGCCCTCAACTACACCAAGTTCGAGCTGCCTCCGGCGCGCTCCGGCGAAACCACGTTTGTCGAGGACGTCGCGGACCTCGTGGACAAGCTGCACAACACCGCCAAGGTCATCTGACCCTCAGGAAACGGAAAGGAAGCATCAGACATGGCTAATGTTCTCGTTGTTGCGGAGCTCCTGGAGGGCAAGGCACGCAAAACCACTCTTTGTGCCGTCACGGCCGCGAAGCAGATCGCGGAAGGAACCGGCGGCTCATTCGACATCCTCTCGATCGGCGAAGGCGCAGGGGCCGCCGCTGACGAGCTAGCGGGCTTCGGCGCAGGGAAAGTGCTCAAGGCGGAGATCGCCGGCGGCTACACTTGCGAGAAATATGCGGCCACGGTCGCAGAGGCTGGCAAGGGCTACGACGTCCTCGTCGCGTGCGCGAGCGCATACGGCAAGGATTTGCTCCCACGCGTTGCGGCGAAGCTCGGTGGAGGCGTGGCTTCGGACATCTCTGGCGTGAACGCCGACGGCGGCAAGCTGTCGTACACGCGTCCGATGTACGCGGGCAACGTCACGGGCACTGTCGAGATCACGAGCGACAAGCAGGTCGTCACCGTGCGTCAGTCCGATTTCGAAGCCGCGGCGGCTTCCGGTGGCACGAGCCCCGCCGAAGACATCGCCGTGCAGAGCGACCCGGTGGCCGACAAGGTCGAGTTCATCGGCGTGGAGGTCGTGAAAAGCGAGCGTCCCGACCTCAGCGAGGCGGACGTCGTCGTTTCGGGCGGCCGGGCTCTCAAGAGCGCGGAGAACTTCACCAACGTCATCGAACCGCTCGTCGACGCGCTCGGCGCGGCCATGGGCGCGTCGCGTGCTGCATGTGACGCCGGCTACGTCGCGGCGGAGCTTCAGGTCGGTCAGACGGGCAAGGTGGTCGCACCGAAGCTCTACATCGCGATCGGCATCTCGGGCGCCATTCAGCACTTGGCGGGCATGAAGGGCAGCAAGACGATCGTGGCGATCAACAAGGACAAAGAGGCGCCGATCGCGCAGGTCGCCGACTACTTCCTGGTCGCCGACCTCTTCGACGCCGTGCCTGCCCTGACCGAGGCGGTGAAGGGCCTCTAAGCTCAGAACCGAGCGAAATCACACTGAAGAAGCCCGGGTGGCCCTGCCTCCCGGGCTTTTTTGTGGCCCGCAGCTCTGGCGATCCGGCACAATTCTGGAGATGACCTGGTCTCTCGCTGTGCTCGCTATCGCCACGGTCGCCGTTCTCGGGCTTTTCTGGGCCCGCCGGCGCAGCCTGGCGGCCCGTGATTCGGCGGATGCACCCGCCTCCCGACGCCCCTCGGAGGGAGTGCCTGCCGGCGCATCACAGCACGCCGGAGGTGACGAGGCTCCTCCCGTCCGGAGCTGCCCGGTATGCCTGGGGGAGTTTCCTCCTCAGAACCGCTATTGCGTTCGGGACGGTGCGCCACTGAACGACGGTCAGTCCTCAGGACCCTTTTCTCAGGGGATGATCTGCCCTACCTGTCGTCGCGGGTACGCCTCCGACGCGAGCTTTTGCCCCGAAGACGCCGACGAATTGCTGCCCTACGGCATGTTTGGCGCGGCTCACGCCACACGACCGCCGATGCGGCTCGATACCAACAAGATCTGCCCGGAATGCGGCATCCGGCACGCGGCCGCCCACCTGTTTTGCGGCCGAGACGGGTCCGAACTCGTGGTCGTGAACTAAAAAGACCCAAGGTTTGTATGGGATCGGGGTCCAAAGACGCGGGAAGAACCTTGGTGGACTTCTTGCTCGTGACAGGACAGGGCCGCTATGATCGCGGTTCTAAAAGGGGAATCTTCGATCCGGCACAGGTTGATCTCTGATGGGCTGGGGGGAGACGGGGGCTACAGATGAAGATCGTTTGCGATAGCTGCGGGGCGAAATACTCGATCGCCGACGAAAAAGTCGCTGGGAAAATTTTCAAGATTCGCTGCAAGAAGTGCGCATCGGTGCTCGAGGTCAGAGGGGACCAAACCGGCGCACACCCATTTGCAGATGCCAGTCGGCCGCAAGAGCCTTCCGGCGAGGCCACTTGGTATATCGTGGTCGACGGCGAGCAAAAAGGACCCCTGCCTCCGATCGAACTGAGCCAGCTCTTTGCCAAGGGCGCCGTGGGGCTCGATTCGTACATTTGGAAAGAAGGCTTTGACGACTGGAAGGTCGCGAGCGAAGTTCCCGAGCTCGCGCAGATCTTCGGCGGCGCAGGCGTCCGCGCGAAGGAAGCGACCGCGAGCGGCGACGACACGTCCGCGTTTGGCACCGGCGGCGACCTCTTCAGCGAGGGAGGCCGCGAGCCGACCAGCGAGATCGACACCAACAGCAGCATGTTCGCAGGCTTCGACGAGGCCCCTACCCCGACCGATACGGAGAGCTCGCCTCTGGCGGCAAGCGCCTCTGGCGATTCGGGCGCGTCGCTCGGCGGCATGGGCGGTGGCGCCATGGCCGGAGCGGCCCCTCAGAAGATGACCGGGCAGCGCAACGAGAACTCCGTTTTGTTCTCGCTCAGCAATCTGCAGCAGCTCGCATCACGAGGGGGATCGCCTGCGGAGGCAAGCGCGCCGGTGGCAAGCCAACCACAGGCATCGACTGGTGCGCTCGCGGGCTCACAAGCCGCGGGCGAAGGCTCCGGGCTCATCGACATCAGGGCGCTGGCCAAATCCACGACGCCGGGAACCAAAGCGGCTCCGTCGCAAGCGGTCGACGACCTTCTGGCGATCGGCGCGGGCGCGGGCGGCACACTTGGTGCGCCGCTACTCGGCCCAACCCCCCTTGAAACATCGGACGGCAACCGCTGGCTCTGGATCGGAGTCGTCGTAGTCGCGGCGATCGCGGTCGTGGGTGGAGGTGTCGTGTTCGGGATGGCCCTGGGGGGCTCGGAGGATGACGCCCTCGAGATCGCCGCGCCGAGTGTGCAGCCGCAGCCGTCGGAACCAACGCCGGGGTCGAACCCAGCTGCGGCAGCGACACAAGCGCCCGCGGAGCCTGAGCAGGAAGCTGCGGTGGTCGACATCGAGCCCGAAGAGCCGGTCGCAGCTGCGACACTGGAGGAGCCAGAGAAGCCGCAGGCGAAATCGCAATCGGCTGCACGCAAGCGAACCTCCTCGAGCACCGCTCAGCGGCGGCAACGAACCGCCTCGGCTCCGAAGGAAGCCGCGCCACCGAAGCGCAAGGGCAACAACCTCGACGCGCTCATGGATGAGGTCGTGGGCGGCCCATCATCTTCGTCGAAGTCCAAGCAAACGACCTCGTCGAGCTCGTCGAGCAGCTCTAGCCTTCCCGACGCGCCATCGCGCAACGACGTGAAGACCGCGCTTCAGGGCGTGAGCGGGGGAGTCAAGGCATGCCGCAAGGACGCCGGAGGTACCGCGACGGTCAACGTGACTTTCAGCGGCAAGACGGGCCGCGCCACGGGTGCCAAGGTGGCCTCTGGCCCATTCAAGGGGACCCCGATCGGCGCCTGCATCGAAAGCGCCGTGAAGCGCGCCCGCGTGCCGCGCTTCAAGCAATCGTCGTTCAAGGTGACATTCCCGTACCGGCTGTAGGACTTGGCGGACTGCAAGCCTGGGTGGGTCTAGTTACATCCGACCCACCCGGCATGTGCTGGGGAGTGGTTCCTGAGCTGCCGGTGTGGTGTGGCTTTGTTAGATCCGACCCACCCACCCCCACCCGTAGTCCTAGTATCACTCTCACGCGAGTGAGCAGCGTGCCTCCGCACCCGTCGCTGCGCTCGCGCTTGGCGGCGCCTTTGGCCCCGGGCTTCGCCCTGCGGGCTCGCGCTACCGCGCACAGCGTCAGCGTCAGCGTCAGCGTCAGCGAGGGTGCCTAGCTCAGCCCCTCCAGAAAACGGACACCGGTCGCCACCCCGAACCCAGTCCCCCCCTTGGGCATCCTTCGGTGGGCGCTGTCCAGGAACGCCGGACCGGCGATGTCGAGGTGCATCCAAGTGGTTTCCTCGGTGAACTCCTTCAGGAAGAGCGCGGCGGTGATCGAGCCACCGTAGCGACCTCCGATGTGTTTGAGATCGGCGATCGGGCTCTTGAGCGAGGCGCGGAGCTCGGAATCGAGTGGCATGCGCCAGAACGATTCACCTTCCGCGTCCGATGCGTCGAGATATGCCGAAGCCAGCTCGTCGTCGTCGGTGTAGAGCGCTGCGCGGTACGGGCCAAGCGCGACCATGCACGCGCCGGTGAGCGTCGCGTGATCGATCATGTAGTCGGGCTTGAGCTTGCGCGCCGCCCAGGTGAGCACGTCGGCGAGCACCAAGCGGCCCTCGGCATCGGTGTTGATCACCTCCACCGTCTTGCCCTCGAGTGATTTGTAGATGTCGCCAGGCCGGTAGGCTTTGGCCCCAGTCATGTTCTCGGTGGAGCCCACCACCGCATGAACCTCGACAGGCAACTTCAAGCGGGCCGCCGCAAAGACGATGCCGAGCGTCGCAGCCGAACCCGCCATGTCGCACTTCATGTCCACCATCGAAGGCCCGGGCTTGATGCAGAGGCCACCAGCGTCGAACGTGAGGCCCTTGCCGACGAAAACGACCTTCTTCTTCGGCCGCGTCGGCTTGTAAACGACGTGAATGACACGGGGCTCGATCGCGCTGCCCTTGTTGACCGCGAGGAGTAGGTTCATCCCTTCCTTCTCGATACGCGCCTTGTTCCAGACGCGGCACGAAAGGCCGAGCTTCTTCGACTCTCGAGCCGCCGCCTGTGCAAGCGTTACTGGATTCAAATCGTTCGGCGGGGCATTGACCAGATCGCGGGCGAAGTTGACGCTCTCGGCCACAGCCTTGCCGGCGCGGATTGCCGTGGTGAGGCCGCGCGCGCTCTTGGGTGCCCCGAGGAGCACTGCGGATTTCAGGGTCTCGGCGGCAGCCTTGTCTGTCTTGTACTGGGTGTAGCGATAGGTACCGTTGACCAGCCCCTGCGATGCGGCTCGAACGGACTCTGGCGTCACTTCCGGCAGCTCGATCGCTGCGCTCTTCTGCGCGCGCGCGATCCGGGCCACTGCGTGACCCATCTTCCACGCGATCTTCTCAGCGTCTTTCTCCTGGCCGATTCCTACCAGCAGTAGCCAGCGAGCCTTCGCCTTGCCGCCGGCCGCCACCTTCAGCGTTTGGGTGCGCTTTGCTTCGAAGCGCTCGTCCGCAGCAAGGGGTTTGATGCTGCCCTTGCCCGTCGCGGCTTCGATGCGGCCGAGCGCACGTCCGAGCCGCGTCTTTCCCGAGGCGACTGCGATCGCGACGATGTCTGCGGTGGACTTGTCCCAAGTGCCTTCAGAAAGTGAAATCCTCATCTGACTCCTTCCAACTTGCTGCGCGGGATAGTGGAGCCTGGCGGCCGCCGTCGCAAGGGACGGCGTGCGCCGGCCAGTGCGGTGGAGCTGCCTGAGATCGCTGTGATGAAGGCCGGCACCGGTCGTGCATCGAGCACCGGACTCAACCCCAAGCAGGAGGACACATGCTCGAAGATAGTAAAGTGAAGATCGCCTACACGGTCGTGGAGCGCGACAAGGACGGCCGCCAGTTCTGGGTGCGCGTGGGCGCTGCGTTCGTGAATCGTGACGGGAGCCTCAACGTTCGACTGGATGCCATGCCGGTCAACGGAAAGCTGCAGATCCGTGATTACCAACCGCGCGACACGAGCTCCGGGGAACGAGCCGCATGAGTAGGCGCGTTTTGGCCGCGGTTCTGGCCGCGCTGACGTTGGCGGCGCCTGGCATCGTAAGCGCGACCGGAGGGGTCCCTCCGCCGGAGCATGGTCCGCCTACCGAGGCACGCGATGAGCGGATCAACATCAACGAGGCAGAGGTCGAACAGCTCGTCACCCTGCCTGGGATCGGGCCATCTCGGGCGCAAGCGATCATCGCAGAGCGCGAGAAGCGTAGATTTCGCCGGGTCGAAGACATCATGCGCGTGCCCGGCATCGGTCGAAAGACGCTCGGGCGTATCCGCGCATCGATCCGCGTCCGATAGGGCTACCCAGCATCGGCCGGACAGCCTAGGGTCTCGGCATGCCGCCGGCGATTCAGGTGCGGGAGGCGCGCGACGATGACCGTGACCCTCTGTTCCGCTTTCACAAACGGCTCTACGAAGCCCACCGCGATCGGGTCGTCGCCCGGGAAGACCTTCCGCTCATCGCCTACCGCGACTACGAGCGGATCCTGGCCGACGACCTGAGCGCCCTCATGCGCGACCGGAACGCCCACGTCTTGCTGGCTGAATCGGAAGACACGGCGGTCGGATACATCACCGGGCGCATCACGGCCGAGTCGCGGCGGGTCCTGCCGCGAAGAGGCGTCGTCGAGGACTGGTACGTCGAGGAGAGCGCTCGGGGCGCGGGGGTCGGAACGTTGCTCCTTCACGAGCTCGAAAGGCGGTTCGTCGCCGCAGGGTGCCAGCTGATCGAGTCCGCAACCTGGTCCGGAAACGAGGGCGCCCGCCGCGCCCACGACGCACTTGGATTTCGAGAGATCCGGGTGATCTATCGGAAGCTGGTCTAAGCGCGCGAGCCCTAGAGGGACGCGAGCCGGAACGGCGAAGCCCGGTGCGAAGCGCCGCCAAGCTCCAGAGGGGCGCGAGCCGGAACGGCGAAGCCCGGCTCCAACGGCGC
>Ga0316197_10003958_pt1 | contig 10520 bp, 12 predicted proteins | sample OudBiesiAoxic_MG_FD_204939 | JGI IMG/M metagenome (GOLD analysis project Ga0316197, IMG submission 204939) | Coastal sediment microbial communities from Oude Bieten Haven, Netherlands - site A oxic | ecosystem: Environmental > Aquatic > Marine > Coastal > Sediment | place: Netherlands... | reverse complement strand
CCCGCGGCGCCGAGCCCGGTCAGCGCAGTGTTCGCCGGGCTGCTCACCAAGGTCGGCGTGTACGCGATCATCCGCACGCAGACGTTGCTGTTCCCCGACACGAACCGCGAGTTGCTGCTGGTGATCGCCGGCCTGACGATGGTGATCGGCGTCCTCGGTGCGATCGCGCAATCGGACATGAAACGGATCCTGAGCTTTCACATCATCAGCCAGATCGGCTACATGATCATGGGGGTGGCCCTTGGCGGAGTGGCAGCGATTTCGGCCACGATCTTCTACATGCTGCACCACATCCCGGTGAAGACATCGCTGTTCCTCGTCGAGGGCATCGTCGAGCGCGAGACCGGGTCGTCGACGCTGGGCCGGGTGTCGGGCCTGGCGAGACGGTCGGGGCCGATGGCGGCGCTGTTCCTGATCCCGGCGTTCAGCCTGGCCGGACTCCCGCCGTTCTCCGGGTTCCTGGGCAAGACCGCGGTGGTCACCGAGGGCCTCGATCAGCAGTCATGGTGGATCGTGGGTGCGGCCCTGGCCGTGTCGCTGATGACGCTGATCTCGATGCTGAAGATCTGGACCGGCGCGTTCTGGGGGACGCCCGATCCGATGCCCGCTGCCGGCGAACACGCGGGAATCCTGCGCAGGCATCCCCTGATGTCCGGCGTGACGACCGCCGTCGTGACCCTGACCTTGCTGATCGCCGTCTTCGCCGGGCCGCTGTACCGGCTCTGCGAACGGGCCGCCATCGACGTCACCGATGTGACCGCCTACCCGACCGCGGTGCTGCCGTGAGCCGGTTGCTGCCGTCCACGTTGCTGCTCGTCGTGTGGCTCCTGCTGTGGGGTGAGATCTCGGTGATCAACGTGGCGAGCGGTGTGCTGGTCGTCGCGATCCTGTCGTTGTTCATCCAGCCGACGCCGAGAGAGCACACGCTGCATCCGCTGGCGCTCGTCCGGTTGCTCGGCGTGTTCGTCTGGCGGCTGTTGTCGTCGTCGGCAACCGTCGTACTCGCCGTGTTGGCACCGACTCCGGCCCGTCTGCGCTCCGGGGTGGTCGGCGTCCCGCTCTCGCATCCGTCGACGCTCGTGGCGACGATCGTGGCGGATGCGATCAGCCTCACGCCGGGAACCCTCACGCTCGAGGCGCGCTACACCGGCGACGAGGGCGGCGGCGGTGAAGCCACCGAGGGCGCACCGCCGGTGCTGTACATCCATGTCCTCGGATTGTCGGACTCGGCCGCGATCCGCGCAGACGTCAGCCGCCTCGAACAGCTCGTTGTCGCAGCTGTGACACCCAACGAGACCACGGGCGACCATGGCAGCGATGGTCGCGGCACGGTCGCGCACGGTGCCGGACCGGAGGACCGATCGTGAACGCCGTCGGCTGGGTCAGCGGCGTGATGCTCGGGGTGGCCGGGCTCCTCACCACGTTCCACGTCATCCGAGCTCGCAATCTCGTCGACCGTGCGGTGGGTGTCGACATGCTGGTGGCCGTGATCCTCAACGGTCTCGCCGTGTCGATCGCCATCACGCGCGATGCGCTCGTCGCCGTGCTGCTGCTGATCATCGGCTTGCTGGCCTTCCTCGGCAGCGTCACGATCGCCCGCTACATCGAACAGAGGGGTCCGTGAACACCGTCGTCGACGTCCTCGCGGCCGTGATGCTGATCGCCGGTTCGGCCCTTGCGCTGATCGCCGCGATCGGGCTGTTCCGGATGCCCGACGCCTACTCGCGAATTCACGTGGCGACGAAACCGGCCACCCTCGCGGTCGTGTTCACGGTCGGCGCCGCAGTACTCCGCGTGCCGGGCTTGGCCCCGACGACGAAGCTGCTGCTGGCGGTCCTGCTCCAGTTCTGGACGGCGCCGGTTGCCAGCCACATGCTGGGACGTGCCGCCCACGCCGCCGGATTGCGCCCGGCCGACCCGTGGGCCGTCGACGACCTTCAAGCCGCCGAGGAAGCCGCCGGAGAGATCGAACCCGTCGTCGACGAAGGACACGCCGCGCCGACGACGCCGGCGGACCCGCTCGGACCCGACGACGGCTGAGTCGTTCCCGACACGCCGTCCCTCAGGCAATCGCGGCCAACGACGAGGTGTTGACGCCGACCGCTTTGTGCGGGTTACCCGCCGGTAACTACGGTTCGAGGCATGGCAAGCATCAGCAAGGTCGGAGTGATCGGTTCCGGGATCATGGGGTCGGGATTGGCGGAGGTCGCCGCCCGCGCCGAGTTCGACGTGGTCGTGCGCTCGCGCACGCAAGCGGGAGCCGATGCCGTGCTGCACGGCATCGACGCCGGACTCACGAAGCAAGTGACACGTGAGCGCCTCACCGAGGACGAGAAGCACGCAATCCTCAGCCGGATCTCGGTCACCGACGACCTTCACCAGCTCGCCGACTGCGACCTCGTGATCGAGAGCGTCGTCGAGGACATGGAGGTCAAGCGCGAGCTGTTCGAGAAGCTCGACCGCATCGTCAAACCCGACGCGATCATCGCCACGAACACCTCGACGCTCGCCGTCGTGGAGTTGGCGATGGTCACCGAACGGCCCGACAAGGTCTGCGGCATCCACTTCTTCAACCCGGCGCCGATGATGAAGCTGGTCGAGGTGATCAAGCCGCTGACCGCATCGGACGACACGATGACCACCGCCCTCGAGTTCGCCACGACCTGCGGGAAGGACGCGGTGCGGGTGGAAGACCGCGCCGGATTCGTCGTCAATGCGTTGCTGTTCCCCTACCTGAACAACGCGATCCGGATGTGGGAGCAGGGCACCGCGTCGATGGACGACATCGACACAGCGATGATGGGCGGCTGCAACTTCCCGATGGGACCGTTCGCGCTCCTCGATCTCGTGGGACTCGACACCTCGCTCGCCATCCTCGATGCGCTCTACGCCGAGTTCCGCGACCCGAACTACGCGGCAGCTCCGGTCCTGCGACGGATGGTCGCCGCCGGCCATCTCGGCCGCAAGACGAAGCAGGGTTTCCGCACCTACTGAGACGCGGCACGAGGCGACGACGACGGACGCAGGCCCGACCGGTCGGCTCGACTTGACAGACTGACCGCGTGAACGAGGCGCGGCGAGCACCGATCGAACCCGAACGCTCGCGTTTCACGATGCCCGATCCCGCCGGTGCCGAACCGGGTGAGGACCTCGTCGCCGTCGGCGCCGACCTCGAACCAGGGACACTGCTCGCCGCGTATCGGGCCGGGATGTTCCCGATGCCCGTCGACCCCGGACGGCGCCGCAGCAAGATCGCCTGGTTCTCGCCCGACCCGCGCGGCATCATCCCGCTCGACGGTCTCCACATCAGCCGGACACTGCGCAAGAGCATGCGGCGCTACGAGGTTCGCAGCGACACGGCGTTCGAAGCCGTCGTCCGTGCCTGCGGCGACCCGAGCCGGCCGGGACGATGGATCACCGAACCGATCGTCGAGGCCTACGTCGAACTCCACCGGCTGGGCTGGGCACGATCGGTCGAGGTCTTCGACGAACGAGGGACGCTCGTCGGTGGGCTGTACGGACTCCGTATCGATGGGTTCTTCGCGGGAGAAGCGATGTTCCACCACGCCACCGACGCATCGAAGGTTGCCATGGTGGCCACGGTCGACTGGTTGAACGCCTCCGGGGCCGAACTCTTCGACGTCCAGTGGGTGACCGACCACCTCGCCACGATGGGTGCCGTCGCCGTCCCCCGTGACGAGTACCTCCTCCGCCTCCACCGAGCGACCCACCAATTCGGCAACGCGTGAATGAATGGGCCCCTGACGGGTCCATTCATTCACGCGTTCACGGGTCCGGCTGTGGAGACGAGGGGAAAAGCACCGGAGCGGGTGGTCCGCCACCACCCGCTCCGAGAGCTTCGCCGGCCGAGTCCGCCACTCGGCCGGCGGGGTTCCCGCCAGAGGGGGAAACCGCATGGGAGCCGTTCGCCGCAAGGGGGAGAACGGTGCTCGACTCCGTTTTTCGCCACCGCTCGTTCGAACGGGGACGTCTAGTTCTTCGTCCACGTCCCACGCTGACTTGAGGACAACTTGCGCGACCGACGACACTCTTGCCATGAGTGACGCCGCCCCCGCCCCCGCCGCCGCCACGGCGCCGCGAACCAAGGACCGCCCGTGGATGATGCGGACCTACTCGGGCCACTCGAGCGCCGAGGCGTCGAACGAGCTCTACCGGACGAACCTGGCGAAGGGGCAGACCGGTCTGTCGATCGCGTTCGACCTGCCCACTCAGACCGGCTACGACCCCGACTCCCCGATGTCGAAGGGCGAAGTCGGCAAGGTCGGCGTGCCGGTCGCCCACCTGGGCCACATGCGCACGTTGCTCGACGAGATCCCACCCGGCCAGATGAACACGTCGATGACGATCAACGCCACCGCGGCATGGTTGCTCGCGCTGTACGTCGCGAACGCCGAGGAGCACGGGACCTCGTCGGCCGAACTCCGTGGCACCACCCAGAACGACATCGTCAAGGAGTACCTGTCGCGCGGCACGTACATCTTCCCGCCCGCACCGTCGCGGCGGCTGATCGTCGACATGGTGGCCTGGTGCGCACAGCACGCGCCGAAGTGGAACCCGATGAACGTGTGCTCGTACCACCTGCAAGAGGCAGGGGCGACGCCCGAGCAGGAGATCGCCTACTCGATGGCCACCGCCATCGGTGTACTCGACGCGGTCCGCGAATCGGGTCAGGTGTCCGACGACCAGTTCAGCCAGGTGTTCGGTTCGATCTCCTTCTTCGTCAACGCCGGGATCCGCTTCGTGGAGGAGGTCTGCAAGCTCCGGGCGATGACCGACATGTGGGAGCAGATCGGCCGTGAGCGCTACGGGGTCACCGACGCCAAGGCGCTTCGCTTCCGGTATGGCGTGCAGGTCAACTCGCTGGGCCTCACCGAGGCACAGCCCGAGAACAACGTGCAGCGCATCGTGCTCGAGATGCTCGCCGTCACACTCTCGAAGAACGCCCGCGCCCGTTCCGTGCAGCTCCCCGCGTGGAACGAAGCGCTCGGGTTGCCTCGACCCTGGGACCAGCAGTGGTCACTACGGATGCAGCAGGTGCTCGCCTTCGAGACCGACCTGCTGGAGTACGGCGACATCTTCGACGGCTCCCACGTGATCGAAGCTCGCACCGAGGAACTGCGTGCCGCAGCGCAAGCCGAACTCGACGACGTCCTGGCGATGGGAGGGGCGTTCGACGCGGTGGAGGCGCTGAAGTCACGTCTCGTCACGTCGATGGCGGCACGCACGCGCCGAATCGAGTCGGGCGAACAGATCGTGGTGGGCGTGAACGACTTCACCGAAGCCGCCGAGTCACCCTTGGGCGGCGATGGCGCGATCCTCAAGGTCGACCCGGAGGTCGAGCGGCGGCTGGTCGCCGACCTCGCCGAGTGGCGCTCGGCCCGTGACGAGCAGGCCGTCGCCGCCGCCCTCGACGAGCTGCGACGCGCTGCTGAGGGCGACGACAACCTGATGCCTCCGTCGATCGCACTGGCCAAAGCCGGCGGCACGACCGGCGAGTGGGGCGACGTGATGCGCGAGGTGTTCGGCGAGTACCGGGCGCCCACCGGCGTGAGCGGTGCTGCCGGCTCCGCCGCTGGGCTCGGCGACGTGGTCGATTTCGTCAAGTCGATCGCCGGCGGCCCGCCGAAGTTCCTGGTGGCGAAGCCCGGTCTGGACGGGCACTCCAACGGTGCCGAGCAGATCGCCGTGGCGGCGCGCGACTCGGGCATGGAGGTCGTGTACTCGGGGATCCGGCTCACGCCGGAGCAGATCGCTGCGTCCGCACGCGACGAGGACCCCGACGTGATCGGGCTCTCGATCCTGTCCGGCTCGCACCTCGATCTCGTCCCCGACGTGCTCGGCCACCTCGCAGAGATGGGCGTCGACGCACCGGTGATCGTGGGCGGCATCATCCCCGAAGACGATCGCCCGCGGCTCACCGACCTCGGAATCGCCGCGATCTACACACCGAAGGACTTCCAGATCGCGAAGATCATGCGCGACGTGGCCGACCTCGCTGTCAGCCACCGCGCCGCACCCTGAGCCCCGCTGCTCCCCGCGCCGCCCCGGCCCGGCCCGCCCCGTGCGCCGCTGTGAGCGGTGAGCGGCTCTCAGCCACACATCGCTCACAGCACACGAGATGCCACACCGGCCTGTGAGCAGTCGACGGCTCACGGTCGCTCACCGCTCACAGCACGCGGGGTGACAGCGGGGTGACCGCGGGAGACGGCGTCAGACGGTGGCCGGTTGGCGCTGCTCGCGCCCGATCCAGGCGTCGAGTGCGGGACCGGATTCGAAGCTGGTGATCAGCGCATACCGCGGTGCATCACCGTTGTGCACCACCACGTGCCACAGGCGTTGCGTGTCGACGACGAAGCGAGCACCGCGATGCAGTGGCACTCGGATCTCGGTGGCCGGATCCGGCAGGCCGTCGGGCCCGTTGTCGAACAACAACATGTAGCTGTCGGGGTTGTCGGTGAGCTCGATCCACGAACGCACCACCCACCCCTCCTCGTCGGGGTTGAATCGGTTGTTGTCGTCTCGATGCAGCGAGCGCAGCGCTTGCTCACGATCCTGCGGCTCGAGCTTGATGATGCGAACACGCCCGAAGTTGGCGCCGACGTCGTCGACATAACTGCGGATGGAGGGAGCGATCTCTGCGTTGGAGGTCCAGAGCGCGTCCTTGTCGGTCTTGCCCTTGTCCCAGAATCCACGGCAGTCGAGCTCACCGTCCGCGGATGCGATCGGAGCGAAGTTGGTGTCACCGCCGGACTTCCAGTCCATGTACTCGAGCGACGTGAACTCGGTGTCGGGAATCTCGTAGGGCAGGTCGCGGAGTGCGACGAATCCGGTCTCGGCGAGCACGTCGAGGCGCTGGTGGGGTGTGGCGAGCGGGATCTCGACACTCCAGTGTTCCTTGGTCGGCCAGAAGCTCATGCGGAAAGTCTACGAACGCCACCGGGGCCCGGCGGGGCATGACCCGCGAGTCGGGACGAAGGTCACCCCGTGGTCGAGGCAGGTGGTGCGGGAAGTTCGGCGATCACGACGATGCCCGACGGGATCTCGATCGTCTGACCGGCCTGGATGTCGTCGGGATTCGCAAGGCCGTTGAGGTCGACGACCGACTGCACCGTGACCTCGAACGACGCGGCGATCGCCGCCAGCGTGTCACCGCGCTTGATCGTGTAGAACCGCTGGCCCTCGGGGATGCTCGTGCTCGTGGTCGACGTGGTGGCCAGCGTGGTGCGAATCGGTGGCAGCCGTTCCTGCGCTGCCGGGTCGGTCGTGCCGCAGCCGGCGACAACGCCCGCTGCGACGGCGATCGCCAGCCCGAGCGCGACATGACGGCGGTGGTCGGTGCTGGGCATGGGTCGCGATGATACGGCGCCCGGGATGCCGGACGCACGCGGCCACCGACCTACTCTCGGCAGCGTGACGACGACGACCGCTGCGACGAGCGCAGAACGCCCCTTCCCCGGCGCCGAGCATCCGACACGTCAGTACCGTCTGGACGCCAACGGGCTCGGCATCGCAGTCCACGAATGGGGCGACGAGGACGCACCGCCGCTGCTGCTCGTGCACGGAGGTTTCGACTTCGCTCGCACGTACGACGCCTTCGCCCCACGGCTCGCTGCGGGCGGTTGGCGGGTGGTCGCGTGGGACCAGCGCGGTCACGGCGACAGCGAACATCCCGAGCTGTATTCGTGGGACGCCGACATGCGCGACGCACTCACCGTGTTCGATCACGTCAGCCCCGGCCGCCCGCTTCCCGTGGTAGGTCACTCGAAGGGCGGCGCGTTGATGACACAGCTCGCCGATGCGCAGCCGTTCCGCTTCACGCACCTGGTCAACATGGACGGCATCCCCTTCAATCGCCGCATCCCCGACGTCGCCGAACACGAGCGCACCAAGATGGTCGCCGACGAGATCGCCGGCTGGCTCGACCATCGTCGACGTACGGCGACGGCTCGTCGCAAGCCCGGCACGATCGACGAGCTCGCGAAACGTCGAGGCCGCATGAATCCCCGTCTCCCGTTCGAGTGGCTGCAGCGCCTGGTCACCGTCGGCGGGTTCGAGTCGGACGACGGCTGGCGATGGAAGATCGACCCGTCGATGCGATTCGGCGGCTTCGGGCCGTGGCGACCGGAGTGGACCCTGATGCGGATGCCCGGACTGCCGATGCCGTTCCTCGGGATCCTGGGCCGCGAGATGGAAGAGATGGGCTGGGGAACCCCGCCCGACAAGGTGCTCCCCTACCTCCCGCACAACGGACGCTGCGAGATCCTCGACGACGTCGGCCACTTCGTGCACATCGAGCAACCGGACGTCGTCAGCGGCATCGTGCTCGACTTCGTGGGACGGCCGTCGTGAGCACGCCGACCGGTGCCCCGACATTCCTCCGCCACGGCAAGATCGACCTCGCCCTGCACCGGCTCCGCGACGCCAGCGACCCGGCGGCGCGGCCGCTACTGCTGCTCCACGGGCTCGGCGAAGCGTCGCCGTCGGAGGTCCCCGACTGGGCACAGGGGTGGACCGGCGATGTAGCCGCCCTCGACTTCACCGGCCACGGAGCGTCGTCCATCCCGCGCGGCGGCGGCTACACCGCCGAGTTGCTGCTCGGCGACGCCGATGCAGCGTTGTCGGCGCTCACCGACGATGACCCGACGCGGTCGATCACGATCGTCGGCTGGGGCCTCGGCGCGTACATCGGGCTGCAGCTCGCCGGTGCCCGCGCCAACCAGGTCCATGGCGCCGTGCTCACCGACGGACCCGGACTCGCGGGCGGCCCCACCGGGCCGACATCTCAGAGCTTCTTCTCGCTACCGCCGTCCCCGAGCGCCACGCCCGACCCGTACGCGCTCGTCGAGCTCGGACGCGACCTGCGCCCACCCGACTACGCCACGCTGTTCGTCCGGCTCGCTCTCGCAGGTTCGGATCTCGACGAGCCGGTCACGGTCGCGAGCGTGTTCCGCCCGGAGTGGCTCGAGGCAGTCGCGCGTGAGCACGGCGTGCTGCAGACATCGGTGACCGAAGCGCTCGACCTGTACGCGGCGACCTGACGCACGTCGGGGGCGTTCTCTGGACCGCCGCACGGTTCGGGGCACGGTGACGCCGTCGCAGATAGAGTTCCGGTCGTGTCCGTGGCCGCCTTTTCGTTGATCGTGATCGTGGCGTTCGTCGCCATGGAGCCGATCACCGCAGCCACTCACCGTTGGGTCATGCACGGCGTCGGCGAGTGGTTCCACCGCAGCCATCACCAACCGGCGAGCAGCCGTGGGTGGGAGCGCAACGACTGGTTCCCCGTGGCGTTCGCCGGCATCGTGCTCGCCGGGCTCTGGCTCGGGTTCAACCGCGACGGGTTCGGCTCGCTGATCCCCATCGGCGTGGGCGTCACGCTCTACGGCGCGGCATATGCGCTGGTGCACGACGGCTACATCCACCGTCGGCTCGGCCGGTTCGGTGGCCGCCGCATCGCAGTACTCGATCGACTTGCCGACGCCCATCGCATCCACCACCTGTACAACGCAGCCCCGTACGGCATGCTGCTACCGGTCGTGCCGAGCGACCTGCGCGAGCGTGCAGCGCGCACCGACCGGGACCCCTTCGCCGAGCGTTCGCCCGCGATACCCGGCGCAGCCTGACGTCTCGGTCAGACGGTCGTTTCGGCGGCCGCGACCGCACCGTCGAGTGCCTGGCCGTCGGCATCCGGGTCGGACGTGACGTCGGACCGGTTCGCGTCGACGAACCGTTTCACGATGATCGCGCTGCTGACGGCTGCCGCGACCGGGAGGGCCACCGTGGGTCGCGGACCCCATCGGTTGCGGAGCCCACGTCGCCACCACACCGCTGCGGTGCCGACCCAGCAGACCGACGATGTCAGTGTGGCCACGAACGCCCGCTGTGAGAGCCCCGAACGCGACACGGCAACGGCAACCCCTCCGGCGAGCGGGAACGCAGCTGGGGAGATCACGAGGCACTGTCCGACACCGGCGGCGACGCCCTTGCCGCCATCGAAACCGTTCCACACCGGGTAGCAGTGGCCGGCGACTGCAGCGGAACCAGCCAGGTGGGCGCCTGCCGGACCTCCGATCGCTCCGCCGATCACGCACGCGGCGGCTCCCTTGCCGACGTCTCCCACCAGCACGACCGCTCCTGCCCGCTTGCCGAGCAGGCCGATGGCATTCGTCGCTCCGGGGTTACCACTGCCCTCGGCGCGCAGGTCGACCGTGCCACCCGATGCGAGGCGAGCGACCCCCGCGGCGGTCGGCAGCGTTCCGAGCAGGTAGCCCAGCGCGATCGCCGCCCCCACGAGCGAGCGGTTGGGCGACGGGGACATCACCGAAGCGTAGACCCGAGCGACGGACGCGTTCGCCTGGTGGATTGCGCGGGCGTCGGTGCTAGATTCACATCGCTCTCAACGAGAAGAGGCCATTGCCTTCAGGCCCCCATCGTCTAGTGGCCTAGGACACCACCCTTTCAAGGTGGCGGCACGGGTTCGAATCCCGTTGGGGGTGCGGCGC
>Ga0316197_10003957_pt1 | contig 10522 bp, 10 predicted proteins | sample OudBiesiAoxic_MG_FD_204939 | JGI IMG/M metagenome (GOLD analysis project Ga0316197, IMG submission 204939) | Coastal sediment microbial communities from Oude Bieten Haven, Netherlands - site A oxic | ecosystem: Environmental > Aquatic > Marine > Coastal > Sediment | place: Netherlands... | reverse complement strand
CGGTACCACGGCTTGAGGGCCTCGGCGGTCGCCCGGTCCTGCACGAGCGCATCGACCCGGGCGCGGATCTCGGTCATCTTCTCGTCGTCGGAGTCCTCGTAGGCCTCGATGAACGTCTCGCGGGACCACTCCTTGCCGCTCGACATCACCTTGGCGCGGATCCGCTTGGTGATGTCGGTCCAGCCGTCCTGGACGAGGTCTACCTCGGCGAAGCCACCGGCCTGCAGCGTCGTGAAGTTCATCAGCCACTTCGTCTGCCACCCGGGCTCGAGCGTGCGGAACCAGTCCGGGTCGATCGGGTGGTTGTTGCGCACGTCGATCGACGACGGCGTGCGCTGGAACACGTACAGCTCCTGCGCCGCACGGGCGAGGTGCGGGATGCACTGCACGGCGGTCGCGCCGGTCCCGATGATGCCGACGCGCTTGTCGGCGAGGCCCGTGAGCGGCCCGCCGGCCGGGTCGCCGCCGGTGTAGTCGTAGTCCCAGCGGCTGGTGTGGAAGCTGTGCCCGCGGAACGTCTCGATCCCGTCGATCCCCGGCAGCTTCGGCCGCTGCAGCGGTCCGGTACCCATCGCCACGAACTTCGCCCGCATCTCGTCGCCGCGGTTGGTCCGGATGATCCAGCGCTTGGCGTCGTCGTCCCAGTCGAGGCCGGTCACCTCGGTGGAGAACAGGGCGTTGTCGTAGAGATCGAACTGGCGGCCGATGCGACGGCTGTGCTCGAGGATCTCGGGCGCGTGGGTGTACTTCTCCGACGGCATGTGGCCGGTCTCCTCGAGCAGCGGGAGGTACACGAAGGCCGCAGTGTCACACTGCGCACCGGGGTAGCGGTTCCAGTACCAGACGCCGCCGAAGTCGCCGCCCTTCTCGATGATGCGGACGTCGCCGACGCCGGCCTCCTCGAGCTTGGCGCCGGTGAGGAGCCCGGCGAAGCCCCCGCCGATGAACGCCACCGTCACCTCGTCGGTGAGCGGTTCGCGCGGCGTCGGCTCGGTGTACGGATCGTCGACGTAGTGAGAGAACGCACCGGTGATCTCGATGTACTGGTCGTTGCCGTCGGGCCGGAGCCGCTTGTCACGTTCGGCCCGGTACTTCCGGCGCAGCGCCTCGCGGTCGATCTCGCTCGTCGCCATGTTTGCACAGTACAAACGTCGCCTGGCGCCGCCCACAGCCGAACCGACCACGTCAGGGTTACATCAGGGGTCAGACCCGCGATGTAATCGGGGTGTGGGAGGCTGGAGGGGTGCAGATCGCGGTTGCGTTGTCGCCAGGTGTGTCGGCCAACGAGTGCGAGGCCTTCACCGCGGTCTTCGAACACCTCCCCGACGCCGAGATCGTCGGTGTCGCCGCGACGCTCGGCCGCGTCGACGGCCCGGGTGGCGGCCACGAAGCGACAGCGACGTTCGACGATGTACGCGCCCCCGACGTGGTGATCGTCCCCGGCGGACTGGGGTGTGCCCGGGCCGCGGTCGACGACGACCTCGGCGACTGGCTGCGCGCTGTCGCCCCGGTCTGTCGATGGATGGCTGCCAGCTCCACCGGCACCGTGGTGGTCGCGGCCGCCGGACTGCTCGACGGGCATGCAGCCGCCACGCACTGGCTCGCCTCGCCGCTGCTGGCCTCGTACGGGTCGGCCACGTCGCAGGACCGCGTCGTCCAGGTCGGCAACATCATCACCTGCGAGGGCCAGATCACGGCCATGCACGTGGCGCTGCTCGTGACGCTGCGGCTCGGTGGATCCGACGCGGTGCGCGACGTCCGCGAGGGCCTCGCCCGTGCCGGTTCCATCCCGACGCCACCCGGCCCTGCTCGGTGGCGACGCTGGTTCGACGAGCGTCGGCGCCGCCCGTCGGGCCCGGCGAGGCCGACCAACCGCGAACTCGTGGCTCCCGACGTGATCGAGTTCGACCCGGTCACCCACCACCGCTGACGTCGCAGTCGCGTCCCGCGATTACATCGCGGGTCTGACCCCTGTTGTAACGATCGGTGGGTGTGCGAGAGTGGGCCGATGATCCGCCATGTCGTCGTCTTCCGTTGGAACGAGTCGGTCACCGATGCCGACCTCACGGCCATGGCGGCGGCGCTCGACTCGTTGCCGTCGGCGATCCCGGAGATCGTCGCCTACCACCACGGACGCGACCTGGGCCTCAACCCGGCCAACTTCCAGTACGCGATCGTCGCCGACTTCGCGAACGCCGACGACTTCGCGATCTACCGCGATCATCCCGAGCACCAGCGATTCATCGCCGACCACATCACCGGTCGGGCCGCTGAACGCACAGCGGTCCAGTTCGAGTTCTGACCTGCGCCCGAGCTGGTCGGGTCAGGCCGCGTCCGCCGGAGCCGGCCTGCGCTTCAGCTGGAGTTGCCAACCGCCGAGCACGGCGAGGCCGACCGGGATGATCACGAGCCAGGTCAGGAGACGGAACAGCAGGATCGCGGCCGTGATCTGATTGACCCACTCCGACCCGGCGGCCGCGGTCAGCATGCCGATGTAGGCGACCTCGCTGACGCCGGCATCGCCCGGCGTGATCGGGAACACGGTCAGGCCCTGCACGAGGGCGTAGACCACGAACACCTGCGTCCACGGCAGCACGTCGTCGGTGACCCCCACGAACCGCAATGCCATCAACAGCAGTGCGAACTTCGTCGCCGCGGTCAGGACCGTCGCCCAGGTGGCGACCAACCACCGATCGTGCAACGTCTGCACCGCCGACGCCCGCGCTGCGACCATCTGCGCGGGAAGATCGGCCGGCTCCGGCTTGCGCAGGAGGCGCAGAACCCGCGTCCAGATCGGCGCGATCAGGCGGCCGGCCTGCTCGGTCCGCTTCTCCGACCCGAGGACCACCGCGAGCACGACCACGCCGAGCCCCACCACCAGGCTGATCACCACGACGGTCCGCAGCGTCCCGTCGATCGGGGCGTCGGACAGCACCAGCCCGACCGCTGCGATCACCGGCAGCGCCAGCTTCACCCCGATGCTGAAGATGCCGCCCGCGGCAACCGCCAGCGTGGCCTCGCCAACCGTGCGTCCCCACGACGTGAGCATCCGGAACCGGACCGGCAGGTCGCTCGGGCCCGGGACGATCGACGTGACCGAGGCCGGGCCGAGGAACGCAACGACCCCGTGGCGCACAGCGAGGCCCGGCACGAGCGACGCAGTGAGCAGGCCCTGCGCCCCCACCCACAGGATCCACATCGATGCCAGCGACAGCAACTCGGCATCGCTCAGTGACGCCAGCGCACTGCGGATCTCGTCGAGATCGAGGTCGTCGAAGGTCCGCGCGAGCACGAAGAAGGACAACCCGAGCGCCGCGATGATGAAGACGATCCGGAACAGGATCTTGCGCAGCTTCGGCTTCGGCGCGACCGGGATCTCGTCGGGGGTGTCAGTCATTCCGGTCACCGATACTGGTGCCCACGACCTCGACGAGGTGGGATCGTGCCTCGACGACCGGCGGGAGCAGGCCCGCCCGGTCGCGCACGCGTAACCGTCCGACCAGCACGATCACCTCGCGGACGAGCGGCGACCAGACGAGCAGCGCCAACGCACCGGCGGCGGCCACGACGAGTCCGGCCGCGACCGCGGCCCAGCCGTCGGCGATCACCATGCCCGCCACGATCCACGTGACCAGCAACATCACGAGCCCGAGCAGAACCCGCACGGTTCCCTTCGTGGCCGTCGACCTCACGAGGCCGGTCCCGGCAACGATCACGACGAGCGCCGGCAGGTGTATCAGCGTCGCCGTGAGGACGAGCGACCACGCGATCACCAGGCCGAGCGCGGAGACGAGCAGCCGTCCGAGCCCGGTCCGCGTCGGACGCAGCTGCTCCGCGGTGATCCCGATCAGCTCGAGCCGGGTCGCGAAGACCCGATAGGCGTCGACGACCGAGGCGCGTACCGCGTCGCCGCAACGGGCCAGCCTCCTCGCCACGACCTCGGTCTCGGCGAACGACGGTGGATGCCCACCGGCGTCTTCGGTGCGCTCGACCCGCGCCGCGGCTCGGAAGATCTCGCGTTCCTCGACGTCGGCGAAGCCCGGCGACACCGCCTGCAGCGACTCGGTGATGCGCTCGGTGAGCGCGTGCGCGTCGTCGCGTGTCGGCTCACCGGCGGCGTCGAGGCCGGCACCGGCGAAGTCGGCCACCACGATCGGCTCGCCGAACATCACCGCCACGCGGCTGCGCGTCTCGACCTTGCTCTCGTAGGCCATGCCGATCGGCACGATCACCAGGTCGGGCGAGGTCGGGAGCGCCCCGAGCGCGATGCGCGCCGCGCCGGACTTCACCCGGTCGAGGCCCGCCCGGTCTCCGGTGGTGCCCTCCGGGAAGATCGCCACGGTCGCCCCTTGCGCGAGCTCCTCGTGGCACGCCTGGAACACCGAGGCGTTGTCGGTCGAGCGGTCGCCGTCGCCGCTGCGGTACACCGGGAGCACGCCCGCCAGTGCGAGGAACGGGCGGGCGATCACGACCTTCCACAGCGCGGCTTTGGCGAGGAACCGGGGGAGCCGCCGGAGCACCGAGGCCACGATCACCGGATCGACGAACCCGTTCGCGTGGTTGGCGACGACGAGCACCGGACGGTGCTCCGGCATCCGGTCACGCCATGCGACCTCGACCGAACGGTGGAAGGCGAGCACGAGCCCGACCGCCACGAGGCCGATCGTGCGATCGGTGAAGCGGCGGAACAGCCGCGGCGCACGCTCGGGGGCGACTGCGGCGTAGGCCCGATCGACCCAGGCGAGCGCGAGCACGGCGGTGAGCACGTGCCAGAGCGCGTGGGGTTGCAGCACCGAGCCGGGTTCGCACAGAGCGCTGTCGGGACGACCCAGCACCCAGGTGGCGCCGGCGATCGCGCCGAGGACGAGGAGCGGCGTCGACCACACGGCGCGCAGACCTCGCTGCCGGGCGAGCAGCGAGGTGACGACGACCACCGCGACCGCCACGGCGGCCATCACGTTGGTGGCGTCGCGGGCGACGACGAACAAGACCGACGACACGGCGAGGCCGATCGCCATCCCGATCAGCGAACCGCGATCGCTGGCCCCGACCAGTCGCCCGGCGTGCCATCCCGCCACGAAACTCAGCGCGCCGATCAGCGGGACGTCGTGGAGGAACTGCGACACGTCTCCTGCGGCACCGTGGTAGAGCAGGCTGCCGATTCCCTCAGCGACCAGCAGCAACGCCAGTCCGACGACGGCGTTCGGCAGCCGCCGGCGCGCAACCTCCCACAGCACGACCGCGCCCGCCGCGGCGTAGGCGAGCGAACTCCAGGCATTGACGTCCTGTTCCAGGAACCAGCCGTCGCGCTGTTCGCAGTCGGATGTGCCTGCCACTGCGGTGGCCTCAGACGGTGGCGTCGGTGGACTGCGACGTCACGCCCGTCGCCCAGGCGGCGCGCAACGAATCGCGTCGACGGTCGACGTCCGCGAACTGGGCGAGCATGCCGGCGACGGCCAACACGATGTAGATGGCGTACCACCACCAGTCGTCGGCGAGCACCTCGGTCGTCCGTGCCGAGTCGAGCTCATCGACGTCGATCACGCCGAACACGAGCATCAGGCCGAACACCATCGTCGATGCGCCCGCGAGCCCGGTGAGCACCGTGAGCAGCACCATCGGCAGGTCACCCACGATCGCGATGAACGCCAGGACGACGGCCAGCACCACGCCGCTCAGCACGATCAGCCACGACCAGGTGACGCCCAGCAGGACCATCAGCGACGAACCGAGCGCGAAGCCGATCGCCATCATGCCGATCATCACGGCCACCTCGTAGTAGAGGTAGGCGATCAGGCCGAAGACGACAGCGACGGCGAGACCCACGATCCAGCCGATCGCCGAGCCCAGGAAGCCGTCGGAGCCCGACATGATCCCGGCGCCGAGCATGAAGCCGGCGAACGCGCCCCACAGCGGGATGATGATGCGCATCGCGAGGTAGCCCCGGAAGCAGAACACCGCTCCGGTCAGGATCGCGATGAGGCCGACGACGATGTCATTCACGGTGATCACTCTTGCAGACCGGGCGCCCGGCCGGAAGCATGGCGTCGAGCGTCGAACGGCGCGAGAATCCGACCATGCCAGCGTCCTCAGATCCCATCATCGTGCTGCTCTGCACCGACGGCTCCGACCTCGCCCTGGCGGCGATCCGGCAGGGCCTCGAGCTGCTCGCTCCGCCGGATCGGATCGTGGTGCTGACGGTGGCGAGTCCCGTCGACCCGACACTGGTCACCGGTACCGGATTCGCGGGCGGGGTGATGTCGTTCGAGGACAAGAACGACCTCGTCGAGGCCCAGCGAGAAGCCGCCCGGGCCACGCTCGACGAGACCGTGTCCGCGCTCGGCCTCGCCGACGCCGAGACCCGACTCGAGTTCGGCGACGCCGGCCACATCATCTGCCAGGTCGCCGAGGAGTTGCCCGCCAGCGTCGTCGTGCTCGGCACGCACGGCCGCAGCGGCATCCGCCGGGCGGTGATCGGCTCGACATCGGACCACGTGGTCCGCCACGCGGTCTGCCCGGTCCTGGTGCAACAGCAACCCGGCTGACCCACCGTCACAGTAGGCCCCACCGTCACAGTAGGCCCGGCACGATGTGACGGCACGGGCTACATTGCCCAGCACTACGACGCGTCAACGAGGAGATGCCCATGCCCAACGGCAAGCCCAACATCCTGGTCATCTGGGGTGACGACATCGGCATCAGCAACCTCAGTTGCTACAGCGACGGCCTCATGGGATATCGCACGCCCAACATCGACCGGATCGCCCAGGAGGGCGTGCGCTTCACCGACTACTACGGCGAACAGAGCTGCACCGCCGGCCGCGCCGCGTTCATCACCGGCCAGAACCCGTACCGCACCGGCCTGACGAAGGTCGGCATGCCGGGCGCCGACATCGGCCTGCGCGCCCCCGATCCCACGATCGCCACCGCGCTGAAGGCGCAGGGCTACACGACCGGCCAGTTCGGCAAGAACCACCTCGGCGACAAGGACGAGTTCCTGCCGACGATGCACGGCTTCGACGAGTTCTTCGGCAACCTCTACCACCTCAACGCCGAGGAGGAGCCGGAGCAGGTCGACTACCCGAGCGAGGAGGACTTCCCGAACTTCCGCGACAACTTCGGGCCGCGCGGGGTGATCCACTCGTGGGCGAACGGCGACGGCACCCAGCGCGTGGAGGACACCGGCCCGCTCACCAAGGAACGGATGAAGACCGTCGACGAGGAGCTCCTGCCCGAGGCACTGCGCTTCATGGGTGACGCCAAGAACGACGACACCCCGTTCTTCGTGTGGTTCAACACCACCCACATGCACTTCCGCACCCACATCAAGGACGGCAGCCGCGGTCAGGCCGGCCGCTGGCAGTCGGAGTACCACGACGTGATGGTCGATCACGACGAACTCGTCGGCCAGGTCCTCGACTACCTCGACGAACAGGGCCTCGCCGACGACACGATCGTGATGTACTCCACCGACAACGGCCCACACATGAACACGTGGCCCGACGCCGGGATGACGCCGTTCCGCAACGAGAAGAACTCGAACTGGGAGGGCGCCTACCGGGTGCCGGCGATGGTCCGCTGGCCCGGCCGGATCCCCGCAGGCGAGCTGCGCAACGGCATCGTCAGTCACAACGACTGGTTCGTCACGCTCCTCGCGGCCGCCGGCGACTCCGACATCCAGGACGAACTCAGAGCGGGCTGCGACCTGAACGGCACGACGTACAAGGTTCATCTCGACGGGCACAACCAGCTCGACTACATCACCGGTGCCACCGACCAGAGCCCCCGCCAGCACTTCTTCTACGTCTCCGACGACGGCGACCTGACCGCACTGCGCTACGACAACTGGAAGGTCGTCTTCCTCGAGCAGCGCGCTCCGGGCACGTTGCAGGTGTGGGCGGAGCCGTACACCGAACTCCGTGTGCCGAAGATCTTCAATCTGCGCACCGACCCGTACGAGCGTGCCGACATCACGTCGAACACGTACTACGACTGGCTGCTCGAGCGAGCCTGGGTGCTCGTCCCGGCGCAGAGCTACGTGGCGAACATGCTGGCGACCCTGATCGAGTTCCCGCCCCGCCAGGAGCCGGCCTCGTTCAACATCGAGAACGTGCTCAACAAGCTGCAGGCGGGGGTCTCCAGCGCGTGACCGAGCCCACGCCGGAATCGTCGCGGGAGTGCTGACGTGAGGTTGGCGTCATGGCGGGACGGAGCGACGCGCGACGCGCTGCTCGACTTCGTCGACGCGGCCGACTCGCGGCCGGTGCACGAACGGGTCGCGGTGTTCGACAACGACGGCACGCTGTGGTGTGAGAAGCCGACCTATCCCCAACTGGAGTTCATGATCGACGAACTCCGCCGGGCCGTCGCTCTCGACCCGGCGCTCGCGGAGCGCGACGAGTACCGGGCGCTGCTCGAACACGACCGCACCGCACAGTCCGAGATGGGCCTGGAACGCATCGCCTTCGCCCTCCTCGAGTTCTGCGTCGGCATCGAACCTGCCGAGTTCGACGCCCGGGTCCGCGCGTTCTTCGACAGCAGCGTCCACGCGCAGCGATCGGTTCCGTACCGGCGGTTGCGGTACGGGCCCATGCTGGAACTGCTCGCCGAACTACGGGCGCACCATTTCTCGGTGTTCATCGTCAGCGGTGGTGGAACCGAGTTCGTGCGGGCGATCAGCGAGGAGTTCTACGGCGTCGAACCGCAGGATGTCGTCGGCTCGCTCGTCGGCTACGAGTTCGTGCGCTCCGATACCGGAGCGCCCCGACTGCTGCGAACGCTCGAGCTGTTCGGGGAGGTCAACGAAGGGCCGCCGAAGGTGACCAACATCCAGCGCCAACTGGGCCGCCGTCCGATCTTCGCGGCCGGGAACTCACCGGGCGACACCGAGATGCTCGAGTACGCGCTGGCCGCCACCGGGCCGTCGATGGCGATCACGATCGATCACGACGACGCCGAGCGCGAGTACGCCTACGAGGGCGTCGCCGGCTCGTTCGAGACCGACGGGTCGTACCTCGACCAGATGCGCGGCCTCGGCGTCACCGTGGTCAGCATGCGCGACGACTGGGCGGCGGTGTTCGCCGACGAGCCGGGCTGACCCGAACCGACCTGCCCGGACCGGGCCCGGACGCGCCGATGCCGGGCCCGACGTCACATCAGGCCCGGCACCGTGTGACAGTTGGTGTCAGTTGAGGATCTTGGCCTTGGCGGCCGCGTACTCGGCATCGTCGAGCTTGCCGCCGGCGTGCAGGTCGGCCAGCTTGGCCAGCTGATCGGCTTCACTGCCGGTGCCGGCAGTGGTGCGGATGTAGTCCTGCATCGCCGCGTCCTGTGCCTTCGCGGCCTTCATCTGGCGTTCGCCCATCTTGTTGCCGTTGATGATCAGGTAGGCGAAGATGCCGAGGAACGGCAGGAAGATGATCAGGATCGACCAGATCGCCTTGCCCCAGCCCGACATGTCGTCGTTGCGGATGATGTCGCCGAAGATCGTGAAGATCAACATGATCCACACGAAGAAGAGGAAGAACCAGAGGATCGACCACAGCACCTGGCCGGTTCCGAATTCAGCTGCAAGTAGCAATGTTGTGCCTTTCGTTGGGTCGGCACAGTGTGCGCCGAGCGCGGCAAGTGTTGCCGGTGCGCCGTCGTGATGCAACCACCCTCGGAGTGCGCCGGCGAGATTTCCGGTCGAGTCGGCACCGGATTCTCCGCGGTGGACACTCGGTCGGCTACGTTCGCAGCAGTCAGATCAGCCCAACGGAGGTATCCATGGCCCTCGGCCCCATCGAAGTGCTCGTCGTCGCCTTTCCCGGCAACGACTTCAACGGCCAGATCATCCCCGAGCTGGAGCGGCTCGTCGAGAACGACACCATCGCCGTGATCGACGGTCTGTTCATCCGCAAGGACGCCGACGGCACCGTCACGTTCACCGAGTTCGAGGAAGTCGGCGCCAGCGCCGACGCGACCAAGCTCTCCGAGCTGATGGATCAGCTCGACTCGCTGATCTCCGACGAGGACATCGTGGAGATCGCGGCGGGACTCGACGCCGACAGTTCGGCGGCGATGCTCGTGTTCGAGAACACCTGGGCCAAGCCGTTTGCCGACGCGATCATCGAGTCGAACGGTCAGATGGTCACCAACTTCCGCGTGCCCCGCGTGGTCGTCGACGAAGTGCTCGAAGCACTCGCCGAGATCGACGACTGACGACGTTCCGTCGCCCGTCACCCACACCAATTCATTCGAATACTCGTAGAAGGAGAACACCATGCGACGTCGTAGAGGACGCCCAGGACTCGTTGGCACCATGGCTCGAACCGCCGTGGTCGCCGGTACCGCATCGGCCGTGGTCGGTGCCACGTCCAACCGCCAAGCCAACAAGCAGCAGGCCGCCGCGGAACAGCAGGCCGCACAGAACGCGGCCTTCGAATCGCAGGCCCAGGTCGCGCAGATGCAGGCCGACATGGAAGCGATGAAGGCCCAGCAGGCCGCGCCGCCACCTGCTCCAGCCCCGGCGGCTCCCGCC
>Ga0316197_10003956_pt1 | contig 10527 bp, 8 predicted proteins | sample OudBiesiAoxic_MG_FD_204939 | JGI IMG/M metagenome (GOLD analysis project Ga0316197, IMG submission 204939) | Coastal sediment microbial communities from Oude Bieten Haven, Netherlands - site A oxic | ecosystem: Environmental > Aquatic > Marine > Coastal > Sediment | place: Netherlands... | reverse complement strand
TGCACGTTCACGTCCGCTAAGATGTTCGAGGTATGGCTGGCCATCCTCGTACCTCAACATTAGTCTGTCACCAGGATAAATTAAATCGGGGTTCTGGATATTACTGTTTTGACGCCAAATCTCTGGCCAGCGCCATGGATCCTTGAGAAATTTTCCGGAGATATCCCACAAGGTGTCACCTTTTACTACGGTATAATCAACCGGGTGGTTGTCAGCCAGTTCAACCTGGGCAGCACTCACCGTTGCTGATATAGCAACCGCCGTCAAGAGAAGAACAATTTTAAGTGAGTTTAGAATCTTCATGTGGTCTATCCCGTCTTTTTCCGGCAGTCTAGATGAATACACCATATGTTGCCATGTCGGCTATCCATAAAAGGCGTACTTCCATCGGGTTTTCAAAGGATCATAGCACTAAGTTAAAGTGATTTCTCCATATTTTGTCCTAACTTACAACGCAAAACGGGTCCAGAGCAAGCATTCTCTGCTATTTATTTCGTCAGGTAGCGATTGAAATCTAGCAAAAAAAGACCAAATATGGCATCAAGGGTTATAATTCAGCAAAATTCAATATCTGACACAAACTAAATCGTATACACAATCAAACATGGCGCTTCTAGACATACTAATCTATCCAGATTCTCGACTCCATTCTAAAGCAAAACCGGTTGCCAAGGTTGACAGCCGCATTCAGAAGCTCATCGACGATATGGGCGAAACAATGTATGCCGCTCCAGGCATTGGCCTGGCTGCACCACAGGTTAATGTCCTCGAGCGACTGATTGTCATCGACATCAGTGAGAGCAAGGATTCGTTACTCGCCATGGTCAACCCGGAGATTATTGTGTCTGAAGGTCGGGCCGAGCATGAAGAAGGTTGCCTGTCTGTTCCAGGAATTTATGCACCCGTCAATCGCAGCGAAAAAATTCGAGTGCGCGCTCTGAACCGCGACGGTAAAACTTTTGAACTGGATGCCGAAGGCCTGCTCGGTGTTTGCATACAGCACGAAATTGACCATCTTGATGGAAAAGTATTTGTTGACTACCTGTCTCATTTAAAACAGGATCGAATAAGGAAAAAAATGCAAAAGACAATGCGTCACGCCTGATTTCCTCCATAGCTACCTGATCATCCCTAACTCAATTCACTAAAGTTCATTTCTCTATGAGAGTCATATTTGCCGGCACACCGGAATTTTCTGTTCCCAGCCTGGAGGCACTGATTAGTGCTGGCCACGACATCGTTGCTGTTTATACACAGCCGGACCGGCAGGCAGGTAGAGGGCGAAAAACACGCCCCTCGCCAGTAAAACTTTGTGCCCAGAAACATGCAATTAAAATTGAACAGCCGGTAACTATGAAAGACGCCGCTGAGAAAATGAAAGCGTTCAACGCCGATGTCATGGTGGTAGTTGCCTATGGCATCATCCTGCCGCCAGAAATATTGCAAATCCCGAAGCATGGCTGCCTGAATATTCATGCCTCCTTATTGCCTCACTGGCGAGGTGCGGCACCAATACATCGTGCAATCGAAGCGGGCGATACGGAATCAGGGATCACCATTATGCAGATGGACGCTGGCCTGGATACCGGTGATATACTTGCTGCATATCCAGTCAGCATCTTGCCTTCGGACACCGCAGAGACGCTGCATGACAAGCTGGCTAACACAGGCGCAGCTGCAATAAGCGATGTCCTTGCAAACCTCGATTCCTACCAGCAAAGCGCTACTCCACAACAGTCAGAGCTTGCCTCTTACGCCAGAAAAATCAGTCGCGCCGAATCCAGTATCAACTGGAATGAAAACTGCAAACTTCTACAGCGACGCATCCGGGCGTTCAATCCCTGGCCTGGTTCTGAGACATGGTATAAGGAGATCAAACTACGTATCTGGCAGTCTGAATGTGAGAAAGAAACTCACCAGTATGAGCCCGGCGTTATCGTATCTGCTGACAAATCAGCCATCAGGGTAGCCTGTAGAGATGGCATATTAAGAATACTTGTATTACAGCGACCTGGCGGCAAAGCACTCGGAGTTGCCGATTTCCTGAATGGTATGAAACTGGATGCCGGAACCAGACTGGAAAATACTAACGATGTCTAAGCGAAAAAAAATCTCCTCCCGTTTTGTCGCATGCAGAGCAGTACAATCTGTAGCTAACCAGGGTCTAAACAGCGACCATGCCCTGGCAGAAGCTGGAATTTCTGAACTAAACGATAAGCGCGATGCTGCATTTGCCAGGTCAGTCTGCCTCGGCACTCTGCGCTGGTACCAGCAGATGGAAGCATTGCTCTCATTATTGCTGGACAAACCATTACAACGCAAAAACCGGGATATACATTCTCTTTTGTTAACCGCATTGTTCCAGTTATCAAAAACAGATATTGCCAGGCACGGCGTTGTTTCTGAAACAGTTAATGTCGTTGATGCGTTAAACAAAAAGTGGGCAAAAGGCCTGGTCAATGGTGTTCTAAGGAATTACATTCGACAGGCCGATGCACTGAACAATAAGCTATCTAAATCGCCTGTCGCAGAAACATCTCACCCACAGTGGCTGCTTAGTATCCTGCAGCAGGCATGGCCGCAGCAATGGCAAAAAATCACTGAAGAGAATAACAAACAGGCACCAATGTCACTCAGAGTCAATGAACGGCGGAGTAGCAGGAATGAGTATCTAGGCATGCTGAAGGCAGCAAACATCGATGCCAGCAACAGCGACATTTCAACTTCTGGCATTACCCTGAAATCGCCCTGTTCGATAGAAATGCTGCCGGGTTTTGACGATGGCCTGGTCTCTGTACAGGATATTGCACCCCAGCTCGCGCCCAGTTTTCTTGATTTACAGCACGGCCAGCGAGTACTTGATGCCTGTGCGGCACCTGGCGGAAAGACAGCGCATATTATGGAAGCCGCGAATGGAGACCTGGCACTGACAGCACTGGAGATAGACCCGCTACGGTTGCAGCGCGTAACTCAGAATATGCAAAGGCTAGGACATGGGATTGAAGTCATTGAAGGGGATGCCGGCCAGCCTGAAACCTGGTGGTCTAAGCATAAGTATGACCGTATTCTTCTCGATGCACCATGTTCTGGCAGTGGCGTCATTCGACGCCATCCGGACATTAAACTACTGCGCAGACCGTCAGATATCGAGCGGCTTGCCGAGCAGCAGCTAAGACTATTACACGCCCTTTGGCCACTGCTGAATGATGGTGGAAAACTACTCTACGCCACCTGTTCCATCCTGCCTCAGGAGAATGAAAACATTGTTCATTGCTTCCTCGCTGAAGAAGAAACTGCAATGGAGCAGGATATACATGTAAACTATGCCCATTCGCGCCAACATGGAATTCAAATCCTGCCAGGCGAACACCAGATGGATGGCTTCTTTTATGCTTGTCTGCAAAAAAATTAACACCCCCCTGCTGCTCAGCCTTTTGCTGTTGGTCGCAGTCTGGTCCAGCAGCGCACACGGCCGCGACATGAGTATTGACCAGATTGAAGCACGCCTAGACGGACAGTCAATACAGGTTGACGGAAACCTCACACTGACGCTGACGGATGATGTCAGAAAAGCCCTGAGCAAAAGCATTCCGTTACAGTTAAACATGGAGTTCGTACTCAATCGGGCTCGTAATTATTACTACGACAAGGAAGTCGCCGTGTGGACTGTGCCCATTATCATCTCTTACAAACCGGTATCAGATGAATACGTGGTTAGCAGACCCGACCTACCGAACCAGGAAGAAACGTTCGGCAGCCAGCGCGCTGCACTGGAAAGATTGGGTGTGTTCAATAATTTAAGCCTGCCCTTACCAGAGCAATTAAAAGAGGGAAAACAATACTACCTCGAAGCCCGTGTGAAACTTGATTTAGGTCAATTACCCGCCATGATGCGCCCTCTGGCCTATTTCTCATCATCCTGGCACCTCAACAGCAAGTGGACAGAGTGGCCACTCAATCGCTGAAAAATATCATTGCCGGCCCTGTACCGGCACTGATTCTGTCGTTAATACTGCTTGTAGCACTGTTACTGCTGAGTTTTGCCGCCCAGAATACCGCTAAGCTGGCGGATATCTATGCACCGCTATTAGTTGTTAATCTGGTTGGAATCTTTGTACTGCTGGTGCTCAACCTGGGCAGCCTTTACAAGCTGATCAAGCAGGTCCGTTCGAAAGTCATTGGCTCGCGCCTGACATTACGCATGGTTACTATGTTCAGCCTGCTGGCCTTTCTGCCCTTAATCGTGGTTTATTATATCTCGATACAATTTCTCAGCCATGGCATCGATAGCTGGTTTGATGTCCGCATTGAGCAGGCCATGTCTGATGCAACCCTGCTTGGACAAGTTTCTCTTAAATCACTCAAAGAAGGACAGATAGAGACCCTGATCCGCTACGTTCCTGATGTAGAAAACACCTCAGACAGCCTTGAGCTAATCAGTCTACTGGACAGAATCCGACGTGAAGAAGGATACAGTGAAACAGCCATGTTCACTCAAAACGGGCGTATTCTCGCTTCCAGTTCAATGCAACCCGGCACTTTACTACCTTCGCAGCCAGGCGAACGTGTCTTCACAGCACTCGACAGCAATGGCGTTTACGCTGAGCAGGAAACAGGAGTTGATGGCAGCCGGATCATTCGACTTGCCGTCATCGTTCCGCCATCTACTGTGGGCATGCCCCCCCATGTGCTGCAGGCAATCAAACCAATTCCTCTTCGTTTCGCAAACCTGGAATCAAGTATCAATACTGCCATTGGCGAGTATGACCGGCTGCTATACCTGCGTGGACCAATCAAATTTGGCTTTATCATGACCTTGAGCCTGGTCAGCCTTATGACTTTGCTGCTGGCGGTGTGGACGGCCACTTTCTCTGCAAGACGCCTGGCATCACCTTTGCGCGAACTGGCCGAAGGCACCCAGGCCGTCGCTGATGGCAACTACAACACGCAGTTGCCCGTCACCAGCCATGATGAGCTTGGCATCTTGATCAAGTCATTCAATCGCATGACCCAGCAGATTTCAAAGGCACGTGAAAATGCACAACAGAGCCAAATCAAGCTGGTCGAACAGCACACTTACCTGGAAACAGTACTTGGCCACCTGTCCTCTGGCGTTTTATCTTTTGATGCCAATCAGAAACTGCGCACGCATAATAGCCGTGCATGCGAAATACTGGATATAGAAGAACTGGATACACTGTATAATAAAAACATCCTGCAATTATCCCAGTCACTGGCACCACTTAAAAACTTTTTCATTATTCTGAATGAAGCAATTCTGGCAAACCAGCCTGAATGGAATGAGGAAGTGACCCTGTTCAGCTCGCATGGCAAACAGGTTTTGTTATGTCGTGGAACGCGCCTGCCCGGTAACCAGCCAGGTGGTTCAGGCTATGTTTTTGTCTTCGACGACATCACCGTCATGTTGCAGGCACAGCGAGATGCGGCATGGGGTGAAGTTGCCAGGCGTTTAGCACATGAAATCAAGAATCCGCTGACGCCAATACAGTTATCGGCTGAGAGGATTAGAAAAAAATATCTCCACACACTGGATGACTCGCAGAAACAGACTCTGGATCGCGCAACACGCACTATTTCCGAACAGGTAGACTCCATGAAAGAGATGGTGAATGCCTTTTCCAGCTATGCTCAGCCTGTCAGCATGAATATCCATGATGTAGATCTGAATCAGCTGCTGGCGGATGTATTAGAACTACATAAAGGACACTTCGGGCAAGTCGAGGTGACACTGTCGCTGGATGACTCCATCCCTCCGATGATGCTAGATTCCGGTCGCATGCGCCAGGTATTTAATAATCTCATCGTTAATGCCGTGCATGCTCTTGAGCACACTGAAAACGCGAAACTGTTGGTCAGCACCCAATCAGGAACAGGCAAGAATGAAAAGATTGTCACCATACGCGTTGAAGACAATGGCCAGGGAATCCAGAAAGAACTGATGGAGCAATTATTTGAGCCCTATGTAACCAGTAAGGAGAAAGGCAGCGGCCTGGGTCTGGCCATTGTGAAGAAAATTATTGACGAGCATGGTGGCGCAATCTGGGCAAAAAACATGAAAAACGGCGGCAGCTGCTTTACCATACAATTACCCGTCAAAATGAACAGATTGGCTCAGCAACAACAATCAAAAACTGATAAACGATGAATAATAATCGCATTCTAATTACTGATGATGAACCTGAAATTTGCCGCCTGGTGCAGGAAATTCTGGAAGATGAGGATTACATCGTAACCACCGCTGCTAATGCTGAGGAAGCACGCATTGCAAGAATTGAATTTAATCCAGACCTTGTGTTGCTTGATATATGGATGCCCGGCACCGATGGCATCGCATTGTTAAAAGAATGGATGGACAATGAGGAAACACCTCCCTCCGTAGTTATGATGTCCGGGCATGGCAATGTTGAAACTGCTGTTGAGGCCATTCGCTATGGCGCATATGATTTTCTTGAGAAGCCGCTTTCAATGGCCAAGCTTATTGTCACTGTTCAGCGAGCTCTACAGAATGTACAACTACGCAACGAAAATGTGCAGCTGCGTCAACAATTACAACCGGTTAATGAACTGATCGGCGACAGCCCGAGCATGCAGCAGCTAAGAGAACAGATAAAGCTTGTTGCTAATACTGAGAGCTGGGTACTGGTCAGTGGTGAACCCGGTAGTGGCAAGGAAATTGCCGCTCGCATGATTCATAATCTTAGTCCTCGCGCTGATGCCAAACTGGTTACCATCAACCTTGCAGCCATCCCAGTTGAAAACATTGCAGTGCAAATGTTCGGATCAGAAAAGAACGGCCTAGTGGCTGCAGGATCTTTTGAGCAGGCCAGAGGTGGCACATTACTGCTTGATGAAATAGCCGACATGGACCTCGACACACAGGCCAAGCTAATTGGAGCGCTGCGAGAAAATCGTTTCCTGCGTGTGGGTGGCAATTCGCCTGTTGAACTGGATGTACGCGTCATCGCTGCAACTACACACAACCTTGAAGAAGAAGTCTCTGCCGGCAGATTTCGCGAAGACCTGTATTACCGCCTGAATGTCATACCGATCAGAATCCCGCCTCTGCGCGAACACCCGGAGGACGTTCAATTACTGATTGATTACTATCTCGACTACATGGTCAGTGTCGATCATTTACCCGCTCGGCGATTCTCCAGTGCTTCGATGAATATACTCAGACAATACAGCTGGCCAGGTAATGTGCGGGAATTAAAAAATCTTGTCCAGCGGCTGCTGACCCTGAATCGTGGAGAAGAAGTTGCTGTGGAGGAAGTGCAATCCGCCCTTGGTAAGCGCACTATTACAGAAGATTCACCACAGTATACACCTGAGTATAATCAGTCACTACGAGAAGCACGTGATGATTTTGAGCGCCATTACCTGCTACACCACCTGAAGCAGGTCGGTGGCAATGTTAGTGAACTCGCGCAAATAACTGGCATGGAAAGGACCCATCTTTACCGCAAGCTGAAGGCCCTCGACATCAACCCGAAGAATAGCCGTAAACATTAAAGTATTATGAAAATAATCATTCTCGGTGCCGGTCAGGTTGGCACATCTGTTACTGAAATTCTGTCACGTGAAGCCGGTGGAGATATCACTCTCGTTGACATTGATGAAGAGCGCCTGAGTCTGCTGCAAAACAAGTTTGATATTCGAACAGTACATGGCCATGCATCATACCCGGATGTTTTACGTGAAGCAGGGTGCGACGATGCAGAACTCATACTTGCCGTCACTAACAGTGATGAAACCAATATAGCGGCCTGCCAGATTGCGTCTATCCTGTTTAATACTCCAAAAAAAATTGCACGCATTCGCGCTACAGAATATGTCAGTGAAGAGCGCCTGTTTGCTGAAGGTGGACTCGGTGTCGATGACATTATCAGTCCCGAGCAAATAGTCACCACTGAACTGCTGCGCTTGATTGAACGGCCCGGTGCCCTGCAAGTGCTGGATTTTGCCAATGGCCGAATTCAACTCGTCGCCATCAAAGCCTATGATGATGGCCCCCTGGTTGGCCATCACCTACGCGCCTTAAAAGACCACTTGTCCAATATCGAAACCCGTGTTGTCGCTATCTATCGAGAGGGTGAAGCCATCATGCCTGATGGGGATACCGTGATAGAAGTGAACGATGAAGTTTTCTTCATTGCCGCAACGGAGCACATACGCGATGTTATGAGTGAAATGCGCAAACTGGATAAGCCGGTGCGTACAATTATGCTTGCAGGTGCCGGTAATATTGGCTTCCGACTGGCTGAAGCGCTGGAACAGAAAAACTACAAGGTCAAACTAATTGAGCATAGCCCTGAACGGGCAACAGAAGTTTCAAAACATCTCAAACGCACCATCGTCCTTGTTGGTGACTCAGCAGATGAAGAACTGCTGAAGATGGAAAACATCGATAAAATGGATGTTTTCTGTGCTATCACTAATGATGACGAAGCCAATATTTTATCAGCCATGCTAGCAAAACAACTCGGTGCACGAAGGGTAATGTCAATCGTTAACCGTACTGCATATGCTGACTTGATAGAGCGCACGATGATCGATATTGCTTACTCGCCGAAGCAGGCAACGATAGGCAGTGTACTGCCAAAATTTCGCACCGGCGCCCTGGAAGCTGTCCACTCACTGCGTCTTGGAACAGCGGAGGCGATTGAGGCCATTGCTCTCGATGACCAGTCCAGTAAAGTGGTTGGACGGCGAATTGATGAAATTCCATTACCCAAAGGAACTATTATTGGCGCCATACTGCGGGGGGAAGAAGTCATCATCCCTCATCATGATACGGTGATAGTAAACCAGGACCATATAATCCTGTTTGTGCAGGAGAAGAAACACATCAACGATGTTGTCGCATTATTTCAGGTTAGTGCCTTCTTTATCTGATCCTGATTTATTTATTTTATGCAAACACGACTCATCCTCAAGGTCCTCGGCTTCTTACTGATCATCTTCAGTGTCAGCCTTTTGCCGCCCTTGCTGATTGGATGGTTTGATGCTGATGGTACTCACCTGGTGTTTCTGCAGTCATGGATTGCTGTGCTAGTCCTCGGCGCCCTGATGTGGCTGCCGAATAGAAAAAAATCAGATGATCTACGAATTCGTGACGGTTTTCTCATCGTCGTTTTATTCTGGCTGGTACTTGCACTTTCCGGTGCACTGCCCTTTATGCTGGCAGAAAACCCTCATATGTCAGTTATTGATGCCGTGTTCGAGTCCATGTCCGGGCTAACAACAACCGGGGCTACAGTTCTGACGGGGCTTGACGCCCTGCCACGATCTATCCTCTATTACCGGCAGCAATTGCAATGGCTTGGCGGTATGGGCATCATCGTACTGGCTGTCGCCATAGCTCCGGTTCTCGGGGTGGGTGGTATGCAGTTATTCCGCGCCGAAACCCCCGGCCCGATGAAAAACAACAAACTGACACCTCGCATTACTGAGACCGCCAAGGCACTCTGGTATATCTATTTTGGCCTGACTGTGCTTTGCGCCATGCTCTATTTTGCCGCTGGAATGAATCTTTTTGATGCAATCGGCCACAGCTTCTCTACCCTCGCGATCGGCGGATTTTCAACTCATGATAAAAGTATTGGATTTTTCAATAACCCTCTGATTGACACTATAGCCATGCTATTTATGGTTATAGCCGGTATTAATTTTTCACTGCACTACCTGGCTATACGCCGGCGCAGTCTGCGACAGTATGTTTCAGATTCCGAGGTAAAAGCCTTCCTGTTAATTCTTGCTACACTTTCTGTGATTACCGTTACGCTGCTAATTCTTGAAGGCACCTTTGAGGACACTGGTGTTGCCATAAGGCTGGGGCTGTTTCAGGTTATATCGATAGCGACCACGACCGGTTTCACCACTAATAACTTCAGTTACTGGCCTGGCCTCCTGCCAGTATTACTTATCATCAGCAGTTTTGTCGGCGGTTGCGCAGGCTCCACTGCGGGTGGAATGAAGGTGATTCGGGTAGAACTATTGCTGCGTCAGGGTCGACGCGAAATCGATCGCCTGCTGCACCCCAATGCAGTATTGCCGATTAAACTGAATAAACGCCCAGTACCTGACAGCGTCATAAATGCTGTGTGGGGCTTCTTCGCGCTATACGTGATCAGTTTTGTAAGCCTTGGGCTGCTTATGATGATGAGTGGCTCAGATATTGTCACTGCCTTCTCCGCGACGGCAGCCTGCCTGAATAACCTTGGCCCGGGCCTGGGTGATGTGGCAAACAACTACCAGTCTATTAGTGATGCTGGCAAATGGATATTAAGCTTTACCATGCTGCTGGGCAGGCTCGAATTATTTTCCCTGCTGGTTGTTTTAACACCGGCCTTCTGGAAGCGATAATAACACTAGTTACTGATTTTTTTCTTCAATTTCCCAGCATCTACCCGCAACCATATTAACAGCCTAGCGAACCCAGTCCACGATATAATCTACCAGTTCATCGTGGTCCACGTCAGCTTCGCTAACAACCTTACCCCGCAC
>Ga0316197_10003955_pt1 | contig 10527 bp, 14 predicted proteins | sample OudBiesiAoxic_MG_FD_204939 | JGI IMG/M metagenome (GOLD analysis project Ga0316197, IMG submission 204939) | Coastal sediment microbial communities from Oude Bieten Haven, Netherlands - site A oxic | ecosystem: Environmental > Aquatic > Marine > Coastal > Sediment | place: Netherlands... | reverse complement strand
CCAGCACGTTGATGCCGAAGCCGCCGAGGCGCGATATCAGCTCCAGCATCTCCTCACGACCTTCCGGATCGAGGCCGGCGGTTGGTTCGTCAAGGAACACCAACTCTGGATCGTGCACGATTGCCTGTGCAAGCTTGGTGCGCTGTTTCATGCCGGTTGAGAAGCCCTCGATCGGACGGAAGCGTTCCTCCTCGAGGCCGACGAGCGTGAGGACGTCTGAAGCCCTTTGGCGTGCGGCGTTTGCGGGGAGACCCGCGAGGCCGGCGGCGTAGACGACGAAGTTCGCCGCGGTGATATCGAGCGGGAGGCAATCGCTCTCCGGCAAATACCCGATCCGGGATCGGACATCGAGCATGTCGGTCGTGGCGTCGAAGCCGAGCACCGTGGCCGAGCCGATGGTCGGTTTGAGAATGCCCAGGAGGATCTTGATCAGTGTGGTCTTGCCTGCGCCGTTCGCTCCGACGAGCCCGATCCGGCCGGGAGGCAGGTCGAATTCGACGCCGTGCAGCGCGACGATGGAGCCGTACGCGAGGCCGAGGTCACGGGCAGTCAGGATGGGAGCTTCAGACATGACGGCACCATGGTCGCAGATCTGGGAGGTTCTCGGGTGGCGAGTGTTCGGCAACGAGTCGCCGGTCGGATCGTCGTGAGTGAGGCCTTGTCGCTCGTCCGTTGAGATGAGGTTGGCTCTCGCCGTCAGGGTGAGGGTGCGCGGTCACAGGCGAATAATGCCTCCGCGATCATTTGCTCGCTATCGGGGATCCACCCCGTTCGACCCTGACATACCGCGGTGCCTCAGGGTCCTTGGGGATCAACGGCAGGCGCCGACTTCCAGCTACCCAACGGCGACCTTCGTTCTGCCGGCTCGATCGGTGATGATCATGCCGGTGAGAATGAGTGCTCCACCGATGATGATGCCGGACTCGATCTGCTCACCAAGGAGGAGAACACCGGCGACGAGCGAGACGAGCGGGACGAGGTATCCGACCAGCGACACGGTCGTGATCGGCGCCGACTCGACCAGGCGGTAGAACAGGTAGAACGGCAAGAACGTAGACGCGATCGCCATGTAGAGCACAAGCGCCCATCCGGGGGCGGTCAGCGAACTCGGCATACCCTCGAACAACAGCATGGCTGGGATCAGAATTGCGGCGGAGAGCGAGAACTGGAGTCCGGTGATTTCGAGCGGGTCGTAGCGGCCGGCGTACCGCTTGGCATAGGCGCCGGCGTATCCGATCGCCGCGACTGAGATCAGGGCGAGTACCGCAGCCACGAGCGGCCGGCCCTCGGATCCGAGCCCGGAATCGCCGGAGATGAGGAGGGCAGCCACACCGGTGAATCCGACCGCGAGGCCGATGATCTTCACCGTGTTGAGCCGCTCTGCGGTGAGCATGAAGTGGGCATAGACCGCCGTGGCGAGGGGGATGAGCGCTGCGAATAGGCCGACGAAGCCGGCGGACGCCTCCTCGTATGCGAAGGTGAAAAGGACGTATGGGATCAGGAGGTTTGCGACCGCGAGCACCAGCCCGATCTTCATGGTCAGGCGGTCCGGGCGGCGGAGTCCTCGCGACGCAAGGAAGACGAAGACGAGGATCGCCGCAATGGCCACTCGGAGCGCAACGGTCGTCCAGGGGCCGACACCCTCGTCGAAGGCAGCACGGACGGCCACCCCGCCTGTACCCCATCCAATGGCGGCGACAACAAACGCGATCCAGGCAGAGCGGCTCATCGCAGGTTCAGGTCCGCTGTGGGCGGGTCATCGGCGGCGTCCCCGCCATCCCCGCACCACATACCGCCAGAACGGCGCTGTCTCGCCTGCCGATGCGGGTGGTCGTTGACCCTCGTCGCTTGCGGCGGTCTCTGAGCTCGTGGCGGGCGCGGTTGGTGCTTGACCCCCTCCGTCAGCGGCTGCGCCGCTGCCACCTCCCCCTGAGGGGGAGGAATCGGAGGAAGGGGCGGAATCGGAGGAGGGGGCGGAATCGGACTGAGGGGGAGGGATCTCGGACGACGGGAAGGAATCGGAGGTTTCTCTCATCTCCGCCAGCCGTTCCCTGAGGAACAACGCCTCTGTCTCCGCTTTCGCGGCGCGCTCTCGGGCCTCGGCAAGCTGCTGCCCGGCCTCGTGGAGGTTGCCGAGTTGGTTGAGCATCTTGTTCCACGCATCAACCGGAACGATCATCGTCGCCGGCTCCGGCGGCCGAGTTGGTGGCGAGGCTAACGGAGCTTCTTGTCTCGAGTCTCGAGTCTCGAGTCTCGTGTCTCTGGGCTCTTGCCTCGCGACCGGCGTCTGGCGGCTCGTGACTTCGCCCCGCGCCCTCACCGACCCCATCTCCACCATCCGCAGCGTCAACTCGCCGTCCGACTCGAGGTAGGACTTCACCGTTTCTCGGCGGCACCATTTCCGCAGCGTGCCGATCGGGATACCGGTGAGTTCGGAGGCCTCGCGCAGGGTGCGCCATTGGCCCTGCTCAGGTGCGGGGGTGCGGTCCTGAGAAACCGCAGGGCGATCGCGTCGGCGATCGCGCGATTCCCTCATCGCTTCCGTCTCCCACTGTTTCGCAACGTCCATGAGGTTCGAGGCTAGCGGCCAACCGGTGCGCCGGAACGGGATCCGGCAGTCTCCTAGGATGGTGGTCACACCGACTCAGAATTGAGCGTATGCCGGAAGAACCGCCGCAACTCGCAGATGAAGTACGTGGCCTCGTGAGAAGCATCGTCACCGGCGTGCTCGACGACGCCGGGCGAATTCCGCCACTTCCGGAGCGCGAGGCGCCGGCATCTGGGGTGGGCGGCCTCGAGACGATCGCCGTCGGAGCCGACCACGGCGGCTTCCCGTTGAAGGAGCGCATCGCCTTCCGGCTTCGAGAAACCGGACACGACGTGCACGATTGTGGTACCGACTCAACCGATGCCGTCGACTATCCCGACTACGCCCACGAGGTGGCGCGTCTTGTCGCCGACGGTACGTGTGGATGGGGCATCATCGTTGACGGCGCCGGGATCGGATCAGCCGTGGTGGCGAACAAGGTCCCCGGTGTCCGGGCCGCGCTTTGCTACGACCTCTCGAGCGCCCGCAACAGCCGCGAACACAACCACGCCAACGTGCTCACGCTCGGCGCCGGCCTGATAGGGCCGAACCTCGCCCTGCAGATCGTCGAGGAGTGGCTTGCGACGCCATGGGGCGAAGGCCGTCACGCCGATCGAGTTGCCAAGATCACCGCCATAGAACACCGATACGCCGGAGGGTCTCCGTGACCAGCGACATCCTCGACCGGGAGATCCTGGTCGAACTCATCACCAAAGAAGTCCTGACTGCCCTTTCGGAGCGCTCGGACATATGCAAGAACCCCGAGGCGGTGCGCCAGGTCGTTGCGAACGGCGCCGACCGTGTTGCGTTCCACGGAACTGCCGCCGATGTACCGATCGACGTCGCGAGGTACATCGATCACACACTCCTGAAGCCGGAAGCCAGCGCCAACGAGATCGACGTGTTGTGCGACGAGGCGATGGAGTTCGGATTCGCCTCCGTGTGCGTCAACCCAACATGGGTCAAGCGGGCAGCGGACCGTCTCCGAGGTTCCGAGGTGGTGACGTGCTCTGTGATCGGGTTCCCGCTCGGTGCGTCGACGCCGGAGATCAAGGCCATGGAAGCCAGGCGGGCGCTGCGAGACGGCGCCCGTGAGGTCGACATGGTCCTCAACGTTGGGGCTCTCAAGTCGGGTGATCTCGATCTCGTCCGGACGGACATCGAGAAGGTGGTTGACTCGGCACATGAAGGTGGAGCGATCGTCAAGGTGATCCTCGAGACGTCGAAGCTCACCGACGAAGAGAAGGTGATCGCTTCAGCGCTCGCGAAGCAGGCAAAGGCCGACTACGTGAAGACGTCCACCGGCTTCGGCGGAGGGGGAGCCACGGTCTACGACGTCGCCCTGATGCGAGAGACGGTCGGGCCGGAGATGGGTATCAAGGCTTCCGGAGGAGTCCACACGGCCCAAGAGGCGGAGGACATGATTGCGGCCGGGGCGACCAGAATCGGTGCTTCGGCAGGGGTACAGATCGTTGCGGGATCGGAAGGAGACACCGGTGGCAAAGGGTATTGAGGTCCGGTCGTACACGTTCCTGGATTCGCTGCAACCGCAGTACGCGGCATTCCTCGGCACCGTGGCGCAGGGGTTCCTCCCCCTCGCGGGTGACGCCTCCCTCTTTGTCGAGGTGGCCCCCGGCATCGAAATCAACCGGCTCACCGATGTCGCACTGAAGGCCACCACCGTCAAGCCGGGGATGCAGATCATCGAGCGCTACTACGGCCTGCTCGAGGTCCACTCGCCGGATCAGGCCGAGACCCGGGCGGCCGGTGAAGCGATCCTCGAGTCGGTGGATCATGTCGAGACCGACCGCATCAAGCCGAAGATCCTGTCATCGCAGATCATCCGTCGAATCGACGACCACCACGCACAGCTAATCAACAGGACCCGGCACGGGCAGCTGATCATCCCCGGTCAGACCCTCTACGTCCTGGAGTGTGAGCCTGCCGCGTACGCGGCCCTGGCGGCGAATGAGGCCGAGAAGGCCTCGGAGATCAACGTCCTCGAGGTGCGCTCCCATGGTTCCATGGGCCGTATCTACCTCGGCGGCGAGGAGCGGGACATCGATGTCGGCTGGAGGGCAGCCGTTGCCGCCCTCGAAGGCCTCGATGGGCGGGTTGTGTGACGATGAGCGGCGAGTAGTCGGTAGCAGGTAGCGAACAAGGCCGAAGAGCGGCGAATCCACCGCTCACCCGGCCGCCGGTAGTTGCCTAGAGTCAGAAACGAACCACAGAGGGAGACAACCAGATGGCTGAAGCGCTTGGGATGATCGAGTGCCGGAGTTTTGCGGCGATGGTGGAAGCGTCGGATGCGATGGTGAAGGCGGCAAAGGTCGAACTCGTATCGTACGAGGAGACCGGCGGTGGCTACGTAACCGCCATCGTCCGTGGTGACGTGGCTGCGGTCAAGGCCGCGGTCGACGCCGGCATACGCGGCGCTGAGAAGGTCGGCGAGGTCATCTCGACCCACGTGATCGCTCGTCCCCACCTCAATATCGATCTCGTGCTCCCGCTCGGACGGGCGGATGAGGCGGCAGAAGAACTCGGTTGAGCCCGACTGCTTCGTACACCGAGGAGGTGGGATAGATGCAGCTCGGGAGGGTCACCGGCACACTCGTGTCGAGTCGGAAAGAGCCCCTGATGGAGGGGATGACGTTCCTCGTCGTTCGACAGATCAACGCCGACAACAGCGACACGGATTCGTATGTCGTTGCCGTCGACGCGGTCGGAGCCGGAGTCGGAGAGGTTGTCATGTACGCCTCCGGCAGCTCTGCACGGCAAACCGAACGCACGAAGGACAAACCCTGCGACGCCGTGATCATGGCAATCGTTGACACGTGGGAAGTCGACGGCGAGACGGTGTTCGTGAAGTGAGCCACCGGTGCTGAACGAGCAGGAGATCTCTGAGATCATCGGTCGCGTTCGCGGTCGCGTGGAAGCCGTCGAAGGCCGCAACCGGACCGGCCCCGCACTCCGCGCTGCCGCCGAGAGCGCCGCGTTGTCCTCGAAGCTCGGTGACGGCATCTACGCGAACATCGACGAGGCGATCTCCGGTGCACGTCGGGCGTTCTTCGCCTATCGAGACATGGGGCTCGAGAAACGCAGGGTGATCGTGGACGCGATGCGTTCGGCGATGCTCGCGGATGGGGAGCGGCTCGCGTATCTCGCCCGCGAGGAGACCGGCCTCGGGCGAGCGGAGGACAAGGTCCTCAAGAACCGACTCGTCACGATCCGCACGCCGGGTCCCGAGGATCTCGAACCGCAGGCGGTGACCGGGGACTCCGGGATGATGGTGACCGAGTTCGCCCCCTACGGCGTGATCGGCTCGATCTCTCCCACGACGAATCCGACGTCGACGGTGATCAACAATTCCATAGCGATCATCTCGGCCGGCAACGCGGTCACGTTCAACGTGCACCCGAGTGCGAAGGACGTCTCGGTCGAGAACATCCAGGTTCTCAACCGGGCGATCATGTCGGCAGGCGGGCCTCCGGATCTCATCACGGCAATCGCCGAGCCGACGCTCGAATCTGCGAAGCGGCTGATGGCGCATCCCGACGTTCCCGTGCTGCTCGTGACCGGAGGGCCGGGGGTCGTTCGGGAAGCGTTGGCGATGCCGAAGAAGGCCATCACGGCGGGCCCCGGGAATCCGCCGGCAGTTGTTGATCAGACGGCCGATATCGACCAGGCCGGTCGCGACATCGTTCGCGGCGCCTCGTTCGACAACAACATCGTGTGCGTCGATGAGAAGACGACGATCGTGGTCGACACTGTCGCAGATCGGCTCGTTCAGTCGATGACGGCGCACGGCGCCTATCGACTCAAGGAGCATGAGCTGAAACGATTGGAACGGGTGATCTTCAGAGAGATGGGCCCGCAAGGGAAACCCGGCGTCATCAACCCCGCGTGGATCGGCAAGGACGCGGGGGCGATCCTCGCTGAGATCGGTGTGTCGACCGATACGGACCTTCGTCTGCTCGTCGCAGAGGTGCCGGCATGGCACAACCTTGTGTGGACCGAGCAGATGATGCCGGTGATGCCCGTGGTGCGGGTCAAGGATGTGGATTCTGCGATCGATCTCGCCGTACGTTCCGAACACGGCTTCCGGCACTCCGCGTCGATCCACTCCACCAACGTCGACACGATCACCCGCATGGCACGCGAGATGAACTGCTCGATCTTCATCGCCAACGGGCCGAACATTTCCGGCCTCGGAGACGGCGGTGAAGGGTTCAGCTCATTCTCGATCGCGAGTCCAACCGGAGAGGGCCTTACCCGGCCCCGAACGTTCTCACGCATTCGGCGCGTAACCGTGGTTGGGGCGATGCGCATTGTCTGATCCCGCAATCGCCATCGTCGAATTCGACTCGATCGCAACCGGGATCTTCACCGGCGATGCGATGGTGAAGTCGTCGCCCATCGGATCGATCTATGCCGGCACCGTTCATCCGGGCCGATACCTCGTCCTCGTTTCCGGAGACACGGCGAGCGTTGAAGTGGCCTTGGAGACCGGCCGCGATGCCGGTGCGCGATCGGTGATCGACTCAATCTTCCTGCCGGCGATCCACGACGATGTGGTTGCAGCAATCGTGTCGCTGGTCGATGCCGCCGATTTCGATGGCGACGCGGCAGGGATCGTGGAAACCGCAACGGTGGCCAGCGTGGTCGAGGCTGCGGATGCCGGTGTCAAGGCGGCGGCGGTATCGCTTCCCGCGGTTCGCCTCGCCGACGGACTCGGCGGCAAGGGATACGCCGTGTTCACCGGCCCAATTGCCGAGGTCGAAGCTGCGCTCGACGCAGCCGTCGAACGAGCGACGCCGACCGGCCAGCTCATCCGGCATGTCATCATCGCCCAGATTCATGCTGAGATGCGGGAGAACCTCGCGGCTGATCTCCGCTTCAATCAACGACTCGCACGGCACGCGGAGGATGGTTGATGCAACTTGGTCGCGTCACAGGGACGGTCGTTGCATCGGTGAAGACCGAGGGCCTCGAGGGGATCAGATTCCTTGTCGTCCAGCCGCTCGATAAACAGCGGGAGCCGATCGGCAAGCCGGTGATCGCGGCGGATGCGGTGTACATGGCAGGTCCGGGGGAACTGGTCTACTACGTTGCGTCACGTGAGGCTGCCGAGGCCCTCGAGCCGAGGTTCGTGCCGGTCGATCACGCCATCGTCGGCATCGTTGATCAGGTGTCGTTGTGAAGATCGGTCTCGTTTCCGGCAACGTCGTATCGACGATCAACCACCCGTTCTTCGACGGACACCGCCTGATGATCTGCGACCTGATCAGCCCCGACGGCGAACCGAACGGCTATACGATCGCTGTTGATACGGTCGATGCCGGTGTCGGTGACACGGTCCTGATCATCGACGAGGGCAATTCGGCCCGCCAGATCTTCGGCCTCACAACAGGCCCGATTCGCGCCGTCATAACCGGCATAGTCGACTCGATCGATCAGGCGTGATCCGCCGGAAACTCGAACCCGGTGTCTAGCCTCCGCGCCGTGCTGAGCAGAACCTTCCTTCCGTTGTTCGTCTCCTTCGCTCTCGTCGTCGCCGCGTGTGGCGGAGGCCAGGCGGAGACCTGCGACGAGCTCGCCGAGGAGACGGTCGAGTTGATGCAAAGGCTCATCGACGACGTCGAGAAGGAGATGGGGGACGCGTCCATCGAGGATTTGCTCGCGTCCGGCGGGGATCTGCCCTCCGTCGAGCACATCGAAGAGGACTCGGCGAAGATCGACGAACGGGCCGCCGAACTCGGCTGTACACAGGCCGAGATCCAAAACGCCGTCGCCGCGCGCGCCAACCAACTCGAAGCCAGCACCCCAATCGGCCAGTTCCTCATCGAGGCCATCCGCGACGGCGGCCTCTGAGTTACCCCTCCCTCACCATTCCTCCCCCTCAGGGAGGTGGCAGCGGCGGAGCCTCCGCGTGCGGAACGCAACGGTTCGCCGTGTCGGATCATGCCGGAGACCCAAGCGGAGCCGCTGACGGAGGGGGTCAAGGCGGTCCGGTGTTGGAGCCGTCTGGGCGCGGCGGATCTTCGCAGGGCAGGGAACCGTCTGACCCCGCCACCCTGCCCGCACCATCGCGCAATCCACCAAACTGGACACATGAAGATCACGTACGCCGGGGGGACGGTCACAGGTATCACCGCTGGTGAGCCGGGCGAGGTCGGGGTCCTCCTCGCCCACGGCGCCGGGGCCGGCCAGGACCACCCGTGGATCGCGGCTGTTCGTGACGGTCTCGCGCGACGTGGCCTGTTCGTGTTGTCCTTCAACTACCGCTACACCGAGGCTGGCAAAAGGGCCCCCGACCGTATGCCGATGCTGCTGACCGTGCATCGCGCCGCCGCCGATGTCTTGGCAGGGGAGTGCGAACGGGTCGTTCTCGCCGGCAAATCGATGGGCGGTCGGGTCGGATCCCACCTTGTAGGTGACGATGGATGGCCGGCCGCGGGGCTTGTCTACTTCGGCTACCCGCTGGTGCCAATGGGTAGAGGCGATCCCCGACCGACGGATCATCTCGAGAAGATCGAGGTTCCCCAACTGTTCTTCGCCGGTACCCGGGACCGCCTCTCTCCTCCTGAGTTGGTGGTGCCGATTGCTGCTTCGGTTCCCGACGGAACGCTGGAGGTTGTCGAGGACGGAGACCATTCATTCAAGGTGCCGAAGCGTTCTCCGACGTCGAACGAAGAAGTACTTGATAACGTGACCGGCGCAGCCGCGGATTGGATCATCACACGGATCAGAATCCATTCCGCGGGCTGACGACGCCGTATGCGGGGTGGAGAACCCTGGGTTCGCAGCGCCACCCATTCCGCGGGCTGACGACGCCGTATGCGGGGTGGAGAACCCTGGGTTCGCAGCTCTAGCGCTTCGGGGGGATGTAGCGGCCGGAGCGGACCAGGCCGTTGCTCGCCTCGAGGACCCACACCGAACCCTTCTTCCACTCCATCGGGCCGTCGAGATCGACGCCGTCCTCAGCGAGCCTCTGCATGACCGGGCCGATGGCTTCACCGTGGGTGACGACGACCGCCGACTCTCCCTCAAGCTGCCGGAACAGCTCCAGAACGCCGTCTGTACCGGCTCCGGCACGCAGCCTTCGGTCGAGCACGTCCGGCATCCTGATCGCATTAACGAGGGGTTTCGCAGTCTGGACACACCGCTGAGAGTCGGAGCTCAGGATTCGAGATACCGGATGCGCTTTGAAGCGGACCGCGAGGTCGATTGCCTGGTTCCTGCCGCGACGGTCGAGCGGTCGCTTGCGATCCTTGTCGTTCCATTGCGGCCTCCGCACTGCCCGGGCATGGCGAACGAAGTAGATCTTCGAATACGACGGGTCGTCGGCCAGGGCGTCGGCGCGGATCAAGACCTTCCTGTCGTTGCTGTACTGGAGCCGTTCAGTCGCCTTTTCGAGTGTGAGCCACGTGATGTCGTCGACCTCGCGGTTTGGACGGAACTTGCCCCCGACCATCTCCATGTGCCACCAGCGCACGACCTTGCGATTCCCGGCATCGGTCTCGTATCCGACCGAGCCGACGTCCACGGGGCGGTTCCCCTGAATACCGGTCTCCTCTCGCACTTCTCGGAGCGCCGCTTCGAGGAATCCTTCGCGTCGATTGAGCTTCCCTTTCGGCAGCGACCAATCGTCGTACCGCGGGCGATGAACGAGCAGGAACTTGCGCTTGCCGTCGCCGTTCTCCCGGTGGACGACCCCACCGGCCGCCATGATCGATGCGCGGAAGCGTTGCGGTTTCATGGTTGATACCGGTCTTCGTCGGGAGCCCACTCAGGGGCGAGGTCATCGATCGGCTGATCGTTGTCGATCTCGAGGTTCGGGAACACGATGGTCCAGCTCCCGTCGAGGTTGGCCTCCCACGCCAGGGCGTCGTCGGCGAGTTCAACATCGCCCCGCGCCCGCTGTGCAGCGAGATCGAGGA
>Ga0316197_10003953_pt1 | contig 10533 bp, 11 predicted proteins | sample OudBiesiAoxic_MG_FD_204939 | JGI IMG/M metagenome (GOLD analysis project Ga0316197, IMG submission 204939) | Coastal sediment microbial communities from Oude Bieten Haven, Netherlands - site A oxic | ecosystem: Environmental > Aquatic > Marine > Coastal > Sediment | place: Netherlands... | reverse complement strand
AAACAACCGCCGTCGCCGCTCCCTTCCGCTCACTGTTGCCAGCACAAGACCTTCCCGTCAGCTCAGATCGGCACAGGCAAGGCGGATCGAGGTGTCCGCTGGGTAGTGGATCACAATCGACTGCGCATCGGGTCGGGCCCAGTGCCCGTGGGTCGCCCAACTCCGACCGCTGCCGACCGCATTTGTCGTCACCGCAGGCCAGATCTCGTTCACGTCGTCGACCGCACCCCCGACCTCGTGCTGGTAGTGGCTACCGCCCGGTGGATCGGCAGAACACGGTGCGTTGTGCACGTGCGCCGGGTACACCGTTGCCGGATCCAACCCACGAACGTGAACTGCCACAAGAGTGCGCCCATGACGCCAGGGCACTCGTACCATCACGGCGCGGCCCTTGACTTCATACCCCAGGTCAGCGCCTCCAGACAGCGTCACGAACGCTCCCTTGGTGACCTCTGCATGTTTCCGCACGCCGGTTCCGGCCGCAGCCGGGGCGGCGGCCACAACCACAAGGGCGATCACCACGATCAATTGTCCAATTCTGCGACCATACATCTCGGTCACTCCTTCGATTCGAAACTGCCGGCAGCGGGCCGGCCCCGTGTGAGCGGTTCGCGACACGGGCGGCTCAAGCAACCTCCAGTTGCCCGGGGTCGCCTTCGGTCGAATCGTCGAGTTGACGGTTGAGGCTGAACAGACGGCCGATCACCGGGAGGGTGAGCACGTTGAGTCCGTGCAGCAGCCCCATCAGCAGCAGCATTCCGCCGATCCTGATCACCGAAGCTTCGAGCTGCGGGGCGCTCACCTGCTCGGTCCATCCGCCCGTGACGTCACGGTCGAACTGGACACTGAACAGCACGTAGGCGCCAAAGATCAGGTAGTAGGCGATGTCCATCAACACGAGATAGCTCTTGCCGGTTCGGGGGTTTGCCCGGAACACGTCGGCGGCGTACCCCTTGCCGTACCGTTTGATCAGCGGTCCGAGCACGAGCACGATCGTGATCAGAATGCAGACCACGATGATCTCCAGTACCCACCAGTCCATCTCTCCCTCTCCCTCTACTCCTTCGAACCTCTCAATAGTGACAGACGAGCGAACCCGGCGGGTGGGTGACACAGATTTGAGGTTTCTCGAGTTGCGCGAGACGAGTGAGGGCACCCGGCAACCGGATGGGGCAGCGGATGAAGGGGACGGAACGGCTCAGCCGAGCCGGTACTCCTCCTTCTCGATCTCGAGGTAGGTGTTCGAGACCAAAGAGCTGACTCCTTCGAGCGATCGAATCGAATCGAGCGTGTCGAGCAGATGGGCGTTGTCACGGCACCACACTTCCCCGGCCAGGTCGTATGAGCCGCTAGTCAACGCCAGAATCGTGAACTCCGGCATTGCGGCCAGCTGATCGGCGATGCGGCCGACCGGCCCCTGAGCCGACAGGAGCACGGCAGAGAACGCAGCTATTCCGAGGGCCCGTGCCGTCGAGGTCGCCTGGATGACAACGGTGTTGTCGTCCAGCAGGCGTTGCACCCGGGCCCGCACCCCCGCCTGCGACAGGCCGACTCGAGGCGCGAGATCTGCATAGGTGGCGCGACCATCGGCCATCAGTTCGCTGATCAGCAGGCGGTCGACTTCATCGAGCGGACGCTCGCGGGACGCTGGATCCGGAGTCCTCGGCTCGATTGGCTGCTCGAACAGTTCTGCCGCGAGGCCCGCCGTTCCGGCCTTTCGGTATTCGATGACGGTGAGACTGTCGAGGTCAACAATCCCCTCGATCATTCGAAGGCGGTCGAGCACGGCAACGAGGTGGCGATTGTCACGACACCTGATCTCGACCATGAGCCCGGTCTTGCCCGTAAGACAGACAACGAACACGGCCTCGGGGATCTCCGCCACACTCTCGGCCAGCCGACGGGCCGAACCCTCGACTGAGGCGAAGACAAAGGCAAAGACTCCAAGGCCGACACTTTGGGGATCCACTCGGGCCGACACCGTGACAACGCGGTCGTCCAACAGCTGACGCACCCGCGCCCGGACGGCTGCCTGCGATAGCCCGACTTTGGGCGCAAGCGCCGCGTACGATGCCCGCCCGTCGAGAATCAGTTCGCGGACGAGTTTCTGGTCTACGTCGTCGAGGTCGGAGTGTCTGCGCATGTGACCGATCGTAGTCGACGAATCCGCGGAATCGTGAATTGGTAGCCCCCATGCCTGCGGGATCGACGGCATACTGCGTGGCCTGCTTACAGGATCGCAGAACCCACGGGTACCATGGCCCCATGCCGCTTGCCGTGACACTCGCCGTGATCGCCGCCTGTTGTATTGGGGCGAGCGACTTCCTGGCAGGAATCGTCAGTCGACGCGACCCGTCGCAGGCCGCCTTGACCTGGACCTTTGCCGTCGTCGCCGCGGTGGCAGTACCCACCGCGGTCCTCGCCGACGGCAAACCTGCGGTCGCTGGACTCGGGTGGGGAGCGGCCATGGGGATAACGTGGGCGATCGGCATCTTCGCCCTGGCGCGGGGCATCGCTCAGGGCAGGGTGGTGGTCGTCGTGCCAATCGCCGGCGTGCTCTCGGCCGCTATCCCGGTCCTTGCCGGCCTCCTGACCGAAGGTCGACCCGGAACCGTTGTCGGACTCGGCATCGCGATCGGAGTGATTGCCGTGGCGCTAGTCGGCATCGGCAGCCAGCCGAGCGAAGGGAGATCGATCCCCTGGAGCGCAATTCACGGCTCGATCGGCGGCATCACCACCGGCCTGTCGCTGGTCTTCCTCGACCGGGCCGCCGATCACGGGCTGTGGCCGCTGGTGGCCGGCGCCCTGCTGGCGGGTGCACTGACGCTGGCCGTGGTCTTTGCCACCAGCCGGCGTTGGAAGCCGCCGCGATCGGCAGTCGGGCCGGCCACCGCCATGGGGCTGCTTATCGCCGTATCGTTTGTCGCCATGCTGGCCGCATTCCGGCGCGGCTCGTTGACCGTTGTTGCTGTGGTTGCGTCGCAATACCCTGCCGTAACCCTCCTCCTCGCAGCCCGGTTCTGGAGGCAGCGGCCTCGAGGGATCCAATACCTCGGCGTGGTACTCACTCTGGTCGCTGTCGCCCTCATCGCAATTGGGTGACGACCTCGAGTCCCTATCAATCCTGCACCGGACGCGTTCGAGAACCGACCACCGGTTCAGTCCTGGCTGAAGTCCTGCGCGGCTTCGGCGATCTCGTCGGCTCCTAGGTAGGCAGCATCGAGCAGATGTCGATCCCGAAGAAGATCCGCTGCGTTGCCTTCCAGCACCATGTCGCCGTGGCTCAGCACGTAGGCGCGATCAGCCTGCTGCAAAGCCATGGCCGTGTGCTGCTCGACGAGGAGAACACCGGCGTTGGTCTGGTCGGCGACGTTGCGTACCAACGGCATCAGCTCCTCATAGATGACTGGAGCAAGTCCGAGACTCATCTCGTCGACCATCAGCAGCGATGGGTCGGCGATCAACCCTCGACCCAACGCCAGCATCTGCTGTTCACCACCGGACATCGTGCCAGCCAATCGATCCCGCAAAGGCCGCAACGCGGGAAACAGTTCGTAAGCGGGGCTGGTGTCGCCATCGAGACCGGGAGCCAGTCGGAGATTCTCATCGACGGTCAGCTGGAAGAAGAGGCCGCGCTTCTCGGGTACGTGCATCACGCCCCACTGTGCGACCAGATGGGCTTGGCGCAGTTTTGGAACCGGGTGACCCAACACCTCGATCGAACCGCCCAACAGCTTGACGATCCCGGAGATAGCGCCAAGCGTTGTTGTCTTGCCGGCGCCATTGGGACCGAGGAGGGCGACAACTTCCCCGCGGTCGACATACATGCTCAAATCGCGAACCACGGCCACGTCGTCGTAGCCCGCGTACATCCCGTCCATGGTGAGAACACGTTCGCTCATGCGTCACCGCCGCTCGAGCCAAAATACGCCCCGATGACGGCTTCGTCATTGCGAATCTCATCCGGCGTTCCGATCGCAATGGTCTTGCCGAAATCGATCACGTGAATCCGATCGCTGACATTGAGCACCAACCCCATGTCGTGGTCGACGAGCAGGACCGAGATCCCGAAGTCGATGACCTGCCGCAACTTCTCGGCCAGCCATGCGGTCTCGGTGCGATCCAGGCCGGCTGCCGGCTCGTCCAGAAGGACAAGTTTCGAGTCGGCTACCAGAGCTCGGGCAACACCTACGAGCTTGCGGAACCCCATCGAGAGATCATCCGGACGCTGCTCCATGATCTCGCCCATCTCGAGAACCTCGATCGTGGCGTCCACCCGCTCCGCGAGCTTCTGACTCCGCCCGAAGTAGTCCCGGATCGCCATCGTCGGGGTCATCTTGGTTGCGGCGACCTCGAGGTTGGCTCGCACCGAGATGTCACCGAAGAGTTCGAGCGACTGCCACGTTCTGGTCAGGCCGCGATGCGCAATCCGGTGGGGCGGAAGACCGTCTAGGTCTCCGCCATCAAAGACGATCCGCCCAGACCAGGGCACGAACCCGGTGACGGCGTTGATGAATGTCGTTTTTCCGGCCCCGTTGGGGCCAATCAGCCCGAGCAACTCCCCCTCATTGACATCGAGGGAGATCCCGTCGCAGGCCTTCACGCCGCCGAAGGCAACGGTGAGACCCTCGGTGTGGAGCAACGCCGTCATTGCGGGTCCTTCTCGCCGAGAGCTCCCGTCGCTGCCGCAAGCTCAGCAGCTTCCTTCGGCCTCCTTGGCTTTGGCTTTGGATAGATGCGCGTCGCCCACTCGGGCTTTGTACGGTCTGGATCGCGGGTGAGCTTCCGCCAGAGCACGACGAATCCCCAGCCGATACGACGCCGTTCCCTGCGATCAAAGACGTCAATGCCCTCCGGCTGGATCAACGCTGTCAGGACGAGGAAGATACCGGCGAGGTACGCCTCGTACCGGCCGAGCGGGAAGAAGAGTTTCTCGAAGGCCAGCGTGCCGATGCCTTCCGAGACGAGTGAACCGGCGTAGATCGAACCCGACACAGTGGCAATGCCGCCGAGGTAGGCAAAGGCAAATAGCGACAGGGACCCGAGGACCCCGAAGCTGGCCATGTTGAACGTGCCGAACTTGTAGGCAGTGAGCGTCCCGCCGATACCGGCCAAGAACGAGGCTATCCCGAAGGCAGCGAGCTTGATCGCAGGAACATTCACACCGGCCGCTGCCGCTGCTCGCTCGTTGGCACGCACCGCGAGCATCTGCTCACCGAGCATGCTCTGTCTGAGCCGGATGACCGCGATGAAGATGAGCGTGAGGACGGCAAGCACGAATAGGCCGAACGCAGGAGAGGGGACCTTTCCGTCACCGAGGAAGAACGGAGAGTTCGGCCCGAACTCGATCCCAAAGAGGCTCGGTGCCGCAACCTCACGAGTCGAGTCACCCGCGAGCCAGCCATCACTCTTGAAGAAGAAGACTTCTATCGCGACCCCGGCCGCAAGGGTGATGATGGCCAGACTGGCCCCTCTGACCCGAAGCGCCGGAACGCCGATCAGCAAGCCGAACCCGGTTGCCACCACCGCAGCGCCCAACGGCGCCAACGGGAATGGCCAACCGGCGTCGGTGGCCAGACTGGCCAGCATGAACGCGGCAATCCCAGCGAGCGAGAGTTGCGCCAGCGAGATATGCCCATTGAACCCGGTCACCACCACAAGCGACAGAGCGAGGACGGCGCCAATCAGCGTGTTGATCATGGCCTGGCGCCACTCGAATGACGCCCAGATGAGTACGACCGAAGTGAATAGGAGCCAGAAGATCATCAGCCTGGGACGAATCCGCGTCGGCAATGCCATCGGAAGGCGACCCCGTTCCACGGCACCGCGACTCGGCAACACCTGCCCGCGAGCCATCATGGCGATCACTATCACCAGGAGCGGAAGGCCCTGACTCAGGTTGATGTCCGGCACCCAGTCGAGCCGGGCCTCCATGATCTGGAGGAGGCTCTGTCCGGCTCCTATCCCGAGCCCCACCCATACCGCGACCCAGAACGACTGGAAGCGAGCCACCAACGCCGCGCCAAGCGCCGGGATGATGAACAGCGTCATATTCAGAGGGTTCAACCCGGTGATAGGAGCCGCCAACACACCGACGAGGCCGGCCAGGATTCCGGCCAGAATCCAATTGATGGCAGCAATCCGGTCGGCTGAGATCCCGAGCAGCGTGGCGTATTGCTCATTCTCGGCCGCGCCCCGGGTTCTGATGCCGAACTTGGTTCGCTGGAACACTAAGTACAGAATCGTTGTCGCCAGGAGGATGACGGCCAGCAGGTAGAACCGGTCGGCAGGCACCGTGGTGCCGAGAACGTCGATGCCGTCATTGGGAAGCAGGTTGTCGACGTTGCGCGCCCGGTTGCTGAAGCGAATGACGATCCCTGCCTGGAGCATCAGCATCAACCCGACAGACGCAACCACCTTGGACAGCGGGGGCTGGTACCGCAGGGGACGAAACACCAAGTAGTGGAAAAGGAACCCAATCAAGCCCGCGGTTGCAAGCGCAATGACTAGGGCCGCCGGCCATGGCCATGAGTCACCCATTTGGACGAAGGTGGGGAGATCAGGGAGGTCCACCTGGATCCCGAACCACCCAAGCATCGCCTCAACCAAGGCAAGGGGATTGGGGAGAGCGGGAAGCGGGTAGGCGCCTTCCTGGAGCAGCGACGAGAAGATGTACGTCGCGTACATCGCAATCGCGCCGTGGGCAAAGTTGACAACTCCCGAAGCCCGGTAGGTGAGCACCAGCCCCAACGCGAGCCCAGCAAAGATGACCCCCGATCCAAGCCCGAGGAGGATGAACTGGAGGTAGATCTCCACCGTCTGCTCCCTAATCTACGTGGGTAAGCACGGTGTGGGGGATGCCGGTCATCCCCCACACCCTAGAGAATCATCCTTCCAGCAACGCTGCGTAGGGCGCAACGTCGATCACGAACCAGTCGGAGATCTGCACGAACTTGTCGCCTTCGAGTTGAACAACGGTGGCCGACGTGTTGCAGAGGGCGACGAATGGGTCCACCCCGGGACAGCCGAAGACCTCGGGTCCCAGCGTCAGCGGCCCCGTGTAGGCGAGTGCCGCTTCGCGGATCACGTCGGCAGTCATGGCATTGATGTCATTGCCTGCGGCGGCGTACGCACCCTCCAGCACATCGATCACCAGGAACGCACCCATCGAGGCCGGGGCTACTAGGCCGCCGATAGGAGGACCGTTGAAGTCGTTGAAGATGGCGACGACCTGCTCGCGGCCGGCGTCACCGTCGATCAGCAGCGTGGTGCCGACAACGAAGATCCAGCCGTCGACATTGCCGCTGTCGACGAAGGTCTGCGCCGTGCAGGCGTCCCCGCCGAGAATCGGCTTGTCGAACCCGAGGGACGAGAGAGCCGCCGACGCCGGACCACAATCCTCGACAGACGTCGGGACAAAAATGATGCCATCGATAGCATCGAGGTCGACCGCCGAGAACACCGGAAGCAGATCCGCGACGCTGGCGTCATACGTGATCACCGTCGGCGTGCCACCGGACTCCTCGACGAGGAAGCTCAGGAACTCTCCGGTTCCGCGTCCAACTTCGTCGTCCGACACGACAACGCCAACATCGCTCAAGCCGAGCTCATCGAGCGTGTACAGCATGAGTGTGGTCGCCATCGGAAGTAGGCCCGGGTCGCTCGCATAGACGTCCGGCTGCAGTGAGTCCGGGATGTCGAATTGGTTGTGCGCCAGTATCGGCTTGGCAGCGTTCTCCATGACGCTGAACAACGAGGCGCTGTTCGGGACCATGATCGAGTGAACGAAGGTGGCCGAGTCGTCGTTCGCGAACTGTTGAGCGCAGCCCTGAGTCGACTCCGGATCATCCCCCGCCGTGCACAAATCGAGCTCCAGGGGATGCCCATCGAGACCCCCCTGGGCGTTGTACCAGTCGAAGATGGACTGCACGGCCTGACCCTCGTCCGGGAAGGCCGTCACGCCATCTTGCTGATTGATGGCCGGTACTCGCAACGCCTCCTTCTCCGCGGCACTGGTTGCCGTTGCAGAGTCCCCGTTGCTCGATGTGTCGTCGTCATCTCCGCAGGCTGCAATCAGAAGTGCAAATGCGGCGATGATCGCCAGCCAGCGAAGCCGAGCGATCGTTCTCATGTGTCTCCTCCTCGACCAAACCCGTCGAAACTGATTGTAGCGACTGATATGTTGGCCTGTCTAGCGCTTTGCTTGTGAAATCTTAGCCGATTACGGTATTTCTGCGATTCTATGTTCAAACTGTCCAGGTTGGCTTCCCTTGCACCAAAGGCACCCCAAGCCGCTACGTGGGTACATACATCTCGCGGAGGTAGATCAGGTTGCCGCTCGGCTCGCGCAGAACCGCCGTCTCCAGCCCGGTGCGGTCGTCCGTCGCCACCGCCGAAACCTGCTCGAATCCAGCAGCGAGAGCATCGGGCACGGCACGAGCGAAGTCCTTCGCCTGGTAGTTGATGCCGCCGATCAGCGGCCCATGCTTGGCGTACTCAGCCTGCTCGGCAACAGACCTCGGCTCGGCCAGGATCATGGCAACGTTGCGGTGCTCGGCGTCGTATTCGCCGTCGGCCAGATAGACGATCCCTTCTGCCGGTGAGCCATGGATGGTCCTCAGCCCCATCACCCGCTCGTACCAAGCGACCTGCCCCGCAAGGTCTTCGGTGAACTGGGTAACCCCGAACAACTGAAGACCCGGAATCCCAAACGGGCGGAACTCAACATCCGGTGTCTTGAAGTCGCCGACGTACTCCATGATCTCGATCCAGCGGCCCTCGGGATCCTTGGCTACGAACCCGTTGTAGACCCCAAACTCGGTGTACTCCTGGGCCGGCTCACACCCGTTCGCCATCAGGTGCTCGAACGTGGCCTTTGCGTCGTTCACGATCCAGCAGACGTGGTTGAGCCCGGAGCCGTGCCGATCGTGCCAGTTGCGCTCGTACTCGAACTGGAAGGGCGGCGCCTCGAGCTGGATCTGGAAGGCAGAGCCGCAGCCGAGGAACGTGTAATCCACATGGCCCTCTTCGGTCAGGTGGAACTCCTCGCCGCCCCAGTAATACTGAGGAATAGCGTGGTACCACTTGAGCCAGGTCCACATGTTGTCACGCGGCGCACCGTCGTAGATGCACACATGGTGCAGGTAATAGGTCGGGGGGGTCATGGGCTCTCCTCGGTGGGTAGTTGCCAGAGTTCGATGGCGTTCCCATCTGGATCACGGCAGTAGGCAAACGGCCCGTCGCCGATGTTCTTCGGTGACGAATGGAACCACACTCCGGCCGCCTCGAGCTGGGCGTGGGCGGCTGCGAGGTCGTCGACAACAAGACAGATGTGGTTGATACCAACGCCCGTGATCGGGCGCTTTGGGTCGACGGGCGCAGGGCGGGGCTCCACGAACTCGAACAGCTCGAGATGAACGTCACCGAGACGCAGCATCACCATGCTCGCCGCCGAGTTCGTCAGGGCAAGGGCTTCGTCCGCGTCGCGAAACCCGATCGGCCACTCAGATCTCGTCAGAATCTCAAACCCAAACACGTTGCGGTAGAAGGCGACGAGTCGGTCGAGGTCGAGCGTGGAGATGCCGACGTGATGGAGGGCTCCTATCCCCAGCCCTTCTGTTGGTGATTCGGCACTATCGGTCATGATGTCGCGAACAGCCCCTCCCAGTCCCATTCCAGCTCCGCGGGCAGGCTGCCGTCGGTGACTGCTGCATCGAGACGGGCCTGGATCGTCTCGAAGATCTTGGTATGCGTGAAGATCCAGAAGCGGCCCGACTCAATTGCATCAAACGTGATCTTGCCCACCCTGTCGGGATCCATGCCTTGGTTGAGGAGCCCGTGCACCTCGGAACGGACCTCCTCGTCGTCACCAAGTGAACGCAGCATGAGGTCGGTGGCGATTGGGCCCGGGCTGAGGACCGAGGCGGTGACGGTTGAGCCGAGCTCACGCAGGTCCTGCAGCACGCTCTCCATCAGCATGGCAACGCCGGCCTTGGCGGCGTTGTAAGGCGCCTGCATCGGGTCACTGCGCCATGCGTTTGCCGAAGCGGTGGCATTCAGGTGGCCGAAGCCCTGCTCCATCATCAAGGGCAGAAACGCCCGGACGCCATAGAAGACCGCATTGAGGTCGATGTCGATCACCGAGTGCCATTGCTCCAGAGTGAGTTGGGTGATCGGGGAGACGAGGGTGATCCCCGCGTTGTTACACACAACGTCCACTCGCCCAAACTCGGCGGCGGTGTCGGCTGCGAGCCCCTCGAGTGCGGCAGGATCAGCGACGTCAACCTGACGCCATGCCACGCGGACTCCCGCAGCGCTGAGCTCCGCCGCCGTAGTCGCCACCCGATCGGCATCGGCATCGGCCATCATCACAGACATCCCCCGCTGAGCAGCGGCTCGGCACATGCCGGCACCAATCCCACCGGCAGCCCCGGTGACGACCGCGACTCCCCCCTCACCGAGATTGAGCATCTTGATCTCCTTCCGGCTGCTTCACAGCAACATCAACGCTGGTTCTTCGATGACTTCGACGAT
>Ga0316197_10003951_pt1 | contig 10534 bp, 9 predicted proteins | sample OudBiesiAoxic_MG_FD_204939 | JGI IMG/M metagenome (GOLD analysis project Ga0316197, IMG submission 204939) | Coastal sediment microbial communities from Oude Bieten Haven, Netherlands - site A oxic | ecosystem: Environmental > Aquatic > Marine > Coastal > Sediment | place: Netherlands... | reverse complement strand
TCGCGACGTGTTCGCGCCGGCGGCGGCGCATCTGTGCAACGGTGTCGATCTCGCCGAGTTGGGCCCGGCGGTCGATGCCGACCTCTTGATCCCGGGCGTGGTCCCGCTCCCACAGATCGACGACACGACGGTCATCGCACAGGCGCTGTGGACCGACCGGTTCGGCAATGTCCAGCTCAACGTCGGCCCGGACGACCTGCCCGACGATTTCTCCGACGTGGTCGAAATCCGATGCAGTGCACCCACCGATCCGACCGGCGGGAACACTCGGGCCGCCACCCGGGTCTCCTCGTTCGCGGAGATCGCGGGCGGTGCGGTCGGCCTGGTCGTCGACTCCAACGGAATGCTGGCCCTTGCGATGGATCAACGCTCGGCCGCCGACGAACTCGAGTTGGCCGATGGTGATCAGGTCGTGATCACCGCACTCACCGACTCGACCGCCGCCCGGACGACTGTCAAGGTCGACCTCACGAGCCGTTAGCGTCTCACGATGTGCGCCCAGCAACCACACTCGCCCTCGGCATCCTCCTCGCCGCGATTCTGATCGCAGGAATCGTTTCCCTCCTTCGCCTCTGAGGACGCCCATGAATCTTGCGAGCATCATCGACGAACATGACGGTGAATCCGTCGCATTGATCCACCGGGGTCGCTCGACGAGCTTCGGTGAGTTGCGCGATCAGGTCGACCATCTGCGCGGGGGTCTCGCGTCGCTGGGTGTGGTGCGCGGGGACCGCGTCGCGCTGCTCTGCAGCAACTCTGTGAACTTCGTGGTGAGCTACTACGCGATCGTCGGTCTGGGAGCGGTCGCGGTTCCACTCAATCCGCTCAGCCCGGCGCTCGAGTTGGAGTCCGAGATCGCCGATGTCGAGGCGTCGGTCGTGATCATCGAGAAGCTCAGTGCGGGCACGTGGTCCGGCGTCGACCGGTCGGCGGTGCCGTCGGTGTCCGCGGTGATCACCTGCGACCCGGGAAGCGTTGCCGACGGTCAGGTGTTGCTCGACGACCTGTTGCAGGTGGATGCAGTCGACCGCGTCGAGTCCGAGCCCGACGATCTGTGCACGCTCATCTTCACGAGCGGCACGGCGGGAGCCCCGCGAGCCGCCATGCTGACCCACGACAACCTGCTGTCGAACATCGAGCAGAGTCTGAGCGTGACCGATCAGATCGCCGCGGGCGATGTGATCTACACGGTGCTTCCGCTGTTTCACATCTTCGGGCTGAACATGGCATTGAACCTCGGGCTGTCCGTCGGCGCCACGGTGTTGCTGGTCCAGCGATTCGATCCGGTGACCGCCATCGACACGATCGCCGAACGGGGAGTGACCGTGCTGCCGGGTTCGCCGTCGATGTGGATGGCGTTCGACTCGTTCGATCAACTCGATGGCAGTGAGTTCTCGGGGGTGCGCCTCGCCCTGTCCGGTGCGGCAAAGCTCCCGATCGCGACCGCTCGGCTGATGCGTGACCGGTTCGGGATCGAGATCTACGAGGGATACGGCTTGACCGAGGCAGCGCCGACGGTGACGTCGTCGCTCGGGAGTCCCGTTCGTTTCGGTTCGGTCGGGCGCGTGCTCGACGGCGTCGAAGTTCGTCTGGTGAACGCCGATGGCGACATCCCGGCCGGTGACGTCGGTGAGATCTGGGTGCGCGGTCCGAACGTGTTCGCCGGATACTTCCGCGACGAGGAAGCGACCGCAGCGGTGCTGACGGGCGATGGCTGGCTGCGAACCGGCGACATGGCAACGGTCGACGACGACGGCTACATCTGGCTCGTCGATCGGGCGAAAGACCTCGTGATCGTCTCGGGCTTCAACGTCTTCCCCGTGGAGGTCGAAGACGTGCTGGCGACGCATCCCGACGTCGCGGAAGTCGGCGTCGTGGGGGTCCCTCATCCGCACACCGGCGAAGCGGTCAAGGCGTTCATCGTCACGAAGGACGGGGTGGACGTCGACGAGGAGACGTTGATCGAGTACTGCCTCGATCACCTCGCCCGCTACAAGTGCCCGAACAAGATCCTGTTCGTCGACGAACTCCCGCGGAACACCACGGGCAAGCTGCTGCGTCGACAGCTGATCGACTGAGACATTCGTAACAGCTCGCGAATTGACACAGCACAGCTTTGTGAAACTGTGCACAAGCGTCCTAGGTTGGTCCTCGTGGCTGGTCAGCGCACTCGACGACGAATCCCCGAAGCGACGGTCTCACGGCTTCCGATCTACCTGAAGTTGCTGTCCGATCAGTTCGACGAGGGAACGACGAACATCTCCTCGGAGGAACTCGCCGAGCTCGGCGGGGTCAACGCGGCCAAGGTGCGCAAGGACCTGTCGTATCTGGGGAGCTACGGCACCCGCGGTGTGGGCTACGACGTCGAGTTCCTGATCTTCCAGATCAAGCGTGAGCTCGGTCTGACGCACGACTGGGACGTCGTGATCGTCGGCGCCGGTCACCTCGGCAAGGCGCTCGCCGGATACGGCGGGTTCGGTGAGCGAGGTTTCCCGGTCGGTGGCGTCGTCGACGTCGATGACGCCAAGATCGGCTCGGTCGTCGGCGGGGTGCGGGTGCGCCATGCAGATCAGCTCACCGAGATCGTCCAAGCCCGAGGAATCTCCATCGGCGTGATCGCCACGCCAGGTGGTGCTGCCCAGGACGCAGCCGAAGCCTTGGTCGCAGCGGGGATCACCAGCATCTTGAACTTCGCGCCCACGATCATCAACGTCCCGCACGGCGTCAGCGTCCGAAAGGTCGATCTCGCGGTCGAGCTCCAGATCCTGAGCTATCACGAGCAGCGACGCGCCAACGCCCGCCAGGCGACCAAGCTTCAATCGGTGCCCGGCAACGGCCGCCGCGGGGCGTCGGCCTAGGCTGGGGCCGTCATGTCCATCCTCGTCGTCGGCGTCAACCACCGCAGCGGTCCGCTGTCGTTGCTCGAACGCTTGACGATCCCTGCCGACGATCTGCCCAAGGCTGTGGCCGGGCTGGCACAACGTGACACCATTCGTGAAGCGGTGGTGTTGTCAACCTGCAATCGCACCGAGGTGTACGTGATCGCCGAGCGCTTCCACGGTGCGTACGCCGATGTGCGGGACTTCCTCTGCGAACTCGGCGAACTCGATGTCGATGCGCTGAGCCCGCATCTGTTCAGCGAGCACGACGATGCTGCGGTCGGCCACCTGTTCGATGTCGCCGCCGGGCTCGACTCGGCGGTGCTCGGTGAGGGTGAGATCCTCGGCCAGATCCGCACGGCCTGGCAGGTTGCGCTCGACGAATCGGCGGCCCGCTCCGGCCTGAATCTGCTCATGCGCTCGGCTGTCGAGACCGGGAAGCGGGCGCGCAGCGAGACAGCCATCGGTCGCGGCACCGCTTCGGTGAGCCACGCCGCAGTCGAGATGCTGGCCGACGTGGTGGGCGATCTCGAGCGTCGTAACGTCGCGGTCATCGGCGCCGGGTCGATGGGCGAAGGAGTTGCGGTCGCGCTGCACAAGGCGGGGGGCGCCGAGATCTGTGTGGTCAACCGGTCGCCCGAGCGCGGTGCGGCGCTCGCACAGCGGGTCGGGGCGACCGCTGCGGGCTTCGATCAACTGCATCAGGCGCTCGCCGCTGCCGATGTGATCGTCGCATCCACCGGCTCCGGCGAGCCGGTGATCACGGTCGAGATGCTGCTGTCCGCTCGACGCGGTGTCGATCACGCGCAGCAGCCGTTGCACATCATCGACATCGCCGTCCCACGCGACGTCGAACCCGAGGTCGCCCACATCGAGGGCGTCACCGTGCTCGATCTCGATGACCTCCGGGACTGGGCCGATCGAGGCCTGGCCCTCCGGGAGAAGGAAGCCGAACTCGTTCGGCGGATCGTGTCCGAGGAAGTCGACAACTTCGCGGTCGAACAGACGGCTCGTCAGGCTGCGCCGCTGGTGGCGTCGATGCGTCGCGCTGCCGATGCCGTCCGTACACGCGAGATCGCTCGATTCTCCAGCCGGTTCACCGATCTGTCCGAGGCCGACCGAGAGGCCGTCGATGCGCTCACGAAGGCCATCGTCTCGAAGCTCCTGCACGAGCCGTCGGTGCGCTTGAAGCTCGGGGCCGGCACACCGCAGGGCGATCGCAACGCTGCTGCGGTCCGCGACCTGTTCGACATCGGCTGAGAGCGCGGCGCTCCGTGCCAACCGACCCTGCACCGCTGCGCCTCGCCACGCGCGGGTCGCGTCAGGCGCTCGCCCAGGCACGCATCGTCGCCGACTCGATCGCTGCAGCCGGTGAGCGGTCGGTCGAGTTGGTCCTGATCGAGACGACCGGCGACGTGCGCCAGGATGCGCCGCTGCATTCGATCGGGGGTCAGGGCGTCTTCGTCAAGGAGGTCCAACGCGCCGTGCTCGACGGACGGGCCGATTTCGCCGTCCACTCGGCCAAGGATCTCCCGTCGGAGCCCGCGCCCGGCTTGTCGATCGCCGCATTCACCGAGCGCCGAGATCCTCGCGACGTGTTGGTCGGAGCGACGCTCGACGCGCTCGTCGAGGGTGCAACCGTGGCGTCCGGATCCGTGCGCCGGCGAGCGCAACTGGCAGCGGTGCGTCCCGATCTTGCGTTTGTCGAATTGCGGGGCAACATCGACACCCGCCTGTCGAAGATCCCCGACGGCGGTGCGATCGTGATGGCGCTCGCCGCCCTCGAGATCCTCGAGATGACCGATCGCATCGACGAGATCCTGCCGATGGAGCGATTCGTGCCCGCTGTCGGCCAAGGGTGTGTGGCGGTCGAGTGTCGCAGTGACGACACCGTGACGGCATCGTCGATCGCGGCCGTCGATCACCCGGACACTCGCCGTCGGGTCGAGGTCGAGCGCGCGTTCCTCGCCGAACTGGGCAGTGGATGCTCCTTGCCGGTCGGCGGCCATGTGCATGCCGACGAACTGCATGTCTTCCTCGCGGACCCGGAACGCAGTCGATCGGTGGGCGACGTGATCGCGCTCTCGGCTGCGGGTGCCGATCACCACCGCGATCTCGCCACGGCGAGCGCAGCGGCCAACGATGCGCTGGAGCGCCTGGGGTGATCCCGCCGCTGCAGGGTTGCACCGTCGTGGTGACCCGCGAGCGGCGTGGAGAACTCGGTCGGCTCCTCGACGAGGCCGGCGCGACCGTCGTTCACGTTCCGCTGATCGAGATCGTCGATGGTGATCTGGACGAACTCGGCGCGGCGTGGACGACGTCGCCCGACTGGCTGATCGTCACCTCCGCAGCCGGAGCGGAGCGGGCCGCACCGGGAGCGCGCGAACACCCGGCGACCAAGCTCGCGGCGGTGGGAACTGCCACCGCCCGACGAGTCGAGGAACTGGCCGGGCGGGGGGTCGATCTGGTTCCCGAGCAACAGGTCGCCGTCGCACTGGTCGACCTGTTCGTGCAGCACGAACACGAGCCCCGTCGAGTGCTCGTGGCGCAAGCTGATCGGGCCGCTCCGACGCTGACCGACGGCCTCCGTGACGCAGGCCACGAGGTCACGGTGGTCACGGCGTACCACACGTCGCCGCGCACGCCGGATGCTGCCGATCTCTCCGGTCTCGCCGATGCCGACGCCGTCGTCTTCGCCAGCGGATCAGCGGCGCACGCATGGGCCGCCGCACTGCGGGATCGGGCGTCGGAGGCACTTCCTCGGCTCGTCGTGGCCATCGGCCCGACGACCGCTGCTGAAGCGGCGAACGCAGGCCTTCGCGTCACGCACACGGCAGGCGATCACTCACTCGTCGGTGTGATCGATGAACTGATCGCCGCCTGGCACGCCCGCTGAACGGATCCGGTGGCCGCCGATCCCGGAGCAGGGTGGCTCGAGCCGGTGCCCGTAGGCTGGACGGGTGACCGCTGACCGACTTCGGACCCCGCTGGTGCGGCCTCGACGTCTCCGTCGGACCGCTGCACTGCGCGACCTCGTCGCCGACGTCCACGTCCGTGTCGACGATCTCGTGGCCCCCCTCTTCGTCCGCGAAGGCATCGCCGACCCTCAGCCGATCGATTCGTTGCCGGGCGTGGTCCAGCACACGTTGGCGTCGTTGCGCTCCGAGGTCGGCGAACTGATCGGTCTCGGCGTCAAAGCGGTGATCTTGTTCGGCGTGCCGGCGCACAAGGACGCCGTCGGGAGCGGAGCATTCGATCCCGACGGCATCGTCCAGGTCGCGCTGCGCGACCTGCGAGCCGAGTTCGGTGACTCCGTCGTGCTGATGGCCGATCTCTGTGTCGACGAGTACACCGATCACGGTCATTGCGGCATCGTCGACGAACACGGGTTGGTCGACAACGACGCAACACTGGCGATCTATGCCCGCGCAGCCGTCGCCCAGGCACGGGCGGGCGCTCACGTCGTGGCGCCGAGCGGCATGATGGACGGCCAGGTCGCCGTCATCCGAGACGCGCTCGACGACGCCGGATTCGCCGACATCGCGATCCTCGCCTACTCCGCGAAGTACGCAAGTGGGCTCTACGGCCCGTTCCGTGATGCCGTCGATGTCTCGATCGCCGACGGCGGCGACCGCAAGGGCTACCAACAGGACTTTCGCACGGTCGCCGAGGCCCTCCGTGAGGTCACCCTCGACGTCGACGAGGGTGCCGACATGGTCATGGTCAAGCCGGCGATGGCCTATCTCGATGTCATTGCCGATGTGGCCGCCAACGTCGATGTGCCCGTGGCCGCATATCACGTCAGCGGCGAGTACGCGATGATCCATGCGGCGGGTGAGCGCGGGTGGATCGACACCGATGCCGTTGCGCTCGAGAGCCTCACGGCGATCAAGCGCGCTGGGGCATCGATCATCCTGACCTACTTCACCCGTTGGTTCGCGGAGCGCGCGGCCGTCGGCTGACCGCGCGCCGCCACACCCAACCGTTCCCGAGGAGATGCGATGTCCGAGATGATCCCACTGTGCGACCCGATCGCATGTGTCGCTGCCGAGTGTTCACCGACCGTGTGCACGGGTCTGGGTGTGCCGTCGAACCGTCTCCTGTTCGAGCGGTCCAAGGAGGCGATCCCCGGTGGGGTCAACTCGTCGATCCGTGCGTTTCGCTCGGTTGGCGGCGAGCCGTATGTGGTCGCCCGAGCCGACGGTGCCACGATCACCGATGTCGAAGGAACCACCTACCTCGACCTCGTGCAGAGCTATGGCGCGGTGATCCTCGGTCATGCGCATCCGGCGATCACCGCGGCGGTGTCGAGGGCGGCGGTCGACGGCACCTCCTATGGTGCACCGACGCCGCGTGAGATGAAGCTCGCCGAAGCGATCTCGGCCCGCGTACCCAGCTGCGAACGCGTCCGGTTGATGAACTCCGGCACCGAGGCGACGAGCACGGCGATTCGCCTGGCCCGTGGCGTCACGGGCCGCGACCGGATCGTCACCTTCGCGGGCAACTTCCATGGTGCGACCGATGCCTTGCTCGTTGCGGGTGGGAGCGGGATCGCAACGCTCGGCCTCCCCGGAACAGCCGGCGTGCCGAACGCCGCGGTCGCCGAGACGATGGTCGCTCCGTACAACATCGTGCCGACGCTCACCGAGGACGTGGCCGCGGTGATCGTCGAACCCGTGGCAGCGAACATGGGTGTCGTCGCTCCCGAGGCGGGGTTTCTGGCCGGTCTGCGTCAAGAGTGCGATCGAGTCGGGGCGTTGCTGATCTTCGATGAGGTGATCACCGGCTTTCGTCTCGCGCCGGGCGGTGCCCAGGAGAAGTTCGACGTCACCCCTGACATCACGTGCTTCGGCAAGGTCATCGGCGGTGGCCTGCCGATCGGTGCCGTCGGCGGTCGTGCCGACGTGATGGAGCAGCTGTCGCCGATGGGCGCGGTGTTCCACGCCGGGACCCTGTCCGGAAACCCGCTGGCCACAGCCGCGGGATTGGCGGCGCTCGATCGGCTGACCGGCGACGTGTACATCGAGCTGATGGCGCGAGCTCGTCATCTTGCGGCGCTGATGCGCGACGCATGCGCGGCCGCGGGCTTCCCGGCTCGGTTCCCGGTGGTCGGCACGCTGTTCGGCATCGTGTGTGGCGATGACGCGGCCAACCCGGTGCGGAACTTCGACGATGCGAAGACCACCGAGGAAGCTGCGTACGCACGTTTCTTCCAGGCCATGCTCGCCGAAGGGGTCGCGCTCGCACCCGGCGCGTACGAGGCGATCTTCGTGGGGTTGGCGCACACCGACGACGTGATCGACCGTCTCGGCGACGCAACGGCGAAGGCAGCGGCCGCTGCGGTGACCACCTGAGCCACATCGCCGTGCCGCCCGACCGCCGTTTCGCTTCGGTACCTTTGCATCCGTGAGACAGTTGTTCACGTGGCGATTCCTAGCCGCCATCGGAGCGCTCGTGCTGCTTGCCGTGGGTGTCGACCGGGTCTTCGCGGACGCGACCATGGAGGGGGAGATCGTCATCGCCGCGCCCGCCAACTTCGACGAGGACGGAGAGGTCATCCCCCGCCGGGTCGATCTCATCGAGTCGGTGGCGTTCGTCGCGGCGTCGCCGGACTTCGCGATCGGTGATGACGGACTCTCGGTCGGCCTGCTCGACGCCGTCCTCGACGCCGACCGCGTGGCACGGGTGGTTCCGGGTACGCCCGGTGAAGTGACGTGCGACAACCTCGAGGATCCGAATCGGTGCGTCCTGGTCGCCGACCTCCTCGGCGATGCCGTCGTCTGGTTCGCGCTGTTGCCGAAGGGTCCCCGCGAGACGGTCGAGTTCGGACCGATCGTCGATCTGCAAGATGGCTACGCGCTGTTCAGCAACGGGTGGGAGGTGCTCTACGCGCCGGTGGTCGAACGCGACGACGAGACCTGTGGCGAAGATGTGGTCAGTTTCGGCGACTTCCTCACCCGCTTCGGTCCGGGAAGCACGACCGTCGTCGACCTGGAGACGCAGCAGGTGTCAGCGGTGATCTGTGGCGAGGAATTCGTGCCCACTCCCACCACGGTGGTGTTCGAGGGGTCGCTGGACGGGTCGATACTGATGCCGACGACGACGCTTCCGGAACTCGACACCGAGGTCGAGGCACCGGAGTCATAGCGGTCTGTCGGCGTTGACGGAAGGCGTCAGCCGAGGAGGGCGTGCGCGGCGGCGAGCCCGGAGTTGTGGGCGCCTTCGACCTTCGGACCGGCGAACGCATCACCGGCCAACACGATCGAACCGTCGGCGGTACTCCAGCACGGGTCGGGCCAGACCTCGCGCGGTGCTGCCAGCCGCCACTTCTTCACCTGCGACTCGATGATCGACGCGCCACCCAGCCACGTCTGCGCCGCTGCGCGGAGCTGTTCGTCGAGGGAATCGTCGTCCCAGTGTTCCTCGCTCCACGCAGGGTTCGCGTGGAAGGTGACGGCCGGTTCCGCGCTGATCCCCTTGGAGACGTTGTCGCCGATGAAGCTGAACACCTCGTCGGCGTCCTGCACGCCACCCGACGGAGGAAGGTCGGCGGACCGATCGAGTGTGACGAGCAGCCCGATCGTCCGGTCGTAGTCGGTGAGCGCCATCGGCCCGCCGAGTTCGATCCCAGAGTCGACCAGGAGCGCGATGGCCTGGGGGATCGGACAGGTGAGCACGACCGCGTCGGCTGGCCGGTCGGTGCCGTCGTCGATCGCCACCTCCCAGCGTCGATCGGTGGAGCCGGGGCGGACGGTGAACGCCATCGTCGAGGTCTCGACGACGAGGCCCGCTGCGAGGTCCTTCGCGATCGAATTCATTCCGGCCGACCCCACGTAGCGCGGGTGGTCGTCGCCGTCGGTGAACCCGGTGTTCCAGACGTGGACCACCTCGCGTTCGACCCAGTCGTCGACCCGGTGCTGGAACGCAGGGGTGCGAACCGTGAAGAACTGCGCACCGTGGTCGAGACGTGCTCCGCCGATTCGGCGGGTCGCCAGTCGACCTCCGACCGAGCGGCCCTTGTCGACGAGGAGCACGTCGACCCCGTTCGCGGTGAGTTCGCGAGCGGCGACCAGCCCGGACAGGCCCGCGCCGATGATCACGACGTTCATGCTGAGCGGAGCGTTGACGCGCTGTTCTCGGCGCGCCGGTCCCAGGCGGTGTCCGCCCGGTCGAGGAACTCGCGAAGCACTCGGTTGAACGTGGATGCGTGTTCCACCATGAAGCCGTGCGCAGCACCGCTGATGACCACCAGTTCGGCGGTGGGGATGCGGTCGGCCAACTCCTCACTGTCGCCACGTGGCGTGAGGATGTCCTGGTTGCCTGCCAGCACGAGCACGGGGACTTCGATGTTGCCGAGTTCGTCGACCATCGACATGTCGACGTCGAGGATCGCATCGACCTGGTTCGCGAACGCATGCGACGGTCGCCCGAGTGCGAGCGGTCCGAGCCAGCCCATCGCCGGCAGGAGTCGGCGGAACGAGCGTGGGCCCATGACCCACCGGACCGCTTCGCGGCTCATCATGCCCATGCCGCCTCTGAGCGCGTTGTCGCGCCACTCCGTGAGCAGTTCCTCGCGCCACGGGTGATTCGCGCCGGCGGTGCAGGCCAGGGTGATCGACCGAGTGCGCTCGGGGTACTTGACGGCGATGATCTGG
>Ga0316197_10003950_pt1 | contig 10534 bp, 10 predicted proteins | sample OudBiesiAoxic_MG_FD_204939 | JGI IMG/M metagenome (GOLD analysis project Ga0316197, IMG submission 204939) | Coastal sediment microbial communities from Oude Bieten Haven, Netherlands - site A oxic | ecosystem: Environmental > Aquatic > Marine > Coastal > Sediment | place: Netherlands... | reverse complement strand
GCCGAACTCGTTGCGGGCGAAGTGAGTGACCGGGTGGCGCGGACGCATGCGTCCGTCGTCGTGCTCACCGGCGACGACCGACAAGTGGCTGCCGTCGACCGACACCTGGATCACCACCACCTGACGCTCCAACGCGTCGCAGCCGGATCTCGGCACGAGCCGACCACCCCCGAACGCGTCCTGCAAGCGGCCATCGAGCAGTCGCTCGCAGCGCGCGTCGCCCGGCGCAACGACTCCGTCGCCCGTCTCCTCCACGAGGTCGGCACCGCCGGGCTCGCCACGGTCGGCGCGCCCGACACGGCTACCGCCCTCGGCGAAGGACGTGTCGACACACTCTTCCTGACGAATGCGGCGACGGTCCCGGACGCTGCTGTGGATGCGCTCGTCGATCAGTGCCTCGGGTTCGGTGGGCGCATCATCGTCTGCGACGAAGTGCCCGCACGAGACGGTGTCGCCGGATTGCTCCGCTACTCCGCCGGCTGAGGCCGATCACCGGCCCACATGACCAGGCGTCCGGTCACGCTGCGGTGGCAACGATCCGGCCGCTGAAGGCAGCGATCCGATCGATCGGGCCGGCGCCCGGACCAGGCTGTGTCGGATGCTTGAACGTGTCGCCGTCTCGAAGGTCGTCGGTGAGCGCCTCCGTCGCGAACGCCGCGACGGCGTCGATGACGGCAGGCGGGACAGCAAAGCGTTGACCGGTCGCGGTGGCGAGATCCCAGCCGTGCAGCAGGCCGTCGAGCGCAACCAGGCGAGCGAACGACTCACCAGACATCGCACCCATGGGCGACTCGATCGTGCGCTCCAGCGCTCCTGGCGACTTCACCGCTGCGAGCAGGTCGTCCATGACCTCCCGAAACTCCTTCGCCGGCACCCACCCGTAGACGCCCGGCGGCTTCAGCTCCGGGGCATCGTCACCCCTGAACCAGTAGGTGAAGGTCCCTCCGAGCACCATCATGTGGTCGAGGATGTCGTGCACCGTGAACTTGTCGCACGGCGTCGGGTCGTTCATCTGCATCACCTGGATGCGGTCAACCACCGAGCTGACCGTGGGCAGGATGTACGAGAGTTGTTCTGTCGGTTCCATGGTCGTTCCCCTTTCGTGACCAAAGCGGTCGACACCGACGTTCGGCGTCACTCGGAGAGGCGTGACAACCGGTGTCACAATGGAACAAGCGACGACGAGCCGGAGCCGATGTGCGCTCGTCGGTGACCCGTTGCGGCGCATCGGGGTCTGTGGAAGGGTGAAGCAGAGGTGGTTCACCATGACATGGACGATGGTCGACGAGGGCTGGGGACGCCGCGCCGCTGACTTCGCAACGATCGCGGAACCGAGCAATTGCCGCGAGTACGTGTTCGTGCACTCGCGTCTCGGGCTCGGCCCGGCGGATCACGTGCTCGACGTGGCATGTGGCTCCGGCCTCGCTGTGGAGCTGGCGCGGATGCGCGGCGCCCAATGCGCCGGGATCGACGCCTCGCATCGGCTCATCGACGTCGCCCGCGACAGGAGTCCGGGCGCCGACCTCCGTGTGGGCGACATGAACGAACTCCCTTGGGACGATGAGACGTTCGATGTTGCGACGAGCTTCCGGGGGATCTGGGGCACGACGCCCGACGCGATCACCGACGTGCGTCGAGTACTCCGCCCGGGCGGCCGCGTCGCGATGACGGTCTGGGGAAACGTGGGCAAGTCGCCGGGCGCTTGGATGTTTGCACCGTTCCTGTGGGCGAAGGAGGCCCAGGTCGACAATCAGGCTCAGATGGTGTCGCTGGGGAGGCCCGGTGTCGGCGAAGCCTTTCTCGCCGAGGCGGGATTCGAGCCGGAGGAGCGGTTCGTCGTGCCGTTCTTCATGGAGTACGCCGACCCGGAGGCGTACGCCCGCGGGCTCGCCGCCTCCGGACCGGCGTACGAGGCCATCCAGAACATCGGTGAAGCAGCGTTCCGCGAGCGAGCGGTCGCACTGGCCGCCGACCACGTACGAGAGGGCCTGCCACTCCGGGCCGAGATCCAGCTCTTCGGCTACATCGGCGTCAAGGTGTAGGAGCCAGGCCTCCTGCGAGGAAGTGGGACAGGTGATCGGTGAGTTCGGCCGCGTCGTCGCCGGCACCGGCGATGAAGCTCGACTTCCGTCGACGGAGGAACGTGGTGCCGATCAGGTACATGCCGGGCGCTGTGGTGATGCCACCGGTGTGCCGGACACGACCCTTGTGGTCCAGCACGTCGACGTGGAGCCACGAGTAGTCCGGACGGAAGCCCGTCGCCCACACGATCGTGCGGATCGACCCGTCGGTGAGGTCGAGCGTCATCGGAACGTCGTCGACGCGTGTGGGTGCGTGTCGTTCCGGAACAACGGGTTCGGCGAAGCCGGCCTCACGAGCCCAGTCGTCGATCGTGTCGAGCAGCCGGTTCATCTTCAGATCCGCGAGGTTGCACTGGTTGCGCAGGCCGCCTGAGAACATCGCTGTTCCGTCGCGCACCGTACCCAGCCGACCTCTGATCTCGACGCCGGCCGCGGTGAGCGCGTTGAGGTCGAGCATCCGGTGATCCGGGCTGCCGATCAGCTGTGGGGACGGCACGTTGCGTGCCCTCGTGACGTCATCCACCTCGTCGTGTCGTTCATCGAGCAGTCCGCTCGCGTCCATCCACCACTGGATGTCCTTGTCGCGGTACGTGCGTGGCATGCGAACGTGGTTCCCCACCGAGACGGTGACCTCACGTCCAGATCGACGGATCTCGTCGGCGAGTTGCAGGCCGGTCGCTGACGCCCCGACCACGAGGACGCCGCCGTCGTCGAGTTGCTCGACGTTGCGGTACTCGAGCGGTGTCAGCGTGTGGATGCCGCTCGGCAGGGCCTCGGCCAGTGCCGGCACGGACGCGACGTTGCAGGCACCGCTCGCGAGTACGACGGCACGACAGATCCACCCACCGGCGTCGGTGACGACCGCATATCCGTCGTCGACCGCGCTGACCGACGTGACCGTGGTACCCGTGAACACCGGTGCTGACAGCGTTTCCGCGAAACCCTCGATGAAGGCGATCACCTCGGGCATGTCCATGAAGCCGTCGGGATCGTCGCCGACGTAGCCGTAGCCGGGGAGTCGACTCATCCAGTTGGGCGTCAGCAGTCGGAGCGAGTCCCAGCGCTCGGTCTTCCACGAGTGCGCGACCGTGCCGCGCTCGAGCACGACGTGGTCGATCGAACGGTCGCTCAGACATCGGCTCGTGGCCAGCCCGGACTGCCCGCCGCCGATCACCACCACGTCGACTCGCTGCAACGGCTCCCCGGCCGCTGCGACGGTGGGCTCGTTCGCAGTCAGTTGACGTCGACCGCGATGTTGGTCGGGTTCGCCACGATGTCGAACACGGCCGATCGCTTCTGTGATTGGGCGACCAGTGCCTCGAGCTCTGCAGGCGTGGCGTCGGCATCGATGTCGAAGTGGACGCCGACACCGCTGAAGCCATTGCGGACCTCGGGATCAACTCCGAGGACGCCCTGCACGTCCATCTTGCCCTTCAGCGTGGCCTTCACCGACCGCAGCTGGATCCCGCGGTGCTGCGCAACGGAGGCAACGCCGGCGGTGAGGCAACTCGCCAATCCCACGAGTACCAGCTCGATCGGCGTGGCGCCGTTGTCCTCCGAAGCGAAGAGTTCGGGATGATCTGCGTCGTACTCGAAACGCGTCTTGTGCGACTGCTCGGCGCCCAACCCGAAGTACCCCTCCACGCTGGAATGGCTGTGGGTGCCGTTCACCCACTCACACTCGGCTCGCCACTCGAACTGGGCTGCTTCAGGTGCTTGGCCGAGTGCCTCTCGGGCCTCCAGGAGCGCCGCGACGTTGACGCCGTTGTCGACCGGGCTGTCGGTGACTGTCATGTTGTTCTCCAATCGGTTGATCCACGAACGTGGATCGATTCCAGCGCGAGGAACGCGCCGTCGCGCGACTAGGCGTTCGCGGTGGTGGGGTCGATGACCTTGCCCACCTCGGTGACCGTCGTCGCAGGGAACCCGCTGCGTTCAGCGTGCTCCGCGATCAGTTCTGGGCCGTCGGCGACATAGATGCAGAACGTCTTGTCGGCCGCGACGTAGCTGTGCTCCCACTGAATGGACTTGCCTTCGGCCTGCATGGCCCGCAGCACTCCGTTCGACTGTGCCGCAGCGCTGCGCAGTTCATCGCGCGCCGCGGAACCGATCTCCGGCAGTGCTCGTTCGATGACGAATCGGTACATGGATCCCCCCGTCGGTTGTTCCCCCGAGGTTCACCGTACACCCGTTGACAAGCCCCGTGTTCCGAGGCTCGCCCGTGCTCAGCCGACGGGCTCCTCGACCTGCTCGTCCTCGGACGGGGCGGCAGCGTCGAACGTGTCGCCGCCGGATTCGACCGGTGATGCGGGTCCACTGGGTGTGAGCTCCCCGCACGGGAGCAGCCGATCCTGCCGGCCCTCCCACCAGTAGTACGCAGTAGCCAGCACGGTCACGACCGCCATCGCATACAACGCCCGCGGCCATTCGAGCACGAAGTCGACGCCGCTGTTGATCCGCAGATCGATCTCGAAGACGCGCTCGACCACCCAGATCATGCTCAGCACCGCGAGCCCGATCGAGATCGCGTAGAACAGCGGCATGTACAGGCGCGTCCGGCGCAGCAGGAAGAGCGTGGGGAACGTCACCAGGATGATCACCAGCTGAGCGATCTCGATGCCGACATTGCGACCGAGCAGGGACACCAACTGCGTCGAGCGATCGATGTCGAGACTCTCGACGAGGCCGGCGAAGCCCATCCCGTGGAACAACCCGAACACGAACGCGAGAAGCCATTCGCGGTGCCCGAGCACCGGCCGCAGGTTGTGCAGTGCCGCAGCGGCGATCGACAGGGCGATGATCGTCTCGACCAGTTTGGACGGTGGGAGCGGCAGATAGTCGAGACCGGCGAGCGTGAACGTGATCGAGTGGGCGATCGTGAACATCGTTGCGACCAGCACGATCCGCAACAAGGAGTACCCGAAGCTCGGTGACGGTCGCCAGGCACCGGCGACGAGGATCAGCACCGACGGCAGCAGCAGCGCCAGCACGAAGAACACGTGGTCAGGTCCGGTACGGATGTGGTCGACGCCGAGATCGATGCTCGTACGGAAGTTCTGCCACTGGCTCGAGTCGCCGAGATCGATCTCGCCCGAGGGCGAGCCACTCGTGTGCAGCAGGAGCTCGTTCGTCTCCTCGTCGAACACGCCCCGCTTCCAGTCGTTGGCAACGAGCGTGATGTTGTTCCGATCGTCGATCTCGTCGAGGAACGGTGTGAACGTCACGTCGAGCACCTGCGGCACCGACGGGAACGTCAGGTCGACGACGAACGGCAGGACGACGTAGCCCAGCCCGTTCTCGTCCGACGACTCCTCGAAGAGCAGGTCGTACCCGTCGAACGTCATCTCCCAGATCTCGCCCTGCGCCCCGATCGACGTCTCGTCTGCTGCGTACGTCTGCAGGAAGTCGAGTCGGGATGCGATCTCCGCACGGAGTTCATCGGGGTTGCCCTCGAGTTCGAATCCGAATTCGGAGCGAAGGTCGGGGTACGGCATCTCGACCCGGCCGGACAGGCTGCGGTCACCGACGTCGAGGTAGAGGTACGACTCGTCGTTGCGATGCGCTCCGGCCGGGTTGGGCAGTGCCAGCAGCACGGCGATCGCGGTCGAGATGATGAACAGCAGTCGGGCGCGAGTCATGGTGTGCAGGGCCTCCAAGGCACCGTTGGGTCAACCGGTCGACTGGGATCGTACGAGCGAGCACGGGATTTTGCGGATCGGGCCGCACCAAACCCATGCCGACACATTCGATCGCGCGGGCAGCCCGACGGGACGGCAGCACCGGTCGACGGCCTAGCCTCGGGCGATGTTCGAGCCGACCTTCATGACCGTTCACAACGGCGACGTCGACATCCGGGTGGCTCACACCGGATCGGGGCCGCTGATCCTCTGCATCCACGGCTGGCCGGAGCTCTGGTACTCGTGGCGACATCAGATGGCCCACTTCGCGGCCCGTGGCTTCAGGGTCGCCGCACTGGACGTCCGCGGCTATGGCGGCAGCTCGAAGCCACCGGAGATCGGGGCCTACCGACTCAGCGAGTTGTGCTCGGACGCCGCAGCGGTGATCGACGCACTCGGCGACGGCGAGGCGATCGTGTTCGGACACGACTGGGGCGCCCCGATCGCCTGGAACACCGCCCGCTTCCATGCCGACAAGGTGCGGGCGGTCGCCGGCCTCAGCGTGCCGTACACCCCGGTCGGTCCGGTGTCGTCGGTCGAGATGTGGAAAGAGCGCTACGAGGGGAAGTTCTTCTACCAGCTCTACATCCAGCAGCCGGGGGTTGCCGAGGCAGAGGTGAGTGCCGACAACGGACGAGCGCTGCGCATGATCTACTACGCCGCGAGCGGCGACGCCGATCGATCGCTGTTCGTCGAGAAACCCGCCGACGCCGGCCTGCTCGACGGGATGATCGACCCCGATCCGTTCCCCGCCTGGTTGACCGCCGAGGATCTGCAGGTGTACATCGATGCATTCGACGCGGGGGGCTGGGTCGGCCCGTTCAACCGGTATCGGGCGCAACACCTCGACGCCGAGGAGCTGGGGTCGCTGCCGGATCCCGAGCTGGCTCAGCCGGCGGCCTTCATCGGCGGGGAGCTCGACGGCGTGCGCAAGTTCGTGCCGGGCCTCGATCTCTACGACCTCGCGAGCATGGCGTGCACCGACTTCCGCGGTACGACGATCATCCCCGGCGTCGGACACTGGGTGCAACAGGAGGCCCCTGAGGCGACCAATGCCGCACTCGACGCATTCATCGACTCCCTCTCCTGATGCCACCTCGCACCCTGATCGCAGCGTCGTGACACGCGGCGTCGCAACACGCGGCGTTGTGAGCGGTGAGCGCCTCAGGGCCGCTCACCGCTCACAGCATCAGCCCGATCTCGCGAGCGGCGCGGTGTGACCGCGCCTCCACCGATCGGACGGGAGCGCACCCAGCGCGTCTGGCTGGTGATCGCGTTCGTCATGGCGTCGACGTGTGTCGCCCAGGCATTCGGCCGCTTCACCTGGGGGGTCGTACTCCCCGATGCCCGAGACGACCTGCTCGGCGGGTCGAACGCGCTGGCGGGTCTGTTCGGCACCCTCAACGTGGCCGCCTACCTGCTGGGCACGTTGGCGGTGTCGTGGGCGGCGTCGCGCCTCACGCTCATCGGGTTGGTCCGCGTCGGGGTCGTCGTGTCGACCTCGGCGCTCGGCATCGCGTCGATCGCGCCGTCGGGGCCGGTGCTCGCAGTTGCGTTGATCGGCATGGGGCTCGGCGGCGCCCTCATCTGGATCCCGGCGCCGGCGATCTCCGCCCGCGCGCTGCCGCCCGAACGCGCCGGCCTCGCGGTGGGCTTCGTGTCGTCAGGAATCGGCATCGGCATCGTGTTCGCCGGGCAGATGGCCGGCTTCCTCGAACGGCGAAGCGACGGCGGCACGTATTGGCAGACCCTGTATCGCATCGAGTTCGTGATCGCGCTCGTCGTCGTCGCCGGGACGTTCCTGTTCCTTCGCTCCGCGGGCGACCGACCATCCGGCGCCGGTGGATTCGGTGGTGTCGCCGCACTCCGCACCGTGCGAGGTTGGATCCCGGCGGTCGTCGCCTACGCGTGCTTCGGCTTCTCGTACATCCTCGTGATCGGGTTCCTGGTCGCCCGCCTCGAGGACGACAGCGGGTTCTCCTCCAGCGAGGCGACCACGATGTTCTCGCTCCTCGGACTGGCCACCGTGATCGGTGGTCTGTCACTCGGCCGGTTGTCCGACCGGCTCGGCCGGCGATTGACCCTCACCGCATCGTTCGTACTGTTCGCTGCCTGCGGGATGCTCGTCCTCACCGGCAGCCAGCCATGGGTGGCGATCGCGTCGTTCGGTGTCGGCCTGATGTTCTCGGGCATGCCCGCACTGATCATCGCCCACATCGTCGACAACACCACCGTCGACACGTACGGACCCGCCTTCAGTGCGGCAACCCTGGCGTTCGGCGTCACGCAGATGATCTCGCCACAGATCGGTGGGGCGATCGCCGACCAGACCGGTTCGTTCACGACGGTCTTCGCGCTCTCGGCCTTCATCGCGCTGGTGGGGGCTGCCGCAGCGAGCCGCCTGCCACCACCGCTGCCACCAACGCCGGCGCCCCTCAGCTGACGCGCGTGCCGCTACGTGCCCTCACGCGCGCAGGATCACCAGGTACTGGCTGCCACCCGGTTCGACCTCGGCGACCACGTCGAGCGCCGGGTCCAGCCGCGAGAGCCGGTCGACCAACCAGTCGGCTGCTTCTCGCGCATCACGTTCGTCAGGACAGCGGGCCATCACCTCGCGGCCGCCCTTGCGGGCCAGCCGATCGGCACTCGTCAGGATCACGGCGGGGTCGACCACGAAGAGGTGCTCGGCCCAGGGCACGACCGGCTTGACCTTGCCCTTGCCCGTGTTGCAGCTCCGGTGCGCCAGCCGCTCGATCGGCGGGTCGCCACCCTTCTTCTTGGAACGGCGGTCGGTGATCAGGCTGTCGATACTCGGGCCACGTCCGTCGTTCACCGACATCTCCGGATCGACCGGCTCGTCGCACAACCAGCAGCGCCACCCGTCGCGCTCACCGATCACGTCCATTCGTGCCATCGCGGCACCGTATCTCCACGCGAGTCGACCGGCAGCTCGGCAGCGCCATGTCGCCGTGGACGGGTAGGTTCCTGGCGATGCAACCAATCGCCGTCGCCACCTGGAGTGAAGTCGCCGATCGGCAGCCGGTCGGAGCGTTGGTCGGCAACGTCGACCTCGTGATCATCAGGCACGACGACGAGCATTCGGTGCTCTACGGCCGATGCCTGCACCGCGGGGCGCTGATGTCCGATGGCAAGATCGTGGGCGACGACCTGATCTGCGGCCTCCACGGCTGGGACTACCAGTTCCGTACCGGTGTGAGCAGCTACGACAACGCCGAACGGCTCAGGCGGTTCGAGTCGTGGGTCGAAGGCGACGAGTTGATGGTCGACCTCGACGAGATACAGGACTGGGAGCGCGACAACCCCCAGCCGTACGACCGCTCGGCGTACCAGGGCGCGTTCCAGGACCCTCACGGCTCACCCGCCGAGCCGCACGTCGGCCTGATCCGCCGTCTCGCCACCGAGGGGCTCGAGCGTCTCGGCCACCACGGTCCGGTCACGTCGATGGGCGTCGACCGCAACGAACTCCCCATGTGGGATGACATCCAGTTCGTGACGGCGCAGCTCGCCCGGCGGCCACAGCTCGACGACGTGACCGTCGACAACGCAGTGGTGATCGGGCCGAACGCCGACAGACCCCTGCGCCTGGAGATCCCGCTGATGGTCTCCGACATGAGCTACGGCGCACTGTCGGAGGAGGCCAAGGTCGCACTCGCCCGAGGCGCCGACCGAGCGGGAACCGGAATCTGCTCGGGAGAGGGCGGCATGCTGCCCGAGGAGCACGCCGAGAGTTCCCGCTACTTCTACGAGCTGGCATCGGGGCGCTTCGGATGGTCGCTCGACAAGGTGCGAGACGTCCAGGCGTTCCACTTCAAGCTCGGCCAAGGGGCCAAGACCGGCACCGGCGGCCACCTGCCCGGCCACAAGGTGACCGGCAAGATCGCCGAGGTCCGCGGGCTACCCGAGGGCCAGGATGCGATCTCGCCGGCGACGTTCCCCGACCTGCGCGACGAGGACGACTTCCGCCGCGTCGCCGACGACGTCCGCGAGGCATCCGGTGGCATCCCGATCGGCGTGAAGCTGTCGGCACAGAGCATCGAGGCCGACATCGACGCCGCCCTGCGGATCGGGGTCGACTACATCATCCTCGATGGGCGCGGTGGCGGCACCGGGGCCGCCCCCGCGTTGTTCCGCGACCACATCTCGGTGCCGACCATCCCGGCGTTGGCGCGTGCCCGCCGGCACCTCGACGCTCGCGGTCGGGGCGACGTGACGCTGATCGTCACCGGTGGGCTCCGGGTGCACACCGACTTCGCGAAGGCGCTCGCGCTCGGGGCCGACGCCGTCGCCGTGTCGAACTCGGCGATGCAGGCGATCGGCTGCATCGGGATGCGGGCGTGCTCGAGCAACAACTGCCCGGTCGGCATCGCCACACAGCAGCCCGGCCTCCGCTCGCGGCTGGTGGTCGAGGACGCAGCCGCCAGGCTGCACCGCTTCTTCGACGCCACCGTCGAGTTGATGGGCGTGATGGCCCGCGCCTGCGGCCATACGTCACTCGCGCAGTTCTCGATCGACGACCTCACCACGTTCGACAGGGAGATGGCGCACCTGACCGGCATCGCCTACGGCGGTGTCCAGCTGTGACCCAGCAACACGGCAGCGTCGTCGAACTCGTCGACTTCCGCCGGCAGGTCGAACAGCGGTTTCCGATCCCGCCGGTGGCGTTCTCCGCCGACGGGCGCGGTGTGCTGCTCAACGGTCCGTTGACGCTGGGTTTGCGGGTCGGTGGATTCGCCGTGGTCGACGGCGACAACGAAG